>ERZ826016.1721-NODE-1721-length-19231-cov-2.709689_pt1 | contig 19231 bp, 16 predicted proteins | sample MGYA00519872_ERZ826016 | MGnify/ENA primary metagenome ERZ826016 (study PRJEB31778, sample SAMEA3449218) | human gut metagenome | biome: human gut; feature: human-associated habitat; material: faeces | place: United Kingdom | collected 2010/2012 ... | reverse complement strand
AGATGCGGCAGTCACAGCAGCACACTGGAAAACGCACGAAGAAGAGGATGAAAATGCGGCAGTGGAAGGGGCACACCGGGCAGAACTTGCCGGGGAAAGCCTTGCAAGGAAATCCATCTACATGCGGGAAAGGCTGAAAGGGCGAAAGGAAGAATCTCGGAGATTAAAAGAAAGCGTCCTGGATGAAGCAGAAAGGAGCAGGCTGATATTTGAGACTGCCTATGGAAATGAAGCGAAGGACGCAGTGAAAAGAGAAGCAGAGAAGAAAAACGAGAGTGAGAAAAAAGAAAAAAGTACTACCCAGAATATATTGGGTACGATTGCATACATAGTCGGAGTCTGCGTTTTTGTATTTTTGATTCTACATTTTGTAGGACAGAGAACCGTTGTAAATGGAAGTTCTATGGATACAACTCTGGCCAATGGACAGAATCTTGTTATGGACAAGCTTTCTTATCGATTCCATGATCCAGAAAGATATGATATTATTATTTTTCCAGGTCCGGAAGAGTTTGGACAGCATCCATATTATATCAAGCGAATCATCGGAATGCCGGGAGAAACTGTACAGATTAAAGATGGTAAAGTTTATATCAATGATAAAGAATTAAAGAGTGATGTGTATGGTATCACAGATTATATTGATTATCCGGGAATTGCAGAAGAACCGATTACGCTTGGTGATGATGAATATTTTTGTTTAGGGGATAATCGGCCAGTCAGTCAGGATAGCCGTTATGAAGAAGTTGGTCCGGTAAAACGGTCTATTATTGTAGGAAAAGTATGGATAAGAATCTGGCCTTTGAATAAGTTTGGCAAGGTGTCTTAAATGAGGGGTGTCTGCGAAGTATGGGTAGGAGAACAAAGAAAAACCCGGAAGTAACATTGGGAAGACGACAACGCAGAAGAAAAGAGCAGCGAAGAAAGAACGTGAGAGAAATTATCAGTACCATTTTATATCTTGCTATTTTATGTGCGGCGGTATATTTTATCCTTCACTATGTAGGTCAGAGAACGGTTGTGCGTGGGGATTCTATGGATACAACTTTATCTGACGGGCAGAATCTTATTATGGATAAATTATCTTACCATTTTCGAGACCCGGAGAGATATGATATTGTTATTTTTCCAGGCCCGGAAGAATACGGCGAACATCCATATTATATTAAGCGTGTGATCGGGCTGCCTGGAGAGACGGTACAGATAAAAAAAGGTAAGGTCTATATTAATGGGAAGAGGTTAAAGAGTGATATTTACGGCATTACAAAATATATTGATGAGCCGGGAATAGCAGAGGAACCGTTAGAACTAGGGAAAGATGAATATTTTTGTCTGGGGGATAATCGTCCGGTCAGCTATGACAGCCGTTATGAGGAAGTTGGACCGGTACACCGTTCAGAGATTATTGGTAAGGTGTGGATAAGAATCTGGCCTTTGACTAAGTTTGGAAAGGTTTCATAAAAATGAAAAGCATTAGTATGATAAAAGAGGAGTTTAAAAATCTGACTCCAGAGCAGATTCCTGCACAGATTGCCCTGTATCAGGAAGATGAGAGAAAGGGTGTACAGAATTTTTTACTTTCTCAGCAAAAGAAAGTAGATAAATACTATCAGGAAATAGAACGTATAGAGAATCTGTGCCAATATGAAAAGGAATACAGTCAGTATGACTTTATCTGTGGGATTGATGAGGTAGGACGAGGTCCGTTAGCCGGTCCGGTTGTAGCAGGAGCCGTTGTTTTGCCAAAAGGCAGCCGTATTTTATATATTAATGATTCAAAGAAGCTTTCGGCAAAGAAGCGAGAGGAATTATTTGATATTATAAAAGAAGAAGCGGTATCCGTAGGCATTGGTATGGCTTCGCCAGAGCGAATTGATGAGATAAATATTTTACAGGCAACTTACGAAGCAATGCGTCAGGCAATCGCCAATCTTTCCGTAAAGCCGGAACTTTTACTTAATGATGCAGTAATGATTCCGGGAGTGGATATAAAACAGGTGCCGATTATCAAAGGAGATGCAAAGAGTATTTCTATTGGAGCGGCGAGTATTATGGCAAAGGTTTACCGAGACCATATGATGGAAGAATATGATAAAGTTTTTCCGGGATATGATTTTGCTTCGAACAAAGGATATGGTTCTAAAGAACATATTGAGGCTTTGCACCGACTTGGTCCGTGTCCGATTCATCGATGTAGTTTTCTTAAAAATATTTTATAAAAGAATGGAGAAGTAATCTGTGCGAAAGAATTCTGGAGGTGCCGCAGAAGAGGCGGCAGTCCTTTTTCTTGAGGGAAAAGGCATTCGCATACTGGAGAGAAACTTTCGAAGTTACCACGGAGAAATTGATATTATTGCATTAGAGCAGGAGATGATTCTTGTTGTAGAAGTAAAGATGCGAAGCTATGGAGATTGCGGAACTGCAGCAGAAGCGGTTGATTTCAGGAAGCAAAAGAGAATCTGCTACACATTTAATTATTATCGAATGCAGAGGAGACTTGCAGAGAATACGGCGGTTCGTTTTGACGTGATAGAAGTAGATAAAGATTTTCGATGTCACTGGATACAGAATGCATTTGAATTTCAAGGGTGAACAGAAAATATGGAGGAAAACATGAATTTCGTATATGCTAATGAGGATCATTCAACAATTATAAATGAGAAAAATGGAGTGGTATTTATTACCTTTCCCAAGCTTGTAAAGGCAGGAATATGTCATGGTTTTTCTACAAGAATCGGTGGAGTGAGTGAAGGACATCTTTCCTCTATGAATTTATCTTTTACCCGCGGTGATGACCCGGAAAAGGTACAGGAGAATTTTCGAAGAATCGGAGCCGCGATAGGATTTGATGCAAAAGATCTGGTGTTGTCTTCTCAGATTCATGAGACAGAGATACGTAAAGTTACAGCAAGGGATAAGGGGGATGGCATTGTGAGAGACACTGTGCCGGGAATTGATGCCCTTGTGACAGATGAAGCAGGAATTCCTATGTATACTTCTTACGCTGATTGTGTTCCACTTCTTTTTTATGATCCGGAACATCATGTTGCAGGGATGGCACATTCCGGCTGGCGTGGAACGGTAGCAAAAATTGGTGCGAAGTTTGTTGCATATATACAGAAAGAATATGGTAGTAAGCCAGAGAATATTATTGCAGCAATTGGACCATCTATTTGCCGAGGTTGTTATGAAGTCGGGGAAGAAGTTGCCGAAGAATTTAAACAAGTATTTTTACCAGAAGAGATTCCATTAATTATGGATGATAAGGGCAATGGTAAATATCAATTGGATTTATGGAAAGCAAATGAACTGATTCTTACACAGGCAGGCATCCGTAAAGAAAATCTGGATATTACCGATATTTGTACCTGCTGTAATAGCGATAAGCTGTTTTCTCACCGGGCAAGTCATGGAAAAAGAGGAAATCTTGGCTGTTTTATGTGTTTATAGTTCGTTAGAGCATTTTTCAAACACGCTCTAGAATAACAAAATAAAATTAATTTTCTAATGTGGCAGAAACACAAATAGGTATAGCTGTAATTTGTTTAGAGTGATACAAAGTGAGAGAAGCAGATCGCTTGTAAAGTTTAAATGATAGCATATACGATTTATAATAGAATCTTTGTAGATGAGGAAAGAAAATGAAGAAACATTTGCATAAAATCGCGTGGGTAGAGCCGGGAAGTATTGCGGAAGAACTTGGATTAGAGCCGGGAGATGCGATAGAAGAAATTAATGGAAATGAAATAGAGGATATATTTGATTATCAGTATTATGTGGAAGATGAATACTTAGATGTTCTGATCCCAAGAGGTGGTGCAGGACTCATTCAGAGTGTTGTAAAGAATTCTACAGTGCCAGTGATCGAGACAGGGACAGGAAATTGTCATGTATACGTAGATGAATTTGCCCAGAAAGACATGGCAGTTAACATCATCATCAATGCAAAGACACAGAGGCTTGGAACATGCAATACATGTGAGTCTCTAGTATTACATAAAAATATCATAGAAAGCCATGGTCCAGCGATCATTGAAGCTTTATTAGCCAAAGGTGTGCAAGTACGTGGAGATGAAAGGGTTTGTGCTTTAAATGACCAGGTCATTCCTGCAACAGAAGAAGACTGGGGAACAGAATACTTAGATTCTATCATTTCTGTGAAAACTGTCGACAGCTTTGACGAAGCAGTGGCACATATCAATCATTACAATACGGGGCATTCGGAAGCGATCGTCACAGATTCTTACCAGAATGCACAGGAATTCTTAAATCAGATCGATGCAGCAGCCGTTTATGTTAATGCATCCACAAGATTTACTGATGGATTTGAATTTGGATTTGGAGCAGAGATCGGAATCAGTACCCAGAAGATTCATGCCAGAGGACCAATGGGATTAGATGCACTGACAACCAGCAAATTCATCATTTATGGAAATGGACAGATCCGTAAATGATAGAATATAAAAGCCAGAATTGTAAATTATTTCAGGATCTTAAGAAAATCTGAAGAAAAATATATATTTTTTGTATGCAAATGCAAAGAAATTGTTAAAAAAACATTGAAAAATAAAAAAGACTATGGTATTATAAGTCTTGTGTTCAAAGGAGTTTTCATTTTATGAGAACTCTTTTTTTTCGCAATGGAAAAAAATGTAAAGAAGAAAGGAAGGCTTAAAATGGCATTGTTTACATTTAGCGGCGGTGTTCATCCGGCAGATGGTAAAGAATTTGCAAAGAATTCACCAATCACCGAATACCTGCCAAAAGGAGATGTTGTTTTACCTTTAGGTCAGCACATCGGTGCTCCTGCACAGCCAATCGTTAGCAAGGGAGACCAGGTGTTAGTAGGCCAGAAGGTGGCAGAAGCTGGAGGATTTGTATCCGCGAATATTTTCAGCTCTGTTTCAGGAACTGTAAAGGCGATCGAGCCAAGAATGACTCCAGCCGGAGCAAAAGTTAACTCTATCGTAATTGAGAATGATGGAGAATTCAAAGAGGCTGCCTTTGAGGCAAAACCTTATGATCAGATGTCTAAAGATGATGTTTTAGCAGCGATCAAAGAAGCTGGAATCGTAGGACTTGGTGGAGCCGGATTCCCAACACATGTGAAATTAGCGCCAAAAGATCCAGATGCGATCGAATATATCATCGTAAATGGAGCGGAGTGTGAACCTTATATCACAGGTGACTACCGCATCTTAATGGAGACACCAGAACTTTTAATTGAAGGATTAAATATCGTACTTGATATGTTCCCAAAAGCAAAAGGTATCATTGGTATTGAAGATAATAAAAAAGATGCAATTGCTAAAGTAGAAGCATTAGTAAAAGGTGATGCAAGAATCAGCGTTGCTACATTAAAGACAAAATACCCACAGGGTGCAGAACGTTCTTTGATTTATGCAACAACAGGAAGAAGCATCAACTCCAGCATGTTACCAGCAGATGCAGGATGCATCGTAGATAACGTAGCTACGATCGTAGCGATCAAAGAAGCTGTCAAAGATGGTAAACCATTATACGAACGTGTTGTGACAGTTACTGGAGATGCGATCAAGAATCCAAGCAACTTTAAAGTACGTACAGGAACAAACGTACAGGAACTGATCGAAGCAGCCGGTGGATTTAAGACACAGCCTGAGAAGATCATTTCTGGTGGACCTATGATGGGTATGGCAATGTTTACAACAGATGTACCAGCTGTCAAAACATTCTCATGCTTTTTAGCATTCACAAAAGATGAAGTTGCTGCGAACCAACCAAGCAATTGTATTCGTTGTGGAAGATGTGTAAGCGTCTGTCCACAGAAGCTGATGCCAGCAAAATTATCTGTATTAGCAGATCATAATCAGTTTGACGAGTTTGAGAAACTTTATGGAGCAGAATGCGTTGAGTGTGGATCTTGTTCATTTGTATGTCCAGCAAAACGTAACCTTGCACAGTCCATGAAGACAGGTCGTAAACAGGTATTAGCTAACCGTAGAAAGAAATAAAGGAGAGATACATATGAGCGAAACATTATATCATGTGTCAGCCAACCCTCATGTCAGAGATAATGGCTCAACACAAAAGATTATGTTAGATGTTATCATCGCATTACTACCCGCTACAATTTTTGGTATCTATATCTTTGGAGCATCTGCGGCACTGACAGTTGCAATTTCTGTTGCTACCTGTGTTGTCGTTGAGTATATTTACCAGAAACTTATGAAACAGCCAATCACTGTAGGTGACTTAAGTGCGGCATTGACCGGACTGTTACTTGCATTAAACTTACCATCAGGAGCACCATTCTGGATGCCGATCCTTGGTGGAATCTTCGCGATCATCGTTGTAAAACAGGTGTTCGGTGGATTGGGACAGAACTTTATGAACCCAGCCCTTGGTGCAAGATGTTTCTTAATGATCTCATTTGCAGCAAGAATGACAACATTTACATATGATGGTGTAACAACAGCAACACCACTTGCTGTTATGGAACAGGGAAAAAGCGTAGATGTTATGAAATCATTCTTAGGATTCGTTCCTGGAACAATTGGTGAAACATCTGCATTATTACTGATCATCGGTGGAGCATACTTAGTATTTAAGAAAGTCATCTCTCCGATCATCCCATGTGTTTATGTTGCAGTTGTAGCAATCTTCGTACTGATCTTCGGTGGTCATGGATTTGATCTATCTTACATGGCAGCACAGATCTTCAGTGGTGGATTAATGTTAGGTGCGATCTTCATGGCAACAGACTACGTAACATCTCCAATTACAAAGAACGGAAAGATCATCTATGCGATCGTTCTTGGTATTTTAACTGGATTATTCCGTCTGTTCGGACCAATGGCAGAAGGTGTATCTTACTCAATCATCATTGCAAACTTATTAGTTCCACTGATCGAGAGAGTGACAGTACCAACTCCATTTGGAATCGTAAAAAAAGGAGGTAAGAGCAATGAATAAGAATCTCGTAATGGATTGTATCAAATTATGTGTGATCACATTAATTGCAGGACTCCTTTTAGGTATCGTATATAATGTAACAAAAGCACCGATCGCCGCACAGGAAGAAAAGACAAAACAGGAAGCTTACAAAGCCGTATTCAAAGATGCAGCGAAATTCGATACAGTAAAATTAGACCAGAAAGACGTAGCAGCTGTCTTAAAGAAAAATGATCTTGGACAGAACACGATTTCTGAAGTTGTAAAAGCAGTTGACAAAAACGGAAAAGAACTTGGATACGTATTCTCTGTAACAAACCCAGAAGGATACGGTGGAGATGTATCTTTATCTGTAGGTGTTAGAGATGATGGAACAGTCAATGGTTATGAAACATTATCCATCAGCGAAACAGCTGGTTTAGGTATGAAAGCCAAAGAACCAGAATTCAAGAGTAACTTTAAAAACAAAAAAGCAGACAAATTTGAAGTTGTAAAAGATGGATCTGGTAAGAACGATGATTCTAAAGTAGATGCCATCAGTGGTGCAACGATCACAAGCCGTGCTGTCACAAGTGCAGTTAACAGCTGTGTTGCATATTCAAAGAGCCTGAAGGGAGGTAATTAAACATGAAACCAAATCCAATGGAACGATTGATTAATGGTATCGTAAAAGAAAACCCTACCTTCGTCTTAATGTTAGGTATGTGTCCTACATTAGCAGTAACAACATCTGCGATCAACGGTGCAGGAATGGGACTTTCAACAACAGCCGTATTAATGTTTTCTAACATGATCATTTCCGCATTAAGAAATGTCATCCCTGATCGTGTACGTATCCCAGGATATATCGTAGTTATCGCATCTCTGGTAACAATCGTACAGTTCCTATTACAGGGATATGTTCCAGCAGTTAACGACGCATTAGGATTATACATCCCACTGATCGTAGTAAACTGTATCATCCTTGGACGTGCAGAATCCTTTGCAGCAAAGAACGGATCAATCAACTCCTTCTTTGACGGACTTGGAATGGGACTTGGATTTACTGTAGCCTTAACAATTTTAGGAGCATTCCGTGAATTATTAGGAGCAGGTCAGATCTTCGGAATGCAGGTAATGCCATCTGCATACGAACCAATCACAATCTTTATCCTGGCACCTGGAGCATTCTTCGTACTTGCATGCTTAGTAGCGATCCAGAATAAAGTTAAGAGCAAAAAACCTAAAAAAGCCGGAGAAGCACAGAGTGGTGGATGCGGAGATTGTTCTCACTGCGGAAACAGCGCTTGCGGTTCCAGAAGCTTTTTTGATACAACTGTAGATGACAAATAAGGAGGATTAAGATGAAAAGTTTACTGTTAATTGCCATCGGTTCAGCGCTGGTAAATAACGTCGTATTAAGCCAGTTCCTTGGTTTATGTCCTTTCCTTGGAGTTTCTAAGAAAGTTGAGACAGCAGCCGGAATGGGTGCAGCCGTTCTCTTCGTTATTACTATCGCATCAGCAGTTACAAATTTAATTTATACATTTTTATTAGTACCAACAGATTTAACATACTTAAATACGATCGTATTTATCCTGGTAATCGCAGCATTAGTACAGTTCGTAGAAATGGTATTAAAGAAATCTATGCCAGCATTATATGAATCTCTGGGAGTATTCCTTCCACTGATCACAACAAACTGTGCAGTTCTTGGTACAGCATTAACAAACGTACAGAACGACTATAGTTTCATCGCCAGCGTAGTCAATGGTATCGGTATCTCTTTAGGATTCCTAATTGCTATCGTTATCCTTGCTGGTATCCGTGAAAAGATGGAATACAACAACATCCCAGAATCTTTCAAAGGAATGCCTATCACACTGTTAACAGCAGGATTAATGGCAATCGCATTCTTCGGATTCTCAGGACTTATTTAGGAGGTAAAGAAGATGAATATATCAGCAATTTTACTTGCCATGGTTGTTGTCGGAGGAACCGGTCTGCTTATCGCAATCTTACTGGGAATTGCCTCAGAGAAATTTAAAGTTCCTGTAGACGAGAAGGAAGTAGCCATCCGTGCAGAACTTCCAGGAAATAACTGTGGTGGTTGTGGATACGCAGGTTGTGATGGACTTGCAAAAGCAATCGCAAATGGAGAAGCACCAGTGAACGGCTGTCCAGTTGGTGGAGCAGCTGCAGCTGAGAAGATCAGTGCGATCATGGGTGTAGAAGCAGGAGAATTCGTGAAGAAAGTCGCATTTGTAAAATGTGCCGGAACTTGCGAAAAAGCATCTGACAAATACCAGTACTCAGGAGTTCAGAGCTGTATCGAAGCGATGAACGTACCAGGTGCAGGACCAAAAGGATGCGAATTTGGATGTATGGGATTTGGAAGCTGTGCAGCAGTATGTCCAGAAAATGCGATCTCTATCGTGAATGGAATCGCTCACATCGATGAAGAAGCATGTGTAGGATGTGGAAAATGTGCAGAAACATGTCCAAAAGCATTGATCGACCTTGTACCAGAAAACAAGAAAACAAGAGTACAGTGCAGCTCTAAAGAATTCGGTAAAAACGTTATGTCTGTATGTAAAGCAGGATGTATCGGATGTAAAGCATGCGAAAAAGTATGCCGTCTTGGAGCGATCAAAGTTGAAAACAACATCGCACAGATCGATTACGATAAATGTGTAGGTTGTGGATTATGTGCAGGTAAATGTCCAAAAGGAATCATTACAGGAAAGAAATTAGTTCCTAAGAAACCAGCACCAAAGAAAGAAGCTTAATCTTTCTTTATATCATTATAATAATAAAGAAGCAGGAGATTCGAGAGATCAGAATCTCCTGCTTTTTTCTGCTTCTATTCATGGAAAAAAAGAATACTATTATAATAGGAAGAAAAAGGATTCCTGACATGAAATTTCTCGAACTTCGGCAAAAAGATGTGATCAATTGTAATACAGGAGAATGTTTAGGCCTTGTCCTAGACCTCGAATTTGAAATCCATACGGGTAAGATCTGTTATCTGATCGTTCCCAAAACAACGAAGATGTTCATATGCGTTGGTAAGAATAAAGTTTACAAAATCCCATACAAATGTATTGTAAGGATCGGCAGAGATACGATTCTAGTCGATATCAACGAAAAAGAATGCCTGAAATAAAAGAAAAGCTTTCTTTTCTACAGAAAAAATGATATACTTCAAGCAGTAAAAACACGGAGGTACAAGAAGATGAGATGCCCATATTGTGGAAGTGAGAATTCCAGAGTCGTAGATTCCAGACCGGCAGAAGATAACAATGCGATCCGTAGAAGAAGACAATGTGACGAATGCGGGAAACGTTTTACAACTTATGAGAAGATAGAGACAGAACCGTTGAGTGTCATCAAGAAAGACAAAACACGACAACTCTACGATCGAAACAAGATCCGGAATGGAATCGTACAATCCTGTCACAAACTCCCAGTATCCATGGGGCAGATCGAAGCAGCGATCGATGAGATCGAGACAAAGATCTATAACATGGGAACAAGAGAAGTTGAAACATCTGTGATCGGAGAGATGGTCATGGACAAATTAAAGGATTTAAATGAAGTTGCATACGTAAGATTTGCAGCCATTTATCGTGAATTCAAAGATGTGAACACATTTATGAGTGAATTAAAGAAATTATTAAAATAATCACAATTGTTTTGAATAAACAAGATTGTAAAAATATTACTTTTGTGATAAACTAACCATATCATTTTGAAACCAGCTTCCTTTTTGAGAAGAGAAGGAGTTGAGTATTATTTATCAGGAAGTAATCACAGGAATCGTCAGTGGAGTGAGTGGAAAGCTCATCCACGTAGAAGTAGAGATCAGAAACGGTCTGCCATATTTTACAATGGTAGGCTATCTTTCTAAAGAATCTATGGAAGCAAAAGAGCGGGTTGCATCAGCACTGCGCTCCATCGGCCATCCCTTACCGTCGATGAAGATCACCGTTAATTTATCCCCAGCCAATATAAGAAAGAACGGAACCGCGTTCGATTTCCCGATCGCCGTGGCCTTTTTAGGATGCCTGAATTTAATTGATGCAAGCAAGTTAGATGACATCTGTATCATGGGGGAATTAGGACTAAACGGCAAGATCAGAGGTGTAGGAAACTGTCTTCCGATCGTTTTAGAAGCAAGAAAACAAGGAATTCACAAGTTCTTTGCGGCAAGTGAAGATGAGAATTCTCTAAGAGGGATCGAAGATATTGAAGTGGTATTTATGGACAGTTTACAGGATGTTCTGGACTATTTTCATGGAACATATCATCAAAAAAGTTGCAGAAGTGCAACAACTTATCAAAAGGAAGAGTCAGAAGAAGACTTCAGTGACATCATCGGACAACAACATTTAAAAAGAGCGATGGAGATCGCGGTCACTGGAAGACATCATCTATTGATCATTGGTTCTCCAGGTTCAGGAAAAACAATGGCAGCCAGAAGGATCCCGACCATTCTCCCACAACTATCAAAAGAAGAGAAGATGGAAGTTCAGGCAATCTATGATGCCACTGGAATTCCACGGTATTTAGAAGATGATACCAGGCCATTTCGCCAGCCACATCCAATGATCCCGAAAGCTGCATTCCTTGGAGGCGGCAAGACGCCGACGGCAGGAGAGATTACATTAGCACATCATGGCATTTTATTTCTGGACGAATTTATGGAATTTAAAACAGAATGTATCGAAGCACTCAGACAGCCACTGGAAGATGGAACGATCGATATCACCAGAAATGGGATCTACCACAAGTTTCCGGCAGACTTTCAACTGATCGCCACCATGAATCCATGTCCTTGTGGTTATGGATTGGAAGATGGGATCTGCCGATGTACTTATCATGAAAAAAAGCGTTATCTAAAGAAATTGTCCGGTCCGATCTTAGACCGTTTTGACATGGTCCTATGTCTAAGTAAAAAAGAGGCTGATACACAGAAGATACAAAAAGAGAGTCAAGAAACATCCCATCAGATCAAAGAACGCATCGAAACAACCATCCAAAGAGAAAAAAAGTTATTAAAAAACTATCAATGCAGTGATACCAGCCATTTAAGCCACATACAGTTAAACAAGCTCCTTCATTTATCCAAAGAATGCAAAGAGATTTTAGACATTGCCTATCGATCTGGCAAGATCACAAGGCGAGGAATGGATAAGATTTTAAAAGTAGCACTGACGATCATGTTTATGGAAAATGAATCAGAGATCAAACCAATCCACCTGATGGAAGCCATGACCTTCAGAAATACAGGATTTATCAAAGAGGTGCTTGAATATGGAAGATAAATTATATTGGTACTGGCTATGCGGCAAAGTCCGATTGCCGATCAAGAAGCAAAAAGAATTGATGGATATCTTCATTCACCCAAAAGAACTCTATAAGATTAAACCAGCAATCTTAAAAGAACACATGACACAACTTGAATACGATCGTTTCGTCCATTCAAGAGATGAAACAGCGATCAAGAAAGGCTATGAAGCCCTACATCGTGAAAATATCCGTTTTATCATTCAAAAAGAAGCTGCTTACCCGAATCGATTAAGAAAGATCTACGATGCTCCGTATGGGATTTTTCAAAAAGGTCAGCCATATGAAGAAAAAGAACTGTCAATAGCGATCGTTGGATCAAGATATCCGACAACTTATGGATTCGAAATCTCAAAAAAGTTCGCAAAAGAGCTGGCTCAGCAAGGCGTACAGATTGTAAGTGGACTCGCAAGGGGCGTAGATGGGACGGTTCACCGTGAAATAATCGACAAAAAAGGACAGGCTGTTGGGGTTTTAGGATGTGGGATCGATCTCATTTACCCAAAAGAAAATTTTCAGTTATTTTATGACATGTATGCGAATCAGACAGTTATTTCTGAGTACCCGCCAGGCAGTGAACCGCTCAAATGGCATTTTCCAGAAAGGAACCGCATCATCAGTGGATTAAGTGATGGAATCCTCGTCACAGAAGCCAGAGCAAGGAGCGGATCGCTGATCACGGCGGATTGCGGGCTTGATCAGAACAAAGAAGTGTTCGCAGTTCCCGGAATGATCACAGACAAACATTGCCAAGGGTGTCATGGATTGATCAAACAAGGTGCAAAATTAGTTGAAAATGTCGACGATATTTTAACAGAATTTTCAGAATTCACGGGATTTTCACGAAAATTTCCAAAGCATAGTGCAAAATCTCTTGCAAAGGCAGAAAAAAGGGTGTATGATATGTTGAGTTTGAAACCGAAATATATTGATGAGATCTTAAGTACATCCCAAGACTCTTATGAAGAAGTGATCCAAGCTTTATTTCAATTAGAAGCGAAAGGATATATCAAACAGATCCATCAGAACTTATATATCAAAAAAATGTAAACAAGGGGTAATACTATATGCCAAAATATCTAGTTATCGTCGAATCACCGGCGAAAGCCAAAACAATCAAAAAGTTCCTGGGCAGGAATTACGAAGTGATCGCGTCCAACGGGCATGTTCGCGATCTGCCAAAGAGTACCTTAGGAATAGATATCGAGAATGACTTTGAACCAAAGTACATTACGATCCGTGGGAAGGGTGAAGTATTAGCAGCTCTTCGCAAAGCGGTAAAAAAAGCAGACAAAGTATACCTCGCGACTGACCCGGACCGTGAAGGAGAAGCCATCTCATGGCATTTATATTACGCATTAAAACTAGAGAACAAAAACTACAGCCGAATCACATTTAATGAGATCACAAAAACAGCTGTCAAAGACTCCATTAAACACGCAAGAGACATCGATATGAACTTAGTCGATGCACAGCAGGCAAGACGTGTTCTGGATCGAATCGTAGGATACCAGATCAGTCCGATCCTCTGGGCAAAGATCAAACGAGGTTTAAGTGCTGGACGAGTTCAGTCCGTAGCTCTACGCCTGATCTGTGACAGAGAAGAAGAGATTAACCTGTTTATTCCACAGGAATACTGGTCCTTAGAAGCCTTATTAGATGTCAAAGGAAGCAAAAAGCCATTAGAAGCCAAACTGATCGGCAATAAAGAACAGAAGATTGAGATTCACAGTGAAGAAGAGATGAAGGAGATCTTATCCTATTTAAAAGGAAAAGAATTCACCGTCGAAGGAGTGAAAGTCACAGAACGATTAAAGAAGAGCCCACTTCCATTTACGACAAGTACTCTTCAGCAGGATGCATCCAGCAAGTTAAACTTCGCACCACAGAAAACGATGCGTATCGCACAGCAGTTATATGAAGGTGTCAATATCAAAGGACAGGGAACCGTCGGTCTGATCACATACTTACGTACAGACTCCACACGTATCTCTGTAGAAGCCGATGCAGCAGCGAAAGAATACATCAAAGAAGCTTATGGAGCCGAGTTCGTTGGAGCAGGAACTGTTGCCAAGAAAGACGACAAGAAAGTACAGGATGCACATGAAGCCATCCGACCAACCTACATGACAAACTCACCAGCAAGCATCAAAGATGAACTATCAAGAGATCAGTTCCGTTTATACCAGCTGATCTGGAACCGTTTCATGGCAAGCCGTATGGCACCAGCCAAATACGAGAATACATCCGTAAAGATCGCTGCCGGAGATTATCGTTTTAATGCATCCGCAAGCAAGATCGCCTTCGATGGATTCCTATCCGTATACAACATTAACAACGAGAAATCCGAAGGAAATGTAATGTTAAAATCCATCGATGAAGATACCAAACTTACATTGAATAATTTAGAACCAAAACAGCATTTTACACAGCCACCAGCTCATTATACAGAAGCATCTTTAGTTAAGACACTAGAAGAGTTTGGAATCGGACGACCAAGTACTTACGCACCAACGATCTCAACGATCACAGCAAGACGTTATGTTGTCAAAGAAAAGAAGAACTTATACGTCACGGAGCTTGGAGAAGCAGTCAACAACATGATGAAGAAAGCATTTGCAAGTATCGTCGATGTGAACTTCACAGCGATGATGGAAGGTCTGCTTGATATGGTAGAAGAAGGTAAAGTCCATTGGAAATCCGTCATTGAAAACTTCTACCCAGACTTTGAGATCGCAGTGAAAAATGCAGAAAAAGAATTAGAGAAGATCAAGATCGAAGACGAAGTCACAGACGTTATCTGCGATGAATGTGGAAGAAATATGGTCGTGAAGTACGGACCATATGGGAAATTCCTTGCATGCCCTGGATTCCCAGAATGCAGAAATACAAAACCACATTTTGAAAAAGTCGGAATCCCATGCCCAATGTGCGGCGGAGAAGTTGTCTTAAAGAAAACGAAAAAAGGAAGAAAATATTACGGATGTGAAAATAATCCGGAATGTGAATTTATGTCATGGCAGAAACCATCCACAGTCAAATGTGAAAAATGCGGAAGCTATATGATCGAAAAAGGTAAGAAGCTTGTATGCTCTAGCAAGGAATGTGGATTCGTATGCAGCATGCCAGAAGATGCAAAAGAGAAAGAGACTTCTGGGGAGTCAGTGTCAAAATAAGGAGAAAAAATATAGATGAGTAGTATACAATTACTAGATAAAACAAGAAAGATCAATAAATTACTTCATAATAACAATTCACAGAAAGTTGTATTTAACGATATCTGTAAAGTTCTGACAGAAGTAATGAATTCAAACGTCCTTGTCATCAGTAAAAAAGGAAAGATCTTAGGTAAAAATGAAGCAGACCACATCGAAGTGCTTCATCAGCTGATCTCAGGAAATGTCAAAGATTATGTTGATTTTTCATTAAATGAAAGACTATTAACGATTCTTTCCACCAATGAAAATGTCAGCCTTTCCACACTGGGATTTGAGTCAGACGTTGATGATTACTATGCGATCATCGCACCGATCGATATCGCAGGAGAGAGATTCGGAACATTATTTATGTACCGCCAGAGAGAAAATTATTCCATTGATGATATTATCTTAGCGGAATATGGAACAACCGTTGTCGGACTTGAAATGTTAAGATCTGTAAGCGAAGAAGTGGAACAGGAACGAAGAAAGAAAGGAATCGTTGATTCCGCGATCAGTACATTATCTTTCACAGAACACAAAGCAGTGATCCATATCTTAGAAGAATTAGAAGGCAATGAAGGAGTCTTAGTTGCAAGTAAGATTGCAGATAGATTCGGGATCACAAGATCTGTTGTCGTAAACGCACTAAGGAAACTAGAAAGTGCCGGAGTTGTTGAGACAAGATCCTCTGGTATGAAGGGAACATATATTAAGGTAGTGAATGACTTTATATTTGACGAGATCACAAAGCTTGATTAATTCTTTTATAATTAAAGAAAAAGTTCTTGCAAAGAAGGACAAGGTTTGATATACTGTCATAGGTAAAAATAAACACGCTATTGGAATTCTGGTAAGTGCCCAAGAGGTTTGTCAGAACGATGAAAATAGCGGAAGCAAAAACTAAAGGAGATTTAAAATGAGCGTTATTTCAATGAAACAGTTACTTGAAGCAGGTGTACATTTCGGACATCAGACAAGAAGATGGAACCCTAAAATGGCACCATACATCTACACAGAGCGTAATGGTATCCATATCATCGACTTACAGAAATCTGTAGGAATGGTTGACGATGCTTACAACGCAGTAAAAGATTGTGTAGCACAGGGTGGAAAGATTCTGTTCGTAGGAACAAAGAAACAGGCTCAGGATTCTATTCAGGCTGAAGCAGAACGTTGCGGAATGTTCTACGTAAACCAGAGATGGTTAGGTGGAATGATGACTAACTTCAAGACAATCGAATCTAGAATCGCTAGACTGAAAAAGATCAAAGAGATGGAAGAAGACGGAACATTTGACGTACTTCCAAAGAGAGAAGTTTTAGAACTTAACAAAGAAAAAGACAAATTACAGAAGAACTTAGGTGGAATCGAAGAAATGGGTGGACTTCCAGACATGATCTTCGTTGTAGACCCTAAGAAAGAAAGAATCTGTGTACAGGAAGCACACACACTTGGTATTCCACTGATCGGTATCTGTGATACAAACTGTGACCCAGAAGAACTGGATTACGTAATCCCAGGTAATGATGATGCAATCAGAGCTGTAAAACTGATCGTTTCTAAGATGGCAGATGCCGTAATCGAAGCAAAACAGGGCGAGACATTTGTAGAAGCTGACGTTACAGAAGAAGCAGCGGAAGAATAATCAAGAAAGAAAGGAAGACAAGAAAATGGCTATTTCAGCATCAATGGTAAAAGAACTGAGAGAAAAAACGGGTGCCGGAATGATGGATTGTAAGAAAGCTCTTACAAACACAGACGGTGATATGGATAAAGCAGTAGAATGGCTTCGTGAGAACGGTCTTGCTAAGGCTGAGAAAAAAGCTGGCCGTATTGCAGCAGAAGGTATTGTTAAAACTTTCATCAGTGCAGATGGAAAGAATGCATCTATGGTAGAAGTTAACAGTGAGACAGACTTCGTTGCTAAAAATGACAAGTTCCAGGATTTTGTAGGTGATGTAGTTGAGCAGATCAACGGATCCGCAGCAGAAGATGTAGAAGCATTTCTGGCTGAAGCATGGGCAAAAGATTCTTCTAAGACTGTTAAAGAAGAATTGGCTTCCATGGTTGCTACAATCGGTGAGAACATGAACATCCGCCGTTTTGCAAAATTGTCTGCAGACAATGGTGTGGTAGTAGATTACATCCATGCTGGCGGTAAGATCGGTGTACTGATCGCTGCTGAGACAGACAACACAGGAGACGAAGTAGTTGAGTGCCTGAAAAATGTAGCAATGCAGATCGCAGCGATGAACCCTGAGTATCTTTCCGCTGATGATGTATCAGAGGAGTACAAAGAGAAAGAGAAGAAGATTCTTCTTGAGCAGGCTAAGAATGATCCTAAGAATGCCGGCAAACCAGAGAACATTATTGAGAAGATGATCATCGGCCGCCTCAACAAAGAGTTGAAGGAAGTCTGCCTGACAGAGCAGGTTTATGTAAAGGCTGAGAACAAAGAAACCGTTGCTAAGTATGTTGAAAGCGTAGCAAAAGCAGTTGGATGCAACTTGAAATTAACTGGATTTGTACGCTATGAGACAGGTGAAGGTCTTGAGAAGAAAGAAGAAGATTTCGCCGCTGAAGTAGCAGCTCAGATGAATGCATAATAAATCTGTGTTTTACAAATAATGTAAGTATATAAGAGGCTTTTCAGGCCGTATAAGAAATCTGTTTAGAGAATTATACGGTTTTGAAAAGCCTTTTTATCTGTTTGACGAATACCGGGAAGAGGTCTATAATGAACTACGGTAAAATACACTGAAAAAAGGAGCAGAGAACTTATGAAAACAATAAAAAGGACAATTTGCCTGTTGCTGGTGTGGATGCTTGTGGCAGCCGGCATAGAAGGAATACAGGTAAAGGCTGCAGGGACCGGGAAATTTGCATATCCCCAGTTTACCATGATGAAAGGGGAAAAACTGCCACTGCAGTTTACAGACAAGCGAAGTGTCAGAGAATATACATGGACATCTTCGGACGCAAAGACAGCTTCCGTCTCAAAAAAAGGGGTTGTAAAGGCAAAGAAAGTGGGAACGGCTGTTATTACAGGAACGAAGGGAAATGAAAGTGTGACCTGTAATCTTACCATAAAGAAAAAGCCGAAAAGCATTATCTATCTTACCTTTGATGATGGCCCAAGCCGTTATTCCACACCTAAGATTTTGAAAATTTTAAAGAAAAATAATGTAAAAGCGACTTTTTTTGAACTGAAACCGGCAAAAAAAGATTATGATCTGACACAGCGGATACTGGGTGAGGGACATACGCTGGCAATTCATGGATACCAGCATAAATATGAGAAAGTGTATCAGTCAGATGCAGGCTACCGCAGAAATCTGGATAAACTTCAGGCGCTGTTTCATTCCAAATTTGGTGTGTGGTGTACATTAAGTCGTTTCCCGGGAGGCAGTTCCAACACAGTGAGCCGTCATTATAATAAGGGGATTATGACCAGATTATCCAAGAAAGTGGGAACCTGGGGATACAAATATTTTGACTGGAATGTATCTTCTTCCGATGCCGGCGGTGCGAAAAATGCAGGCCAGGTATTTCGCAGTGTAAAGAGTGGTCTGGTAAAAGGAAGAGAAAATGTGATCTTGATGCATGATTTTTCCCACAATGACAAGACAATCCGGGCACTGGACCGTGTGATTAAGTATGGTAAAAAGAAAGGATTTGTTTTTAAAGCCATGACGGCAGCTACCACAGAAGTACATCACGGAATAAATAACTAAATAGGTGCATTTTGGAAAAAAGTATGATATAATGAA
>ERZ826016.1720-NODE-1720-length-19232-cov-15.502842_pt1 | contig 19232 bp, 16 predicted proteins | sample MGYA00519872_ERZ826016 | MGnify/ENA primary metagenome ERZ826016 (study PRJEB31778, sample SAMEA3449218) | human gut metagenome | biome: human gut; feature: human-associated habitat; material: faeces | place: United Kingdom | collected 2010/2012 ... | reverse complement strand
CATTCGCCGCCTTGATTGAAACAATCGCCGCGGCGATTGAAATAACGTCCGCGGCAATTGAAAACATCCCTTGATTTTTTGTATTATTGTACAGAAAAATCATTTTAAAAACCGGACAGGCAAGCGGCGAGGCAATTTTTTTTATATTTTGTTGTATGATAACTTGTTATATGAAAACTTAAATAGCTGTCGGCAAGGCATTCGGCAACTAAGAATAAATAGATAAAAATATATAGATATTAAAAATATCTATTCTCTCATTTCTCATTTTTTCTTCGTATTTTTGCATGGTAAATGTATTAAAACGGAAAGAATTATGTTCTCAGGAATTGTAGAAGAATATGCAGAAGTGGTTTCTGTGGTGAAAGACCAGGAAAACTTACATCTTACGATGAGATGTTCATTTGTCAATGAATTGAAGATAGATCAGAGTGTTTCACACAATGGAGTGTGCCTCACGGTAGTGAGCATGACAGAGGATACTTATACTGTCACTGCCATGAAAGAAACCATAGAACGTTCTAATATCGGTTTGTTGAAAGTAGGAGATAAGGTAAATGTGGAACGGAGCATGATGATGAACGGACGTCTTGACGGACATATCGTACAAGGACACGTAGACCAAACAGCTATCTGTGCAGACATTAAGGATGCAGAAGGAAGTTGGTATTTTACTTTTAAATATGCATTTGATAAGGAAATGGCAAAGCGTGGATATATAACCGTGGATAAAGGTTCGGTAACGGTAAACGGTGTAAGTCTTACGGTTTGTAACCCTACCGATGATTCTTTCCAAGTTGCAATCATACCTTATACTTATGAACATACCAATTTCCATACGATAAAAATAGGCAGTGTGGTAAATCTTGAATTTGATATTATCGGTAAGTACATTAGCCGTATGATTCAGTATAAGTAAGAAAACCTCATATGGAAACTGATTTTCTTTCTCTAGTCAATTCCCGTCAGAGTGACCGGGCTTATGATGCCGATCGTTCTGTGGAACCCGATAAACTGGAACGAATTCTCGAAGCCGGTCGTTTGGCTCCTTCGGCTTGCAATGCCCAACCTTGGAAGTTTGTGGTAATTACGGATAAAGAACTTGCTATGAGAGTGGGGAAAGCTGCTGCCGGATTGGGGATGAATAAGTTTGCCCGTCAGGCTCCTGTACATATTTTGATAGTGGAGGAGTCGGCCAATATTACCTCATTACTTGGGGGGAAGGTGAAAAACAAGCACTTTCCATTGATAGATATTGGGATCGTAGCTGCCCATTTGACACTTGCTGCCGAAAGCGAAGGATTGGGTTCGTGTATCATCGGTTGGTTTGACGAAAAGGAAATAAAGAGACTGACCGGTATTCCTGATTCCAAACGTTTGTTGCTCGATATTGTGATAGGTTATCCTGTGAAAGAAAAACGTAAAAAGATAAGGAAAGATAAAGATAAAGTCATTTCCTATAATAAATACTGAAATTCGGTGTTATTTTGCTAATTAGGCAGTATAAGGTATGCTGACGGTAAAGGTACTGCCTTTTTCCGGTTCTGATTCTACATGGATGTTTCCATTATATTTATTAGCTATTACCTTACAAATGGAAAGTCCTAAACCGGCTCCCTGTATGAAGTTGTCTACTTTATAGAATCTTTCGAATATCTTGTTCAGATTGTAAGCATCGATACCTTTACCGGTATCCTTAACAAAAAGATTAACTTGTCTTCTTTCTTTGTCGATATTATAGCCGATGGTGATATGTCCTTCCGTTGTAAATTTGAACGCATTGCTGAGTAAATTATTTATTAACTGGGTGATGCGGTCGGGATCTATGTTTATGACAGCCGGTTCTTCAGGAATGTCGGTTATTAGCTTTAACTTATCGGTGCTGTTTGATTGGTGAGCTGCATAAACATCACTGAAAAGAAGATTCAAATCATAAGGAACATTGTTGAACGGTTCTTCTCCCGATTCTATCCGTGATATATCAATAACGTCATTTACCAATTTCAGTAATAGCTGGCAATTGGTATTTATCGTATCGAGGAATATTTTCTTTTCTTCTTCTTCTACTTCAATATCACTGGTAAGCAGTGTGGAGAAACCAATAATAGCATTTAGCGGAGTGCGGATTTCATGACTGATGTTGGCAAGGAAGGAGCTTTTTAAGCGGTCGGCTTCTTGTGCTTTTATTATTGATTTACGCAAATCTTCTTCAATTTGTTTGAAAGATTGGATATTGATGCAGGTTCCCAATATCTTGTAGGCTTTCTTATTGTCTAATCCGGAGAGGGATGAACTTCTGAATTCCCACCATTCATACACTCCCTTGGAGTTTCTGATACGTAACTGACTGTAGAATCGCTTCTTATTATCTTTAATAATGTTTTCCAACTCATTTCTTGCTTTTTCGCGATCTTCGGGATGAAGCATATTCAAAAATTCTTCTCTACTTAACGGACGTTCTTCTGAGTCTTGCCAGCCAAGATGATGGAAGAAGTCGAGTTTGTATACAAATTGGTGTTTATTGGCATTATACTCCCACGGGAAAATATTACCACTTTCAAGAGCGAGTGTATAGTATTTCCTCAAGCTCTGTTCGTCTGTAATGTTCTTGAAGGCAACAACTGTTCCGACACATTTCCCGTTTTCCTGAATCAAGGATATTGTACCGGATATAGGGAAGTATTCACCGCCTCCGGCTTTTTTGTCTTCCAAAAACATCCCGTTGAGACTGATGCTTTGTTTGCGTGAAGCAGCTTCACTGATTAATTCTTCCAAACGGTTTCCGGCATCTAACGAAACAATAGTAAAATATTTATTGATGTTCTCCCCGATATATTGGGCTTTATTTTTTGTATCTAATTTAAGATAATTGATTGCGGCCGAATTAATGGCGACAATATGCATGGAATAATCCAAAGAAATCATACCTTTTTCTATGGATTCAAAAATTCTGTTATATTCATGTCTTTGCTTAACAAGGTCTTCCTGAATTAAAAGTTTGGCTTGGGCATGTACTCTTCCTTTCATTTCTTTCCTATAGAGCCGGGATAAATGGAAAATAAGATATATGATGCATATAACCAGACAAATTGTTATTATTATGATTAATAATTCATATTTGTCATAGAAAGGTTGGTTCAATAAAACACTGTTTGCCGGAAACTTGTTTGTAGTTATTTCCCATCTTTGTAATTGGTTCCAGTCAAATGTTGGTTGTTGGGTACTGTTTGTAATTGGTATTTCGCTTATGGATTTTCCTTTTAGAACATCACTGCCTATTTGGGTGGCGTTGCATGCTTGGTTATAAGCGCCTTGAACGAAAGCACAAGTGAGTCCGTTGTTCAGTCCTTCATCGTTCATTCCGAAAAACGGAATAGTGGCAAGTCGGGAATAGCCGGGAAAGAACTGACTCCATTTAGCTGTGATTGCGACTGAGCTGTCAGCCCTTGTCGGAAGCGATAAACGCCAAAGGAATGCTTTTGATGATAGTTTGTTTTCGTCTACTTCGAGATACTTGTAGCCCGGGTGATTCTTTCCCCATTCATTCCATTCTTTTTTGAATTGTTCATAAGACAATCTTCCCAAAATGGTTTGATCTGTCAAGTAATAGATAGTCTGTTTATTTGGATATATCCGGGTAATTAAATTAAGTAACTGGGTGAAATTTTGTTTGTCTACAATGCCGGTTACATTCTTATGTGCGTTAAGTAACTCATAATTCGGGTAATCTACTCCGCTAAAAACGATAGGAACAGAATAGGTAAGGGGATGGTCGGTCTTTAGCAGGGAATAAGTTGCCTCGTCATCAAATACAATGATTAAGTCTAAAGGACGAGTGGCATACTTTTCACACAAAGCATTTAATGCATTCAACTCTTTCGGAGCATCTAATAAACGGGCATCCAGGTAGTATGTGTCAATGTTTGCTTTTATATTATTCTTTTTCAAACATTGCTCTACGCCTTTGTTCAGTTTTTCTGCCCATGTGTCATCACTTCTATAAGATTGTATTACAAGAACCTGCTTTATGTTTTTATCGTCATTATCGGCAAATATGTCTGTTGCATATGCAAAAAGGAACTCCAATAAGATGAAGCATCTGATGAAGAATTCTTTTCCGGATCGATTGGCATTATATAGTCGCATATGCTATAGGTCTTTTAGTAGTATTTCACTGTTATTCTTATAGTATTCTTCCCGGGATTCAATTAAAGTTCGCCATTGTTTGTTGAACTCTTTGTCTTTGTCAACTTTGAATGCTTCCGAACCGTAAGTATCCAGCCTGTCGAGCAAGAGTGCCACGTTCAATTGATTTATATCCATTGAAGGCATGAAACCTATTGTCTCATCTTTGGGATTGATTTCCACTTCGTGGATGAGTTGAATATCCTGTAACTCATTCAGCACCTTGGTGGTTAATCTTATCGGTACTTTCGAAGCAAGTGACAGTTCCTGTGCCGTGTAAGGAGGATCATCGTACTCAAAGCGTTTGCATATGAGTGACATTATCAGTATGCAAACGAAATCATGGTATCGCCTGCTTATGTTCTTGGTGTCTTTCTCAAAACTGAAATTACGGATGTTTTGTCCGGCATATGTCAGTTCTACACCAAACAAACAGACTGTCCATGATATTTGCAACCACAAAAGAAACAAGGGAATAGCAGCAAAGCTACCATAAATAGCGTTGTACTTGGATACCCATATCTGCCCGTTGATGTACCAATACTGAAAGAATTGATAGGCGGTTCCGGCTATAATACCTGAAATGAGTGCATGTTTGAATTTTACTTTCGTGTTGGGCATGAAAATATAAAGCCCTGTAAACATAGACCATGTGAGCACAAAAGGAATCAATCTTACAAGAAACTTGAAAATAGGAGCGAGTATCACAAAGTCTGCCATTCCTTTTACAACAGTAGTCATGAATATAGATATACCACTTGAAGCTATGATAAGAATGGGCAAAAGCAAGAACATGGAGAAATAATCTGTTATTTTCCTGTAAATGGAACGCGGCTTCTTTATTTGCCAGATACGGTTAAAGGTCAGTTCTATGTTACTGATCAGGTTTAATACAGTCCAAAGCAACAGGACTAAACCGACTCCGATGAAAACTCCGCTTTTAGTCTGCGCAATGTATGAATCGACGAATTGCAACAGGGTTTCGATTGCAGCCTGGTTCTGACCGAATCCGTTTCGGAATTCATTTTCCATAATGTTGGAAAAACCGAATCCGCGTGCTATGGCAAATAGAATAGCTAGTAAAGGAACAATTGATAACAAGGTACTGTAGGTTAGTGCAGATGCCTTGTTCATTATCCTGTCTTCAGTAAATCGTCTGACTGATAGGATAATAGTTTTTATGATAAAATAGATTGATGAACGTGTCCTGCTTACTTCATTTTCGGTCACTCTCCAAATATCGTAAGTCACGAATGTCCATAACCTTTTTATTCGCTCATTCATGGTACTCATACTTCAAAATAAAAAAAAGCAGTCGGTCTGTAAGCCGAGTTCTGTTCCCTCAATAAAGGTGTCTGTCATTTATCTGAGTCTAATGTCACCATTAAACTTTAGCGGTCTACCCTCCAACATGGGGCGAGCAACCCTCATACGTCGGTTTACATGACCTTACAACTCCTAAGACGCACGGCTCTCAGTGTTGCCACGAGACCGGTGGGCTCTTACCCCGCCTTCTCACCCTTACCTTTCCGAAGAAAGGCGGTTGTTTTCTTCTGCGTTACTCTACTCTCGCGAATAGCTTCCCGTTAGGAAGTAGGACGCTCTGTGTTGCCCGGACTTTCCTCCCGCATAAAACGCGCGACAGACCGACCAACTGCTTTTATTGTTGCAAAAATAGGGAAAATAATTATATATTGTATGATTCAATAGATAAATTCATATCTTTGCTAACATAGATTTAGCTTAATATACTTCGGGAAAAAATGAAAATGACTTTTAAACCGTATGACTTAGCATTAAAACATGTTTTTACGGTAGCAACATACTCACGAACTACAACTCCGGATGTTCAGGTAGAAATAGAATACGACGGTATAACAGGATATGGAGAAGCATCTATGCCTCCTTATTTGGGGGAAAGTGTAGAATCGGTGATGAACTTTTTGCAGAAAGTAAACTTGGAACAATTCAATGATCCGTTTCAGTTGGACGATATTCTGACCTATGTAGATGATATTATGCCCGGTAATTGTGCTGCAAAAGCATCTGTGGATATTGCTTTGCATGATCTTGTTGGTAAATTGCTGGATGCTCCCTGGTATAAGATATGGGGATTGGATAAAGATAAGGCTCCTTCCACAACCTATACTATTGGTATAGATACACCGGAAGTTGTGAAGGAAAAGACAGAGGAAGTAGCGGGACAATTTAATATATTAAAGGTAAAGCTTGGGCGGGACAATGATAAAGAGATAATAAATGCAATCCGTTCTGTCAGTAACTTACCTATTGCTGTAGATGCCAATCAAGGATGGGCGGACAAGTATTATGCCATTGACATGATTCATTGGTTAAAGGAACAGGGAATTGTAATGATTGAGCAGCCCATGCCTAAAACTCGGTTGGACGATATTGCATGGGTAACCGGTCAGAGTCCGCTTCCTATATTTGCAGATGAATCTTTGCAACGTTTAAGTGATGTGGCAAAGCTGAAAGGTGCTTTTACCGGTATAAATATTAAATTAATGAAGTGCACGGGTATGAGGGAAGCCTGGAAAATGGTTACTTTGGCACGTGCGCTGGATATGAAAGTTATGATAGGGTGCATGACTGAGACATCATGTGCGGTGTCTGCTGCTGCACAGCTTTCTCCGGGTGTGGACTTTGCAGATTTGGATGGTAATCTGCTGATTGCAAATGATTGTTTCAAAGGAATGGAAGTAGTAAAAGGCAAAATCACCTTGAACGATTTACCTGGCATCGGGGTGGTGAAATTAAATAATAACTAATATATTAAATAGCTTCAGAAAACCTGACCTGACATTTTATATAAGATGTAAGGTCGTTTTCTCTTGAACGTCCCTACGTTTTGTCTGAAACGTAAGGACGTTTTTTCATACCTTAACATGACGTATCGTCTAACGAATGTAAATTTGTCAGTGTCAGCCGTTAAGCGCTGTTAAGCCCCGGATATTCTCTGTTAAAAGATAGCAAAAAAGACTGACAAGCGGAATAACCGAATGATTTTTGTTATTATTTTAACGTCATAAAGTTAAAGAAAAGACGAAATTTAACAATTTAAAAACTGTAATATGAAACAGACAACAAAGAACATTTTAGGCTTGAGCCTTGTAATTGTGCTCAGTGCGGGTGTTGCGGGGATTACTACCTATTCTTTGAGCAATTCCAAGAAAGCCGATGCAAGCTACGGTGAATTGTTCGAGCAGAATCCCAATGTCAAATTAGCTTCTTTCACCGGTGTAAATACTCAACCGGTAGATTTGACACAGGCAGCAGAGAATTCTCTTCATGCTGTGGTGCATATAAAATCGACTCAACGTTCAAAGACTGAAACTGTGCAACAAATGCCTGATATATTTGATTTCTTCTTTGGTGATGGAAGAAGAGGCGGAGGTCAGCGACAGATGCAGACTCCTGAAAGAGTTGGTTTCGGTTCCGGAGTTATCATTTCCAAAGATGGTTATATCGTAACTAACAACCATGTGATAGACGGTGCTGATGAGATTTCGGTAACATTAAATGATAAGCGTGAATTTAAAGGACGTGTTATTGGTGCAGATCCAAATACCGATCTTGCTTTGGTAAAGATTGAAGGAGATGATTTCCCGACTCTTCCGGTTGGTGATTCCGAAGCTTTGAAAGTTGGTGAATGGGTAATTGCCGTAGGTAATCCTTTCAATTTAACTTCTACCGTTACTGCCGGTATTGTAAGTGCCAAGGCACGCAGCTTAGGTGTTTATGGAAGAAACGGAGGCATTGAATCATTTATTCAAACTGATGCTGCCATAAACCAAGGTAATAGCGGTGGTGCATTGGTAAATACAAAAGGCGAATTGATAGGTATTAATGCTGTATTGTCATCTCCGACAGGAGCTTATGCCGGATATGGTTTTGCAATTCCTTCGAGTATTATGACTAAGGTAGTTGCGGATTTAAAACAGTTTGGAACTGTTCAACGTGCCATGTTAGGCATTATGGGAGGCGATAACAACGCAGAAGTTTCCAAAGAAAAAGGTTTGGGTACTATTGACGGCGTATTTGTAAGTGAAGTAACAGACGGTGGTTCTGCTGCCGATGCAGGAATCAAAGCCAATGACGTAATTGTGGCTATGGATGGTAAGGCCATAAAGACAATGGCTGAATTGCAGGAAACATTGGCAAAACATCGTCCGGGTGACCAGATTAAGGTAAAAGTGATCCGTGATAAGAAAGAAAAGGAAATCACTATGACATTGAAGAATGCTCAGGGTAACACAAAAGTTGTGAAGAATGCAGGTATGGATATTCTTGGTGCTGCATTTAAAGAATTGTCATCCGACATGAAACAGCAACTCAAGTTAAGTTACGGATTGGAGGTGACAGGTGTTACCGGCGGTAAGATGAAAGATGCCGGTATAGTTAAAGGCTTCATCATCCTGAAAGTTAACGGACAGCCGATGAAATCCGTCAGCGATCTTGAAAATGCTTTGAAAGCAGCAAGCCAGTCTCCCGAACAAGTATTGTTCATGACAGGTATATTCCCGTCAGGCAAACGCGCTAATTATGCGGTAGATTTGTCACAGGAATAACAAAACTAGTTTAAAATAGGTAATTAAGAATGAAAAGGGGTGTCGGCGCATGATAGTCGGCATCCTTTTTGTTCTATTATTGTTAGGTATTAATAAATATAAAAAGATAAAGTTTCGCTCAAGATTATGATATAATATAAATAATTTGTCGTAACTTTGCACTTCAAATTGGTTTTATAGGAATGAGACAATTAAAGATTACCAAAAGTATCACTAACAGGGAGAGCGCTTCCCTCGATAAGTATTTACAAGAAATCGGCCGTGAGGACTTGATTACTGTTGAGGAAGAAGTGGAACTTGCCCAACGCATTCGAAAAGGTGACCGTGTGGCGCTTGAGAAACTTACACGTGCAAATCTTCGTTTCGTTGTATCTGTGGCTAAACAGTACCAGAACCAGGGTTTGAGTTTGCCCGACTTAATTAATGAAGGCAATTTAGGACTGATTAAAGCCGCCGAAAAGTTCGATGAAACACGTGGATTTAAGTTTATCAGTTACGCAGTGTGGTGGATCCGTCAGTCTATTCTACAGGCTTTGGCAGAACAATCACGTATAGTTCGCCTTCCGCTTAACCAGGTAGGTTCGCTGAATAAAATCAGTAAAGCCTTCTCTAAGTTCGAGCAGGAAAATGAACGCAGACCTTCGCCTGAAGAATTGGCAGATGAGTTAGAAATTCCCGTAGACAAAATATCGGATACACTGAAAGTCTCCGGCAGACATATCTCGGTGGATGCGCCTTTTGTTGAAGGAGAAGATAACAGCCTATTGGATGTATTGGTCAACGATGATTCTCCTATGGCTGACCGCTCCTTGGTGAATGAATCTCTTTCAAGAGAAATCGATAGAGCTCTTTCTACGTTAACCGAAAGGGAAAAGGATATAATCCAAATGTTTTTCGGTATTGGAACTCAGGAAATGACGTTAGAAGAAATCGGCGATAAGTTTGGACTCACACGTGAGCGCGTTCGCCAGATTAAAGAAAAAGCGATAAGAAGATTAAGACAAAATTCGCGTAGCAAATTGCTCAAATCTTATTTGGGATAAGTAAGAATATTGGTTTCTTGTTCAAGAAAAGTACATAGCCATCCAACCATTACGGTTGGATGGCTTTTTCGTTTTAAGGAGAATCCATTGCCCAATGGATTTATTTTATAGGACAATGATTCTTTTTTATAAATTAATGGATTTTTTTTATTGGGCAATGGATTGTGGGCTATGCATTTTTTAGTATGTTTGCAATCGAAAACATATAAATAAACAATCTTGTTATGAAATACTTTAAAATAGTTTTATTGGCAGTATGCGTTCTCACATCTTTATCCGTTTTTAGTAGAGGTAATAAACCCGTATATGCTTTTGGTGTTTCTGCCTCATTCACAGATACAATTGTATTTTATACGGAAGTGCAGGTGCTGGATAGTGTTGCATTGGATAAGACAGGTTTCTTGCCACAGAGAGAATCTTACAGTTATCAGTTGAAGAACTATTTGGAAGCAAATAAGAATTTGGTGAACCGCACCTGTATGATCTATTTTTCTGATAATCAGAGAAAGCTAGAAAAGGAGTATAATAAACTTCTGGCTAAATATAAGAAGCAGAAAAATATGAGTGTTACTTTGGTTTCAAAGGATGAATTCCTTTTCACCAAGCCGGAATATTAATATTTATCTGATATATTGAACAGGAAGTCTCTGCAATGTGTTTCATGGTAGAGACTTTTTTATTATGTTTGTGTATTGTTTACGTTGAAGTATCGTTTATGAAAAAAATATTTATCCTCTTTATTTCTTTGTTCACCTTATTTGCTTGTAATAACGATGAACCGGATGGTCCTGTCATTCATGAAAAAGTGGATAGGACGGTTCTTGTGTATATGGTGGCGAATAACAGTTTGGGAGGCTGGGGCGAAAGTAATTATGATGAAAAAGACATTGCTGAAATGCTGGAGGGGATGAAGAATACAGATAAGGTAGGCAATTTGATTCTCTACACAGTAAATCAAAGAGAAAGGAAACCATATTTAATTGATATAAAGAAGACTGATAAAGGAGCTGTGCTCGATACTATTGTTAGGTATGAGAGTAGAAACTCTTTATCGGTGGATAATATGAAGGAGGTTTTTGATTATGTCTTTAAAATATATCCTGCTGATAGTTACGGACTATGCTTATGGTCGCATGCCGATGGCTGGTTTGAAGACTATGATATGGCAAGTACAAGATACATAGGGCAGGATGGAAATAATTATTTAAGTATTCCCGATTTGGTTTCCGTATTAAAAGAAGCACCTCATTTTGATTTTATATTCTTTGATGCTTGTTTCATGCAGGCTGCTACAGTTGCTTATGAACTCAGGAGCTATACTGATTATATCATTGGTTCAACAACTGAGATTCCGGGAACGGGAGCACCCTATCAATTAGTTATTGAACCGATGTTCAAAACTCCCTGTGATGTTTACGGCATAGCTGCTAATTATTACAATCATTATGCAAGTAACTATGATCCCAATTATAGCCTGTCATCTTATGTGGGGGAATGGCCTTATGGTGCATGTATTTCTGCTATAAAATGCAGTGAATTGGAAAGTTTAGCTGTTGAAACAAAAAAAATATTTCAGAATCATATTGATGATATAATAAGTCTGCCATTAAATTCTATTCAGAGTTATGATTGCCGGTCACGTAAAGCATATTATGATATGAAAGATTTGATAGATCATATCGCATCGGATAGTGAAAAGACTTCTTGGATGTCGCAACTCGGTAAAGCTGTAATTTTCGATGATTCTACTCCTACCTGTCTTTCTGCGATCTATGGTGTGAAGCGTTTTCAGGTCAATGTACATAGTGGTATAGCTACTTATATCCCCGTATTCCATAATTCTTCATATACTAAATGGAATACTTATTATAAAACCTTCCAATGGTACACTGCTGCCGGCTGGGACAAAGTATTTGAAGTGGGAGAGGAATAGAGCTTTATTCCATTCCCACGAACTTTAAACAGACAGGCATACTGAGTTTTATTTCTTTTCCTGTGTTGGTTAATAGTCCGCTTTCCATGTTCCGCTCGAATATCTGAATATTATTGCTGTCCCTGTTGGCAACAAGTAAATACTTCCCATTCGGAGTGATGATGAAATTGCGTGGATGAATACCTGTCAACTGATAACCTATTTTCATTAATTTGCCATCTTTTTCATTTATACTGAATATGGCTATTCCATCGGCTTGCAGACGATTGGATGCATAAAGGTATTTTCCGTCGGGAGAGATATGTATATCACCGCTTCCCGCTGCATGTACTGAATCAGCTTCAATATATTGAATGTTTTCAAGGTTGCCGTCATGGTAGTTGAAAGCAAGAACTTCTCCCGATAATTCCGTTATCAGATAAGCGTATTTTCCGTTAGGGTGGAAAACGAGATGCCGGGGACCACAACCGTCTTTTACTTTAAAGGAAAAAGGAGCCTCCGGGGTAAGAAAAGCAGACGAGTCTTTTTCATTTACTGCGAATTTGTATATCCGGTCTGTTCCCAAATCATCGGCAAATAAATATTTACCATCAGGAGAGAATTGAACACAATGAAGGTGGGCAGTGGTTTGTCTGATTTTGTCAATACCCGAACCTGCAAACTGAATCAATTGTGAGGAAGATTGTAGGGAACCATCTTTTGCAAGCGGGAAAACCGTTATACTTCCACCGTTGTAATTGGCTGTAACGACGAAATTCTTGTTTTTGTCCATATTAATGTAACAAGGTGCTTTGCCGTTAGTCTCTTGGCTATTGATTAAAGTCAGCTCTCCATTCTCTTTATTAAAGGAAAAAGCGTAGACACCATCTTCTTCGGAATCACTCTCTTTTACGGCATATATGTGTTTCTCGTCGGGTGAAACAACCAAATAAGACGGATCTTCGATATTTTTTATCTCGTTGATGTAACCGGCTTCTCCTGTCGTGGTATTGAAGCCATATACATAAATACCTGTGTTTAAGCCTTTGGTGTAAGTTCCTACAAGCAAATATAGGCTGTCTTTACTTATTGTATCTGTCATATTTTGCTCTTGTTTTTTAGTATTGCATGAAGCAAGAATAATGATTAGTGATAGATAAAATCCAATTTTAGTTAACATAAGTTTTTGGTTTTATTATTATATCATTGCAAAAGTAACAAATAAAACTCTCTAATTTTGTTCTTTGGCTAAATATCAGTTTATTTAGTGCATTAAATAGATTTGGAATATATATTTTAGATATGAACGGTTTATGGTAGTAGCCTATTTAAGAGTGAGCACTGAAAAACAATTTGTTGCGAATCAGAAAAATGAGATTCAGCGCTTTGCTCACGAGCGGGGACTCAGAATTGATAAATGGTACACTGAAACGGTAAGCGGGTGCATCAGTTCAAAAGACAGGAAGCTTGCCAGACTTCTGAACAGTCTGAGAAGGGGAGATGTATTAATTGTTACTGAGATTTCGCGCTTGAGCAGAACCATGCTTGAGATTATGAATATTCTTAATTCTTGTATTAAGAAAGAGGTAGTTTTGTATAGTACAAAAGAAGGATATACGTTTCAGAATGATATAAACAGCAAGGTGATAGGCTTTGCGTTCGGGTTGATGGCGGAGATTGAAAGAAACCTGATTTCGCTACGCACTAAAGAAGCGTTGGCAAGAAGGAAGCTGGAAGGTAAGAAACTGGGACGTCCGCCCGGCATTGCTCCGAAGCAGGAGGAACTGAAGCAACATAAAGACCTTGTGATGACATTGCTCGAAACCGGAATAGGAAAGAACGAAATTGCCATGCAGTTAGGGGTGGGGAGGAGCACTCTCTATCGCTTCCTGAAAATATAAATTTCCTGCTATTGTGCTGAACTTATCAGGCTTTAAATTTGTTATTAGTATAATACTAATTAAAATCAAGATTATTATGTCAAAGGTTACATTTAAAGATCAGCCGGTTCAGTTGGCAGGCGAATTTATACAGGTAGGGGATTTGGCTCCCGATTTTCATTTAACCAAAAGCGATATGGGTGGCTTCCATTTGAGTGATGTCAAAGGTAAGAATGTTGTTTTAAACATATTCCCCAGCTTGGATACTACCGTATGTGCCAAATCTGTCAGGAAGTTCAATGAAATAGCAGGTGATATGCCTAACACTATTGTTTTGGGAATATCAAAGGATCTCCCTTTTGCCCACAACCGTTTCTGCTCAACGGAAGGAATCAATAATGTAGTTACTTTATCAGATTTCAGATATTCCGATTTTGGAGAAAACTATGGTGTTTTGATGGAAGAAGGACCTCTTTACGGATTGCTTGCACGTGCTGTTGTTGTTATCAATCCCGAAGGAAAGGTTATTTATTCCGAATTGGTTCCTGAAGTAACTATGGAACCTAACTATCAAGCTGTACTTGACGTTTTGAAGAAACAAAAATAAAATGGTTGCCCGGAGATTTTAAATCGTTGGGCAAAGAATAAAAAACGTTGGTAACGATTTAAAATCCTTGCCAACGTTTTTTTATTTACATAATCGGTTTATTTTTTCATTCCTTTATAAATCAGATAACCTACTACGAAGATACCTATACCGATAAAGGCATAACCAATTTCATGGCTGTATTTTGTTACTGTGCTCAGTAATTGGTCTTCCGGCACAACGGAAGCCAGATACCAACCCAAAGCTGCAAGTATGGCATTCCACAATCCGGCTCCTAATGTGGTAAACAGAAGGAAAGTGGAAAGTTTCATTTTTGCAAGGCCTGCCGGTATTGAGATTAGTTGGCGAACGGCAGGGATGAGCCTTCCGATGAAAGTAGAGATTGCTCCGTGCTTATCGAAATACTGCTCGGCATGTTCTACCTTTGCCTGATCAATCAGGCACATGTGACCGAAACGGCTGTTAGCGAATTTATAAACGATGGGACGTCCTACCCATTTTGCCAAATAATAGTTGATAACAGCCCCGATATTGGCTCCGAGGGTTGCGAATATCACAACAAGAAAAACATTCAGTTCGGCTCCCGATGCTGCCTTGTAAGCTGCCGGAGGTACTACGACTTCTGACGGAAAAGGGATAAAGGAACTCTCAATTGCCATTAACAAAGTGATTGTCCAGTAATTGAGGTGTTCGAGACACCATTGAATAAATGCGACTGATTCCATTTGTGAATTATTTAATTATTAATTTAATCGATCTGCCCATCTTTTAAATCTTGTTCGATGGCAGCTTTCAGATTTATAATAAGTTGTTTTACTCCGGTTTCTTCATCAGGCAAATAACCAAGGAAGTCCAGAATCTTTTCGGGAGCTTCTTTTACTGCTTCTATGAAGAACTTCTGGAAGTTTCTTCTGTCTCCCACCTGCAGGTATAAGTAAGCAAGATAGATATTGGATAGACCGTAGCCGGGATCTGTTTCGGCTATTTTGCGAAATGCTTCAATTGCCATTGGGTAATCCTTGCATTCGAAGTAAGTAATGCCTAAGTCATTATATACTTTCATGTCATTCGGATCTATTGCTATGGCTTTATCAAAACATTCGATAGCTTTTTCCGCATTCTCGGCATAGAGATAGAAACGTCCTTTGTATATATAGGAATCGGCACAACTTTCGTCTTGCCGGATAGCCAAATCAATGTAATTCAAAGCTTCATCTATATTATTCATTTTACTATACGTAAGGGCAATGTAGGAATAGATGTCTATCAGCTGCGGAGAACCTTCTTGCACTTTTTGGAGTGCTTCTTTGAAATACAATAAAGCCTGGTCGAACTTTTCACTGGTAAAGTGGCACAAAGCACAGAAAAACAGCGGCATTTCCGATTCCGGTTCAAATGTGGAATACTTCAGATAGAATTGTGCCGATTCTTCATAGTTCTCCAATTTGAAGTAACAATGTGCCATCATCAGGATTGCTTTTGAATGTTCCGGTTCAATAGTCAGAACAAATTCATAAGCTTCGATAGCTTTATTGTAGTTATCGGTCATGTAATATATCTTTCCCAATCCATACCAATACTCAGATTCGTAAGGATTGGCATCAATCAGGTCGTTGAGCATCTTAATGGCTTTTTCCGTATTGCCGGTTTCTACATAGCAAAGTGCCATATCCATTAACATATAATCTTCCTGAGGGAATAGCAGAATTGCTTTTTCAAACCATTCTATTGCTTTCTCGGGCATATCGAAGTCTTCGTAGAGATAGACAATACTTTTGTAATCTTCTCTATCCATGTCATCCCTTGTTTCTATCATGTCGATAAAAATCCGTTCGGCTTCTTCCGGTTTTTTCTCTACAAGAAACAATTCTGCTTCCAATAACTGCACTTCAATGGAATCTTCGCCGATACATCTCACAATAGCCTTAGCTTCATTGATTTTATTTTGATCTATCAGGATATGGGCTTGAATGACAAGTATTTCAGAACTGTCGGGGTGTATTTTTAAAGCGTTATCGATGACTTGCATGGCATCTTTGTATCTTCCTTTCGAAAGATAATATTCGGCAAAGTCGGCAAACTGGTCAGCATCAAAATAGGAAGTTGCATTACCCTTAATCATTTCCTCATATTGGGCAAGTGCGTCTTTGAACTCTTGTTGCTCAAATTCGGAAGAAGAGTATTCACTCATTTTATTTAGTTTATATAAATGCATCGCAAGAAAGGGAAAACAATTATCTCTTTCTTGCGATGTCATTTTGTTGTATTATTATTTGTTTATCTTGCTCCAAGTATCTTTTAAGGATACTGTACGATTGAATATCAACTTGTCGGGAGTTGATTCCTTATCCATTGTGAAATAGCCGATGCGTTGGAACTGCAAGTAATCGAGAGGTTTCATGGTTGAAACATATTTCTCTACATAACAGTTCTTTAGTATCTGCAAAGAATCCGGATTGATAATGTCTTTCATTGCTTCCAATGCATCACAGTTCTTAGCTTCACGAATAGCTGCCAGTTCGTCACGTGGGTTTTCTACTTTCCACAAACGGTCATATAAACGTACTTCGGCAGGGATGCTGTGTGCGCAGCTTACCCAATGGAGGGTACCTTTCACTTTACGGTTGCTGCCCGGCATTCCGGTTTTAGTATCGGGATCATATTCGCAATATACTTCTTCTATTTCCCCGGCTTCGTTCTTTTTGCATCCTGTACATTTCACGATATAGGCATTCTTTAAACGAACTTCCTGTCCCGGTGTCATACGGAAATATTTCTTCGGGGCATCTTCCATGAAATCTTCGCGTTCCATCCATAGTTCGCGGCTGAATTCAATAATGTGTGTACCCGAGTTCGGATCTTCCGGATTGTTCCCGGCTTCCATTTCCTCTACTGCTCCTTCCGGATAGTTGGTAATAATCAGTTTCACCGGATTAACCACTGCCGATACTCGCGTTGCACGGGTATTCAAATCTTCGCGGACTGCACTTTCGAGCAGTGCAAATTCATTGAGTGCATCATAAGTGGTGTAGCCTATCTTATCTACGAAGCTGCGGATGGATTCCGGAGAATAACCACGACGACGGAAACCGCAAATGGTTGGCATACGCGGATCATCCCAGCCGTTAACCAGTCCTTCTTTTACAAGTACAAGGAGATTACGCTTGCTCATCAATGTGTAATTCAGGTTCAGCTTGTTGAATTCATACTGATGAGGGCGGTTATCGTTGAGGTCTTTGCCGTCTTTCAACCAATCTATGAATAAATCATAAAGCGGACGGTGAGGAACAAACTCCAACGTGCAGAGCGAATGGGTAACACCTTCGAAGTAATCACTTTGCCCGTGGGCGAAGTCATACATCGGGTATGCTTTCCAAGTTTCACCTGTACGGTGGTGTGCACACTTGATGACACGATAGATGATTGGATCACGGAAGTGCATGTTCGGGTTAGCCATATCAATCTTTGCACGAAGCACCATTGCACCTTCTTCGATTTCGCCTGTGTTCATCTTTTGGAACAGTTCAAGGCTTTCTTCTATCGGACGGTTGCGGTAGGGACTTTCAACACCCGGTTGGGTAGGAGTGCCCTTTTGTTTTGCGATTTCTTCCGAACTTTGTTCGTCTATATATGCTTTGCCCTCCTTAATCAAGTGAATGGCAAAGTCCCATAATTGCTGGAAATAGTCAGAAGCATAGTATTCGTTTTCCCATTGGAAGCCCAGCCATTGGATGTCTTCCTTAATGGCATCAATGTATTCAACTTCCTCTTTAGTAGGATTTGTATCATCAAAACGGAGGTTACATACACCGCCGTAACGTGCGGCAGCACCAAAGTCAAGGCAAATAGCCTTAGCATGTCCGATGTGTAAATATCCGTTTGGTTCGGGTGGGAAGCGGGTTTGCACTTTTCCTCCGTTCTTACCCTCTTTTAAATCCTTCTCAATAGCAGCCTCAATAAAATTGAGACTTCTTTTTTCAGTAGCTTCTGTAGCAATATTCTCTGTCATAGTGGTATGAATTTCACTTTATGGCTGCAAAAATAGGAATTCTTTTTCTTATACGCCCTATCTCGCGGGAATATATCCACCGTTTTTTATAATATTTTGCCCTTCCGGTGATAACACATAGTCGATGAACGGAGCTACATTCTGTTTATTTTTATTGTTGTAGTAATAATATAATGGTCTTACAATGGGATATATTTTCTTAATTCCGTTCTCCATTGTTGGTTCGGCATACACTATCCCGTCGTAAGAGACAGCAATCGGTTTTACTTTTTTGTTAAGGTATGCAAGTCCTACATAACCGATAGCTCCTTTTGTCTGGCTGACCGACTGGATAATAGCTCCCGTGGCAGGCATGGAGAGGATATGGCTCATATAGTTCTTATCTTTCAATACGCTTTCTTTGAAGAATTCGTAAGTACCGGAGGACGTTTCACGCGAATAGGCTACGATCTTCATGTCCGGTCCACCCACCTGTTTCCAGTTGGTAATTTTTCCGCGGAATATATCTTCAAGCTGTTTACGGGTAAGCTTGTTTACGGGATTAGCAGGGTTAACAATCACTGCCAAAGCATCGTAAGCGATAATCACTTCCGTAACGTCCTGTTTGGCTTCCTTTAGTTTCATCTTCTCGCTGAATTTTATCTGACGGGAAGCCATGGCAATGTCACAGGTGTTGTCCATTAATGAAGAAATCCCCACACCGGTTCCTCCACCGGTTACCGTGACTCGTGCCGAAGGGTTTTCATTCATAAATTTCTCTGCGGTTTCCTGAGATACCGGTAACACGGTATCACTTCCTTTGATCCGTTGAGCGTGGACGCTTAAGATACCGATAAATAAGCCAATAAGTAGTATTACGCCTTTTTTGTTCATATAGTCTGATTATTTACATGCAAAATAACGTATTACTTATAACAAAACAGTTACGCGAATGTTACAAATATATGACTATAAAAAAACGTCCCTACGTTTCACTTGGAACGTAAAGACGTTTTCATCAAAACGTA
>ERZ826016.1712-NODE-1712-length-19291-cov-14.873570_pt1 | contig 19291 bp, 16 predicted proteins | sample MGYA00519872_ERZ826016 | MGnify/ENA primary metagenome ERZ826016 (study PRJEB31778, sample SAMEA3449218) | human gut metagenome | biome: human gut; feature: human-associated habitat; material: faeces | place: United Kingdom | collected 2010/2012 ... | reverse complement strand
AGAGTTAAACAAACGAAGAGTTTACAACTTTACATAATGATTTACTCTACATAAATTTCCGAATCCTTATACAAATTGCTGTACTCCCCCTTCACCTCCAATAATACCTGATAGGAGAATCCGGACGTTTGCGCATGCAAAGAAGAATATTGCGCCAAGCAACCCATGAGCAGAAACATCACAATGTACTGTTTCAAACCATTCATAGCCGTTACCGTTTTAATGAACCTAAAGTAAAGAACTCGGTAGGCTTGTTTCCCTTGCGTTTCACATTCTTGTAATGCATGACGGTTTGCGTATTCTTCTGCAACTCATCCCTGATTTTCAGTACAGCCGGGATGTACTGCCCGTCTATTTTCACCAAATCTTCATAAAGGATTGTCTTGATCAGCTTCCCGGAAAGGCTGAACATCTGTTGTTTTAAAGGAGCTTTCTTCTCCACATCATAAGTTACCAATACTTTATTGTAGGACACGGCAAGGTCTTTCGCTTTTAATTCCAAAAGCATAACAGATGCATCCTGCGGAGTGACCTTTACCAAATCATAATCCTTCTCAAAGGAAATTTTCATTAAATCCCTGTTGGACGCATCACTTCCCATAAATGATTGTTTCAGGGGCAGCTTCATCACTTTACCCGTGCGGGGCATATACATCCAGAAGTTGGAATTATCGTTCAACATTCTTCTCCCTCTTTCGGGAGCGGGATCGGTGAACTCCATCCGGATGTTATCATCCAAACGGTAGAACTGCAAATCATAATACTTCAGCATTCTGCCATTCTTAAAAATCTCCATTCTGACAGATGCCTCCCCGGCATAAAGGCTTTTGTCTATGCATCTCAAATAATCAGTTTCTTCTGCGCCTTTTGTGAAAGAAGGCAAACACATAGCTATCACAAAGAATAATACAAACGGTTTCATAACGCTTAATTTTTAAAGTGGATAAATGAAATAAGTGTGGCAACAAAAGGATAAGCAAATGCAACAAGAAAAGTAACCGCCACATCTTGCCAAACGAGCAGCGGATCGACTACTGCCGAACCGAAAGCAAACGAAGCATCGTGTCCCAAAAAGATTCCTTCCCGGTAATTGATGACTAAAAGAATAATCCGCACAGCCAACCAGCCGGCAAAAGAAAAAAGCAGGCAGACGTACAAGCACTCATACAAGAATATTTTCTTTATGGATAGCCCGGTAAAGCCAAACGAAGAAAGAGTTTCTATCTCCAGCTTCCGGCGACGGATGTTCTCTGTCTGCATAGACCAAATGCCAACAAACGAAATCATGATTAAAAAGAAAGCAAGACCAAGCATTCCATATTTATTGATAGTCGACAAAGATTTTGCCAACCCCATGTGGTCTTGATAAGAGGTTATTTCCAAGCCTTTGCATTGCCCGAACCGACTTTTCAAGTCCTTTTTCAATGGCTCTGCATCATCCGGATTTACCAAATTGACAAGTATACGGGAAGGCAGGTTACAGTTATACAACTGTTTGGCGGTATCGTAATCCATATATACATCATTCTTGTTCATTTGCGAAGTGTATTGGAATACTCCCGTAATGGTGAATTCATCCAGATTAATGGTTCCGTCCACGGATTCAAGCATAATATTGCACACATCCCCTACCTGCAAATGATATTCGGAAGAAATACCGTCACTGATGAGAATACTTTTCCCACCTTGCCGAAAACGAGCTTCTCCTTTAGTTATCTTCAACATTTCGTTTATCAAAGAAATCTCCTCCGGAAGGATTCCCTTTATATTTATCAGTTGGGTATTGTCTTTCAGATACAATGCCGAGTTATGCGGGTAAATCCTGTACACATACCCTCCAACGCGTTTATCGGTCAATGCATATTCGATAGACAGAAGAAGGCTGTCCCCGCTCACTTTATTACTTACCCCGGCGGTTTTCTTATCTATGGCAATAGCCAAAGCCCCGGTTTCAAACCTGATGTTACGTGAAACAATCTGTGAAGTTATTCCCCGCGAAAGCGAAAGCACAAGCAAGACAGCAAAAACAGTCAACGAAATGCCCAGACCATTGAGCAAGGTCGATTTCATATTCCTGTGAACATTCCTTACGGCTAATTTTATAAATAGGTTCATGGCTTTATGTATTTATTTAAGATTCCTGATCAGCTCCACGGGAGTGAGCTTCTTTATATGTGAAATACTTATCAGAACCGCCATCATGACGGTTGTGACGAACAAGCAAAAAACATAGGCTAAGTCTTGCGGATAAAAGATAAAGGGAATGGCATCCGTCATCAACGCTGCTTGCATATCTTTTGAAGGAATGGCAAAGCCTCCGGCGGGCAGCATAATGATAAGACCTGACAACAAGAGATACCCCACCGCCAGCGAACTGCAAGTTATGATGAGATATTCGAAGGAAACCATACGGGTTATTTTTCCCCACGAAAAGCCTATCGCCAATAAGGTCCCGAACTCTTTCTTCCGTGATTGGATGATGAGAGTTGTTAAATTGATAAGTATTATCAAGCTGAACAAAACGAATATCATTTGTGTGAGTCTTCCTCCCCCTTTCCAGACATTCACTATCGTAAAGAAAAGGGGAACTGTTTTATCCCATGAATCCACCCGGAGCTTCCCGCCATATTCCTGAAGATACGTGCCGATTTCTTTCTCCCGACCGGAAGATATATCCGAATGGTAAGCCGAATTAATAATCAATTCCAAGCAAGAGTCATCTTCCAAACGGACAATACTCTCACCCAAACCATAGGGTATAAAGCCGGTATAATTAAGATAAAGAGCCAATCCCTTTTCTTCAAAGATACCCGAAACCACCGCTATTTCATCACTCATATACTGATAAGTGTTTTCGGCAACCAAGAGCAAAGTATCTCTCAACCCGCAATGAAGGTCTTTAGCGGTTGTTTCACTAATCAGGATTTCGTTTTCCTTTGTGGGCAAAGTACCCTCCTTTAAAGTAAGCAAACGGTTTATCCTCTCCAGATGAGGTTGTTCCACGGCATGCAGAAAGATATAAGATGTTTCTTCACCGTAAGAAACCAAAGAACCAAAACGAATGCGTCTGTTCACTGTGATACCCTCCGCAAACTTTTCCAGTTTCTCCGTATCCTCCATGTTCCAAGCAAATTTCCTTTGCTCTTTCAACTGGGATTCCAGAATATTCAGTCCGGCACTGTCACCGGCATACACAGTGAGTTGTCCCGACACGGCTTCATTAATTCCCTCTTTCAACCGATAGCGTATGCCGTTATTCATGGCAAGGTTGCCCATAATGATGAAAGAAGAAACAAGGATGCAAAGCACCGTAAATATCGTTTGCTTCTTCTTTCTTCCGATATTCCGCCAGACGTACTTAATCTGCTCTGCACTAAAGTTACTCAACAGTCTTTTCATAATAGAATTATTTTATAATATAGTTTATAGTATAAACCAAAAAGGCAATAAGTATCCACCTAACATAAACCTGTAACAGTCCATGTTATCATCTGAAAAAGAAAACCGGTATCTATTTCTTTATTTTACCGATATATGTTTTTATTGCATCCACATATTCTTCAAAAGCATTAATACCTTTGGGAGTGATTTTGCAAATGGTGCAAGGCCTCCTACCCCTAAAGGTTTTAGTCACTTCGATATAACCCGCTTTATTCAACTTCTCTACCTGCACGCTCAGGTTTCCTCCTGTCGCTTTGGTTTGCTCCATAATGTACATAAAGTCCGCTTCCTGAATGGATACAAGAAGGGACATCACCGCCAGCCGCAGTTCCGAATGCAATAAGGGATTTAATTCTCTGAACATAGCATCGGTTATTTATCAATGTGTTTTTTAAGAATATGTCCCGGTACAAGAACCGCCACCACAACAATCAAAGCAAACACAGGTATGTGATACAATGCATTGCCGATAAACAGCAAACAATGTGCAAGCAGCATTCCTGCCACTGCCCCTACTATCACCGGTTTATATTTTATAAGCAGCCCCAGCACAAACATCCATAAGGATATAAGCAATCCTTCAATGAAGAAAACAGGATAAGCTACCCAGATAGTGGACAACGCAGTAGTGGCACAAAGTATTCCAATCATTACCGTTACATAATCTATAACCTTCTCAATGTAAGAGGGAGGTATCACTTCTCCTCTTTTTGAAAGGAAATAGACTGCCGGATAGCAAATAAGGGGAATCAGGAACCATAGAAAAGAAGAATACGCAAACGGAGCAGTCAGGTTTATCAACCAAACGGCCATTGCTACGATAACAATCACATATCCCCAAAGTAAAAGGGCATAACGGTTAATCTTTGCTCTCAGATTAGTGCGGGCATTCTGTATCATCTGTGTGATAAGTCCCAGACTTTCAATCTCATTCATACTTCTTTCTTCCATATCCGATGATAGTTTACAGTTAAATCATTTGCAAACGTAATCTATTTTATATTATAAAACAAATTATATTATAAAAAAGATTGGAGGAAAGAAAGATATTATTGAGATTAAAGTAATCCGTTCATCCTTGAATATGGATATATTCATCGGGAGTTATTAACCACTTGACAGTTGTCGCGTACTCACTTGACAATTGTCACGCAATCACTCGACAGTTGTCAAGTGAGTACGCGACAACTGTCAAGTGATTAGCCAATAAGCATGAATACGGTTAAATACAGTGTGTAATCTATTTGGATTCCTGCATGTTTTCCAATGCCTCCTTTATCTTATAAAAACGTTTGATTGCAGGGTGAAACAAAGGGTTCTCATAATTTGCCAATGACATTTGAGTCAACCCGTCAACCGTTTCTTTTAAATTAGGAATATATGCCGATGCATCCAATTGCAATGATTCAGGCAAATCTTTCCGGTTGGCAAACCATGCTATCAATTCGTTAATTGCTTCTAAGCTGAATTTATCTTCTTCCATTTGCACGCATTTTAATTTGTTTCGTCAAAGGTAAGGCGAACTTTGCAAATTACAAACGGTAGAAATCAATTTTTAGCTACGGGAACGCTCTTATCTTTCACAACCATGTTCCGGAAAGTCTGCCACGGCAACCCGGTGAGAATATCAGGACTCTTACCGGCTTCCAGCACTGCACTGTTGATATAATCCCTTGAAGAAGGATTTTGATAAGCATACAAACCGAACTTGGGAAGAACGGAAACAAAATGTTCCATGATCTCCGCCTGAATGGATTCATAGCTCACCCAGTCTTTATTGGATGAAAAACAATATACTTGCAGAGGCAAGCCGTTCTCTGTAGGTGCAAGTGTGCGCACCATTAATGTCAATTCTTGGTTGATTGAAGGGTTTTTCATCAGATACATAGTCATATAGGCACGGAAAAGCCCGGCATTCGTATCAATAGTTCCATTTACCAAACCTTCGGGATTGTCCGTATTCACTTCTTTACCTGCTGCTTTTTGCTCTTGTTTCTTGGTAATATAATCACGCAGCAAATCGAATTCGTTTTTCATTTCTTCCAGATATTCGGGCGTACATGGCTGGATGTTCGACAAAGCTATCTCATAGGAACGCATGATTCTTCGCCCGCCCGATTCCGACATTCCGCGCCAGTTAATGAATGCACCCGAAATCAATGAATAAGGCGGTATGGTTACTATCGTATTATCAAAGTTCTGAACCTTAACGACATTGAGTGAAATATCGGTAACTACCCCGTTGACCGCATTCTGCGGCATCTCAATCCAGTCGCCAATGTGTACCATGTCATTTTGTGATAACAACACACCTGCCACGAAACCTAAAATAGAATCTTTGAAAATCAGCATCAACACAGCGGCAAATGCTCCCAAACCGGTTATCAGGTTCCATGGAGATTTATTGACTAAAATGGAAACAATCACAATAAATGCCATGAAGGAAAAGAGTACTTGTATTATCTGTATGAATCCCTTCATCGGCTTGTTTTGCAACTTCGTTTTGTTCATCAGCACATCGCCTACGGAGTTGAGCACCACATTGACGGATATAATCAGTACTACCACGAAATAAATCCATGTGATTTTCTCGGATATATCCAATATATGAGGATCTTGAAAAGCAAAGGGAAGAAGCGCGCTCACTATAAGCGGAGGAATAATCCAGGAAAGTTTTCTCAAGGCATTATATTCTATCAGCGAACTTAATATCTGGATATTCTTGAATTTAAGCACTTTCCGGGTGAAATAAACCGTCACCCAATGCACAGTTTTACCTATGGCTATGGCAATGATTATTATCAAAATCAGGAAAATTACCTCATCCAGCTTGTCGAGCATCTCATGGGGAATTCCCAAATGGGCAAGCAAATCCTTTATCCACGTCAGCAAAGTATTGGCAAACTTATCTGTTTCTTTCATAACGGTCTGTATTATTATCTTTCAAAACAAAGTTAAAGAAAAAAGGTTTATAAACAAAAATAACCTCTGACATCCACCGATAATCAGAGGTTAAGTTCGTTTATTGGTGAACGCTTTCACCATTAAGTACTGACTTTCACAAGCGAATACTAACTATTAATCTTAAATCTATTACTATGAAAAACACAAGTATATAACACGACAGGAAAGGAAGTGTTCAACAGTAATCCAAAAAACTTTCATAATTTAATTATTTTAAGACTATTATATTCCCAAAGGTAGCTTCAACAAGTACCAAACCACGAATAACAGTGTCCATGCAAGGAATATATAAAGTGAGTATCGCCAAGTATATTTTAACAAAGATCCATAATTGGATGTTTTGTCATACTGTTGCATGTAAGCCAAAACCAACGGCATATAGAACAAGAAAGGAGTAACGGCATTCGTCACACTGTCCCCTATCCGGTAAGCACATTGCGTCCAATCGGGAGATACGCCCAATGCGGAAAACATGGGAATAAAGATAAATGCCATAAACGCCCATTTGGCAGTGGACGAAACCATGATTAAATTAATTATCGCCGTAAACAGAATGAATAAAAGCAAAGTTCCCAACGGACCTGCCTCAACGGAAGTAAGCATATTAGCACCAAAGATGGCAAGGCATTTATCCAAATGGGAATATTCGAAGAAGGCAAACATCTGTGCGGCAAAGAAAGCTATTACAAAATAAACGGATAATAAGGACATCGGTTGGGATAAGCCTTTTATCACATCTCCGTCCGAGCGGTAACGTCCGGAAACGAAACCGTAAATCATTCCCATCAGCCCTATTCCGAAAGAAAGCAGGAAAATGGCTCCCGCAATGAAAGGCGAACGAGTCATACCGCCTGTTATTCCCCTGAGGAATCCCCACGGCGAGAAAGTGGCAATAATAATAATGATTGTGTAAATACAACCGGAAACAACCGCAATGGTCAGTGCCCTGTGTTCTTTCCGTGATAGTTGTTTATATCCTTTAAACTCCGACTTTCCTGTATATTCACCCAAAGCCGGAGAAAGATATTTCTTTGTAATCCAATAAACCACCCCTGCAATAAGAAAAGTGGATATAAACATGAAATAATAATTCGACAATGCTCCCACATTACCGGGATATATATCGAGTGTGGCAACGGCTTCTTGCGTATAGCGGGCAAGCAAAGGATCGAGTGTACTTAAAAACAAGTTCGCACTGAAACCACATGCCACAGACACATAAGCAGTTATAATTCCCGAAACAGGATGCATCCCCACCGACTGAAACAGCATGGCGGCAATAGGAATAAGGATAATATAACCCGCATCGCCCACCACATTGGAAATTATCCCAAGGAAGATGACCAATAGCATGGCAAAGGGACGGTTCATCCTGTCTTTCAGCCCTTGCCGGATACATGCATTGATAAAGCCCGAATGCTCGGCAACCCCTATACCGAACATAGTTACCATAACCATGCCCAAAGGAGCAAAACCTGTGAAGTTGGTTACTACATGCCTTAACATCCAACGCATTCCTTCGGCACTGAGCAAGCTCTGCACCTTAATGGAATTTCCTGTTGCGGGATCAATGACTTTCAATCCGTAGACATCAAATATCCACGAAAGAAAGATGACCGTCAGCGTAAGCAAAAGGAACATCGTGGCGGGATGAGGCATGTGAATCCTATTCTTCATCCGGTTCCAGATTATCCAAGTCTATTATTCGTAATTCCAAAGCACGCACCACCAAACGGGTTGCATTCACTCCTACCCGGTCACCGGATGGGAACAACCTGTTTACCAAATCATTCTGACGTTTCTCCAAAGACTTCACTCCGAAAGGCATTCCTTTCAGGTTGGCTATCATATCTTTGGTATATCCCAAAGCCAAATGCCGCAGAAAACGTTCGTCATATTCATCAATATCGTAGTTAATAACAGCTTCCTGACGTTTGGCATCGTTAGCAACCGAGCGTTTGAAACGTTCTACAATCTTCTCCAGTATCGGATAGTTAAAAACCAACTTCTTCCCGTCCATTACTGCCTGAACATCGGTTTTAGTAAGCAGTTCACCCGTTTTAAGAATGATACCGTCCGCCCCGGCATTCAACACATCTACCCAGAGTTTCTCATTCAGCACTTCGCCGGTGAATATCAGCACACGCAAATCTTTATATTTCTTGCGCACGTTTTTGCATATATCCACTCCAATTGTGGTAGAGCCTCCCAAGCCCAAATCAAGTAAAACCAAGTCGGGCACTTGCACTTCGATGAGTTCCCAAAACTCTTTTTCGGTCATTGCCGTTCCTATGATTTCAGCATTCGGTATTTCATGGCGGAATATCTCTTCCGTGCCTTTCAACTCCAATTTTACATCCTCAACAATGATTACTTTAAACTTCTTGTCGTCCATATCTTTTGTATCTTTATTTTTATCTTTTAGGTATCGTAAAATAGACCGTAAATCCTCCGTCCGTTGAAGGTTCTGCATTAATCCTGCAACCTCTCCGTCCGGCAAACTCATCGTGATCCCGAATTATTTGTTTACAAATTAAATATTCCGTTCCGCTCAGTTTTCCTTCCTCTCCATCTGTCATCCGGGCAAGATCAGGATAAAATAACTGGTTCAATTCATCCATAGTTTTGTTTCTGCGCAAATCAGTGAACAGGAATCTTACAAATTCTCCGTCTTCACGGACAAGTAACTCCAAGCTGCCATTTTGACGATAGCTTAATGCCTCATCAATCAGGCTTTCCAAAAGGAATTTAAGTTGTATTTCATCTCCCGTAACTTTCAATGCTGAAGATTCCGAAGAGAGTTGTACCAAGAAATCATTTTTCTTATTCGCTTTCTTCAGGTACTTTTGTGCATGTTCTATCAGGTCATTAACCTTCACCGTTGTGCGGCGGAAAGTCACTTCTTCCAACTGCCGGGCTGCACAAGAACTCAATATAGTAAAAATATCCTTATAATAAGAAACTAATTCGGCAATAGTATCTACATTCTCTTTTTCTTCATCCGATGAAAGTCTGCCACTATTGAGCTTATCAATTATTTGTTTAATTTTATTAGGATAATAAATAGTTTCATGCTTGATAGTCGACAAACAGTTATCCAACACCATATTCTGCACATGGAGTTGTCCGTCTTCCCATGAAGCACGGAGCGTATCATCTTGTGCCGATTCAATATCACGGTATTTATTAGCTAGTTTTACCACTGCATTAAAGACTACTATTCCCATATAACGGGCAACCAATTCAAACAACAAACGATCTGTTTCCCGTCCCACCCCTTCGGGTTTTACGAGTATCAATACTCCCACGCAACTGTGAGTATCACCCACATCCACCAATAAAGGAAAACATTGTATGGTAGAATCGGCAGAAGCGACATACTCACTCGTTTCAAAGCACCGCCTCATTAACGCCTTGAGTATTTCCACCTTTGCATCTGTTTCTCCCTGCTCCTCCCTCAATTCGGGCAAACGAGGATTGAATACGGAACAGAGTTCGTGCTTATCTTCATCAAACACAGCAAGACCGAGCATATCAATCATTTGGATTTCATTAATGGCATCGAATGTCCTGTCTATCACCCGGGAAGGGATTTGAAGTATATCATCCGCATCTTGCTTCCTAACCATAGAAGAAGCGAAAACAAGATGATTGATCTCAAATACCTGTTCCAGATTCTGCCGGTTTTGTAAACGGCGGCGGGCATACAGTATGTAATAGCCCACAATAATTATCAGCAATAATAATCCGCAAAGGATAATCCCCACTATCTTATTATTGGTAGACTGTTGCAGTTTCCTGCAATAATCATCCAAAGAATTATCCTCACCAAGTATCTTATACATCATGGTATATGCCTCGTTATTATAGCGATAGCCATCCAACTGCTTCAAAGCCAGATAAGCAACAGCCGCCTCATTCCTTATGTCCTGTATCACCCGGTAATCGGAATCAAAACCACGCTTCCACCAAAATATTTCGGCCGGGGTATCTTCTCCGGTCAGCATCATGAAATAACGGGGATAAGCGGAATACTTCACGTAATGGGCATTCAGCTTCATCATTGCCGAATCTACATATTGCAAAGTCAGAGGATAATCGCCCATGATATTACAATAATAAGCAGAATCGGCAAAACAGGCAGCCTCATCAAGTAACTCGTCATATTCTTCCTGTGCAGCAACAGTAATCGAGTCGAGTTCATTTATCGACACCAGTTTTGAATTCTGATCCGGCTGAGTGCAAGCGGTAAAGAAGCATGGCAAAACAAACAATAAAAGTATTCCCAAAGTCTTACGTACTCCTTTAGGCAAACGGAAAAAGAAACGGCTGCCTTTGCCCGGAATGCTTTCAATATTGAACGAACACACCTTAAAAACTTCATTTGTCTTCCTGTACTTTTCAATAATGCCTTTACAATTCATCAATCCGAAGCCGCTTCCCTTGCTCTTCTTCAACTCTTCCGCATCATCTGCCAACTGCACTCCTATCTGACGGGAATCATATACTTTCTCACCAAGAATACGGGTAACGTCTTCCTCACTAAGCCCGCGACCTGTATCTTCAACAGAGATTTCCACATAATCCTCTCCATTCCGGGCAAACAAGCTGATTGTTCCCCCTTCAAGAGTATATTTACGCGCGTTCTCGGTCAATGTATTTATCATGAATAAAGTCAAAGCTTTATCGGCCTTGACTATTGCATCCACTGCCTCTACTTTAAAAGTCTGATGCTTCATTTCAAAGTTCTTCCTTCCTTTGGCAAGCACTTCAAACAAATCATTCAATTGGAAGTTCTCAATGTTCAAGCTCAGTGAACCTTGCTTCATTTTAATCCACAAAGCAAGAATATCATTATACTCATTTATCTTGGTAATCAATTCATCAATATACTGATATTTGTCACTTTTTATTTGCTCATCATTGATATATCCTTTTGCCGTCAGTTTATGCACTTCATTAATAATCCTGTCTATATACGGATTAATGCCCGACACGATAGACATACATGCTTTCTTAATTAAATTCTGACGTTTATTATCGGCTATGTGTTGTTCATAAACATATCTTTGCTTCTCCAATCTGCGGCGTTGGTCACCCAAAGAAATAAAAGTAAGGCCATTATCGAGCGTCCAAGTAATATACGGTACAATCACCTTCATCAATGCCCTTTCATCTTTCGATAGTTTATGCCGGGTATAGAGTTCTATCTTCCCAATCGGATGTTCTTTATCCGGTACAATCAGATTAAACTCCGACTTTATATTATCCGGCATATCATTCTCTATATCTGCATCTTGACATTCATCTTCATCCCATACTACTATTCGGAGCGAAACAGCATGGAAAAGTTTCTCCAAATCCGGAAGCACAAAAGTTTCGATAGAACTGCTTATCTCATCAGCGCACGTTGCATCGGCAGGAATAGAAGCGGTTATCTTCTGGCAAATCTCCAATGTCTGTCCAAGTATACCGATATGCCTTCCGTTACGTATCTTCCAGCGACGATTAAAAAACCAGAACAGTATAATTAACAAGACAAATCCTATCAGCACAACAGATAAAAGCACATTCAACTGCTTAGATTCTTTTTCCAAAGACAGGTATCTGCTTTCCAACTCCTTATCCTGTCTCGTATAGTCCAATATGTCAAGATAAATATTCCGGTTATAATCCGATGCAACCTTCAATCCCAATCCTGCATAAGCCACACTGAGCTGTTCGCGTATGCGGGCAATCCACTCGGGAACTGTCTTTATATCATCCTGATTAATCCAAGTCAGTTCGGCAAAAACAGAATCATGAGCAATGAAAGGTTTCAAACGATCAGTGGTATCAAGACAATGATAATACAATTCATGGTGCTTATTTACATAGGTCAATGCCCTACTCAAAGAATCCAATGCTTCCCGGTATCTGCCGTGCTCATTCAGATATGTGCCGATAGTACGATAAGTCCCGGCTATCTGATAAACATCTTTGTATTGCTTGAATGTCTGCAAGGCACGTCTTGCCAATTCTAAAGGTAATAAAGAATCCGGTACTACTGTGGTATTGAGTAATTGTAGAGCTTGCATCCGGCGATTATACAGAACATTTGAAGTCTTGCTGTCAATCAGCATCTCAGCTATGCCCTGCAAACTGTTTCCCATGAAATACAGATAATCATTCTGTGAACTTAGAAGCCAACAGGAAAACAAGTCATCGAATTCAAGAGCCGTCTTACGGGCAAAACTCTTTTCGTTACTCAACCCGGCAGAGCCTTTTATATAGTAATAATAAAGTAATTGGTTGGTATCCGCCTTTAAAGCATCGTTCAACTGTATGCTGTCCATGCATTGAACAGCTTCGGGTTTCTGCTGAAGATAATAATAATAGATGGCGGAAACAATGTAAAATTCAGTATAAGCATAATTCAGTCGCAAACGTTCATGTGCCGCCACGAACACAGTTATATCCTCATTAATACGCTTCATCCGGCGAATGGCACTGTTACGGTAATCATAATATTCCTTATTCATGGATGTACGTTGGTACACTTTCATTAAGCCAACATCTGCAATGAGGCGTTCCAATTCATTGGAAGTGACTTCGAGTGCTTCTTTGTGGTAACGTTCCGCTCCATCGAAATCCATACGCATAAATGCACAGAAGCCCAGATTATTACAGGCTTCCGCCTTTCCCTGACCGTAGAGCTTTGCATTTTGATAAGCCTTCAAAGCTGCCTGATAAGAAGAATCCAGATTTTTGTAACGGTAAGCATAAGCCCGCTGGTTCAAAGAGTCGAGTAATCTCGCCTCTTGTGTAGGTGCAGTATCGCCACACGAAAAACTGACCGATACAAGTATCAGCAGTAAAAGTATTAAAGGAGTATGGCGGGTTTTCTTCATACTTTGCGTATTAAGCAAAGCAAAACTAAGAAATATTTCCCGAAATACGCATATTTTAAATGAAATTAAAGAAGCAATTTACGCAAACCTTCTACATCTTCTATTATATAGTCAGCGCCCGCTTCTGTCAACTCTTGTTTATCACCATAGCCATAGAGCACACCCACCGAATCCATACCAACCGATTTTGCACCTATAATATCATGTTTACGATCACCTATCATCACAGCTTCCTGCAAAGAAGTTATCCCTACCGCACTTAATACATAGCGAATCACCTCTGCTTTTGCCGAGCGGGTACGTTCCATTGTATCGCCCCCGATAAAAGAAAAGTATTGAGACAAATTGAAATGATCCAGAATCTTGCGAGCAAGCGGTTCCGGTTTCGAAGTAGCAACAAACAGTTGTTTACCACTCTCCTTCTGTTCACGCAGAAAACTGTCTATGCCTTCGTAAACTACATTCTCACACCAACCTTTATCCACAAAACGTTCGTGATACTTGTTACAGGCTTCATTGGCTTGTACCTGCGAGAAATGGTAGAAGTCCTGAAAAGAATCCTGCAAAGGAGGGCCTATAAAAGGAGTAAGTTGCTGTAAATCATCCACTGTAATACCATAATACTTTAACGCATATTGCACAGACCGGGTAATTCCCATAAAAGGATCGGTAAGAGTTCCATCCAAATCAAAAAGGATGTATTTATAAGCTTTATTCATATAATTTCATTATTTTGCGCCAAAGATAATTCGTTTCCTCCGATATTTTATGCGATATTTGCAAAACAATCAATAGAAATACAATTATGAGCCACATACTTTTCTCCCCGAAGATGAAGTTGGCAGATGTGTTGCTGACTAATTACAAGCTCCTTTTAGTGCTCAATCGTTTCGACATCCATTTGGGATTCGGTGAAAAGAGTGTCGATGAAGTGTGCAGGAAACAGAACATTCCTACCTCATTGTTCCTGCTCGTTTGCAACGTGTATACTTTTGCCGATTATCTCCCACAGGAAAAAGACCTGCAATCCTTTGATACGGAAAGCCTGATGCGATACCTTCTGAGTTCGCATTTGTACTACAAACAAAAGTGCCTGCCCGGAATAAATTCAAAGTTGAACGACGTGGCAAAAAAGTTGGATGAAAAGACAGCCCGTGTGTTGCAGCGTTTCTACAATGACTATCAAACAGAAGTGCTGAACCACTTCGAGTACGAAGAAAACGTTGCTTTCCCTTATATCAACTATGTGGCAAAGGGAGATCACACAGCCGCCTACAACATCGGTCAATATGAAGAAAACCACAGCAATATAGATGAGAAGCTGAACGACTTAAAGAACATCATCATTAAATACCTGCCTTATGTAGATGCGCAAGAAGAACTGAACGCTTTATTGTTCGACCTCTTCGAGTTGGAAGACGACTTCCGGAAACATACACTTATGGAAGACAAAGTGCTGGTTCCTTTAGTTTCACAATTAGAACAGAAATAAGGAGATGGAACAGAAGAAGAAATATAAAATCGTCATTATCGAACCATCGACGATTATTTGTGCCGGAATAAAAAGCCTGCTTGCTCCTTATCCTGAATTTGAGATAAACCATGTTTTTGCCGACCTTACACATTTCATTGAACGGGTAAGCATCACTCCGGCCGACATTGTTCTGCTGAACCCTTCCCTTTTGGACTACCAAAAGCGCATGAGCATTAAATCCTTATTACCCACCGTGCCCGGAACATTGCTATTTGCCCTGCTCTATGGATATGCAGAAGCCGAAGTACTTAAGCAATACAACGGAACAATAGAAATAACAGACGATGCAGCCACCATTACCAGAAAACTGAAACAAGCAATAGAAAGCAATCAGGACAATGCAGACACAGCGGATAGTTATGAGTTATCCGAACGTGAAAAAGAAATCCTCGCATCCGTAGCCCGGGGAATGACCAATAAGGAAATTGCCGATGTGCATAATATTTCTATCCACACAGTAATCTCACACCGAAAGAATATTTCCCGTAAAACAGGCATCAAGACAGTTTCCGGACTCACTGTTTATGCATTGCTGAACAATCTTATCGACCAGTCGGATATAGAGTAAAAACCGGAAGTTTTAAAAGCGATTCATTTCCGATTCAATATAAGATGCTTTGGAATGGCTCTTTTTACTGCTTCCGAATTTATAAGTGAAGTTCAACTTTACTAAACGGCTCTCCAAATGCCCGTAGCTCACAGCTTCCAAACCGTCGAAGCGGTTCACATTATCCCAATTACTCGTCCAGAACGCATCCGAAAGAGATAATTTGACGATAGCATTATCCCCGGCAAACTTCTTTTGGAAACCGATATTGACGGAACCGTTATTTCCCGTTATTTCCGTTGAACCACCCAAACTCTTGGATGAATAGACTCCTAGAATCTCCGAACGGATGCCCCAAAGTAAAGGGAAAGAAGTCTGCACAGTGAAACCTCCCGCCCAACGGTTGCGGTGATAGAAACGTTCTTCATCAAAAGCCATTTTATTATCCAAATGAAACACCCTGCCCGACAAACTTATATCCCATGCATGAAAGAAGCGGAATGACTGGGAAGCCGACAGACCATAATATTTCTGTGTTCCCAAATTACGGGGAATCATTACTACCTTATCCGTTCCCACTGTATCGGTAATGCTTACGCGATAATTGTCCGTGCGTGAATAAGACAATTCCACCGATGTGTTTCTATATTGGTACTGCAAAGCAAAGCGATGTGTCTTTTGCGGTTCCAAGAAAGGATTTCCCCTCCATGACGACAATCCATCCAAAGGTTGGTCTATCGGGTTAAGGTCGGAATAGGCAGGCCTGTCTATACGTTTACCGTAACTGAAAGAAACAGATTGTGCATCACTCAATTTATAAGTAACGCCGAAAGAGGGAAACACATCCACATAGTCACGTTTCACTTTACTTTCAATCAGCGAACTTCCGGGAAGCGGAAGCAAATGCCCGTCGGAATGGGTATATTCTATGCGGCAACCGGCATTAAATATCCATTTGTCGGACAAAGAGAAATCATATTGCAGATACCCGGCAAGTATGGACTCCAAGTAATTGAAATCATTGGAAGCATTCAAATCCACACTTTCTTCCTCGTCTTCCACAGCAAAAAGATTATAACCATTCCGGGAAGAAACATTGGAAAACTTCACCCCTGCAAGCAAATCTCCTTTCCATAGTTTCTGCTTATAATTGGCAGCCGCCGCATACAAATTAATGTTCCTTGTGCCTATGGAACGATAGTTTAACACAGAATCGACCTTTCCTTCGGGCGAAAAATAAGTATTTGGCTGAGCCATCCTCGAATTTCCCCGGAACCAACTGTAATCAAAGTCAAAGGTAAACATATACTCATCGGGCAGTTCAAACTTATAATTCGCATTCAGGTTATAACGGTTAGCTGTCTGATGCTGATATTCGCCTACTGAATACATGGAATACAGCAAGTTCTTTTTATCATAAGAATCATATACCTCATTGGTAGTCATGATAATACCCGGACCGAACAAAAAGTTACCCGATGCTTGTATGCCTATCTGGTTATTAGCATTCAGTTCATAATCCATTCCCAAAGTAGTAGCGGCGATGTTGCGCTTATCCGTATCATCGGAATGTGCATCAAACAGTTTCCCCGATTGTTTGCGCTCTGTTCCGTAGAACATATCCACATGCCCGAACGTGTGACTGTAATTTCCGTAAAGATTCAGCTTGTTTTTGTTGTAATTGAATGCCAGTTCCGTGTTCTGTTTCAGTTTGAACCAATAGGAAACACCTACATTCACGGTCATGTTATAACCTGCTTTCCGCTCTTTCTTCAAGATAATATTCAATATTCCTCCCGAACCGGCAGCATCATATTGCGCTGTGGCATTGGACATGACTTCGATAGATTTAATATTGGAAGACGGGGTGGACTTCAACAAATCGGCAATTTCCGATTGCTGCATGTAAGTTTGTTTACCGTTGAGCATCACCAAGATACTCCCTCTGCCGTTGATACTGAAAGATTTAGTACCGTCATTCACCGTTACCCCCGGTGTCTGTTTCAGCACCTCATAAGCATTCGAGCCTTGCGCATTGATACTGTTTTCCACATTAAACACAATCTTACCCGCTTTCTGTTCTATCACCGGACGAATCCTCTCCCCTACTACAACCACATCGCCAAGCTGCTGCGCATCGTCTTGCAGAATTATCTCCGGGAACTGACGCGCACTGACCGCCCCAAACGGTTCGGATATATAAGTCGAATATCCCAAACAAGTAACCGTCAATTTCACCCGTTTATCAATGCAGGAAATGGAGAACTTACCTTTCTCATCCGTTATTGCCTGAGACAGACAGTTATTTGTATCCTCTCCCACAAGCCACACTAATGCAGCTTCTACGGGAACTTTATTGGCATCGACTACCGTTCCTGTTATTTGTTGTGCGATAGTTACTTTACAAATAAATAAGAAAAATATAATAAGCAACTGTTTTTTGTGTGTTTTCATAGTATCACCATATATGGGGATAGCAGACCGATAATATACCATAATCAAGTGATTGCGGGTGAACCTGCCATGCCCTATCTTTGCAACATCAGAATTGAATTAGTTAGTCATAATTTTATTACGTAGCCACATTTAAGTAAAATTATCAGCATTCCCGTCGAAGTGATTTCGCCGGGAATGTTGTTTTAAAGGGAGCTAAGATACATATATAATTCGGATAAGCGAAAATCTGCGACACAAACATTATCATAAAAGCTGAAACCTAAGCAAATTCAAGAGCAAAACCAAGCCTTTTCTTCTTCATACATAAGCCAATTTATACTAACAGCTTAGTAACTTGACAGCTGTCAAGTTACTAAAGATTGCAGAGAAATGCACTTAGATATGCCGGATAAAAGATTTAGTTCTGCCGTTGAATCTGCTTAACGTGAATGAAGGATGAAAATAAATACCTGTATCTTTTCTCTGTGATAATAATAATCATTACTTTCGGAGAGTAAACATAAAAATCAATATCTAAGCACATGAAACGCAATCTATTTACCGCTCTCATTTTGAGCTTTTGCTTCTGTTTAAACAGTTACTCGCAAAGCACAGTACAAGAATCATTGAAGTTTCCCAGCAAAATATTGGGAGAAGACATGCATTACTCTATTTATCTGCCCGACGGTTACAACACATCGTCAAGGAACTACCCGGTTCTTTATCTGCTGCACGGATATTCGGGCGACGAAACAAACTGGCTGCAAAGCGGAGAAATGCAACGCATTGCCGACAAAGCCATCGGAGACGGAGACGCCACACAAATGATTATCGTCATGCCGAGAGCGCGGAACTCTTATTATATAAACCAATATGACGGCAAAGTGCCCTACGAAGATATGTTTTTTGAGGAGCTTATTCCTTACATAGACAAGACCTACCGCACCCGTTCCGAGAAGAACTTCCGCGCCATTGCCGGGTTGTCAATGGGAGGATACGGGGCTTTCTATTACAGTCTGCATCAACCGGAATGTTTTTCTGCCTGCGTGCCTATAAGCGCTGCCGTTTTCCAAGATGACACGATAGAAAAGCGCAGAAACGATCCTGAGTACAAGGAATTATATGCCCGCCTTTATGGTACGGACGGATTAGAGTACTGGCATAAGCATAATGTATTCAACATTTTATCAAACTTGAGCGATGACAAACTGCCTAAAGTACGCTACTACATTGATTGCGGAGATGATGATTTTTTATTGGAATGCAATTTCCAATTACATAAGCTGATGCAGAAAAGAGGAATAAAGCATGAGTTCCGGGTTCGTGACGGTGGACATACATGGGAGTACTGGCGCACTGCTTTGCCCGATGTTCTTAAATTTGTGAGTCAGCCTTTCCGTTATAATTGATGCAGGTATATAAATTCCCCTCTTGAGAGACTGTGTAAAAACTAGTTTTTACACAGTCTCTCAAGAGGGG
>ERZ826016.1710-NODE-1710-length-19326-cov-8.973016_pt1 | contig 19326 bp, 18 predicted proteins | sample MGYA00519872_ERZ826016 | MGnify/ENA primary metagenome ERZ826016 (study PRJEB31778, sample SAMEA3449218) | human gut metagenome | biome: human gut; feature: human-associated habitat; material: faeces | place: United Kingdom | collected 2010/2012 ... | reverse complement strand
CGCGCAGGCAGGTCATGCCGTCCATAAAGGGCATCATCACATCCAGGATCACCAGATCAAAACCGCCGCCGCTCAGCAGCGAAAGGGCGGCAGAGCCGTCGCCCGCTTCCTCGCAGACATAGCCTGCATATTGTAAATGCTCCCGGATCAGTTCCCGGATGCGGGGTTCATCATCAACGATCAGTATCTTTGCCATCTGAGGTTTCCTCCTCGTTATCAAAATAGCTCCAGTTTCTAGGGGTATCATAATATAATTATTGGAAAATTTTGTGAAGTTTAAGTGAATGGTTTGGAAAACCGCCGCCCCATTTTTCTTAGTATACCACAAAAGCTCTGCAAGAAACAGCAGGAGCCTGCCGCCGGCTTGCTTCTCTGCTATAAAGTGTGCTATACTGATTTGATAAAAACAACCATCAGAACAAAGGAAATCTGCCTATGCGCATCGGATTCGTTGAACTGCTTCTCATCCTGCTCATCGCGTCACTGACCATCGGGCCCAGTGCGGCCCTGTGGGTAGACCGCTGGCTTCGCCGCGCCAACCGGGCCAGCGCCGCCGCTGCCCGCCAATCGGGCAGCTTTTCGCCCAGGAAGGTGTGGAACACCGTGCCGCTGGTGTAGAGGGTCTGGAGCTTGTCCTGTACGTCCAGTGCGGCGAACACGTCCTCCGTGTAGCCCACAGGCAGGTGGCTGGAATTGGTGTAGTAGGGCGTCCCGCCTTCGTGGGCGGTGATGATATTGGGGTACTGTGCCTTATCGTGCTTGGCAAGGCGATAGGAGGTGGACTCGGCAGGGGTGGCCTCCAGATTGTAGAGGTCGCCATACTGCTCCTGATAATCGCTCAGCCGCTCCCGCATGTGCTTCAGCACCCGAACGGCAAAGTCCTGCGTCTCCTCATGGGTGAGGTCCTTGCGGAGCCAGTTGGCGTTCAGACCCGCCTCGTTCATGCCGACGAGGCCGATGGTGGAAAAGTGATTGTCGAAGCTGCCGAGGTAGCGCTTGGTGTAGGGGTACAGCCCCTCCTCCATCAGCCGCCCGATGGTGGTGCGCTTGATCTTCAGACTGCGGGCAGCAATGTCCATCATGTGATCCAGCCGGGCGAAGAAATCCGCTTCATCCTTGGCAAGATACGCAATACGGGGCAGATTGATGGTCACAACGCCCACGGAGCCGGTAGACTCACCGCTGCCGAAGAAGCCGCCGCTCTTTTTCCGCAGTTCCCGGAGGTCCAGGCGCAGGCGGCAGCACATGCTGCGCACGTCGCTGGGCTCCATGTCGGAGTTGATGTAGTTGGAGAAGTAAGGCGTTCCGTATTTGGCGGTCATCTCAAAGAGCAGCCGGTTGTTCTCCGTCTCGGACCAGTCAAAGTCCTTGGTGATGGAATAGGTAGGGATGGGATACTGGAAGCCGCGGCCGTTGGCGTCGCCTTCGATCATGACCTCGATGAATGCCTTGTTGATCATGTCCATCTCCGGCTGGCAGTCGCCATAGGTAAAACTCATGGGCTTGCCGCCCACGATACAAGGCTGACCGGCCAGGTCGGCGGGTACGGTCCAGTCCAGAGTGATGTTTGAGAACGGGGCCTGTGTGCCCCAGCGGCTGGGGGTGTTGACGCCATAGACAAAGCTCTCGACGCAGTGCTTGACTTCATTGTAGCTGAGCTTATCCATCCGGACAAAGGGGGCAAGATAGGTATCAAAGCTGGAAAATGCCTGCGCACCCGCCCACTCGTTCTGCATAATGCCCAGGAAATTCACCATCTGGTTGCATAGGGTAGCCAGGTGCTTGGCCGGGGCGCTGGTGATCTTCCCCGTCACACCCCCCAACCCTTCCTGAATGAGCTGCTTTAGGCTCCAACCGGCGCAGTAGCCGGTGAGCATAGACAGATCATGGATATGGAGGTCCGCGTTGCGGTGGGCGCTGCCGATCTCCTCGTCATAAATCTCGCTGAGCCAGTAATTAGCTGTGATGGCGCCGGAGTTGGACAGGATCAATCCGCCCACGGAGTAGGTGACGGTGGAGTTTTCCTTTACCCGCCAGTCGGACACCCGCAGATAATCGTCCACCAGCTTTTTGTAGTCCAGAATGGTGGAGCTCATGTTCCGCAGCTTTTCCCGGTTCTTGCGGTAGAGAATGTAGGCCTTGGCCACTTCCGCGTAGCCGGCACGCTGAAGAACGGCCTCCACGCTGTCCTGAATGGTCTCCACATCGATCCGGCCATCCCGGATCTTATCGGCATAATCCGCCGTGACCTGCAAGGAAAGCAGGTCGATCACATCCGGGGCATAGGGAATATGGGTGGCGTCAAAGGCTTTCATAATGGCACTGGAGATACGGTTGAGACTGAATTCGGCAACATGGCCGTCCCGCTTGATGACTTGATACATGGTCCTCTTCTCCTTTTCTCTATTGTCCACGGATCTGTGTGCTGGGAATATCAGGCAAAACGCTGTCCCGCAGCGCTTCGATCTCTTCTTTTGTCAGGGGCTTCATGCCGCTGCCCACCAGTTCGCCGGAGTCCACAAAGGGTTGAAGGAAATAGCGCTTCGCACCCTTGAGCCAACGGCCGATCCCGGCCATCTCCTCCGGTGTGTGCAGCGGTGCGCAGACGGTGGTGCGGAACTCATAGTCCACGGCGCCCGCCATCAGCAGTGCGGCACTCCGCTTCACCGGTCCCAGAAGATCCACGCCGCCGCAGGTCTCCGCATAGCGGTCCGGGCTGTTCTTGATGTCCATGGCAGCATAGTCCAGCAGCCCCTCCTGCGCCAGCGCTTCCAGCATGTCGGGGTTGGTGCCGTTGGTGTCCAGCTTCACGGCAAAGCCCAGCCCCCGGATCTGCCGCAGCAGCGCCGGAAGGTCCTCGTACAAGGTCGGCTCCCCGCCGGTGACGCACACGCCGTCCAGCTTTCCTCGACGGGTCTCCAAAAAGGCAAGCAGCTCCTCAGTGGAAAGGCTGTCGGTCTCTCGGTCCGGCAGAACCAGAGCGGGATTGTGGCAGAAGGGGCAGCGCAGATTGCAGCCGGGCAAAAACACCGTGCAGGCCACTTTGCCGGGGTAGTCCAGCAGCGTTACCTTTTGCAGTCCGCCGATCCGCATACGCATCTCTCCCTCCCGCTGATCGTCTCTTAAAGTTTAAGTATATAATGGCGGGCCCGTTCTGTCAACCGCGAAAGCACAAGATATTGTGTCTATCACAAAATAATAGTACTAAATAAAATCCATCATATTCAAGCTGACCGTGATCGCACGGTCTCCAGCAAATCTGCGGAACAGCAAGCAGGCACCTGAAGCAAAAACCGGGACATCCTGTTGGATATCCCGGTTTTTGTTGATCCTTCTAAAATCATGCTTGAATTTACAAAAAAGGTACACGCCTCAAAGCACGTTTATTTTTCACCGTCCGCTTTCGGTGTTCCCTTCTCCTGCCCTGCCAGATGCTTTTCCAGGGCGGACTGCCTGGCAAGGATGGCGTTTACTTTATCGTAGAGATCCTCGATCATAATTTCCGTTTTGAGATTCACCCTGTAATCGTTCTCGGCACGGCGGCGGTCCTTTTCCTCCTGCCGGTTCTGGCTCATCATAATGAGCGGCGCCTGAATGGCCGCCACGCAGGAGAGCACCAGATTCAGCAAAATAAAGGGAAAGGGATCGAAGGCCTTTGCCGCCAGCAGTGTGTTGACCACCATCCAGAGGATCAGCACGCCGGTGAAGGAGAAAATGAATGCCCAACTCCCCGCAAATTTCGCGATGGCGTCCGCCGCCCGCTGGCCGAGGGTGTATTTTTCCTTCTCACCCGCGGGATTTTCGGAAATTTTGCTGTCCGCCAGCAGGTTCAGCACTTCCTCGTCCGTCATGTCATGGCGGATATCCTTGAGAACTTCTCTTAAAAGCTTTCGGTTTTCTTTCATTGTGATATCATCCTTTTCTGTTTGCAAAAATTCCGGCATATTACGCTTCAGCTTGCGGCGCACTGAGGAAGAAGTCCGGTCCCTTGGTATCAAACAAAATGAGCGACACACCCAACAGCAGGTCGGCGTGCTGGGACGGCTTCTCCAGCGGGATCGCGAAATCCTCCTGCAATCTGCGGATGCGGTAAAGCACCGTGTTGCGGTGGGTGTAGAGCGCGTCGCAGGTCTTTTTCAGAGAGCGGCAGCAAATCAGGTAATAGTAGAGCGTTTCGCAGTATTGCGTGTTCTTTTCCCGGTCATGGGCGGCCAAGCGGCGCAGTTCTATGGAAATCAGACCGCCGCGCCCCTCCAGATTTTTCAGCAGCAGAGGTATGCGGAGCTGTGCCGCAGAGCAGACCCGTTCCCCGTGAAAACGCTCATCCCGCATCAGCTCCAGCGCTTCCCGCGCGGTGGGGTAAAGCTTGGGCAGGTCGAAAAGCTCGTCCAGCGGCTCGGAGATGAGGACCTTGAGGTGGAATTCCTCCGCCAGATCATCGAACGCCTGAGCCCCCTCGTCCTCGTGCAGGAACAGGAACACATCGCCCTTGTACAGAAAGGGGTGGCTGTCCGGAAGCCGCGCCTCCAGTGCCTCCTTCAACCGGCGCTTCCCGGCGTAAACGCTGCGATAGGCCGTCAGGTCCACCAATGCGAAGGTCCGCGGGTGGAAGTCCGCAAGGTAGGTATTGGCGGCCTGAAGCTGAAAATACGCAGCAGAGGAAAAGCCGCCGTCCAGCAAATGCATGAGTATGTCCTCTGCGGTCTCAAAGGGCTTGTCCTGCCGGCTGGCCTCCACAAACAGCTGCTTGGCGAGGATACGCTCCACCAGTTCCCATGTCTGAGCGGGAATTTTTTCCAGATGTCCGTCCGTGTCCACGCAGATGAGGCAGCCAAGCTGGACCCCCGCGCTGACAAGGAGTGCAAACCGCCGGGGATACGGACTGCCCGGCAGTTGGAGAAAGTCCGCCCGCCCTTCCGAAAGGGCCGGGCTTCTGCTGATAAGCACACCGGCTTCATAGGTGATCTCGCCGCAGCTCACAACGTTTTGAAAAAGCTCATCGGAGAATCCCTGCGGCAGGCGGTATGCCGCCACATGAAAGGTATCGTCCAGCACCAGCAGCGGACAGTCCAGAATCTTGCCTGCGCTTTCCGCCAGTTGTCTGAGATCATCCTGTGCGAAGAATTCCTCCAGCAGCGTCTCAGCGCCGCAGTTTTCCCACTGTGTGTCCCCCATCGCCCTCAGCCCCTTTCCACTTGTGCTTTCAGCACAAGCATCTCTTTTTTTATTGTACCCACAGTTTCTTGTTTTTGCAAGGAAAAAAGATAAACTATACAGCAGAAAGAGGGAAAAAGGAAGCAGCCAGGGTGATGTGCAGTAACTGATGCACATTCCGAGCATGGCAGCCGATGGGCCGAAGATCGCCGCAGGCAGCGTTTGCTTGTGCGATCAGAACGTGCCGCCCTGTTTCCGCGATTCAATTTTGTAATTTCATCTCGAATGGAGGAATTATTATGGTACCCAGCATCTATGGTGAAAACATGTTTGACGATTTCTTTGACAACAGTTTCTTCGGCGGTCACAGCCCCCTGTTTGGCAAGCACGAGAGAAACCTGATGAAGACCGACATCCATGAAACGGATGACGCCAAGGCTTACCGCTTCGCGGTGGAGCTGCCCGGCTTCCAGAAGGATGAGATCCATGTGGATGTGAAGGACGGCTATCTGACCGTCAGCGCCCAGAAGGGTCTGGACAAGGACGAAGAGGACAAGAAGGGCCGCGTTTTGCGTCAGGAGCGCTATGCCGGTGCCTGCTCCCGCAGCTTTTATGTGGGTGATGTGAAGGCCGAGGATGTGAAGGCCAAGTATGAATCCGGTGTGCTGACCGTCCTGATCCCCAAGAAGGAGCCCAAGAAGATCGTTTCCGGCACCTCTGTCATCGTCGAATAAACAGCTTCGGCGCGCTGTTGTGCGCCGGATGCGAGGCTGCTGAAGCAGCTATGCGGCTTGCCGTCTGCTCATCAACAGGCGGCAAGCCGTTTTATCTAAAATTATATCATGGAGAACCGCCGATGAAAGAAGACCGCCGCCCGCAGGAAATCTGCACGATTTGGATCGACCACACAAACCGGATCATCTCATTCCGCAAGGAAGATGGTGCACTATAATTGTAGAATTTTACCATGACCGAAGTCAGTCTTGTCATGATTCCGCAAAAGGAGGAGGGAATGTAATTTGAAAAAGCTGCTGATCTGTCTCGCGCTTCTCTGCATCTTTCCTCTGATTTTTTCCGCGTGTTTCTCCAAACGGAACGGCGGTTCCGACGATCCCGGTGATTTTGCCGACCACGGAGGTGCGCCTATGGAGTTCCAGCATTGTTCCCTGTCGGAAAGCGGTATGTCCGCGCAGAGCTATGTCTACGAGGGATATAAAACGGAGACCGGTGTCCATTTAGAGCATTTTATCCGCTCGGAATACTGGGACAACACGGTTTCCGGTAATGTAAGCCGTCATTATCGAAAGTCTCCGAGGTGTGAACGGGTATGAATTTTACCCGGAGGACGGCTCGACTCTGTACGAAGAGGAAGCGTGGGAGCTGTCGGAGCAGGCCCGAAGTCTTTGGCTGCGCCTCACCTTCGCCGGGGAGTATTCCGAGGGCATGAGTCCCGTCCAAATTCAGGGGCGGAAGTACCTGCCCATGTTCCCCGCCCGGGACGGCGTCTACACCATTGAACAGGTTCGAGAAAAATTCTTAGTGGTCTTTTCCGAGGAATTTACGGATAAGACCCTGAATGCCGCCATTGCGAGCAAAGATCTGCTTGAATATAACGGCAACGTCTATGCAGCGTACAGGAAAAACAGGGGTGAGGCCTCCTACAACAGCTGGGCGGATCACGTCCGGGATGACGGTGACGGGAAATTCACGGTGGTGATGGGCGTCAGCATGCCGCCGGACGGCAGCACAGTCTATGTGGAGCTGCCGACTGAAAAAAACGCGGCAGGCAAGTTCGTATTTACGGATTATCCCTACCGGGATCGGTCGGAATGATGGCTGAACCTTCACCTGACGTGCGGGCAGCGTGAACATAGGCATAAAACTTTATTTATGAGCAGCGCATCACGAACATGCACAAATGCCAGTGCATGAAGTTCTCGTGCATTATTTCCGGTTGCCCCGCAGGGGGCGAGGAAATGGCACATTTCTTATTATACTATGCTTTTGCGTCGCAAAAATAAGGGAGGGCGAAAACGTCCTCCCTTTTCTGCATCCACTTTGCAGATTTGCGCCTGGCATGGTGAGTTGTGCAGTTTATGCCTTCTCTCTGCGGGCCATGGCGGCGATATCGCCCACGCCGTCCAGCACGATGCTGGGGCGGTAGGCGTAGGTCTTGAGGGTCTCCCGCGTGGAAACGCCGGAGAGCACCAACACCGTGGACATACCACTCTCCATGCCGGAGATCACGTCGGTATCCATGCGGTCGCCCACCATCACCGCCTCACCGGAGTGGCAGTTCAGCTTTTTCAGCCCTGTCCGCATCATCAGCGGGTTGGGCTTGCCGCAGAAATACGCCTGCTTGCCCGTCGCCATCTCGATGGGCGCGATGAGTGCGCGGCAGGCGGGCGCGATGCCGTTTTCAATGGGGCCGGAGACATCGGAGTTGGCACCGATGAGCTTGGCCCCCTGCATCACCAGATTTGTGGCTTTCGTGAGGGTGTCAAGCGAATAGCTGCGCCCCTCGCCTACCACCACATAGTCGGGGTTCACATCGTTCATGGTGATACCTGCGTCATAGAGGGCGTTGAGCAAGCCTGCCTCGCCAATGGCGAACACGGAGCAGCCCGGTGCCTGCTCCCGCAGGAAGGCGGCGGTGGCCAGCGCGCTGGTATAGAAGTGCTCCTCCGGCACATCAAGGCCCATGCGGGCCAGCTTCTGGTTCAGCTCTCGGGGCGTATAGCCGCTGTTGTTGGTAAGAAAGAGATATTCCTTGTCCTCATCATGCAGCCATTGAATGAACTCCGCCACCCCCGGCAGAATGCGGTTGCCGTGGTAGATGACGCCGTCCATATCGCAGATGAAGCCTTTTTTCTCGTTAAAATTGATGGGAGTCTCCATGTTGTTCCTCCTGCCCTTCTTGTTAATATTCCATCTTCTTTTACTGTATCATGCAAGGAATCGGATTTCCATCAAGAAACGGTAAATTTTTCGGCATGATTCTGTTTACCGCACAATGCCTGCGGCCTTACCGCCGCAGCAGCTTCAAAAGCTGGATGACCACCATGGAGCCGAAGGCCAGTCCTACGATGGCCCCCACCATCCCAGCAGATAGGGGAGCAACAGCGAACAGCGGTTCCAGCGCGGGAACCAGCAGCACCAGCCCCAACAGCAGCGCGCCGATGGCAAAGGCACCCAACAGGGCACGGTTGTTCCAGAAGTGGCGGGTCAGCAGCACCGGATGCTGGGATTTGCAGCTAAAGCCGTGGAATAGCCGGCTCAGGCACAGGGTAGAGAAGGCCATGGTCTGCCCGGCGGCGGCTCCGCCGGCGTTCAGTCCCAGATAGAAGGCCGTGACGGTGGCGGCGGCGATGACCAGTCCTTCGATGCCCACGCTGAACAGGAAGGGTTTGGTCAGGATGCCTTCGTTCCGGGGCCGGGGCTTTTCCGACATGACCTCGTCGGTGTGTGGCTCCATGCCAAGGGCGATGGCGGGTAGAGAGTCCGTCAGCAGGTTGATGAACAGCAGGTGCACTGCCGCGAAGGGCACGGGCAGTCCCATCAGAGAGGCGTAGAGCACCGTCAAAATGCCCGCCGTATTGCCGGAGAGCAGAAATTGAATGGCCCGCTTGATGTTGGCATACACGTTCCGACCGTTTTTTACAGCCTTCACAATGGTGGCGAAGTTGTCGTCCGTCAGCACCATACCGGCGGCATCCTTGGCCACCTCCGTTCCCGTGATGCCCATAGCCACGCCGATGTCCGCCTGCTTCAGGGCGGGAGCGTCATTGACGCCGTCGCCGGTCATGGCTACCAGATTGCCCCGCTGCTGCCACGCCCGGACGATGCGGATCTTATGCTCCGGGGACACACGGGCGTAGACGCTGACCTTCGGCACAAACTCCTGCAATTCCTCGTCGCTCATGCCGTCGATGACCGCGCCCTCCACGGCCTCCGTGCCGTCCCGCAAAATGCCGATCTCACGGGCAATGGCCGCCGCCGTGATTTTGTGGTCGCCGGTGATCATAATAGGACGGATACCGGCGCGGATGCACTCCGCCACCGCCGCCTTGGATTCCTCACGGGGCGGGTCCATCATGGCGATGAGGCCGAGGAAGGTCAGGCTGTTTTCATCCGCCAGAGTGATGGCCGGGCCGTCCACGCTGCGGCAGGCGAAGGCCAGCACCCGCAGGCCCTCGTTGGAAAACTGTTCGTTGACCTGTTCGATCCTCGCCCGTTCCTCCGGCGTCACCACGCAGCGGTCCAGCAGCACATCCGTCGCGCCCTTGGTGACCAGCATCAGGCCACCCGCCAGCTTGTGGACCGTGGACATCATTTTCCGGTCGGAATCGAAGGGGATCTCTGTCAGACGGGGCCAGCGGTTCCGGACGAGATCCTCGTCAAAGCCGTTGGTCTCCCCCAGCCGCACCAGTGCCGTTTCCGTGGGGTCGCCGATCTCCGTATCCCCGCTGATGACCGCATCGCTGCACAGCAGAGCCGTCCGCAGCAACGGCTCCTGTAACGGGTCCCGGAAGTCCGCGTCCTTGGCGTCGATCACCTCGCCTCCGGTGTAGAGCTTGCGCACCGTCATACGGTTCTGGGTCAGCGTACCCGTCTTATCCGAGCAGATGACCGACACGCTGCCAAGCCCCTCCACCGCCTGCAAATGGCGGATGATGGCGTTTTCCTTGGCCATTTTCCGGGTGCCGAAGGACAGCACGATGGTCACGATGGAGCTGAGGGCCTCCGGGATAGCGGCCACCGCCAGCGCCACGGCAAAGAGGAAGGCGTTCATCACGTTTTCGTGCCGCCACAGCACACTGACGCCAAACAGCACTGCGCAGATCACCAGAATGATGATCGACAGCTTTCTGCCGAACTGGTCCAGACTGACCTGAAGCGGCGTTTTCCGCTCCTCCGTGTTTTTCAGAAGCTGGGCGATCTTGCCCATTTCCGTGTCCATACCGGTGGCCGTCACCAGAAAGCGTCCCCGCCCATAGGTGACGAAGCTGCCGGAGAACACCATGTTCTTCCGGTCGCCCAAGGCCGTCTCTCCACTGAGCGGCTCCGTATCCTTTTCCACCGGCAGGCTCTCGCCGGTAAGGGCGCTCTCCGCGCACTTCAGACTGGCACATTCCAACAGGCGTCCGTCAGCGCAGACGGAATCCCCTGCCTCCAATATGACCACATCACCGGGAACCACCTCACGGCCGGGAATCTGTACGATCTGACCGTCCCGCAGTACCTTGGCGGTGGGAGCGGACATCTGCTTCAGGCTGTCCAGCGACGCGGATGCCTTGACGGTCTGAACGGTGCCCAGAATTGCATTCATGGTGATGACCGCCAGAATGACGATCATACTCTCTACGTCCCCCATACAGGCGGAGATGACGGCGGCCAGAATGAGGATCAACACCAGAAAATCCGCAAACTGCTCCAGAAAAATCTGCCAAACACTCTTTTGCTTGCCGGCGTGCAGTTCGTTGGCACCGTATTTCAACAAACGGAGCGCCGCATCCTCCTGTGATAGGCCGGTCTCCCGGCAATCCAGTTTCTGGAACAGCTCCACGCGGGACTGTTCCCAAATGTTCTTTTCCTGCTTCATGTACTGTGTCTCCTTTCGGCGGACGCAAAAAAGGCGAGCCCTTTTGCGTCAATGCCTTCACATTGATACAAAAGTCTCGCCATTTCAATCCGCAGCGGAGCCAAACGACCCGTACTGACGCCAACGGATACACAAAGCTGTGCAAGCTACTCCCTTTTGAACGAAGAATACACGGTTTTCTGCCCGTTGTCAAGACGTGTTTTCGCTAAAAGCTGTTAAAGTTTTTGCATTTTTTCTTTGAGTTCCTTAAATGACTTGGCTGCTGAAAGCTCGTTCCGCGCTGCCGCAATAGATCAGAAGGGCAGCTATGCGATGACCGGTGATCTCTCCGGCACACCGGCCCTCTTGAGCGGTTGGTTCTGAACACTTCTCAATAGAGACCGGCAATCGGGCTGCAAATCAGCTCCCGACTGCCGGCCTTTAACGTATAAAACAGCCATTTGTGAACGGTTCAGTCATACCGCAGCGCATCGATAGGATTTAGGTTGGCGGCCTTCCGGGCGGGGAGATAGCCGAACACGATGCCGATGCCCGCCGACACGCCGAAGGCGATCACCACCGCTGCCGCGCTGGGACTGACAGTGATGGGCGTATCCGGCATCACCGCGGCAATGACGGTTGTCGCCACCGATGACAGGACATAGCCCAGACCGATCCCCAGCAGGCCGCCCAGAGCCGAGGTGGTGGCGGCCTCAATGACAAACTGCCGCAAAATGGCCCCCTCCTTGGCGCCCAATGCTTTGCGGATGCCGATCTCTCTCGTCCGCTCCGTGACGGACACCAGCATGATGTTCATAATGCCGATGCCGCCTACCACCAGAGAGATGGCGGCAATGCCCGCCAGAATATAGATGACCATATTCACCATGGAATTCATCTGCTCCACCATTTCCGCCATAGAAATGACGGTATAGGCGTCATCGTCGGAGAAAATGTCATAGAGCTTGTTTTCCAGAAAGGTCTTGGCCTCGGAGATGTTGTCCGTATTCTGCACGGTCATGGTATAGCTGCTGACGGTGCCGGTGAAGCTGAGGCGGGCCGCCGTGGAATAGGGCAGAAACACGCAGTCATCCGTGCCGCCCTCCTTCATCTGGCTGTCCTTCTGGGCCATCACGCCCACCACGGTAAAGGTAGTGCCGTTGATCTTCAACGTCTGGCCCACGGCGTTTCCGCCGAAGTAGGCCATGTTCAGGTACTGGCCCACCACGCACACCTTTTTCCGCCCCGTCATGTCCACATAGTCCAGTCCCCGGCCCTGGGCGACGGTATAGCCCTTCATGTCGAAGTAGTCCTCGCTGACGCCGGTGACGGTGGAGGTGGAAATGCTGTCACTGCCGATTTTCAGCGCCCCCATCATGGTGACGGTGGGGGAGATCTGCTTGTAGAGGTTCTGGTTTTCGTCCACCAGGGCGTACATCTGCTCCTCGGACACGCTGCGGGAGGAACCCCGGCCTAAGATCTGCACCGTCAGGGAATCGGTGCCCAGATCCGCGAAACTGTCCTCGATATAGCCCTGCATACCGTTGCCAAGGCCCACGATGACAATGACGGCGCACACGCCGATGATGATGCCCAGCATGGTCAGCAGCGTTCGGACCTTGCTGCTGAGGATGTTTTTCACCGCCATCTGGAAGGTTTCCAGCAAGTTCATGCCCCCGCCCCCTCTCCAGTCAGATTGGGGGACACCACAGCCTTGGGGTCATGGGCGTCCCCGTCATAGATCACATGGCCGTCCTCCAGACGGATGATCCGCTGGGCCTGCACGGCGATGGAGTTGTCATGTGTGATGAGAACCACGGTGTTCCCGGCGTCATGGAGCTTTTTCAGCATGTCCAGCACCTCCCGTCCGGTGTGGGAATCCAGCGCGCCGGTGGGTTCGTCGGCTAAGATCACCGCCGGATCTCCCGCCAGCGCCCGGGCGATGGACACCCGCTGCTGCTGGCCGCCGGAAAGCTGGTTGGGCTTGTGCTTCAGCTTGTCCCCCAACCCCACCAGTTCCAGTGCCAGCTTCGCCCGCTCGCGGCGCTCCGCCTTGGGCACCCCGGCGTACATCAGAGGGACCTCCACATTTTCCTGTAAATTCAGCTTGGGCAGGAGGTTATACTGCTGAAAAATGAAGCCCAGCATCTTATTCCGGATCTCCGCCAGCTGATTCCGGTTCATACTGCCCACGTCCTGGCCGTCCAGGAGATACGTGCCGGAGGTAGGCACATCCAGACAGCCGATGATATTCATGCAGGTGGACTTGCCGCTGCCGGACTGTCCCACAATGGCCACGAACTCCCCCTTCTGGATCTGAAAGGAGATATGGTCCGCCGCCTTGACGGTGGTGTCGCCCATCTGGTAATACTTGCAGACGGACTGAAATTCAATGAGAGCGCTCATTTAGAACCCTCCTCCCGGACCACCGCCGCCGGGACCGCCTCCGGAGGGCATTCCCCCGCCGGAAGGCATGTCGCCGCTCATGTTACCGGGCATACCGCCCATCATCATGCTGCCGGATTCAGAGGACGCTGCCCGCAGATAGGCTACGGTATCTCCCTCCTGCAAACCGGAGGTGATCTCGATATAGCTGTCATCGCTGACGCCGGTGGTCACCTGAACGTAGACGTACCCCTCCGGGGCCTCCTGCTCCAAGGCGTTGACCGCGCTGGGGGAATCGGAGGTGATGAGGACCGTATTGCCCCGATTCACCGCCATACTGGGAATGGCCAGCACACCGTCGGCAGAGGACAGCACGATCTCCGCATCCACATTCATGCCGGGCCGCAGGCCCTCGGTATCGTCAATGCGGACAGTGACAGGATAAGTTGTCGTACCACCGGAGGTCGTGCCCACCACGGAGACCTTGGTCACCACGCCGGTGAAGGTCTGGCCCTCTTTGGCATCGGAGGTGATGTTCACCACCTGCCCCACCTCCACATTGTCGATGTCCAATTCGTCAATATTCAGGGTCATTTGCAGATAGCTCAGGTCATAAATGATGCAGAGGGTGTTGTTGGAATTGCTGCCGGTGCCCACATTGTCCCCGACCTTCACCGTCTTTTCCACCACCGTGCCGGTGATGGGAGAGGTGACGCTGTAATCGTCCAGCCGGTCCTGGGCATTTTCCAGACTGTTCTTCGCGTTTTCGATCTGATTATCCACGCTGTCGCCGGTAATGGTGCAGATCCGCTGGCCGCTGGATACGCTGTCGCCGGGCATCAGCGTCAGGCCGCTGACCTTGCCGGAGGCGCTGGCGGTGATGGTGGAGCCGGTACCCACCTTCACGGTTGTCTGACCGTAGCTGGTGTAGTTGCCCACCACAGCGCTGGCGGTGCAGTCCCCGGTGACCAGACCGGGATTCACGGCCTTCACCCGGACGGTGGTCATTTTCATGCCGGTGGAACTGGCTAAGGAGCTGCCACCGATCTGGGCCACCGTGCCGTCAATATACCCGGCGTAGCCGTTGATATAAATTTTAGCGGGCTGGCCCACATAGAAATCACCGTCATTGGCGTAAGAGAACTGGAAGTCGATGGTCAGGTCATTGCTGGCGCTGATCTTCACCAGTTCTGTCCCGGCGTTCACCGCGTCGCCGTTGCTGACGTAGACCTCGCTGACGGTGCCGCTGATGTCCGCCGTGGGATACTTGGCCTTCAATGCCTGCGAATAGCTGGTCTGGGCCTGAGATTCCGTAGAGGAAACGTCGGAGGAGTCGATGGTATAAAGGAGTTGATTCTTCTCTACCATATCTCCCTCTTCAAAGGTATCGCTGAGAACCTCGCCGGACACCAGCGTGGTGACGGTGTAGGAATCGGCGGGCTGCAAGGTGCCGCTGCCGGTGAGGGAGTTAGTGATGCTCCGCTTTTCCGCGGTGGCGGTGGTATAGGTGGTCTCCACCTTAGCGGCCTTGGCCTTGACGCGGCTCATAAAGGCGGCCGCGCCGCCGATGACGGCCACTGCCGCCACGCACAGCACGATCCATCTTCTGCTCTTCTTCCCAGACAGCATTAGCTTCAGCTTTCCCGTGGGCTTCTTCGGGGTCTGGGGGTTCATTTCTGCCATATCGTTCATCCTTTCCTGCGCCCCTGTTCCCAGGAGCGGATTTTCAGTTTGCGGTTTCCAAAGTAACACCCCATGCTGAACCGACGCTGAAAAAAAGATAAACTTTCCTGAAAAAATTTCCATTGTTTTCAGTTTCACTTCAGAAAAATGGATTATGGTAAGAAAAAACGAACTGAGGAACGGCCTATGAAGGTACTGGTCATTGAAGACGAAAAGCTGGTGGCGGAATCCATCCGCGCCATTCTGGAACACAAGGACTTTGACGTGGAAACGGTGTACGATGGCGAAGCGGGTACGGAGTATGCGGAACTGGGGATCTACGATCTGCTGATCTTAGATGTGATGATGCCAAAGCTCAACGGCTTTCAGGTTGCCCGACAGGTCCGGGCGGACCGCTGTACTACGCCCATCCTGATGCTCACTGCCCGGTCGGACATTGAGGACCGCATTCAGGGCCTCAACGCCGGGGCGGACTACTACCTCACGAAGCCCTTTGACTCAAGGGAGCTGCTGGCCTGCGTCAACGCTCTGCTTCGCCGTCAGGGAGATCAGGTGGACGAGCTGCGGATGGGCAACACCGCCCTGGACCTTTCCTCCTGCACGCTGGTATGCGGGGAAAACAGCGTCCGCCTCTCCGCCCGGGAATTCGACGTCATACGCTTTCTCCTGCAAAGCAAGGGCCGGGTCCTGTCCAAGGAGATGATCCTGGCCCGGGTGTGGGGCTACGATTCCAACGCCGTGGAAAACCACGTAGAGGTTTATGTGGGATTTCTCCGGAAAAAGCTCACCAGCATCGGCTCTGATCTGAAGATCGAGGCCATCCGCCGCCTGGGCTACCATCTGGAGGTGGCAGAATGATCCGAAAGCTTCGGCTGAAATTCATCTGCGTCAATATGCTCATCGTCACCCTCATGCTCACCGCCATTTTCGGCATGGTGTATCATCTGACCCGTCAGGGCTTGGAAACACAGAGCGAGGCCATGCTGCAAAGCGTAGCGTCGGATGCCTTTCACCCCAATCGCCCCGGCAGTCCGCCGCAGGAGGTCCACCTCCCCTTTTTCGTTTTGGAGTTGGATGGAAACGGCGGTCTCGCCGCCTCCGGCGGCGGGTACTATGACCTGACGGATCAGGAGTTCCTGAAAACGCTGGCGGACGTGGCCACCGACGCCGACGCTCCTGCCGGTGTCCTCCGGGAATACGGCCTGCGGTACTGCCGCAGCGTCACGCCCCGTGGAGAGCGCATCGCTTTCACAGATATGTCCAGCGAACGGGCCACTCTGAAAAATCTGACGGAGACCTGCGCCGCCATCGGGGTGCTGTGCTTCGCCGCCTTTCTGCTCATCAGCTGGCTGTTGGCCCGGTGGGCGGTAAAACCGGTGGAAACCGCCTGGCATCAGCAGCGGCAATTCGTGGCGGACGCCTCCCACGAGCTGAAAACGCCCCTGACGGTCATCATGACCAATGCGGAGCTTCTGAACAGCCCGGATTTTGACGAGACCCGCCGTAGCCAGTTTGCCGCCCACATTCTCACCATGTCCCGGCAGATGCGCCAGCTCATTGAGGAAATGCTGGATCTGGCCCGTACCGACAGCGGCCAGAGTACCCTGATCTTTTCACAGGTGGACCTAAGCCGTCTGATCAGCGACGCGGTCCTCCCCTTTGAGCCGGTATTTTTTGAAGCGGGCCACACCCTCACTGCGGATATTCAGGAAAATATCACTGTCCGGGGCAGCCAGCAGCATCTGCGGCAGACGGTAGACATTCTTCTGGACAACGCCCGGAAATACGCCGCGCCCTCCGGCGAGATCTCCGTCACCCTCACCCGCTGCGGCGGGCGGTGCCGTCTGACAGTGTCCAACCCCGGCCCGAAGATCTCCAAGGCGGACCTGCAAAACATTTCCAAGCGCTTCTATCGTGCCGACGAGGCACACACCCAGCGGGGCAGCTACGGCCTGGGTCTTTCCATCGCCCGGAACATCATCCTGCGGCACCGGGGCCGGATCTGGGCGGAGAGCAAAAACGGCCGCAATACGTTTTTCGTAGAATTACCCGTCAAATAGCACGGCCCGCCCAAGATCGCAGAGTATGATCTAAAACGGGCGCCGTTTGCCGCGCAAATATAGAAACGCACCAAGCCGTTGCGTTGCAACGGCTTGGTGCATTTGAGCGAAGCTGCGGAATCCGCCTAAATCTTACAGGTCTCCCGCCTTGCGATTCACTGAGGCTCCGGTGTCGAAGCCGTTGGGATACCGCTGGCGCAGCTTATCCAGGTTTCCCTGAAAAACGGTCTCCAATGGGACATCCAGAGCGGTGGCGGCCTCCGCCAGATACCACGCCACATCGCCAAGCTCTTTGATCAGGTGTTCCTTGTCCAGCTCATGCCCCTGCATCAGCCATTTCTTTACAAGATCAATGGCTTCTCCGGATTCGCCGCACAAGCCCATGACGCTGTTGATGAGCACATCCTTTTGATTTAAGGCGGGATTCAGTGTTGCCATAGCCTCTTTCTGATATTCGTTGACCTGCATCTGCTTCTCCTCCACTTGTTTGACGGTTTCATTCTAAAAGCTGTCAGCCCTTCTTTTTGCGCACCTTTGGTGCTGTTGCCTGATAGCTTACATCGAGCAGCATTTTGATTTTGTCATCCGCCACACTGCCATCCAGTGCAACGGTAATCCAACTGTCCTTCTGCATATGATAGGCTGGAAAAAAGCCGTTCTCCATCAGCAGCGAGCCTGCCAGAATGGGACCGCATTTCAAGTTGACAGCGTCTATCCGCTCCTCACCCTGCAGTCCGAGCTTGCTTTTCGGCAGATCCATAATAACCGCAAACCATTTTTGATTGCTGCTGTGGCGGAACACCTCATAATTGGGATATTGGAGCCACGGATGGTCCACGCTTGCCGGATAGGTTTCCAAGATGAACGTTTTCAATTTCTGCCGGTCCATGCCTGTATTCTCTATCATTTCACTCATTAGAAGCCTCCATGAATACGTTCTTCCCCGCAAAAGCCAGCTGCTTTCTCTCTGCAATCCTACCTGATTTGAGCCATATTGTCAATTTTTGATAGGTTTCACTGCAAAAAGGCCGTTCGCATCACGGAAGGTGCAGCCGGCTTCTGGTGTGTGATCGATCCAAGTCAAATACCTGCTCGGTAATCACACCGCTGGCGCTGGATCATGGGCGTTTTGCCCGCGTCCTTACAGAACATGCCTGCCCACTGGCAGATTCCCTGCAGGATCGGCACACAGACGCGCCCTTTTCCGTCAGCCTGTTCAGTCAAAGAAAATCAGATGCACGTCTCACGGCGTGCATCTGATTTTTGCTATCTTTTCTTGTAAACGACCAGCTCCGGGTTTTTGCCGTTTTCCTCATAGGTGCAGACCAGCAGAAAATCCATATTTGCGGCAATGCCGAAGCATCGATCTCCGCCAAATTCACATTCCAGCTGGTTGCCAAGATAGGTTGCCCGGTCGTCAAGGAATTTGACGGTTTCCCCGTTGGGAAGGCGGTATGCAAGGTTGATGTACTTGCCTACAAGCGCGTTGAGCTTTTCCACCTTGGGCATCCCGTCAATGTGCAGATCGTTGAATTCGTCCATCAGCGCTTGCTTGTATTTCTCAAACGCCTCCGCGCCGCCGAGGTTTTCATATCGTTTCCAATAATTGAGTTTGGGCAGCGTGTCCTGCAAATAGGCCCGCGCCTGCTCGGCGGAAAACTCCTCGCTGGCCATGTTCCGCACGCAGACCTCGATCAGGTCGTCTAAATCGTGGTACATATATTCGCCGTCGGCATAGCACCATTTACAGTATTCCTCATTGAAAAAGCCATCCGTCTCCCTACTGATGTCGCCGTCCGCAAGCGGCATCCCGCAGCATTGGCAGATCAGCTGCCGCGGAGAGCCAAGCAGCGTATTGATCGACACGTTAAAGAATGCGGAAAGCAGCTTGAGCGTTTCGACGTTCGGCGTGGTTTCACCGGTTTCCCAGCGGGATACCGCCTGTCGGGTGACAAAAATTTTTGCAGCCAGTTCGTCCTGTGAGAGATCTTTTTCGGTTCTGAGATGATATAAAATATCCTTTGTATTCATAATCGAACACCTCCGTGAGGTAAGTGTATCATAGGATCTTTTTACGGACAAGCAACATGCGGTTGCGGTATCGGATAACGCCTGTCAGCAACCTGCCAGCTTAATTATTATACCTCGTTTCCGGCCTACTTGCAAACCCTGTCGAAAACCGTTATACTGAGATTAGCTTGACCCAGAATTCTGATCAAAGGAGGAATATTCTCATGAAGGATATTGCATACTATAACGGAAAAATCGGCCGTATCGACGAGGTACAGGCTCCCATCACCGACCGCGGTCTGTATTTCGGCGACGGCGTTTACGACGCGGCCATGGTCCGCAACAAGAAGATCTTCGCGCTTGAGGACCATCTCGACCGCTTCTACAACAGCCTGCGCCTGCTGCGCATCGAGCCGCCGATGGAGCGCGAGGCGCTCGCCGCGACGCTGAACG
>ERZ826016.1707-NODE-1707-length-19354-cov-3.061350_pt1 | contig 19354 bp, 18 predicted proteins | sample MGYA00519872_ERZ826016 | MGnify/ENA primary metagenome ERZ826016 (study PRJEB31778, sample SAMEA3449218) | human gut metagenome | biome: human gut; feature: human-associated habitat; material: faeces | place: United Kingdom | collected 2010/2012 ... | reverse complement strand
AGAACATCTACTTTCATTTTTCTTTTTTATTGTTGTTATTTACTTTTTTCCGTTTGTTAGCTCTGTCGCACTTGCTGCATATACCATATATATATAAGGAGTAATGCGAAAGTTGAAAGCGGCTTAATTTTGTATTTTCAATGGCATGCTGCAACTCCTCGTTCTGAAACTCGGTCACTTTACCGCACTGAGTACATATCTGGTGATGATGTGTCTCACGATTATATGATTTTTCGTATTGGGAGGAAGTGCCGAACTGGTGCTTGATAACCAGCCGCGCATTGATAAGAAGGATAATAGTATTGTAGAGAGTCGCCCGGCTCACCCGGAAATTCTCTTGGTCCATCATCCGCGAATAGAGCATATCTATATCGAAATGGCCGTCAATAGAATAGATAGTATCGAGTATGGCGTAGCGTTCAGGAGTCTTACGATGCCCGTTCGCCGTGAGATATTCCGTGAATATCTGCCTTACTGTATCTTTCACATTTTGAGTTTCCATTATCAGCCAAAATTAGCGCGAACAAAGTTAAGCCTTTTTTGCGGAAAGCAAAAGAAATTCCTCTAAAAGAAAATACAATGTTATCTGTTATTAAATAATAAGGTGATAAAGTTATGGTCAAGTCCGTCCCCCTATCACCTTATACAATCATAGTCTTATTATATTATAAATCTGCAGCCTCTTCTTTCACCATATTATAAAGTATCTGCTCCGCTTCTACCTCAGAATCGGCCATTCCTTCTACCAATCGGCACACCTGAAAAGCGTGTTCCTCGTTATGCTGCATATACTTGCGGATCACCAGCAACGCCGCATTACGCACGTGATAACTCTCGGAATGAACTGCACAGATTGCCTGGTCGAGCAATTCGCCTGAGGCCCGTTCCGTCATATCGCCTTTCTTCATCAGGAGACGGGCGGCAGTCAGGAAACCACAGGTTTGCACATATTCCTGTTCATCCGCAATCCAGTGAAGAGATTTGGCAGGGGCATACGGCAAATGCTGAAAAAGATTCATGCAAGTCAACTCGGCTATTTCGATATTTTGAATATCCTCTACCCAGATGTCCGCAATCTCCGGATAAAAGGTATCAATCGGTTGAAGCATGGCAGCCACGATCTTACACTCGCGGATATTTTCTTTCCACAAGGCTTGCGCCAGGTCATGATTCTTCTCATAGCCTTCGGCAATCATCTTGATACGGGGCAGTTCTACACCGAAATTGAGTTTGTAGAGCAGCCCTTTCTCACGCATACTTTGGGACACAGCCCCGTTCATAGAGAGACGGAGCTGTGTTTTGATATCTTTTAATTGTTCTTTAATATCCATATTCCGATTAGTTGTTTACCGAAGGCAATGGAGAGTAATCCTTGCTGTAACGCAACATTTGCTCTACATAACCTTCACTATAATCCACAGTGACATCCGTAATATTTCCATTATCATCCAGGTATTCAAACGGTGAATACTCTGCATTTGTTCCCACAATGATGGTCTGCTGCTCTGCTGCTTTTACTGCCACCGCACTGCTGAAATATACCGGCAGAGCCATGATCATGCACATTACAAAACAGATAAACGCTCTGCTTTTTCCATAGCGTCTCATTGTTTTCCCCTCCTGTTATTCATATTTTTTTCCGTATCCGAAAGCACCTTCCATACCGCAGATCCCTGCCGCAAAAGCAGCTGCTTCCGCAAGGCTTTCGCGGATTGCTGTTTCCCTGTCCACGCCGGCTTTGGTTTTTCCGATATATCCGGTAAGAAAAGAAGCAATAAGGGAATCTCCTGCACCGAGAGTGTCTTTTACTTCTGCAAGCGGAGCTGCCGCCTGGGCAAAAAACTTCTCACCATCATAAAGGATACATCCTTTTGCACCTCTGGAAGCCATGGCAAGTTCCGGACCCATGGAGATGATTTTTTTCAGATGGGCTTCTGCTTCCTCATCGGTTCCATCAAAAGAACAGAACGCATAGGTAACATCCGGTGCTGTTTTTCTGTAATACTCTTCTGTGGAATCATCCGAAAAATCAAAGGAAATCTGTATTCCGGCTTCTTTCATCTTGTGAAGTTCTTCCTCCGTAAAGGAATAATTTCCACTGTGTACCACGTCAAAGCCTTTCATGTATTCCAGGTCAAACCGATCCAGAACATATGGTGTTTTTCCGCGGATACCACCTTCATTAGATCCTAAGAACACTCTGTCCCCATCAACTAAAGTTGCACGCGCACAACCATTTTCTCCTTCTAACTGTTTGCACTTTACTGTCTCAATCCCAATATCATCTAAAGCATACATAACATGTTCTGCTTCAGCATCATTGCCGAAATATCCCATATATGCACTTCTTTTTGCGCCAAACATTTTGGCATATACTGCAAAGTTTACACAGTTTCCACCCGGATACATTGTTTTAATATGCTCATATTTATCTACAACATTATCACCAAAACCTAATGCGCTTACATCATACATTTTCTCATTCTCCTTTTCGCCTGCCATAAATTTCAGGTCATTGCGAAATTCCAGTTTTCTGATCTCTTATTGTATTTTTAGAATTCCGCAATGATCCGTCTCTGTGATTAATATTCAACAACACCCATGTATCTTCTCATGTCAGTTGGATGACATCTCTTATCCTGAAGAGCATTTCTGTATGCTACACTCATTGCATAAAATACCATTGCGTTAAAGTACTCTACGCAGCTGTCGTCAATTGCGTCAAGTCCAAGGTCATTTGCATCGATCACTTCATATTTCTTTGCATATTTGTTCAGGAATACTTCTGCTCTTTCGTCCATAACACGGTTTCTTCCGCGGCTCTTTAATAAAATATAAAGATGATCTTCATCTGTTACTTCAAATGGTCCATGGAAGTATTCTGCTGAATTTAAATAGCAGCAATCCATCCACTGCATCTCCTGAAGTGAGCAGATAGCAAATCCATATGCAGCTGCATAAGCTGCTCCTGAACCCATGATATATAAGAACGGTTCTTTTGCATATTTTTCAGCAAAAAGCCATGTTCTGTTTTTTACGCTCTTGACAGCAGCTCTTACGATACCATCTGCTTTTTCAAGTCCGTCTGCAACTGCATCGTATAATTTATAGTCTGGCTCCTGTGCTTTCATTAACTCATTCAAAATGTTTAATACAATACCCTGTGGTTTATCCTTTTCATTTGTATCATCTTCCCATGAATATACAATTGGATTTAATGAACTGTCATCACAGGCTGATCCAGGTGTATGTGTCATTGCTACAACTGCTGCACCAAGATCTTTTGCTAAATGTGCTGCATCTACGGTCTCTTTTGTATTTCCACCATGAGAGCAGATAAATACAAGACTTGTTTTTCCAAGGTGTGTCGGAGGTGTTACAACAAATTCTTTACTTGTGATCCAGTCAGCATGCATTGTCTTGGATTCGGTACGTACGAAATAATATCCTGGATAAAGATCTACTAAAGATCCTCCGCATGCTACAAAATATACATCTTCGATTTTTTCTCTTCCGTTTAAAATTTTGTTTACTAATTCTTTCATTGTTTTATTCTCCTTCTATTATAAAAATTTTATATTTAAAGCATTGCTGAAATAGTACAGAATACCAATGCCATTACTGTTACTAAAATAAAGAACTTCCAGATTGTCTTCCACCACTGACCAAAAGTAATCTTACATACAGCAAGTCCTGCAACGGTCATACCGGCTGTCGGGCTTAACATATTGGTCAGCTGATTTGCAAATTGAAGTACTGTTACACTTGCTTCCGGATTCACACCCTGTAAATCACATAATGGAGCCATAATTGGCATTGTCAGGGATGCTAATGCAGAAGATGATGGAACAAGAAGTGACAATAATGACTGAACCAGATACATTACTGCAACAAATGCTGCACTTCCTACACCTGCAAGTGCTCCTGATAAGTAATTCAGGATCGTATCAATGATCATTCCGTTTTCTGCAACAACCAGAATGCCTCGGCATACACCAATTACAACTGCTGCAAACGCAAGATCTTTTACACCGATCACGAACTGTTCTGCGATCTCTTTCTCAGAAAGTCCGCCAACAATACCCATTAAAATACCCATTGCAAGGAACACACCGGAAATCTCATCCATATACCATCCATGTGCAAGAATACCGTACACGATAATTCCCATTCCTACTGCAAATACAAGTAATACCAATTTATCTCTTAAAGTAAATCCTGTATCCTTTTCATCCATCATAAATTCCTGTTTTTTCAGAAGGTCATCCTGATAAGTGATGGATCCGGTTGGATTTTTCTTTACTTTCATTGCATATCGCATAACATAAGCAATGGTAACTGTCATCATAATTGCCCACCAGATATATCTGTATACAAGCTGTGGGTTACCATGGATTCCAGCAACACCCTGTGCGATCAAAACGTTGAACGGGTTTGTTGTAGATGCTGCATATCCAATCTGTGGTCCTAAGAATACGATCATGAAGGTCGTCATGGAGTCATATCCCATTGCAAAGAAAATAGGGATCAACATAACATAGAATGGAATAACCTCTTCTGACATACCAAATGTCGTTCCACCAATTCCTAACAGGATCATCAGAATTGGGATCAGTAAAACTTCTTTGCCTTTTAATCTTAAAATAACCTTCCGGATTCCGCGGTTCATCGCATTTGTCTTTGTTAAAATCTGGAATGTACCGCCGATCAGTAAAACGAATGCAACAACATCTGCTGCTGCCTGAATACCTCTTGTAGGTGCCATTAAAATTTCATGCAGTCCTTGTCTTAAATCACCGGATTCACTCACTTTATCTATCACATGATAGGTTCCGGCTACAGCAACTTCACGTTCTCCTGCTGCTGTATCAATTAATTGTCTGTCAAACTGTCCACTTGGCAAAATCCATGTCAGGATTGCAAATACTATAATCAATATAAATGCCAGCGTATATACATGCGGCAGTTGAAGTTTAAATTTTTTCTTATTTTCCATTTTCAAATCCCCCGTAATCAGCCTATTAAGTAAGGCTTATAAGCTTCCATATTCCGTTTGTCATGTGATGCCGGATCTTCGAAATAATCAAAATCTGTAATTTCCTGACCGAAGTATCCCTTGTATCCACGTCTGACAACCGTATCGATCCATTCTCCAAGTGGATGATTGCCATCTCCCCAGATCAGATGTCCGTATGGATTTCCATCGATGAAATGCATATGAATAATCTCATCGCCAAATGTATCAAACCACTCGTCTATGGTCTCACCGGCAACTCCCATTGCAGTTGTATCGATCATTACTTTCAAATTCGGATGATTCACTTCATCGTGCATTCTTTTGGCATCTGCAAGTGTTACAACAAGTTGGGATTCCTGCGGTCTTAATGATTCCATTGCCAGATTAATATTGTGTTTTGCTGCCTCATCTGCCAGTCTTGAAAGCATTTCTCTTGAACGCTTCCATGCTTCTTCACGGTCTTCATTCCAATAACCCCAGCCGGAGTTAATTGCCATTGTTTCTATACCAAGTTCTTCTCCAGCCTTCAATGCATTTGCAAAATATGCAAAGCTTTTTTCATAAAGCTCCGGCTCCTGGGCTGCGAACTGATATTGATAAGTACAATTTTCCGGAGTCAGGATCTTTACCTGCATTCCTCTTGACTCTACTTCATGCCGGACTCTTGTGCAATCAGAGTAAGACATACTGTCCAAAAAGAAATGCGGTGCACCGGCCCATAACTCAATCGTCTTCACACCAAGCTTCTGCTGTGCATCCAGAAAATACGGGAGTGAATAATATAAATAATGAATGTTCATTCCTGCAATTCTGTCTCTGTTAATCTGTGCCATGTTTCTTCCCCTTTCTATCATCATAATTTTTTATTGTTCTTTTGTATATACCGGTTTTCCATTTACCATTGTCATGGAAACTTTTACATCTCTCATCTCGCTCATCGGTACCTCAAAGACATTCCGATCAAGAACTGCTATATCTGCCAGTTTTCCTGCTTCTAACGTTCCAATCTTATCTTCCATTCCTATGTTATAAGCCCCACCATACGTCCATGCTTTTAACATTTCAGCAATCGTAATTGTGTTCTGCACATTGTACTGTTCTTTTCCATCCGGGAAATATCCACCGCAGCCATGGAAAATTGCTTCCGGAATGTCAGTGATCATCAGTGGCAGATCTGTTGCTCCTGATAATGTCATTCCTCCATCAAGCATGCCTCTTCGATTCCAGAAATACTTGCCTCGCTCTGTTCCGATCGTCTCTTCAATCGATTTTTTCACATCATCCGCTGGATCCAATGACATAATCTGGAAATAGATTTCTCCAGTTACACCAATTTCACCCATCTTTTTCAAATCCGCCGGATTAGAAAATTCCATATCTGTCACAGCATGACGGTTCACAAGCTTTCCATCTTTCTTCTGACATTTATCAAAAATACCAGCCACTTTATGTACTGCTCCATCCCCCTGTGCATGCAGGGAATAACGAAATCCATTTTCATCAGCAAGCTGCACTTCTTTTTCAATCATTGGATAATCCACCTGGATACTGCAATGCATATTCGTTCCCTCATAAGGCTCTAACAGATCACCCTTTGTACTTGCCACTGTTCCATCTGTCATCCGGTTATATCCGGAGAACCGGACGAAATCACCTTGGAACTTCTCTCTCATTCTTTTTCCATGTTCAATGTTGATTCCTTCACCAACCGGCTGCGACATAAAAAATGTTCGAAGTGACAATTCCTTCTTTTCTTCTTTTTCTTTCAGAAATGAGTCAAATCCGTAAAAATCATCAAATCCCATTTCTTTTACCGTTGTAACTCCACGGCTGTTCATCAGCTTCATATAATCTTTAAATTCCGGTTCTATGAAATCCCGATCATTTAAATACTCCGGCATAATCTTGTGATAGGCTTCCGGATAGCATTCTTTCGGATTAAATCCATATGCTTCTTCCGCTTTCCGGTTCATCATGCATGTGCTACGGTCTGCTGCAAATACGATAACTGCCCGATCCGAATATGCTTCATTCAGCTTTTCTTCCAGACCTTCCGTTTCGAATCCGTTTGGATTCCATCCATGTCCAAATACAGTGGAAGGTTCTTTCTCTTTTTCAACCTGCTCCTTTATCTTCTGTAAAAACTCTTCCTGCGATGTTATGCCAGACATATCAATTCCAATATGGAAAATCGCATAACCCGTAAAAAAAGTATGTACATCAATAAATCCCGGTGTCACCAACTGATCTCCCAATTCCAGAACCTCTGTCTGTTCGTCAATCCAATCACTTCCATCATCTGTTCCAACCGCCAGGATATTCTGTCCGCTTACTGCAACATATCCTGCAAATGGGTTCTCAACAGTAGATGTAAAAATATGATCTGATCTTAACAGATAATCTGCTTTTTGCTTTCCCATGTTCTCCCTCCGTTCTTATTTCTTCATTTGATGATTATGTTATATCATATCATAACGTTATATGCAATCATTATATAACGTTATATGTTCACTTTCTATATATTTACCAAAATTATCTTCCTGTTTTTATAATATATGCACAATTTCCTGTTCCTATCCTGTGGTTTATCTTTTACTTTTTTTGTTATGAAACAGATGGATTTTGTTGTTATTTAAGTCTGTTTCCGCTATAATGTATCTGTGAATCGTATAGCTATAAATAATATACGTTGTATGTTTAGAGGAGAATTATAATGAAACTTGATATGAATGCAGAAACTCCATTATATATGCAGCTAAAAGAAGCGATCAAAGCTGCAATCAAAGATGGCACTTATCCGGACAACGAAAAAATACCTACTGAAATAGAATTAAGCGAACACTACAAAGTCAGCCGCATCACCGTAAGACGTGCTGTTGAAGAATTATGTCAGGAAAATTATCTTGTAAAACGTCAGGGAAAGGGAACTTTTGTAAAATCCCGCAAGATCCAACGCAAAATGGAACATCTTCTTGGCTTTGCTGATGCATGTAAAGCAAATGGATGTATTCCATCCCGCCTTTTGATCAAACGCTCCATAACCGAGTTATCTGAGGAAGAAGCCAAAACAATGAATGTTCCAACTGGCTCAAAGGCAGTCTTGATCGAACGTGTCGATCTTGCCGATGGTATCCCAATGATTTATGAAAGCAATCTGTTTCCTTATCCAAAATATGAATTTCTTTTAGATGAATCGTTGGATGGTTCCCTTTATCAGCTTCTAAAAGATTCCTACCATATTCAGGTTAAGGGTTCCCGTAATTCGTACCTTGAACTCGTACGCGCTTCCGGTTCGCTTGCCAAACATTTGCGTGTCACCAACGGAGAACCTTTATTTTATTTATACTCCGAGATTTTTGACACAGACTATAATCTTGTTCATATTTGCCGTGATTATATCCGCGGAGAACAATATCGATTTTATATGGACGATTATACAAGACCTTAACTTTAATAACCGTTCGCTCTGTAAATATTCTATGCCACAAATAAAAGAAGCAGTTACTTCACGAAAACTCGTGAAGCAACTGCTTCTTTTATTTATAATGCTATATAGCGTCTGTTGATTAAGCAGCTATTTGCAGCTTCCAACTTTCATATCTGTTCTAATCATGCAAAAATCGGAACTGATACAAAAAATTGCAAAGTATTCGTCTCAGAATCCTGAACAGTTTCGTTACGAATGCAGATAATGCGATAGATGTCATCTGTCTTTCCCTATCACAGCATCTTCTTTTTCCGCAAAAACAGCATGGTAATGATACAGATCAATAATGTGATAATACAAATGATCAGAAATCCGTGCGGTGTATTTGCAAACGGCATCCAGTTTTCATTGACATTCATACCGTAGATACCGGAAATGACCGTTGGGATTGCCATTACAATTGTAATAGATGTCAGATATTTCATAACGTTATTCAAGCGGTTATCCAACAAAGAGGACATCAGCTCTCTTGTTCCGTTGATGATATCTCGGTAGATGGTTGTCATTTCGATCGCCTGACGGTTCTCCACTATCACATCATCCAAAAGTTCCTTATCTTCCGGGTACTGCTCCAGCCGTTTATAGCGCGTCAGCCGGTCAAGCACTACCCCATTTGCCCGGAGCGATGTTGCAAAGTAGACTAATGTGGATTCCAGTTCGTGCAGGTTGATCAGATCAGAATCGTCTGTATCGCTTCCGACACGTTCTTCTATCTCAGTACGTCTTTTATCGATGATCCGGAGATTTGCCTGATAAATTGCTGCTGTCCGGTACAGGATCTGATACACAAAACGAAGCTTCTTCTTTGTGCTGAATTCTTTCACGCGGCTTCGCACAAAGTTCTGCAATACCGGCGTATCCTCCGTGCAAATTGTGACAATGATATCCTGCGTCAGGATGATACCAAGCGGAATTGTCGTGTATGTTCTCTGATCATGACGTATCTCGATGGCCGGAATATCCACCAGTATCAGCGTATAGCCGTCCTGCAGTTCAATACGGGAACTTTCTTCAACGTCGAGTGCAGCCTTCACGTCATCAATGTCTACCATTAATTTCTCAGCAATTTCCTCACACTCATCATGTGTTGGGTTGATCATCTGCACCCATACACCATCACTTAATTTTTCTTCTTCATGTATGACCTGATCGTCCGTCCTATAATAAGTTATCATAACTGTCACCTGTTCCTGCATTTCGTCGCATTTTCTCTAATAAATATCATAACATAGTTTTTTTGATGTTACTACGATATTTTTGTAAAATGCCTTTTCATTTTTTGCGGTCAGGAAGCTGTACCAGAATGATCGCAGCAAACATTAATACACAGCCGATCAGTTCCCTGAGAGAAAGCGTCTGATGCAGGATAAGAAATCCTGCAATTACTGAAACCACTGATTCCAGGCTCAAAATTAACGATGCAACCGTCGGATTCATTCCTTTCTGCCCGATGATCTGCAGGGTATATGCGACGCCGCAGGACATGACACCTGCGTATAGGATTGGCATCCATGCAGCAAGAATACTCGTCAGTTGTGGTTTTTCCGTGAGAACCATCCCTACACCAGACAGGATTCCACAGGTAAAAAATTGGATACAGGACAATTTCACTCCATCCGCTTTTGGGGAAAAATAATCAATGACTAAAATGTGTAAGGAAAATACCAGTGCGCAAAGCATCAACAGAAAATCGCCTTTCTGAACAGAAAATCCACTCTCTTTCATGCATAAAAGATATAATCCGGCTACTGCGATCCCAACGCCACACCAGACTTTACCGCTCACTTTTTTTCTCAAAAAAATCCCAAGTACCGGAACAACCACAATATACATTGCTGTGATAAATCCTGCTTTTCCGACAGATGTATACATGATCCCAAACTGCTGCAGATTACTTGCAATACAGAGAAGCACACCGCAGGCAATACCGCCAATGAAAAGTGTCTTCCGCTCTTTGCCATCCATTTTTTTTGCAGCTTCCGTGTTGCCTTTTCCATTTATCTTTCCCAAAAGGGCAATGCATGGAAGCAGTACCACACCTCCAATGATGCTTCGCATCACATTAAACGTAAACGGGCCAACATAATCCATGCCAACACTCTGTGCAACAAATGCCACGCCCCAGATGGTCGCAGTTAAAAGTAATAATAATGATTGACGTAAGATAAACTTATTCATAATCCTCCTTGTTTGCGGAGCAAATGCGACTGTCCTTACAGGAGCAGAGGATTTTGTCTCCCTGCTTTCTATAACAGAATAGGGCGGCTTATAAAGCCACCCTGCTTAATCTTCAAAAATAAGTTACCATTTTCGGGCAATTTGTGCAAGCATTTCCACAGATTTGTTATGAAAAAAACTGATACCCAGTTTATAAATATCATAGAACTGCTTAAGAGATTCTTCACTTTCCAGTCAAATTTCTGTCACAAATTTCCTTTAATATAAAATCATCAAAAGGAGCTGCCGGTTTCAAAGCAGTTTGGGGTTGGAACAGTTCCGTCTAAATACAATTCCTGTGGACATTATTTTTTCCAATGTCTACAGGGTTAAAATATATATGGGCAGCATTTCGTAAAGTTCGAAATGCTGCCCTCCTTTTTAATGTCCGTCGCCGGATTTAAATCCGGTATCTGACACGATTTTTTCACTGTTCTGTTTCACGGTATCGGAAGCGGTGTAAGCACTGTCCTCATACAAAAAGATATGCAGTTCTTTTACATTGTCGCTCAGATCACACGGTATCACGACATCACCTGTTTTTTTGCTCAAAACCCTAGTTGTCTTGGTAAATGGAAATCCTGTGGTGTCTCCAATGGAATATTGGAAAACCTGTGACGCAAGCGCTAACAGTTCTGCATTTGAAAAACTGGTCTGGATATCACCACATACCTCATTGATGAGCTTATTTACGGTTGTAAGATCGGACTGCTGTGCTTTTTTCACCATCGCGGTCAAAACCGTACGCTGACGCTCTGTTCTGCGGTAATCATCACCGCCTCCATATCGGATTCTCGCATATGCACATGCCTGCACACCATTTAAAGTATATGTGCCTCCCTGCGTAAGATTCTCGGCCTTATTTCCAGTCAATTCGTTTAACTCCCGGATATATCCGGTCATGAGAGACGCCTCATCATCTGTGATCTCCATGTCCACACCACCAAGTAAATCGACGCATTCGATGATCGAGTTGAAGTCGACTGTCACATAATCTGTAATGTTTAAATCAAGGTTTACATTTAGCATAGATATCGCCTGCTCCGGTCCACCCTTAGCGTAGGCGGCATTGCATTTCTGGAAAATTCCATCTCCGGTATCCAAATAAGTGTCGCGGTAGACAGAAACCAATTTTACCTCTTTTGTATCATTATTAATATTGGCAAGCATAATGACATCGCTCCGCCCCTGCGACAAATTTCCATTGGAGCGATTGTCCAGACCAAACATCGCAATGGTCTGGTAACCCTTCATAATTTTCCGGGATTCCTGCGAAATATCCTCATTGACCTCAATCTTGTCCATATCCAGCTTTGTTTTCTCAATTTTGCTTAATTTTGACACAAAAAAAAGAACCACCGCAAGAATAAGCAGCAACACGATCTCCATGATAAAAATCGTGTTGCGCCGCCTTCTTGCTGCCGCTCTTTTCTGATATCTTCTGCTGTTTTTTCTGTGATTCTGTTCCCTTATCGGATTTACGTTTTCTCTCTGGCTCATTTTTCATCCCCGGCTTTCTTTTTGTAATGATTCAGTACTTCCTGTCTGAATTCATGTTACAAAAAGAAAGTCCGGGATTCAATCAAGCTTTTCTTAATCATTCTTAATAATCTGCCGCATAATTTCTTATAAAACTTTTAAGCATTCCACATTTTAAACCGCTGAATAACCGCTGATTCTCATGAAATAGCAAAGCAGATATAAGAGCAGTAAATGCGCCGGATAGAAAACATAGAAGAAATATTTCATTTTCCAGCCGTGGGTTCCGTTTTCTCCCGTATCCACATGGTTAAAATATATGGGCAGCATTTCGGAAGTGGAAATGCTGCCCTCCTTTTTACTCTCAATTCATCCACAAAATTACACCTATTGCCTGTACCAGACCATTTCCTGCAGATTACACCAGAAATAATCATCTGTACAGCCTGCTACATAGCATGTAAACATATCTCCAGCCTTGCTATCATCATAATAAAAGCTGAGTCTTGGGCATAACCCCTGTTGGGAGCGGTCTGTCAGTTCCCATACATATGGTTCCTGATTACAAAATCCTATATTTTCAGATTCTAATGTATAAATATAAGCACCGTCTTCCTGAATACGGAACGCCATGCCCCAGCTCGGACAATACCATGTGCCAATGAAATTCTTTTCCATTGTCTCAGCATAATCATCAAACACATCAAAGCCTTCCACCGAAGATGCATCTGCTGTGATCTGGAAAGACGCATATTCACTGTCTGTGATCGGTCCAGATTTCACTATATTGCTCTGATCCGGTTTAAGTTCCGTATCTTCTATTATTTCTGATGCCATCTCTGTGTTTTCAGTTTCCTGATTTTTTATGTCAGCTTCTGTGGAAATCTCTGTGCCATTATGATATGTTTCATCCTGGCTTTCCTGCTGCTTCCCCGTCTTCATTGCTTCCCATTGTGTATGTATATCACTTCCTGCACCCACAAAAATCACAAGACTCAATCCTACAATAAAGCACCACATCAGCACGAGGATAAAAAGAGTTAAAAATCTTATTCCTTTCTTTTTTCCTAGTCCCTTCCCCTTATTTTGGGAACGTCTCAGAAGATAAACAATCCTTACACTGACTAAAATCCACAAGCCCACTAAAAGCAGCGTTGCCCCAATAAGCATAAAATTATAATAACTATCTGAACTTCCCACAACAAATGTCCAGATTCCATAACCGATGGCAGTTGCAGCCATCAATATTCCAAACCAAAGATTCAGATATGGCTCTGTTTTTGTGTCCTGTTCTGCCATGATCTCCCACGTTTTTACAGTGTCCATCAGCCTGGTCTGATCCCCACTTCTGAAAATCTCCTGTAATTCATCATCCGACAGCTTAACGGTCTTAGAAGGCACCGCAGAGCAATGCTCCAGTTCGATCTGCCAGCTGTCCTCCCTCGCACGAAATGATGCTGCTGCAAGCAGAAAATAATAGGTCTTCAACACATTTTTTCCCAGACTTTCTACTGCAATCTGGGAAAGTGCCTGTTTTGCAGCCAACGGTTTTTCCATCAGGATGTCCTGCTTGGCCATTGTCAGCAGGGTTATACTCTTTAAGAAAAATTTTTTATTATGATTTTCGCGATAGATGACCAGATTATAATCGTGCTTTTCCTGCAGCGTAAAATCCTTCATCCGCTTTGCAACAATTCCATTATGGAAAATGCGAAACCCCATCATAGAAAACATGCATATAACATAAAGAAGGATGTAGCTTGAAAGCTTTATTTCTATCTGTGGAAACAGTATTTTATCCACCATACCAAGAGCAAATAATAACAGTAAAATCAGATATCTGAACGCGCACTCTCTCTTTGCTCTCCGTATACATTTTCTTGCCATTTCAATTCCGCGGTTGTCGTACAATTCCACTGATTCATTTGTGTCATATATATTCACGATTCCTGCCCCTTTTGTATTATGTCAAGCTTGTATTTCATTTTCTATCAAAAGCTAAACCGCTGAATATCCGCTGATTCCCATGAAATAGCAAAGCAGATATAAAATCAATAAGTGTGCCGGATAGAAAATATAGAAGAAATATTTCATCTTCCAGCCGCGGGTTCCGTTATAAAATGCGATCGGGATAAAGCCGAACAGCGCCGGTGTCTCCCAGATGAATGATGCGCATCCTGCGATGATCTGCCACATTTTTTTCTTGCGGAAAATGTATAAGACCATGATACAGAATACACCTTTTTCGGCATAATCGGTCTTTAAAAAATACGCCAGTGCCATTCCTGCTGCCACGATCAGGATATACAAGATCACCTTCAACGCCTGATTCCACTCTTCTTTTTCTTCCACTGCACGGTAAGCGATCATCGTCAGCAAACCAATGAATAGTGTAAAAAAGACATTCTGATAATTGAATTCGAGTATTTTGCTGCTGAATGCCAGATCAAACGGTATCTCTGAGAGCAACGCAAACAGTCCAAGCCGCATCGCATATTTTTTCACATCATGCGTATGTAGAAATCCCTCCACCAACAAAAAGCAAAAGATTGGGAACGCCACACGTCCGATCATTCGCATGACCGTGTACATCCAATACAATGCTCCATTTGCAGAGAGCCATTGCATGATCGCATCTGTATTGGTCTGATCGAGTTCTCCCAGCCCGTTTACCATCAGAAGTCTTGCCAGCACAGCAGCGCCGATATGGTCGATCAGCATGGTGACGATGGCGATCATTTTTAAGGTACTTCCGCTAATTCCTTTTTTCTTCTCCATAATCTTCCTTTTTCTAGCCAACAAACTCGGCAACACATCTTCTGTATGCCGCTACCGGATCAGCTGCCTGTGTGATTGGTCTGCCGACTACGATATAATCAGAGCCAAGCTCTTTTGCTTTTGCAGGTGTTGTCACACGCTTCTGGTCTCCTACATCTCCGTCTGCGAAACGCACGCCCGGTGTGATGGTAAGGAATTTTTCTCCACATACTTCGTGTACTTTTCCTGCCTCTAATGGAGAGCATACCACACCATCTAACCCTGCTTCCATTGTATTTTTTGCATAATGCATCACTGTTTTGTCAATCGGTTTGTCAATCCACAATTCTTCCTGCATTACTTCCTCGCTTGTAGAGGTAAGCTGTGTCACAGCGATCAGCAGAGGTCTTGTTCCGTCTGCTCTTGTCAGTCCCTCAATCGCTGCGGACATCATTGCTTTGGTTCCTGCCGCATGAACGTTGCACATATCAACATCAAGGTTTGATAATACTGCCATGGATTTTTTGACTGTATTTGGAATATCATGTAATTTCAGATCAAGGAAAATCTTATGTCCCATCTTCTTAATTGTTCTGACGATCTCAGGTCCTTCTGCGTAAAAAAGTTCCATTCCGATCTTTACAAATGGCTTTTCATCCTGAAATTTGCTTAAAAAGCTCACTACTTCTTCTTTGCTGTTAAAATCACAGGCAATAATGACATCTCTTCCCATAAGTTCTCCTTTTTCTATTCTCTGTATTTATTCTTTTTACAGTGACCGTTATGTATCACCTCATCAAAGAATACTACATCCAAATTTAATTGTAAACATAATTACCTGCAAAAACATTCATTTTTTTCTAGACAATTGCATTTAATTATGCTAATATAACAAAGTACGGTTTTGGTCGTACAACCGAATATATCGGAATGTGGCTCAGCTTGGTAGAGCGCTTCGTTCGGGACGAAGAGGTCGCGTGTTCGAATCACGTCATTCCGACTGACTGAGAGGATATTGATATCACATCAATATCCTTTTTTTATTACTTTCACACAAAATTTCACCCAAACATACTACAAATATAAAATTTAACAAAAAATTCACATTATAACAGCAATTTGTGGCTGTTTTGCTGCTGGCAATATGCTATAATAATCGGACAAGCGAAAAAGGAGATGACACTATGAAGAATATAGAATTGTCAGCCTGTGAAGAAATGATAATGACAATTATCTGGAACAATGAGGCTGAATTAGATTTAGCAGCAGTCATGACTCAGACAAACGAGCGCTATCATACTGCCTGGAAACCACAGACAGTATCTACTTTTCTTGCAAGAGCTAAGAAAAAAGGCTTTCTGGCTTCTTATCAGAAAGGACGTTACTCTTACTATCAACCACTTGTGAGCAAAGAGGAATACCGCAAAATGAAGCTTCTCGCCCTGTTGACCCAGTTCTATGATAACGATAGGGAAGCTATGAAGAAAGATATAATGGCATGAAAAAAACAGTTCTAATTACCGGTGCGTCACGTGGTATCGGACGTGCAATCGCTGTTGCTTTTGCAAAAGCAGGTTATAACCTTATCATCACCTGCTCCAAAAGTGAAACAGAACTTTTACATTTAAAAAACGATCTGGAAAGAGACTATTCCGTAGATGTCCTTGCAAGTATTGGTGACATCTCTGATTTCGAATATGTGACACAGCTTTTTTCACATATTGAGCAGCGTTTTCACGGTGTCGATGTGTTAGTCAACAATGCCGGGATCTCATATGTCGGTCTGCTAATTGACATGACGATCGATGAATGGAATCATATTCTGGGTGTGAATCTCACTTCCGTATTTTCCACCTGTAAACTGGCGATTCCTCATATGCTTTCCAGAAAATCCGGAAAAATCATTAATATTTCCTCTGTCTGGGGAAATGTTGGAGCCTCCTGTGAAGTAGCCTATTCCGCCTGCAAGGGAGGAATGAATTCTTTTACCAGAGGTCTTGCCAAGGAACTTGCACCAAGCAATATTCAGGTAAACGCCATTGCATGCGGCTGCATCGACACACAGATGAATGCATGCTTTTCCGAAGAAGAACGTGCTGCATTAACAGATGAAATTCCAGCCGGAAGATTCGGAATGCCGGAGGAGGTTGCCTCCCTTGTTCTGACGCTTGCCGAAGGAAATGAATATCTGACAGGTCAAATCATAACATTAGACGGTGGCTGGATTTAGCCATCGTCTTTTTTCTTAGATTTTAAGAATAAATTCAGAAAATCGGTACTTTCCAATATTTACCAGTCAAGTGAGCTAAAATCCTTTTAATTTAACGAAAAGGAGCTCTCACTAATGAAAATTCAAGAAGAACGTGTACTCTTATTAATGGAGGAAAACGGAATCACACAGCGAAAAATGGCACAGGATCTCGCCATTTCCCCAACCACACTAAATGGCTATCTGCATGGAAAATATCTTCATGTTCCGGATGATGTGATACGCGAAATTGCTGACTATCTGCAGGTTTCCGTCGACTATATAACAGACCGGTCGGCACTGCTTCAGATTGGGAACGGGATCCACGACAAAGAGGAAGCGGTGGTTTTTGATAATTATCGTCATCTGCGTCCTTCTGACAAAAAAATCGCAGCCGACCTTATCAGCCAGCTGCTTAAAAATAATTATGAGGATTCCAGCAAAGCATAATCCTGTTTACTAGCTTTCCTCTGCCGTCAGGATTATAACTGTTCTCGGCGGAACTTTTAATGATTTTTTATAATAAAACTCTGTTTGTTCTTCCACATTTTTTCCATCTTCATATGGAAGAAATGTGTTCACACAGACTTTCCACTGCATTCCCATCGGAAGCTCCGGAAGCTGCATGATCAGTGTTTCCCAATATGCATTCATGCAGTAGAACACAATATCATCACGGATATCATTCTCATCTCTCCCTGCATACATAATACCGATCAGCCGGCTGTTATTATCTGTACCGCCATTCCATGGGAAACCATTGTGGATACTGATCTCCGGCAGTTTACATGCCGCCGGTTTTGTAGTCTTACGCAGGATCGCATTATCTTTCCGCAAGCGGATCATATAGCGGAAGAAATCGTGGATTTCTTTGTATTCTTCCAGTCGGTTCCAATCCAGCCAAGATGTGATATTATCCTGACAGTAAGAGTTGTTATTTCCAAACTGTGTATTGCAGAATTCATCTCCTGCAAAAAACATCGCCGGTCCGCGGCTGCACATCAATGTTGCGAATGCATTTTTTACCATACGGCGGCGCAACCCTTCGATTTCCGGATCGTCTGTTGCACCTTCCGCCCCACAGTTCCAACTGTTTCCATTGTTATCACCGTCTGTATTTCCCCAGCCGTTTTTCTCGTTGTGCTTCATATTATAGGAATACAGATCATATAAGGTAAATCCATCGTGGCACGTCAGGAAATTCACGGATGCACTGATTCCTCGATGTGCCGGATCGTACAAGTCTCGTGATCCGGTAATTCGCGTGATCGCGGTTCCAGCCATCCCACCATCGCCCTTTAAGAAGCGGCGCATGTCATCACGGTATCTTCCATTCCACTCTGCCCAACGGCTCCAGGATGGGAAACTGCCCACCTGATATAAACCACCGGCATCCCATGCCTCGGCGATCAGCTTTGCTTTTGCGAGAATCGGATCGCATGCAAGTCCCTGTAAAATAGGTGGATTTTCCATCGGTGCACCATTCTGGTCTCTGCTTAAAATAGATGCAAGGTCAAACCTGAATCCATCCACCCTGTAATTGATGACCCAGTATCTCAGACAGTCAATGATAAATTTACGCACGATCGGATGGTTACAGTTCATGACATTTCCACATCCACTAAAGTTGTAGTAATATCCATCCGGTGTCAGCATATAGTAGATATTATTGTCAATTCCTTTAAAGGAAAAACATGGTCCCTTCTCATTTCCCTCCGCTGTATGGTTAAATACAACGTCCAAAATAACCTCTATTCCATTTTCCTTCAGTTCATAGATCAGATTCTTTAACTCATCACCCTCATGATTGTGTTCCACCACTGAAGTATAACTTGTGTTGGGTGCAAAAAAACAGACTGTGTTGTATCCCCAGTAATTATACAGACGTTCTCCGTCCACCACACGGGTATCTTCCATCTCATCAAACTCAAAAACAGGCATCAGCTCCACTGCATTGATCCCGAGATCTTTCAGATAAGGGATCTTTTCCCTCAAGCCCTCAAAAGTACCTGGTGCTTTCACGCCGGAGGATGCATCTCTTGTGAAACCACGCACATGCATTTCATAAATGACCAGATCTTCAAACGGATGATTCAGAAAACAGCTCTTTTCCCAATCAAAATTATTTTCCACTACCCGGGCATGGTAT
>ERZ826016.1706-NODE-1706-length-19359-cov-4.140489_pt1 | contig 19359 bp, 13 predicted proteins | sample MGYA00519872_ERZ826016 | MGnify/ENA primary metagenome ERZ826016 (study PRJEB31778, sample SAMEA3449218) | human gut metagenome | biome: human gut; feature: human-associated habitat; material: faeces | place: United Kingdom | collected 2010/2012 ... | reverse complement strand
TAGCTGGGCCGGAAGTCCTGCCCCCACTGGCTGATGCAGTGGGCCTCGTCCACCGTCACCATACTGATGGGCCGTTCCTGCGCAAACCGCTGGAAGCCGGGCATTTCCAGCCGCTCCGGTGCCACATAGATGATCTTGTACCAGCCCTCCCGGGCGCGGCGGAGCATCAGGGCCTTCTGGTTGTCGGTGAGGCTGTTGTTCAGAAACGCCGCCGCCACACCGGCCTGCACCAGTGCCCCCACCTGATCCTTCATCAGGCTGACCAGCGGCGACACCACGATGGTGATGCCCGGCAAAAGCAGGGCCGGCACCTGATAGCAGATGGATTTGCCCGCACCGGTGGGCATCACCGCCAGCACATCCTGCCCGGCAAGCAGGCGGCTGACGATCTCCTCCTGCCCCGGGCGGAAGCTGTCGTAGCCAAAAACTTTTTTCAGGATGCTGTGCGGGTTTTCCATGGGTCCCTCCGTTGTATCTGATGGGCAGTTCTCTGCGCCGTGTCCTCAAAGCCCTATCAGTATACCATAAAAGCCGGGCTTTTGCGCGGGCACAGAGCCTGTTTTTCAGCAAAAAGCACGAAATGTCAAAAGTAATTTTTTTGCAAATGATAGCTTTTCAGGCGCGAAAATGATATAATAGGAGCACATAACTCCATGTCCGGCGGTTTTTTGTGCGCCGACTGTTGATAGAAAAAGGAGCAATCATCTTATGCAGCAGAAACTCATCACCTTTGCCGTTCCGTGCTACAACTCGGCGGCATATATGCGCCATTGCATCGAGACCCTGCTTTCTGCTGGAGAGCAGGCCGAGATCATCCTTGTGGACGACGGTTCCGTGAAAGACGAGACCCCAGCCATCTGCGACGAGTACGCCGCCAAGTATCCCACCATCGTCAAAGCCATCCATCAGGAGAACGGCGGTCATGGTGAGGGTGTCAATCAGGGCATCCGCAACGCCACCGGCCTCTACTACAAGGTCGTGGACAGCGACGACTGGCTGGACACCGCCGCCCTGAAGACCGTGCTGGCCAAGCTGCAGACTCTTGTGGCCCGCGGCACCGCCCCCGACCTGATGATCTGCAACTACGTCTACGAGCATGTGGAGGACAACACCACCCACACCGTGCGCTACACCAACGTCTTCCCGGAGAACCGCCTGTTCAGCTGGATGCATGTGGGCCACTTCCGCCCGGACCAGAACCTGCTCATGCACTCGGTCATCTACCGCACCCAGATCCTGCGAGACTGCGGCATGGTGCTGCCCAAGCACACCTTCTATGTGGACAACATCTTCGTCTACCAGCCGCTGCCCTACGTCAAAAGCATGTACTACATGGATCTTGACCTCTACCGCTACTTCATCGGCCGCTCGGACCAGAGCGTGAACGAGAGCGTCATGGTCAAGCGGGTGGATCAGCAGCTGCGCGTGACCCGACACATGATCGACTGCCAGGACCTCGACGCCCTCAGGAACGAAAAGCGCCTGCGCGCCTATATGCTGCACTACCTTTCCACGATGATGGCCGTCAGCGACATCTTCCTGCTGCTGGACGGCAGCGCCGAGGCGCAGGCCAAAAAGGCCGACCTGTGGAAGTACCTCAAGGAGAACACCAAACCCGATGTCTACCGCGCCATCCGCTACGGTTTCGGCGGCATCACCAACCTGAACTTCCCCAAGGGCGACGCCATCGTGGTGGGCGTTTACCGCATCGCACAGAAGATCTTCAAATTCAATTGAGACCATTCTTGTCGCATTTTTTGCACAAATGTTTCCAAAACCGGGCTGCTGTCGTTTTCAGCAGCCCGGTTTTTGCTTGTATCCCAGCACGTTAAGAAAACTTCAGATTTGAAGCAGATGAACTGTTGTTGCTTTTTTGCTTACAATGGAGTATAATTTTTAGGCATCATTTCAACGCGCAGCGCCCGGCGGCCCGGCATCCGCTCCGCTTGCAGCACATTCAAAGGGAGGATCGGGGAGCCGAAGGGTAAAACGCGCTCCCGCAATGAACATGGAACAATTACTCATCTGTCTGTCCCTCGCATTGATCGCGGGGCTTCTGATGTCCCGGCTGGCCAAGGTCGCCCACCTGCCTGCCGTGACGTCGTATCTGGTGGCGGGCCTGCTGCTGGGGCCCTTCTTTCTGGGGCATCTCGGCCTGAGCGGCTGGGGTATCGGCTTCGGGAGCCTGGCCCAGGTGGAGAGCTACGGCCTCATCACCCAGGTGGCGCTGGGCTTCATTGCCTTCGTCATCGGCAACGAATTTCGTCTGACCACGCTGGAAAGCATGGGCCGGCAGGCCATCACGGTCGGCATCCTGCAGGCCGTCGTCACCACTGCACTGGTGGATCTTGCGCTGGTCGTCCTGCACCTGCTCCGCCCGGATGTCATCTCCATGGCCTCGGCCATCACGCTGGGTGCGATCGCAGCGGCCACGGCCCCGGCCGCGACTCTGATGGTCGTCAAGCAGTACAAGGCCAACGGCCCGCTGACCCACCTGCTGCTGATGGTCGTCGCCATCGACGACGCCGTCGGCCTCGTCCTCTTCTCTGCCTCTTTCGGCGTAGCGAACGCGCTGGAGCAGGGCCGCATCGACCCTCTCGGCGTCATCGTGGAGCCGCTGGTGGAGATCGTCCTCTCGCTGGGTCTGGGTGCGCTGGCCGGTTTTGTGCTCAACCAGCTGGAGATCTACTTCCACTCCCGCTCCAAGCGCATGAGCCTTTCGGTGGCTTTCGTTCTGCTGACGGTCGGCCTCTCCATGGTCACCTTCCAGATCGGGCCGGTGCACTGCGGCTTTTCGCTGCTGCTGGTCTGTATGATGACCGGCACCGTCTTCTGCAACATCTGCCCCACGTCCGATGAGCTGATGGATCGTCTGGACCGCTGGGTCTCGCCGGTCAACATCCTGTTCTTCGTGCTCAGCGGTGCCGAGCTGGACCTGAACATCCTCTCGAATCCGCTGGTGCTCCTCATCGGCGTGGTGTACATCGCATCCCGTTCGCTGGGCAAGATCTCCGGCTCTTACTTCAGCTGCCGCGCCACCCGCTGCAGCGACAACATCCAGAAGTATCTCGGCATCACTCTGCTGCCCCAGGCCGGTGTTGCACTGGGCATGGCGGCCGAAGCCGCCGAGCTCTCCGACGGCCACATGGTGCGGAACGTCGTGCTCTTCTCGGTGCTCGTGTATGAGCTGGTCGGCCCGACCCTGACCAAGATCAGCCTGACCGCGGCGGGTGAGATCGAGCCGGAAGGCCGCACCAGCGCCCGCACGGCCAACAAACCCGAAGCTCCGGTCACACTGGACTGACAAACTGGACTGACAAAAAGACCTCTCCGAACACAGCCGGAGAGGTCTTTTTTCAGTAATCCGTTTGACAGCCGAGCAGGAACTTCATGTACGCGAAGGTCCGCTCCTGGCCGAGGTCGCGCACCATTTTCAGCAGCTTTTCGAGCAGGGCGCGGGTCTCCGGGTGGAGCATATAGTGGCCCTTGCTGCGGTCGTAATATTCCCACGGCGAGGCGTCGGTGTACTGGTCGCCCAGATAGATCCGGCTGGCCGCGACCCGGTCACAGACCATCTCGCAGACGTAGCGCAGGGGCATCTTCATGCCCGCCATGCCGGATTTGTTGGTGCTGTAGTCGATCCAGTATTCCAGATGGTGCTTGTTGCGGCCCTTGTGGTGGAGCCACGCCGAGGAGTAGCCTCTGGCCTCCCGCTCGGCCTCATTGGGGCTGTGGTCGCCCTGATAGTAGATGCAGCCGGGGATGAACTCCGTGGGGCTGTATTTGCTCAGGTCGTGGGCCAGGCCCTGTTCGTACAGACCGCATTCAAAGCAGTATTTCATCACCAGCAGCTTGTGCCGGGTGATGGTCTCAAAATGGCCTTTGATGTTCATGCTTCGCCTCCACGAAAACGTACGGTCACCGTTCCCTTTTTCAGCCGCCGCAGATCGTCGCTCTCCGAGAAATCCTCCCGGTCGCGGGTCAGATTGGGGTTGTAGTAGGGGTCGTCCAGGATATCCTCTTTGCCGTGGATGGCATAGAGCCGCTGCTGTTCCGCCGCGAACCGCGCCGCCTTGGCCGGGTCTTTCTCGTCGCCGCCGCGGCTCTTGCTCTCATAGTGGACCAGCTGTGCATAGGGCGTCCAGGCGATGCGGTAGCCCGCATCCCGCACCCGCAGGCAGAAGTCCACATCGTTGTAGGCAACCGTGAACTCCTCATCCAGGCCGTGCAGCTCGTCGTAAATGGCGGTGCGCACCAGCAGGCAGGCCGCTGTCACGGCGCTGTAGTCCTGGGCACACATAGCCCGGTGGAAGTAGCTGTTCTCCGCCTCATGAAGGCCGATAAAGGTGTGGCCCGCCACGCCGCCAAAGCCAATTACCACACCTGCATGCTGAATGGTATCATCCGGATAATACAGTTTCGCACCGGCCATTCCCACGTCTTTTTGCTGACAAAGCTGAAGCATTTCTTCAAGCCAGCTCTCTGTAATAATCTCCACATCATTGTTAAGAAACAGCAGATACTCTCCCCGTGCCTCTCTTACTGCAAAATTATTGATCGCAGAATAATTGAATTCTTTTTTCCATGTAAGGATCCTTACATTTGGGTATCTGTTTTTCAGTGTCTCATAGTATACAAAGGTTTCTTTTTCCACACTGTTGTTCTCAACAATAATGATCTCGTAATTCTTCCATGTTGTCTTCTCTTCTATGGATGAAATACACAGTTCCAGATCATTAATGTGATCTTTACTTGGAATGATCACAGAAATCATCGGTTCGCCGGAAATAGTCAGATGGCTTCTGTACCATCCCTTCTTGTCTGCAAGTTCCGCTGTTGCAGAAACCTCTGCCCTGCGGTAATGCTCCTCCAGTGCCTTTCTGCCTGCTTCCCAGTTTTTCTTCTCCTGTTCTTCTGTGATCAGGTTCTCTGCTTTCATGGAATGACAGAGGATCTTTGGAATATGCACAATATTCTCTGCCTGCTCACTGCATCTTAAGAGCATATCATAATCCTGTGCACCATCATATTCCGGATCAAACCTTCCGGCCTGTTCCAGAATTTCCTTCCGGATTGCCCAGAACTGTCCGATATAATTATTTTCCCTTAATCTGAACAGATTGAAATCCGGCTTGAATTCCGGCTCAGAATAATGTTTTCCGTCTGCGCTGATCTCATCTTCATCTGTATAGATCATATCCGCTTTTTTCTCTGTGATCGCTTTGACCATCTGAAAAAGTGCATCAGGTTCAGGTATGATCTCCTGACCGGCAAACAGAACATACTCTCCCATTGCAAGTTTCAGAGATGCATTAAGATTTCCCGAAATGCCGTTGTTTTCCGTAACCTTCTTGTAGGAAAGGCGGATCTCTTTTTTATATTTTTTCCGCAGAAACTCTCCTGTTTCCTCTCCCTCACATGCATCTGCAAGACACAGCTGCCAGTTACCATAGGTCTGTTCTGTATAAGCATCGATCACACTTTTTAACCTTTGTTCATCTGTATCCGTCACCACCATCACAATACTGATCAGCGGTGAATAAGAAAAAACAGCAGTTCTCTGTCTTTTTAATTCCTTTCGGAATGCGACATGATCTTTCAGCCAGTCTTCATAATCCTGATCTCCGTCCTTAAGCTGGGAATTTCTCACATAACGGATAAATCTTCCAATACCGTTTTTCTTTATATATTCCTGATTCTTCTGCCTGTTCTTCAGAGACAGCAGTTTCATCTGCTGATACAGTCCGGTATTTTCCCGTTTTATTTTTTTTACATTTACAGTATAAATTTTCTGTACATCTTTTCCCCTGAAACAGATGCAGATATTCTGATCGTTTGTATTCTCCAGATTGACAGTAATACTGAATCCCAGATTTCTTTTCTCTTCTTCGGAAATCCCCTTTGCCTCTTCCACGTCCGGACGTCTTTGTCTGGTGATCGTACATTCCAGGACCTTCCCATCTGTACCCTGTACAAATATCTCATCCGGCTCCAGCTGGTTTACAACCCAGCCTCTGACTGTCAGGATACTCTCCTGTGTAATCTGTTCCTCATCAATATGATATTCAATAAGACTTTCCTCACAAAAGTCCTTCACTTCTACAGCTGTGGCTTCCCAGATGATTTCTTTTTCATCTCCTGCTCTCAGCGCAAGCTGCAGTTTCTCATGTTCTTCTGCAAGTTTTATAATTTCCGGTATCTTTACTGTGAATCCGACATTTCCCACTTCTTTTATATCTTTTGTTTCTTTTAAATCTTTGGCAACATCCGCTCTTTCACAACGTGAAGGTTCAGGAACGGAGAGTTCCTTCCCCGAGCCATAAAGAATGAAATCACATTCTGACTGATCTCTGGTTATCGCCCATCCGGTAATGGCCAGAGTATGATCTTCTTTGTCACTGTATATTTTTTTATCTACACTCCAAAGTATATTTCCCATAACTAAACCCTTTTGATGGCACGATACACTTTCCATGCCTTACTGCCTTCCACCTGATCGACCAGAGCTTTCTTCTGCGCAAGCTCCTGACTCATCTGCTCCATTGCCCTTTTCTGCTCTGCGTATACTTTCCAGAATTTCTTTTCTGTGGTTTTCCGGTCCAGGATCTCCATTTCAATCTTTATGGACTTTCTGTTCTCAGGAACAGAATCTACTATGATCTGCGGATCGTCACCACCAAAATAGAATTCTCCGGAGGACACTTCACAGCCATCTGTGTGAAACTTTACCTGACTTTCATCTTCCCATGTCAGCTTTACAATTTTAAGTCCCTTGGACATTTCGCCCGGATCAAGGCGAAGCATTGTGGTATTCTCCGGAAGTTCAAACTCCGTCTGAATTTTCCCGTTTCTGAACAGATATCTCACAGAATCAGCCTCATTAAAGCTCTTTCCGTTATCCCAGAAAATCTGAAGCATTTCCAGAGATTCCTGTTTCTTTTCTCTGTAATAATCTTCTACTTCCACCCGGCCCGGAGAGATCTGGGCATACATATTTCTCATTGCTGTATGCTCACCCAGAATATACTGCTGGAAATTATGTTCCATCTCCACATAAACTTCTATATCTTCAGGCAGGATTCCTGCTTTCTCATAGAAATCCCGTTCTTTAAGTATTCCCCGTTTGTCATTCAGTTCCAGATAATAAAAGATCATCCTGTAAACCAGAAACTGTGAAGGTACAGGAAATGTAAAGGTCCACTCATAGTCAATCACAGATACTTTATTCTCAGAGAGGATAATATTTGCAGGAACAAAATCAATATTGGATATTTCTGTACATTTCAGATCAGAACGCAGGTTTACATTTCCAAATACCCTTACAAATTCCGGTGTTTTCTCAAAGGGTTTCTTCTCATGAATATTCTTTACTTTCTGTATATAAGAGAAGAATAATTTCTCCAGTTCCTCTGTTCTGCCTTCTTCCAGAAGATGGTCCAGCTTATCTTCCAGGGTGATACCTGTCAGATATTCCAGCTGCGCACAGTCACCTTTGATTCGGCAGCGGTTTACTTCAATTTCCTCTTCTTTATACATTCCGGTCAGTTCTTCGCAGATAGTTCCCAGATTCCGTACATGAGCTGCCGCTTTCTTCTGCGACGGTACTTTCTTCACAGTCAGCTGCCCATCTGTTGCTTCACTGATTTCCGTATAAATGGAGAGCTTTTGATCTCTCTCATTGGAAAACTTCACATAAACCGGTGCTGTCTGTGGCTGTTCTTTTCCGATCACAAGAAGAAAGGAATTGGCAAACTGCGGGTAAAGATCATTGCTCAAAAGTGTATTATACACCTGAGATTCCTGAAACAGGTCCAGACGGAGTCTGTCAAAATTGTAGTCCCTCATATGCAGCTCTCCGCTTGCAGGGAGATGTCTGTCTGAATGAATAGTCATTGGAAATTTGTAATCCGGATATGGATAATACCAGTCGGCTTTTAAGTTTCCTGCCTCCTTCAAAATTCCATTAAATTCTTTTCTTGAAAAAGTTTTAACCCCTTTTGTTTTGGGGTATCCCTGGATTCCTTCGAATAAAGTTCCAAAATGGTCCTCTGTACATCCGGCCCAGTATTTCAGTCCCAGTCTGTTCTCAATGGCCAGAATGATCTTTCCATCCGGCTTCAGATGCTTTGATATGATCCTGAGAAAGTCCACATAGGGATTCTCACTCCGGATATAGGATTCTCCATACTCAAATACACCGATCAAAGTGATATAGTCGTATTTCTCAGTAAGGTTTTTCTCGATCTCCTGAAAATTTCCCACAAGGATCTTAAGATTATCCTGATCCTGATGTCTGTATGCATTGATCTTACTTCTTTTCATAGAAAGCTCGATGCAGGTAACTTCCTTCGCCCTTTCACAGAGAGCTCCTGTCACAGCACCACATCCGGAACCAATCTCCAGAACCTTCTCTTCTCCTGTAAAGGGAATCCAGCTCAGAATATTCTCCCTGATATGAGAAAAATGATAAAGAATTGGCCAGCTCTTTCTCTCACTGATCACTCTGTTAAATTCTTCCGGTGCAAAATCTCTGGAAATTGCAAGCATTTCATCCTCTATCGCACCATCACTGTATAGATCTTTTCCCGGATAGCACGTGGTATCCAGAATTACTTTCCCGATTTTTTCTTCCATATATAGTCCTCGCGCTGATTATTTTTTCGCACTGATATTTGTCATCATAACTTTCTCAGACCTGTTCTTCGCACCGTACTTCCACCTTTGAATCCATATCATAGAATCCAACTGTATTTTTACTGGAAATAACTGTTATGTTACATGCGTCATAAAGTCTGTGGAATACCGTAAAATCTCCGTTTTTATACCCTGTACATCCAAATGACAGGAGATACTCACCGCCCTGAAGGTTCATGTTCTGTGTAAATGTTACAGTACATATATCCCCTTTTCCGGAGTGTTCTATCTTTGCATTTTCATACATGGTATTGGTACCTGTGATTTCCGTACCCTGAATATTTTTAAATGTGTATGCCATGATCGGCTCCTGAATCTCTTCATTAAACCGGACTTTCATACGAATTTTGAAGCAGCTTCCCTTTTCAACAGTATTGGAACATCTTCCTTTATCATCAATGACTCTGAAATCTGTGATCTCAGCAATACGACTTCCATATTCCAGCATATTGGGATTTACCTGAAAATCTCCCAGTCCTTCACTGTCCTCTGCCACAATCTGCTCTGTACTGTCAGATTCATTCTGTTTTACAGGATTCTGTCCTACCAGAAGCTGTTTGTACAGGTCAACCATCTGCTTTGGTGAACCTTCATCCATCTTTACGCCTTTGTTCAGAAGAATAACTCTGTCACAATACTTGGAAACGCTTCCAAGATCATGACTTACAAACAGGATCGTCTTTCCCTGTTTCTTAAATTCCTCAAACTTATGATAGCATTTCGCCTGAAAAAATACATCACCTACAGAAAGTGCTTCATCCACTACCAGGATCTCCGGATCTATGTTGATAGCCACAGCAAAGGCCAGGCGTACAAACATACCACTGGAGTAGGTCTTTACCGGCTGATGGATAAAGTCACCAATATCTGCAAAACTGAGGATTTCATCCAGCCTTGCGTTGATTTCTTCTTCGGAAAAGCCTAACATGGTACCATTCAGGAAAATATTTTCCATACCAGAATATTCCGGATTAAATCCGGCTCCCAGTTCCAGAAGAGCCGAAATTCTTCCATTTACGGTTACGGTTCCGGCTGTAGGAGCCAGTACACCGGTAATAATTTTCAGAATAGTGGATTTTCCGGAGCCGTTTGTTCCAATAATACCAACGCATTCTCCTTCTCCAATATCAAAACTAACATCCTTAAGTGCATAATGTTCTTTATACAGCTTCTTACGACTAAGCCCCAGAGAATCCTTCAGGCGGTCCAGTGGTCTGTTATAGAGCTTATACATCTTGGACAAATTTCTTATTTCAATGGCGTTTTTACTTTCCACGTTGTTTCCTTTCTTTTCTATCCGCTTTGTAACTGCCCAGTTCCTCTACAGTTCTGTACTTCATCGAACATGTCTCATGAGCCGTTACCTTCCCTCTTCGCTGAATACATTTCGATTCATAACTGCTTTTCTCCTATTTACAGAACATCTGCAAAATGAACCCGAAGCCGCTTAAAGATCCAGTTTCCAAACAGGAAGCAGCAGATGGCAAATATCCAGAAATATAATGTCCAGACTGGTCTTTCGAAGAACCAGCGCTTGATAATAAATGCGTCACGATATCCTGATACAATATAAAATACAGGATTCAGCTGAAGAATTTTGTATAGAAGGCTGTTGGCACCGATCATGCTCTCTGACACCCACATAATAGGAGTCAACCATACTCCAACCTGTAATCCGATACCAATAATCTGGTTCAGATCGCGGAAAAGGACTGCAATTGCGCTGGTAGCATAGCAAAGTCCCAACACAAGAAAAAAGACGCATGCACTATAATACAATATCTGAAGGTAGTACCAGTCAGGAAATCTTCCGTTACATATATAAAGAATAATTGCCAGTAGTACAAAAAAGCCATGTACAAATAAAGCGGAAATTATTTTTACCACTGGAAGGACGCTAATGTTGAACACTACCTTTTTTACAAGGTAATTATATTCCAGAAGCGAATTGGTACCTCCGGAAAGCGCATCAGAAAAGAAAAACCAGGGCACAATACCAGCTACCAGATAAAGCACAAAAGGGACTCCCAGTTCATCTGTGTTGGACCGGAACCCCACTGAAAATACAAACCAGTATACCAGAATTGTTACCACCGGCTGAACGAAAGCCCAGAAGGTTCCAAAATAAGAACCTGCATATCGGGTCTTGAAATCATTTTTTGCCAGTTTCATAACCAGCCGGCGGTTTTTATATAAATCCGCCGGCAGGGAAAAAATAGACTTAAGCATTTACAGTCTCCTATCTGTTAAGTTCCTTAAAGCTGCCCCATTTCTGATCCTTGTCAGAGAAGATCAGCTCCATACCTTCCGGAATCGGCCACTGTACATTGATGTCCGGATCATTCCAGATCAGACCGCCCTCATCGTTTGGATGATAAAAATCGGAGCATTTATAAGTAAACTCCGCATTCTCAGAAAGAACCAGGAAGCCATGTGCAAATCCTTTCGGAATAAAAAACTGTTTCTTATTCTCTGCTGAAAGAACAACTCCGTACCATTTTCCATAAGTTTTGGAGCCCTCTCTTAAATCTACAGCCACATCAAACACTTCTCCGTTTACTACGCGGACAAGTTTGTCCTGTGGATAATGAAGCTGGAAATGGAGACCGCGAAGAACACCATAACGTGAGCTGGACTGATTATCCTGTACGAATTCTACGTCAATTCCTGCCTCTTTGAAGTCATTGTAATTGTAAGTCTCCATAAAATAACCTCTGGAATCTCCAAATACGGTTGGCTCGATTACTTTTAATCCTTCAATATCATCACAATTTGTTACTTTAATTTTTCCCATTTTCTTTTCTCCTTATTTATCTTTCATTTTATATTCAGTCAAAGTTACAGTCTTATCGACTTCTTGGAACGTGTTTAAAAAGGTTTTCTGCAAGATGTGCGTCACAATTTGTGGGAGATCTTTCAAACACGCTCTAATATACATGATTCCGTCTGATAAATCAAGATTATTGGTTACTGTTACTGGTCATCCTATCTGTATTGTTTGGTACATACACCATTTTTGTTAAATACGGAAACGAGTCCATCTGCACTGGTCAGGCTCACGTTCTGCGCACGTACTCCTGCGCCAGCACCCGTTCCGCGGTAGAAATAATATTTTTTTCCTTTGATAGTGTACCAGCCCTTATAAGCCTTTCCATTTTTTCCAAAATAATAAGTATTCTTCCTGCCATTCTCTGTGAGGGTGATAAACTTGTTCTTTGCACGGTAACCTTTACTTCCAAAAAAGTAAATGCTGCCGTTGGCTGCTACATATTTGTAATTCTTTTCCATGGCAAAGGATGTAGTGCTGAAATAATAATATTTCCTGCCCACCTTGCGCATACCTGTCAGGGCTTTGCCATCTGCTCCGAAATAGTAGGTCTTGCCTTTCTTTGTCACAACTTTATTTTCTACACGTACGCCGTTTTTGTCCACGTAATAAGCAGTGCCGTCTTTCTTGATCAGCTTGCTTTTATATAAGTGTCCGTCTACGGAACTAAAGCAGTAATACTTGCCATCAATTTCCAGCCAGCCTTTGGCCTTTTTATCATTTGTGTAGTAATATTTTCTGCCTTTAACAGTGGTCCAGCCATTCTTGTGAAGCTTGGGATCTGAATATAAAGGCTGTTTTGCAGGGGTATAGCCTTCCTGAGAATTCCATCTGGGAACAATCTTGGTTGTATAATCTACATAGCCAAAGTTCAGATCCACATTGTTCTCTTTGGGAACTCCACTGATCAGCTTCTTGGTACTGATCATACCTGGAACTTCATCACCAGCTGTGCACTGCCAGATGGTGTATTTGTATTTGCTGGCGCTCGGTGCAAGAATTGTATCTCCGTAGCTTGCAATCCAGACATCCAGACCGGAGCCTTCCAGAACGTTCCAGTCTACAAAATTATTATACCAATTCAGATTCATGTAGAGAATTGGTGTATATCCTGCCTTGCGAATCTCATCACAGAATGTGAGAGCTATCTGGGAAATTTCCTTTCTAGTCAAGGTTCCCAATGTAGCTTCATCTTCCAGGTCAAAAGCTACCGGATAGGAAACCTTATGTCCCTGCATCTGACGAATAGCCAACTGCGCTTCAGCAAGTGCTTCTTTGTTTGTCTTGGCAAGACTGTATACATAAGTTCCTACCGGCACATCTGCTGCTTCTGCCTCAGTCATATTATAGTCATAATAATCATCCAGATGTCTGGTTCCATAGGAAATACGCACAAAGGCAAAATCCAGATCTTTCTTGGCTTCCTTCCAATTGATCTTTCCCTGCCATTCTGAGATATCCATACCTCTGGTAATGGCTCCTTCTACTTTCTTTCCACTTCCATTGTAGCAGACTCCGTCAATTTTGTGCCATGCCTTTGAGCTTGTCTTGGAAGAGGAATCTCCTACACTTGGTGCCAGATGCGCATCTGGTGAAACATTTTCAATATTATATGGCTTATTTCCTGCATTGGCACTTACATCTGCAGTTGGTCCTGCAATTATTGCAGTTCCAAGCATAGCTGTAAATAAACCGGCAGACAGCCATTTTTTCCATTTTCCCATATCTCCTCCTGATAAACAGTTTCAGGTTACGTTCCTTACCGGACCAGTAGTGTTTACCGTTTACCCTTATTCGCTTGTTTCTTACAAGATGTTAAAAATGTGTTACTTTGTTATTATACAGTTTCCATTTTCAAATTTCAATGTTATTCTCCAAAACAGTAAAAAGGTGCCTTAAAATCATCAAATCTGATAATTTTAAGACACTCTTTTTGGCTTTTTATGTCGTTTTTTTATCAACAACTATCTTTCAGAGTAAGCTATTAAGCTGCCGGATCGGTCGGATCGTAGTATCCGCCATTCTTAATTCCCCTCAGCGGTGTAATTGCGCGACGTCCCAGCGGTCCTTTGAATACCTCATCAGATTTATAGGTTCCATCGAAAATATAAATAGTGGAACCATTTTGCATCGGCAACACAGGTACGGATACAGCCATGGGAAGCTGGGCTTCCAAGCTTAAGATATGCACTAACCGGCAAATTATAGCTGTTTGCTGAGCCGCATGCAATAGAATGGACGAAAATTCCGCCCTGACCAGCACCATCTACATGAGTACCATACTGTCCCCAGGACGGTCCCATAAGCGCCTGCCATCTGCTGTATCTTGTCAGTTTATATCTACCTGTCGGAGTATCTGTTCCAGGATTGCCTACTGAAACACGAATGGTCTTAACCGGAATTGTACGGTTCGCATCTGCATAAATTGTCATAACACCATTTACACGATCCACTTCAACTGTATATCCGGATTTGTAAATATTTGTCACGTCATTGATTCTGTAACCATTCTTATCAAAGTAATACAGCTTGCCATCAATCCACTTGGATTCATTTTGTACAAAGCCCTTCTTATCCGGGTTAATGTAACGAACCAGATTCTGGGAATTGTCTACAACCACCCAGCCTGTAGTGAACTTACCAGTGGCATCTACATATCCGTATTTTTTGCCTTTCTTCACGAATGCATTCTTCACAAGACTCATATTCTTGAAGTAATACCAGTTTCCATCAATCTTCTGCCATCCGCTCTTGCGAAGTACACCCTTAGAGTCTGCAAAATATGTTTTTTTCTTGTAAACAAACATTTCATTCTTAACCATCTGGCCATTTCTTGTATTAGATGTAGATGGTTTAAAGAAATAACTCTTGCCATTGATTACGGTAACTCCGCTGGCAAGTCTTCCGTCAGCTTTGAAATAATATCCGTTTCTCAGTGTATTGGCGTAATGATTTCCTTTTTTATTGAACAGGAACCAGCCATAGAATTTCCCCTTAGAGGTGGTTACTTTCTGCCATCCGGTTTTCTTCACAATCCGGCCAGCAGTAGAACCAAAATAGTACATTCTGTTTCCAGCCCCAGGACAGCGGTGCCATACCTTTTTCCATGTTGCTCTTGCACCGGTTTCTGTTACATAATATTGTTTCTTTTTATAAGTGACAATACGATTCTTATAAATGCAACCATTCTTATCTGTCAGATAATATTTGCCATCTGTGGCTTTCTTCATAGTCTTCTTAAGAAGATAGCCATTCTTATCGATCAGATAGGAATTTTCCGCATCTTTATGTCCGTCAAGATCTGTTACAATAACGCCATGAACCATAAGCTGTCCAATCTTACTGCTGTCCAGCTCACCGGAATCATAATATTTCCACTGCTCACCGGCTGTTCCTGCAAAACTCTTCCATCCATCACGGTACATCTTTCCTGGAATTTCCTGATCTGTTTCTGCTGGCTGGAAGTAGTACTGTGCAGCTACTCCGTTTACTGTCAGAGTAACATCCCCTGTACGTGGTGTTCCATTCTCATCCAGACAATAATACTCATCATTGATCTTATAATATCCTGTATATGTATTATTTGCCTTGGCGGCTTCATCCAGCTGTGCGGTGGTTAATGCCTTACCATCTGCGCCATAATAATGGAAGTTTCTGCTTTCTTTGTTCCACAGCCAGTAATCCTTCTTCATCTGACCAAGTGTGGTCTTCCACGGTACCAGTGCAGCACCCTGTCCATTATATTCTGTATATGCCTGTGCACTATCGGAAGCTGTAAAATAGAATTCACCAACAGCCCCATTTGCACTCTCCGTTCCAGCTAAAGTCTTAATGCCAGTAACCAGAAATCCATTGGCATCAAACAGATAACTTCCTGTATGAACTGCTCCAGCCTCGTTTCTTGTAGTAATCTCTACAATTCCATCTGCCGCAGTATAATATTCAGCCTGAGCAGTTGTTCCTTCAGCCTCTACACTTTCCGTACCTGCTGCTTCGCCATTCTCCTGGACTTCATCAAAAGCCTGAATCTCATCAGAACCAGCCACATTCTGAGCCTCAGCAGCTGCACTTACAGCTGATTTCTTCTTGCGAAGCTTAAAACCATCAGCTGTCTGCTCCCATTCTTTCCAGTCAAATACTCCGTCTGAATTATCTGCCTGTACTTCCTGAGTCCCATCCAATGTGCCTTCAGGAACAGCTTCAAATCCATCTACCGGAGCAGTACTTCCATTCTCCTCCACTGTTTCACCTGAAGTAAAGCCATCGAAAAAACCATCTGTACTTTCTCCTGAATTTTCGCTGTCTGTATGTTCTTCCTTGTCCTGGCTTTCCTGTACCTGCTGCTCCTCAGCTGCTGCCGTATCTGCAGGCACCTCTGTATCCTCAGACGGCTGTACTGCTTCGGCTCCGTCTTCTGTTTGCACATCTGCTGCCTGTTCAGATGTAAATCCGGATTCAAATCCGCTATCCAAAGCTGCGGCTGGAACTTCCAGACCCATGGACACACTTAACATAATCCCTAAAACTGCGGCTGCTACTCTCTTTTTCACTTTTATGCCTCCCTATTGTAACGTTGTAAATCTTATTCTCCTAAACCATTGTTGATAACAGTTACAAGATTTCTTAAAGCCTCTGTTTCGTCCTCGCCTTCGCAAAATATAGTAATCTCATCACCACATTTCACACACGCGCCCAGAACACTGAGCACGCTTTTGGCATTGGCAGACCCCTGACCATACTGAAATGTTATAAGAGATTTATATTTCATAGCTTCCTTACAAAGAATGCCTGCCGGTCGTAAATGAAGGCCGGAAGGATTGTTCACCCTTACTTTCTCACTTACCATAGTTTCTCTCCCTTATTGCTGCTGTTCTCTGGATCCATGGCAATATATTTCGCCAAACGTTATCCGTAAACAACAGCTCATTCATTATTAGTATCTGAATTGGAAACTTCTGATATAGTCACATCTGCAACCACATCATCCAGAAGTTCAAATCCCTTAGGCAGCTTCACAGTCACAGGAATCTGATAGCTTCCTACTTCCATATCCTTCAGATCAACAGAAGCTTTCACTTCGTCAAGATTAAAGTCATCAAGCTCTCCAGCTGTTGCTTTCACGCGGATTTCAATCTTATCTGTTCCAAATGTTACCAGAAGATTATCAGCAAGGTTATCTACCGTAACCTGATTGGAGGGAAGACCATATGAATGACTTCCAATAGGTAAAATACTTACCTTCACCCAAACGTCCTCACTGGTTCCGCTTGTCAGCTTCACATCCTCAGGAAGCACATCTTTCAGACTGACTTTCTTCTCAATATCAGTTGTCTCTCCTGTAATATCAATATCAGTACCGCCTATCCAGATCGTGTTGTCATTCTGCTTCAGAGTCTCCAATGCCTCATCTGTTCCCGCAATACTTACAGTATCCGGAACAGTAGTCACACTCTCCACCTGATAGCCATCTGCCGGCACACCTACATAGTCCGCACCAATATTAACGCCTGTGCGAATCTTCCAAAATTTAGTTGTAACAACAACTTTGGTATTATCTATGGTGAGATAAGCCATTCTTCCGGCAAGACTGTCCTGATTCTTATCAATAATATTCAGTTCTGCCTCTTCGGAAAAATCCTTTGTTCGGCCATCAACATCAACGGTCGCATTTACTTTATCAATTTTATTCACAAGAGATTTCGGACCTGTAATTTTAACTTTCTCCGGACTTGCAGTCTGGGAACCAACCTCGTAGCCCTTGCCCGGCTGGCTGGAACCGTAATTTACATTAACCAGAAACTCCTGTGTTACTTTTTCTTCCAGTCTGACACTGAGATACTGTGGTGTCACTTTAATATTCTCGGGGCTGATTCCCGGACAGGAGGCAGTGATTGGAACCATAACCGGATCTGTATCAAGGCTTCCTGCCTGCTGCAGATCTGCCGTCAAGGTTATATTGGTCTGAGTAATCCTGGAAAGAAGTCTTCTCTCTCCTGTGATTGTAACCCTTATAGGATCCGGATCATCATCCTGCATACACATCATGTTTGCACTATCCACATAAGCCGTATTCTGGAGTTCTACATTTTCTCCGGCAATGGTGATACTTTTACTGGATACCGGATTGTCCACATTTACCACAATAAACCAGATCAGAAATCCGATGAAAACAGACATGATCTTCAAGGTAAAATTCCTAGTCAGCTTTGTCTTCTTCATGTCTCATTCTTCCTTTCAACAGATGACGCAGTTTACTGTTAGTTACAACCTTTTTATTCTGAGCCTTGATCAATGCAGATCTCAGTTCAGCACTGGTAAGACCTCTGCTGAGCTGTCCGTTCTGGGCCATAGACACCTGCCCGGTTTCTTCTGAAACAATAATTGTCAGGGAATCACTTACTTCACTAATTCCCACACCAGCTCTGTGTCTGGTTCCAAGCTGTTTGCTCAGCTCCATATTATCGGAAAGAGGCAGATAACAGGTAGCTGCTACAATTCGATTGCCACGCACCAGGACAGCGCCATCATGGAGTGGTGTATTATGTTCAAAAATATTGATCAGGAGCTGACTTGTAAGAACTGCATCCACATTGATTCCTGTGCGCTCATATTCACTTAAGCGGATATTCTGCTCAATGACGATCAATGCGCCAGTTCTTACTTCTCCCATGTCAAAACATGCCTTCACAAGCTCATTGATTGTTTTATCTGTAAACCTTTCCTGTACCTCTTTGCCGGCATCCAAAGGGAAAATAGAAGCCATAAACTTCTTCTGTCCCAGCTGCTCCAGCATTTTCCGAAGTTCTGGCTGGAAAATAACAACAACACTGGTAAGAAGTATAGTAGAAAGATTCTTAATGATCCAGAGGATCGTATTCATTTTCAACACATATGCAAATAAAATAAAAAGGAGTACTATCAGAATTCCCTTCAACAGAGTATAAGCACGGGTAAACTTGATCCACACCATAAACTGATAGATAAAGAAGGAAATCAGGGCAATCTCCAGTATGTCTGTTACTCCCAGACTGGGCAGGGAGAGTTTTGACAAATATCCTGATAATCTGACTGCCATATCCTGCATAGTGTACTCCTTTCTTTGTTACCATTCACTGCCAAGCAGTAACCTTAAAGATCTTTAAGAGATTCTTCAAGTTTTTTTTCAAAATCAATATCCTTAGCAGCAGGTTTCTCTGCCTGTCTTGGCTTTCTGTCTGCTACTGGAGAAGCTTTCTTTCTTTTAGGCTTCTCATCCTGTCGGAAGATTGGATTGGCATAAGTACCAGAGTTGTCCTCTGCCTTGCGCTCTTCACGAACAGGTTCTGCATTTATTTTCTTAATACTTCTCTCGGAAGTTGCAACAGAAGCCTTGGGAACTGCTTTTACATAATAGAAGTACTCATCATCCTCATACTCCAGACGCTCTGCACGGCTGTAATCTCCTCCAAATGCAAAGAACTCAAGCACAAGTGCCAGGAGAACAGCTGCAATCGTACAGATCAGAAGCGGAATCATTGCAACAGTTGCATTCAGGTTCATTCCAAAACTTCCAACAAGCATTATAAACACATAGGCAACACCGCCTGTAATAATAGATATCCTCCATGCATGATCAAAAGAGCGGGTACGGATCAGATGTACCAGAAGGATAACTGCTACAAAAGCAACAACTGCAATCCACATTCCCCAGTTCTGTACCAGACCGTCAGCCATGATCTGCAGCTTATCTGTCATCTCCAGATCCGGATTCACAAGAATTGTTGACTGTGATCTTAAAAAACGGATAAAATAATACATAACCACACCGCAGCCAGCCGGAATTGCAGATAAACTGCTCT
>ERZ826016.1704-NODE-1704-length-19386-cov-4.446692_pt1 | contig 19386 bp, 11 predicted proteins | sample MGYA00519872_ERZ826016 | MGnify/ENA primary metagenome ERZ826016 (study PRJEB31778, sample SAMEA3449218) | human gut metagenome | biome: human gut; feature: human-associated habitat; material: faeces | place: United Kingdom | collected 2010/2012 ... | reverse complement strand
TTGTTTTTTTAGAGCCTTCCAGACGTTGAGAGTAGGAAACGTCTGGAAGTTGACGTCGGGAAGAACCAAAAGGTTAAGAAAGAAGTCGTTGGTGGAACATATTTACACGGCAATGGGCTTGCGATGGAAGCGGAAAGAAAGTTCCATATTGGTCGAACCCATGCAGTAGTGGACGGCGGCACTGTTGGCGAAAATGTTTTCGGAGGTAACAAGTTCAATACCAATTCAATGGCTACTCTGACTGGTTCGATCAATGAAGTCACCATTGATGTGCGTAACGGTGCCAAAGTGACTGGTGCAGTTTATGCCGGTTCCAGCATGAAAAGTCAGTTGAATAATGGTGTTTCGAAGATCAATGATCATATCAAGTCTGTCACCCTTAATGTGACCGATAGTGAGGTCGGCGGCGTAGTGGCTGGGACATTCATGCAGTGCGTCGGTGGTGGGAAGGGTGCTAATGTCCATGGTCTGCTTGACGTATCGAAAGTGACGGTCAGTGGTTCCACGGTTGATAAGTTAACTTATGAAGGGATGAATGGTTCCAATGTCGTGCCAGAATACTCAATGAATGTGAGTGGTTCGGTTTATGGCGGCGGGCTGGTATTGAATGGCAATAACGGTGAATCCTTTGTCAACAAGGTAGGTCAATCAGACATTCGCATTCTAGATGGCTCGACCATCAAGGGTCACGTAGTGGCTGGCGGTCTGATTTTCTTAGGGAAAGACGCCCAAAAAGAAGGATCGTCCTCAGCGACAGAAGTGGGTGACGTTAAATTAACGGTAGCTGACTCGCACCTTGAAGGCGATGTGATTCTCGGGTCTCAAGTCGTGCATCAGTTTGCGGGTGATCCTAAGCAATACAGCACGACGCTTGGTTCCACCGAATTGGCACTTCATAATGCAAAGATTGACGGCGTGATCCGTTGGCAAGATTTGATTGTCGACGGTTCGTCGACTGCCGGTAATGACGTCTTGACCTATCAGGCGAATACTGCCAAGAAGTCGCTTGTTGCGTCTGGCGCTAACGTGGTGGGTGGTATTAGCGAAGTGTCAACTATCACGCTCAATGCAAGCAAAGACAATGTCGGTGACAAGGGACAAGCTGTTTTGACGGTGAAGGGCGGTACCGCTGACCTTCAGGATGCTGTGATTACAGTGAATGGTGGTCTTGATGTTGGGGCGCAGAATGTGCGCTTGATGGCTTTGGCAGATAACGCGAAGGTCGTTGGTGACAATACCAAGATTGTGGGTAAAGGTGTCTTTGTTGACCAGGTTTGGCAAGCGCAAAATCAAGCTGAATTAGAAGCTCTCTTCAATAAAGAAGGCACACTCGGTTCTCAGGGACTGGATTTTAAGCCGACCCTCAATACTAACGCCCAAACGTTGAGCGATGTTCGTTTAGGTACCTTGGCATTTATTAATCAAGGCGCTGAATTTATTGCTGATGAAGGCTTGACCTCAATGCGCCGTGCAGCAACAGCAGGTAGTGCGACGGGCTTTGCTGCCATGCATGGCGGTTGGTCTAAATATTCGACGGGCTCTGATGTTGAACTGAAGGGCATGGCCTTGGTGGTAGGTACCGCCACGCAACTCAACGACTTTACTGTTGGTGCATTTGCTGAAGTCGGAACCGGCAGTTCGGACGTTGGCGAAGGCGCTTCGACGGCAGATGGCGACCATCGCTATTATGGTCTCGGTTTAGGCGCAGTTTGGGCACCAGACGATCATTGGCATGTTGACGGTGCGGTTCGCCTTGGGCAAGGTAAGACCGAATATAAGGGCTTCTTAGAAGGCAACCGTGCTAATTACGATTCGGATAGCTTCTACGCTTCGATGCATGTGGGTGCCGGCTACCAGTGGATGTTGACAGAACGTCTCTCGGCTGATGTCTATGGTCGCTATGCCTTGGGTTATATCGACGGTGACGACCTGACGATCGATGATCCTGATCGTAGTCGATTACATATGGAAGAAGCTTGGACGCATACCGTGCGCTTGGGTGCGCGTGTAGGTGGTTTACTTGATCAGTCGGCCTTACGTTGGACGGTAGGGGTTGCCTATGAACATGTATTCGATGGCGATTCTGAGAGTGCTGTCCAAGACATTGCTTTGCGTACGCCATCGCTTGAAGGCGATGCGGGTATCGTTGAAGTGATGTTTGGTCGGACGCCTGCTACGGTTGGACAATGGGGTTGGGGGGTTGGGCTCAAAGGCTATGTCGGTGACCGTAAAGGTGTGCTCGGTGAAGCCAATCTTCAATATGCCTTCTAACGCGTAGTGTATTGCTAGCTTCGTCACCCTTGATGACAACAAAGAGGGTGACAAACTCAGCTAAAACAAAGCCCTGGTGCAATCAAAGCATCAGGGCTTTTGGTTTAACGACACGCTTGATTAAGGTCGATCAAGCCGAGTGACGGTTAGTTGGGCGCAATAAAGCCTCGCGCTTAGAACTCTTCACGCTGCAATTGTTTGAAAGCGGCGTACAAAGCGTCAGCCTCGAAGAAAAGGCCAAAAGTCCCATCTGCTGGATTACGATACATCTTCACCGTTCGGTTTTTGGCGAGGTATTGCGCAAAGCCCTGGAGCGGGTTTTCGCTTCGTTTGGCGAGCGCTTGCGCAGCTACAAAGTCTTTCTTCGGGAAGAGCTCCAACATGAAGAGCTCATCGGTTTGGAAGAGTTTTAAGCGTTTTTCTGCATAGATTGTTAAGACTTCTTCAATGGGCTTATCGAGCATGATAGTTGTTTCGCTACCGATGGTGAGGCTTAGTGGCACATAGTCTGAAAGCTTATTCGAGAGGTCGGTAAAGAGCTCTGTGGAGTAGTCTTCCGTCGAAATGAGCCGAACTGCCATGAGGCCAATCGGCTCTTCAAAGACGTATACGCATAACCAGTCGTGATCGAGGAACTTTTGTGGATACTTGCAATATGCATTTGACGGGAACCCGTCAGCAGGAAAGAGTTCAGAACAAGGCTTAATACTGCTATCTACCTGAGTCACGGCATCAAGTGGCATGCCAAACTTAAATTGCTTAAAGAGTTTAGGACCCATGACTGGCTCTGCTGCACTCGCTAAGGAAGCAAAAGCACCTAGTAAGGTCGTACAGACCAAGGTGGTGAAAAGCTTTTTGATGGTCGTCATGATGGATCTCCTTAAGGCATAAACCTGTCTGAGGCGGATAGCCAACGAACAAACGTTGGTGCTGCTGTTTTTTTCAATTGTATTGTAGGAGAAGCGATGTTTCTTTGATTTGCTTCAAATGCATTTCAATAACCCATACGAAACGTAAATCTCCAATCAACGTCCTGTCTCACATCAAGTTTTTATTGAATTTTGTTTGAGAATGAGAACGACTCCCATTAGCATTTATGTTTAATTGAAAGTTCTTTCTCTCTTAAAGCGATTTCTTAGCCTGATTGCTAAGAAGCGAAGTAGGGCACGAAGGGCTTTCAAGATCAATCCAATATAAACAGGTGCTCTCAGGAGAAAATCATGAACGAAACAACGAAATACGGTCTCTTCTTTTTAGGTGGCGTGATGTTAGGTGCCTTGGGGACGATCGCTGTCACGCGGGGTAAGCTCGATGTGAAGCCTTTGGCCACGGATTTACTTTCGACCGGCATTGATCTTAAAGATAAGGCCATGGGTCTCGTTGAAAGCGCCAAAGAAGACCTCGCTGATGCTGTGGCCGAAGCTCAGGTAAAGAGCCAAGTTCGTCGTGCTCAGGCTGAAGAAGCTGCGGCCAAGACGGCTGACGTTGAAGTGGCCCAGTCTCAGACGGTTGAAACGCCTGCAGAAGCTCCGGTTGCCACGCCTGAACGTGCTGTGCCTGCGCTTTAATTAGCAACTTTGAGGCATACGCATGCGCTTTCAACTCATTCATGAAGTCGGCAATCGTCAGCGTTGGAAGACGCGAGAGGTGATCTCGAGTGCGTCTGCTCAATTGATGGCTGCCGACATTGCCGGTTTAGCTGGTATTCAGGGTGTTAGCGTCAATCCGAGGACGGGTTCTGTGATCGCGACTTTTGAGTCTGTCGAAGGTCGTCATCAGCTCGCAACCTATTTAGCGTCTTTATTGACCTGTCCTCCGATTCGACGCGAAGCCCGATCTAAGTATCCTATGGTTCCATATCGGGAACCAATCTCAGCTAATGACCTGGTGCAACGCTTATTGCCTGCTCGAGCGCAAAAAGCGTTAACGTCACTCAACCAAAATCGTATGGTCAATGGTGTGACCCGTGCCTTTCGCTCTGGCGCGAATGGGATGCCACTATTGACGATGGTCGTGCGTCCGATCATTTCGATCTTTAAAGGCTGGGAAGCACCTACTGTGACGTCTCGTCCCGAGGATCTCAAGCAAGACCAAAATAGACAACGTCTCTCAAGCAACGACTATGTGGTCGAAAAGCCGACCTTAGATTTTGGACCATTGGCGAGACACATTGGCATTGCACCTTTCATGCCGATGGGCGCGCGGGCTGCGAATGCGTTACTAGGCGCTTTACCGATTATTCGGGAAGGGTTTGGTGAGCTTTTTAAAGGGCGCTTAAATGTTGCCGTCTTGGACGCCGCTGCACTCCTAGTATCACTTTTGCGTCGAGACTTTAAAACCGCAGGGTTATTGGTCTTACTCCTTGGTATGGGCGAGATGCTCGAAAACTACGCCCGCAAAAAGTCGATGGCGAGTTTGGCTGAACAATTGTCGGTCAAGGTGGATCGTGTTTGGGTGCAGTTGCCTGACGGAACGCAATGTCAAAAGCCCTTTGCAGAATTGACGACTGACGATCAGATCTTGGTGCGTACCGGTAATGTCATTCCTGTCGATGGAGTTGTCATTGCAGGTGACGCAGCTGTCAATCAATCCACGATGACTGGCGAACCTTTAGCAGTGCCACGAACGGCAGGCGGCGCGGTCTTTGCTGGCACGGTTCTTGAGTGCGGTGAACTCTTGATTCGTCCCACCAATATTGGTGACAAGACGCGTCTAGCGAAAATCATCGCGTTTGTCGAAGAAAGCGAAAAGCGTAAGGCTGGCATTGAAAGCCGTGCCTTGAAGTTTGCCGATGCAATCGTTCCTTTTAACTTTGCATTGGCGGCCCTTGTCTGGTGCTTTACTCGTGACTGGACACGTACTGCATCTGTCTTATTGGTGGACTATAGCTGTGCTTTGAGGTTGGCTACGCCCTTAGCGATTTTGTCAGCCATGAAAGAGGGTACTGTCCGAGGTGTGGTTGTAAAGGGTGGGCGCTTCTTAGAAGCGTTGGCTGAAGTCGATACGGTGGTTTTTGATAAAACCGGCACGTTGACGAATGCCACACCAGCACTTTCTGATGTCGTGTCTTTAGACGATGCGCGTGACGACGATGAACTGCTTCGTTTGTCGGCTTGCTTAGAAGAACATTTCCCGCACCCTGTGTCACGTGCCATTGTTGATGCGGCCCAAAAGAAGGGTCTTGCGCACTTTATTGAAGCGCATGACGCACAAGTCCAATATATCGTGGCGCACGGGATTTGCTCGTCTGTGGACGGCTCACGCGTCTTGTTAGGGTCACGCCACTTTATTGAAGACGATGAAGGCATTGATTGCTCAGGCGCAAAGACGCATGTGGATCGCTTAACGTCTGAAGGTAAGACCGTGCTCTATGTGGCCTTAGACGGTCGCCTGATTGGGTTACTAGGAATTGAAGATCCGATTCGACCAGAAGCATTGACCGTCATTCGGGCACTGAAGGCTCGTGGTAAGCGCGTCATTATGCTCACGGGTGACGATGAACGCACGGCCGCTACCGTTGCTAAGAAGCTCGAACTCGATGCCTATCGCGCACAAGTCTTGCCTACTGACAAGGCTGATGTTGTGACGCGACTCAAAGCCCAAGGGGCCAAGGTCTTGATGATCGGTGACGGTATCAACGATAGTCCGGCGCTTAGTGCAGCTGATGTCGGTGTCACCTTGCGTGACGGGACGGATATTGCGCAAGAAGTAGCTGATGTGGTACTTGCGCCCTCGTTAGACCATTTGCTCACGGCGTTAGACCTGGGTGAAGCAACGATGAAACGTATCCGATCGAACATGTATTGGAGCGTCGGTTTAAATACGGGCTTTTTAGCTGGTGGCTTGACGGGGCTGATTACGCCAGCAGTCTCCGCCTTGATGCATAACTCCACCACGATTGGTGTGTGCTTAAACGCCATGCGTCCTCAGTTAGGTCACTACGAAGGCGAAACGAAGTTTTTGCGTGATGTTGAAGGTGATGTTGTCGATATCGTCAATCGAATCAAAGCGCTCATTGATGACACGCCGGTTGGACGTGTGAAGACTGACGCTCGCCAAGCGTACGTGAGTGTTGCGCAGGGCGCGGGTCACGCTTTAGGGCAAAGCTAAAGGAGATGAATCATGGCTGAATTTAAAGACGCGATTCGTAGTCTTTTACCCGGACGACTACGATTACGCCATCCAATGTTGCGCGAGATGACTGCTGACGATGTGGCTTCTTTGCGAGACTTACTCATGGGGATTGACGGGATGGTTGATGTGACCATCAATCCGAACGTCGGGTCAGCATTGTTGCTCTGGGACACAAGTGTGCTCTCAGAAGAGACATTGCTCGAAACATTGAGCTTTTATGCAGAGATGTTTTTGGCTAGTGACGAAGCACCTAAGTCTTATGTCGGTGGAGACGTTGATAAAACCAAATCAACCTTATGTCGACAGGTGACTGGTGCACTTGACCAAGGTCTGACATCGATCGAGTCAACGGTCGTGAGTGGATTTGCGAGTGCGGCAAAGACCTTTACGCCGAAGATGGCCGAAAAGAACGGTCGTCGTGCTGCGCGTGTTTTGCAAAACCGTACGATGTTGGGGCTTTTCGGTGGCAGTATTGCCGCATTAGCGATTAAGCAAACGGGTTGGCATGTGGGCTTGGGAGCTGCTTTTATGGCGCTCTTACTTATTCATTTGCAGCAACATAAGCGTGTGCTTTAAGGGTGATTCATGACGAAATTCATGAAAGTCGTCGTGATGGTGTTTTTGAGTGCAATGGCGATTGGACTTCTGATCGCTGTTGCCTCGCTTTTGATGTACGCCATCGCGTTTATGTTGGTTGCTTTGGTGGCAGCTGTGGTGCTTGCACCCAATGACCTCAAAGCAATGGTGAGTCAGTTGACGGGTGTCTTTGATAAAGGGTTAGGGCGGATAGAAGCGCTTTGGCAGGATATCAAGGCGACGTTGGATCAGTGGGGTGCCAGAGAAATGGCCAAGACTCAAACGAACACCCAGACCCAAGCGAATTCAGAGAGTGGGGAGGAAGATGCTCGTGCTGTGGTGAAGCAACAATGTGACCAATGAATGTGAGCTTCTCAAGGTCTAAAAAAGGCTTTGGAGCACCTTTAGAAGAAAAAAAACATAGATGCCCAAAAATCTTTCAACATTTTTTCTCACATCTATGGTAAGATTCGAAGCTCACCGAATGACAGGGGTATAGCCAAGCTGGCCTAAGGCACCGGATTTTGATTCCGGCATTCGAAGGTTCGAATCCTTCTACCCCTGCCATCAACGCTCCCTTCCAAATCTTCTCTTCTTTCTCCCTTCATATTCTTCTTATTGCGCTAAATCGCTTTCAGGCGAAGTTGCATCTTCTTTACGCGCCTTGCGTGGTTCCATTGAGTTTGTCTTGCTTTTGTCTTCCGCTCTTCGGCGCTTTTGATTGTTGGTGCCTTTGAGGGCGTTCTATGACGTTTGTGGCCGATTGGGTTTTTAATCACGTAAAAGAAACCCGCTCGCGGTGAACGAGCGGGTGATTGTGTCTTCACGGGACGGTGTGAGCATCCCGTGGGGGTTTAAACCTTAGGCCTTGACGGTCTTAGGCTGACGGAAGACATAGACTTCAGGGAGTTCGTCTTCGTCATACTTCTTGATGCGAACCTGCGTGGAGTTAGCCACATTACCGCAAGAGAGTTTCGACGACGGAATGTCGATGGTGAGCACGTTGTCGCACCCATGAACGTCTAACGAGCCGTCATCATCGGGGTCTTCTGGGCAATACCAGGCACCATGATGCACGACAACCGTATCAGGACGGACGCGATCCGTGACGATGACGCCCGCAAGAATCTTACCGCGACGGCTTTCAACGACAACGATGTCGCCTGTTGTGACGTCGAGCTTCTTCGCAGCATCAGGATGCACCCAAACGGGTTCACGATCATCGATATTCGTAAAGAGGTTCGAGGCTGTGCTGTCGAGCTGCGAATGCAAGCGATAACGGCTCTTGGCGGTCAGAAGGGCGAACGGATACTCGTCAGCAATCTTGCCGCCCAACCATTCAGTCGGTTCAAACCAGGCTGGGTGACCCAAGCAGTCATCGTATTGGTAGGATGCAACCTTTTCGCAGAAGACTTCAATCTTGCCTGATTCAGTACCGAGCGGGTTCGTAATCGGATTCTTACGGAAAGCGCCAAAGTAGTTGTAGTGCTTGGATTCTTCAGAAACCGGGAAGAGGACATAGCCACGCTGCCAGAATTCTTCAAAGGTCGGCATATCAAGGCCTTTAGCCTTGGCTTCGGTGGCGGCTTCTTCGTAGAAGCGCTTAATCCAACCCATTTCGTCCAAACCTTCGGTGAAGGCTTCTTCAAAGCCAAGCTTCTTGGAGAGTTCCCGATAGATCCAGAAGTCAGAGCGCGACTCGTATTGCGGTGCGATCGCTTGATGCATCGCAACGTAACCTAAGTTCGAGTAAGAACCAATCGCCGTAATATCAACGCGTTCTAAGCTCGTGCAGGCAGGCAATACGATGTCAGCGTGACGCGCGGATGCTGTCCAAACCGTGTCGCAGATGACCGTGGTCTCGGGCTTACGCCAAGCTTCAATGAGTCGATTCGTGTCTTCTTGCTGACCGAAAGGATTGCCACCAGACCAGAGCACCATGCGAATGTCAGGATACGTGATCTTCTGACCGTTGTAATCAATCGTCTTACCTGGATTCAAGAAGCAGTCAGAATAGCGTGCCAACGGAATGTTGACGCACTTTTCAGGCTTGGCGGACTTTGGCATGGCCGAGATACCAGGCAACGCCGGCGCTTCGCTCGTCGCAGCACCACCATTGGAGTAGTGGTACGTAAAGCCAAAGCCACCGCCCGGCTGACCGATGTGACCGCACATTGCAGCCAGCACGACCATCATCCAATGAACTTGTTCGCCATATTGTGCGCGCTGAATGCCCCAGCCACCCATCAACATTGAGCGACGTTCACGCATGAGTTTGGCTAAACCACGGATGGTCTTGGCGGGCACGCCTGAAATCTTTTCAGCCCATTCAGGTGTCTTGGCGACACCATCTTCTTTGCCGAGCAAATACGGTACAAACTTGTCGTAGCCAACCGTATAGCGCTTCATAAACTTTCGGTCAACCTGATCCGTCGTTTCAAGTTCATGGGCCATGGCAAGCATGACGGCAACGTCGGTACCGGGTTTCGGTGCAATCCACGTGCAGTTGTCGCCAAAGAATTCGGCCGTGTCAGGTTTCAACGGATTGATCGCAACGACAGGAATGCCTTTGGCTTTGACAGCTTTAAGACCTTCAGCATTTTCGTGCACGGTCGTAGACCAATCGATGTCGTTGGTGACAATTGGGTCAGCGCCCCATAAGATGATGACTTCGGTCTTTTCTGTGATCAGATCCCAACCCGTCACTTGTTCGTATACGCCATTAGACCCAATGACGTAAGGGAGCATGACTTGTGCGCAACCCGTCGAGTAGTCACCGTAGTAGCTCGTATAGCCACCATTCAAATTCAAGACGCGCTGCAACAAGTTACGAGCGTTGCCTAAGTTAGACGTGGACATCCAACCGTAAGAGCCACCCCAAATGGCACCCACGCCATAGGTTTCTTTGACGCGCTTCAATTCACTTGCGACCAAGTCGAGGGCTTTATCCCACGACACACGAACGTACGGGTCAACGCCACGCTTTTTGCCGCCGGCTTTGTAGCCCTTTTCAAGATAGGACTTACGAACCATCGGATAGCGAATGCGTGCGCCATTGTAGGGCTGCTGGGCGACCGCTTGGAGTTGGTATGAAGGGGCATGATCGCCTTCAATCGGCTCAACACGAACAATACGGCCACCGGCGACGTGGACTTGGTAGACGCCCCAGTGAGAGGCGTTCATCACCACACCGTCATTCAAAATGGATTTACCAGGATTAAAGGTCGTTGAGAGCGAGAGGTCGGGCGCAGGAAAGATCTTGGGACCAGCAACAACGCCGCCCTTAAAGGTCTTAGCAACGTTTTCGGCAACAGTAGAAGCAACAGGTGTTTTGTCAGCAGCTTTGGCAGCAGGGATGGTTGCGGCAACGGTCGCAGCACCCGCGGCCTGGAAGAAGGAACGACGATTTAGCATAAGTTTTTCCTTTATCGACGGGTCTTTAGTTGGTCTATTTGGTCTTGGTTGTTGGTCTACATAGTTTTAAGGCTTGGCGTGCTCTTGCAAGTACTTGAACATCAATGCATTGCTGCCAGCTCTGGAGTGTCCCGTACGACCACCGCGTTCAGGCAATTGGCTTGCCCATTGGTTGGCTGTAAAGTGATTCGCCGCGGGTGCCCCGTGGCAAGAGGCACATGCTTGTCCTAAGCGGTCTTCACCAGATTTCCATAGGCCTTTGATGTCCGCAGTGAGGGCTTTTGTCGGTACCCAGCCCGTGACACTAGCCTTAACCCATGGGTTGCCAGCGACTTCTTTGACGGTTTTTTCGTCAGTTTTGACGGCATCTTCTTCGTCCAAGCTTGCGTATTCGATACGAACATTGGCAGCCTTAAAGAGTTGAGACGGGAATTCTTGTAGTGTCCAACCATCAATACGGACTTGCGTGAAGTCACCTGACTTTTTGAGGACGGTAACAGGTGTAGCGACAGTCAGCGTGCCTAAATAGTCGCTACCGGCTTTTGCTTCGATCTCGCAAGGTTGAGCCGTGTAGAGGACGTTGGCAGCCATGACTGGCATCGTGAAAAGTGCGCCGATCATGAGCGCACAAGTTTTCAATGACATGAATAAATCTCCTTACGGGAGGGCGTTTTTTAAAACGGTCTTTCAGTTGTTCTTTTGAGTGTAAGGAGAGGGGTGAGGTTTAACCTCGGGAAAAACGTGCGAAATTCCTAAAAGGAATAGCGGTTTGAGGTAATGCTTTGATGTAGGTCTAGGTTTGTGGGAGGGTTGACGGAGGGGAGAAGCAGTGATGTTAGGGTGACAGCTTAAAACGGTTGATTCTAGGTCACCTCTAACGATAAGCTTAGAGCTGTGTCGTGTTCGTTGATGTTGTAATCGATCAAGCATGGGTTTGTCTCAATAGCAATCAAGCTTTGACAAACGAAGTGACACTGGTGCAAGTTGTGTGGATACCTTACTCAGAAGGAAGAGAGGCGATGTTATTTGACTCGCATAATTCAGCAAAAGCAGTTAATCCTCAGACAGGCCATATACGTGCCTCGGTGCGTGACTTGCTAACGATGCTTAAAGATCCAGAGATCACTTTATCGTCTGATTACTACGATTGGTGCGTGGATGACAAGGAAGAATTCCTTTCAAAGTATGTTCGCGTTATCCAGACGCGTGACGAGCTCATGCTTCAGCGTCTCATTAGTAGTTACGAAGAAGGTCCTTACGCCACCGTAAGCGTCATTAAGCCAAGTCGCAGTCGTACCTATGGCGAAGTGACGGTTTCGCGTCGGAGTCTAATGGCGAGATTAGGAAACTTTTCACCTGACGACGTAGTGAGACTCACACAATATAAAAACAACACAATGATCGAAAATTTGAACACAGGCAAGATCACCTATTCGAGTGGTATCGCTTACAAGGACTTGCCGCTTTTGCCAAGCGCGGTTGAGCCGTGCGTAGCTGAGGCAAAAGTGTCTCCCAAAGACCTACTTGCCTGTTTTGACTGTTGTGATTCCAGTGTTGCTGACGTGATGCTGAAGCCAGACGCTTTCGCTTATTTGCATTTAACGGTATCAGGTAATAAGCGAGTAGGGAATTTGTCTGCTATTGGCATGTCAGTGTACGGTTTAATGCACTTTGCCTCCCAGGTTCGCGGTCAATTTGCTGACGACAGAGAAGTCTTCATAACGATTCCTAAGCATTGCTTAGATAAGCTCCGTGTGATGTTGCGAGGCCAAGACGGCATGGTTGAAATTGGTGCCACGCCCTCGGGTGGCTATATGGCCTATGAGCAGTATCGCATACACTTTTCGCGACCTGAAACGCCGTTACCCGATTTGAATAAGCTCGATAAAGAGGTTGATAAAGCAACCAGTCGTACCGTGTTCAATGTATCCGGATTGCAACGAGCACTCATGCAAAATCGATCAATTTGTCTATCTGGTGAAACCGAAGTGTGCTTAAAGCGAGAAGGCGATTATCTGAGCGTCTCTTTTGTGGTGGATGGTGAGCTTCAAGGTGAAAAGTCTCTTCTAAGAGTAGAAAGTTTTTCTGGCAAGGATCCAAACTTTTACATCAATGCTTGGATGCTCAATCACGCTATAGAAAACGTAAATTCAGATAAGGTTGAGGTGCGCGGTTATCCAAATGCTGACAAACCGATTTGCTTTAAAGGTTTAGGTGATCCTTATTGGGTGTTGATTGTCCGAGGGGTAAAGATGAGGTGAAAGAGGGTAGCTGATTGTCGACTCTTGATTTGAGCTATATACGTTACCGAAGGGGATTCTTGTGACTCGTTGATCGTGCTGGTAAGTGTGCCCCGCCTTTCGGATGATAGCTGAACAAACGGCCGCTGATTTGATGTCAACGGCCGTATCGTCATGGTTTGAAGACAGGTTTATGTACGATAGAGAGAGCGAAAAGGCATCTTGCTATCAGAAAGCAATTCTTGCGCCGATCGTCCACTTCCAGTTTTCCTTGACATCGCTACCTGCGGTCTTTTCAAGGTCAACGAACGTGTAGGCATTCTTCGCCAACTTGAAGTTCGCACCAATACCGTATTCGATCCACGTGTCGCCAAGTTCTTCCTTGAGGTGTGACGTGTTAAGACCGGTCACCTTGTTGTACTTCGAGGCCGTAGCTTCCATGTCACCCATGAAGTCATGAAGGACAGCCACGCGAGCGTAGATATTGCCCTTCTGTTCCGGGAAGTAGAAGCCACCACGAACACCAACTCGACCAATCAGACTGTCATAGTCATCTTGTTCGACCTTGACACCATTATCAGCCACGAAGTCATCACCCATGATGCGACCGTAGGTTACGCCAACAGAAGGTTCAACGAAGCCAAGGGTATTAAAGGCATAATGCCACCCCGTTTCAGCTGCAAGACTGAAAGCATTGTTGTCGAAATCACCCTTCATCGTGCCGGAAGTAAAGTCGTTCGATAGGCGAGAATACTTGCCGATCAAGTCGACGAAGAGACCGTTGTCAGCCAGGTACGTACCATAGAGCGACAAGCCGTAAATCTTGTTGTCGCTTTGGCCACGGTCAAAGGTCGAAGAACCGTCAGTATAGGAGAATGCTCCACCAACCTTCCAACCTGCACCGATGTCATAATCGGAACCAACCTGGATCGTCGTATTCTTGGCCTTCACAGACTGTGCACCATACTCCTGTTCAGAACCATAAATACGAGCCCAAGCACCTACCGTTCCTTCGGCGTCACGCAACTCACCCATGCGCTTCAAAAGCGTGTCGTTTTCATGACGCCACTGAACAGCCGAGAGAGCTGCGATGGAGCTGTAGCCGTCGAGTTTTTGGTTGGTGGCTTCAGTTACCTGGCCAGCAGTACCGTTCTTATCAATCGTTTGTGAAATAGCGCCATTGATGTCGCCTTCTTGAATGACATTGGTAATCGTGGCGCCGTTGGCCGTTACCTTACCTTGCAACGATTCAATTGCAGTTTTGCCGCTGGTGACATCATCTGCCGTTAAACCTTCAACTTCGACTTTAAGGGTAGGTGCACCAACGACTTGATCAATTTTGACATTACCAGTGGTTAAGGTCTGGTCATCATTGAGCATGGCATAAAGTGCAATACCCCCCACCAGTTCCATGCAATTCATCCACTTTTACATCAGCATTCTGTGATGCAACTACCACATTGCCTTTGTCAAGCGTGAGAGTGTTTACAAAACTGTCGTCTGTAAGTTCCCAGAGTGCGCCATTGGCAAGCGTTAGTTTCATTCCTGAAACGTTATCTTTGCCACTTGGGATAGGGTTGACGTTAGAGTCTGAATGAATGTTTCCTTTGAGGTAGGAATTTTCGTTCGATAGAACGAGATCAACGTTGGAATTAATGGTAGTACCCGAATCAGTGCTGTATCTGAAGACGATGTCGCCTTTGAGTTGAACAACATGGTTCCCACCCGTGGCATTGATTTGAATTAATGAGTTACCTCGAGTGTTTAAGGCATTGTCAGCTTCAACATATAGGTCACCATTGTTGATCAAAACTTGCCCTTGTGACCAAGCTGCAATACCATTGGTTGTAACACCTTTCTCGCCAGTCACAACAATATTTGTTTGTTTTGCTTGAATGTCAATGACAGCCAATTTGTTGTCAGGAAAATCAGTCGTACGAGTCATAGCACGAATGCCATAAGCGTAACCGTTAGCAGAAGAGCTATGGACTTTGACATTTAAGGCGTTGGCTTTGACGTTGATGCGACCGCCTGGGTGTTTCCCATCTGCAACACCGCCGTCAGCACATAAACCATCGACCCAACCGCCGGTGACATTGACATTAATGGCCTGAGTGTCAGTTGTGCCCAGATTGACTGTACCGCCAGCTAATGCAAGAACGCCATTTGTAGCACCTTGTTGAGTGTAGTTCGTGATTGTTCCGTATTCTTTACCGATAAGTCCGCCAGTGACTTCGATAGTAGAACCAGTAATGTGCTTTACCTCGAAATTTTTTCCGTCATTGTCATGGGCGACAATCAATTCAGCGTGGGCGACAGACGATAAAACAGCAGTTAGCGCACATGCAATCAATTTCCGTTGGAAAGCATAACCATTCATAGACATTTAGAATCCTTTTAATAGATGTAGCTAGTGTTGTATGACGAAAAGTCTCGGACTTAAAGGTTTTTAGATGTTTTAACAGTAAATACTCATAAAATTGTTGATCAATAATTATTAGAATGAAAATATTGTTTTTATGATGTAATATGTTAAATATTTAAATGTTTACAAAGATATTCTTCTATTATTAAGTTGTTGTAGGTGTTGAAAAAATGAAAAACATTTTTGTTGAGAGTAAGTTGTTTTGGAAGGGGGGGGGACCCTTAATGCCTGTGGCGCAGGCAATTGAGGATCTTTTCTTTGTTGCGCTATAGCAACAAAGGTATCTTTGTCGAATTGTGATGGTTGTCAATGTAGTGGGGCTGAACTATATCTTCAGCTCATGGTTGATTTACTTAGTTTTTCGACTAATGTCTTTCTTGTGGTTATATTTTCAGGATTCAGTACGCTTTTTTAATATATTTGAATAGATAACATCAAATTTATGTGTTCCTTAAGGTTTACGAAGGACGCTACATATTAAGTGACATCCTTCTAGATTGGATGGGTTTTACCACATCCTGTCGTCAACACAGATGCGGGTTGATGATGAACCGTTGGAATAAAATAGGTCTTCCCGACCTAAGTGACGATTAACCACAGAATGGAAATACGTGTTGCCTACACGTGTGCTTGACGGTCCATCAGAGTTGAAGTTCGTATTTATAGAAACTGAGTTTTGCGTTAAATCAATGTTTCTTAACTTTGCTGCAAAGTGTATGATCGTGTGATGTAAGTATGTGACAACGACTAGTAACGCTAGCTAAACAAGTATTTACAAATGATGTATGTCTGAGAATTGCCGAGTTATGGTAATAATCGAAAGTCTTTTGAGAAGCGTTCTCACTTTTCAATAGACGTTTGATTAACCAACAGACACCATCTACATGACACAACGAAATAACTACCCTCTCAGAAAGGGCTTTGCTTTTCTGACGCTCGCTGTTGCCATGCAAAGTGCATATGCGAACAATGTCTTCATCGATAACATCTGGTATCGAGACTACCTAGACTTTGCTCAAAATAAAGGTATTTTTAAGCCCGGCGCAACGGGGTTACAGATCGTTCAAAAAGACGGATCGGTCTTTAAGCTGCCAGATATTCCGTTTCCTGACTTTTCAGCAGTAAGCAGTAAAGGCGCAACCACATCTATTGGCGGTGCGTATACAGTGACAGCGTCACACAATGAAAAATTTAAATACCCCAATAGCAATAGACCTTCACATCATGCGATTGATACACAGAAATGGGGCAATACGACGTATCGTTGGGAGAACTCGCGTCATAACGGGGACTTTGCTATCCAGCGCCTCAACAAATTCGTGGTTGAAAGCGAAGGTTTAGATGGTGTAGATATCCCACAAACCGACCAAGGTTGGCGTGATTTACATGAGCGCTATGGTACGTACACAAATAAAGAAGGTAAACGCAAGCTCCTGATCCTTCGTGTTGGGACGGGGGTAGCTTCTTTTACACAAGACGGTAAAAACAATCCTCTAAACTTTGCCTACGAGCAAGGTGCCATGACCGCAACGATGTACGAACTTGAAAAGTGGGGTGCTGCTTGGGCGCATACATTCCCATTCAAGAACTACACGACGCAGGGTGATAGCGGATCTGCTTTTTTACTTTATGACAAGGTTGATAAGAAATGGGTCATCCTTGGTACATTGCATGGCATTGATCACCCACATAGGAGTTTTTACAACCGCTGGGATGACAAGACGGTTAACGCCTTTAAAGAGCAACACACGGCGAAGGTTGCTCTAGATAAAGGCGAGGCAACTTTCACAAGTGATACCCAGTTGTCACATGATGGAAAAACTCAAGACATTTCTAAAAAGGACGTCTCTTTAACGGGTGGCGGCACACTGCTTTTAAGCTCGAACCTCAATATGGGTATTGGCGGGCTTATTTTCGATAAAAACCAACAATATACCGTTGAAGGCAAGGAATTTACCTTTAAGGGTGCTGGCGTCGATATTGGTGAAGGCACGACTGTCGAGTGGAATGTTAAGGGGGATCCGAAAGATAACCTTCATAAGATCGGTAAAGGCACGCTTAAGGTTAATGTTGCCCAGGGCAACAACTTGAAAGTTGGTAACGGTACGGTTGATCTCAATGCTGATAAGGCCTTTAATAACATCTACATTACATCTGGTAAGGCAACCATCAAGCTAAACTCGTCTCAAGCTTTGTCTGGGGGCGACTTTGGTGGGATCTTCTTTGCCAATAATGGCGGTACGTTAGACCTGAATGGCCATAACTTTGAAGTGAAGAAGATTGCTGCGAATGATGTTGGCGCAGTGATTACCAATACGGCGGATCAAAAGGCTAATGTCAATATCAAAGCGACCGACAAATACATCTATCACGGCACCTTGAAAGGGAATATTGATCTCAACTATAAGCATGAGACAAAGCCTAGTGACGGTGTGTTGGTGCTTGACGGTGGAACGGACATTAAGGGCAACATTAATGTAGAGAACGGTAAGCTTGTCATGATGGGCCATGCAACAACGCATGCCACGCTGGGGCCTTGCACAATTGAGGCCTGGAGATGCAAAGTTCCGCCCTCCCAAATCATCCAAAACGCCGAACGTCCCATGGCCGACAAGACCGGCAAGGACTACATGATCAGCAACAACGTGTCTGACTTTAATCAGCTTGATTGGGAGACGCGTTTATATAAGTTCGAAAAGCTTAACTTGACGAACGCTGATTACCATGTCGGTCGTAATGCCGTGGTTGAAGGCGACATCGTTGCTAATGGCTCGATCTTAGCTTTCGGTGGTGATCAAGATGTTTATCTTGACCGCAAAGACGGCTTGAATATCACAGGTGAAGGCTTTGGCTTCCAGCAGCAAGTGGTGTCTGGTAAGTCCCGTGCCGATTCGACCATCACTTATAAGGGCGATATCGTAGCGGATAAGAAGAGCACCATCGATTCGTGGATGGCTTATTTTGAAGCGAGTCTCGATGTCAAGGGTGGTTCTACCTTTAATGCGCACGGCGATTCTGTTGTCAAGTTGCGCGATCAGGGGATCAATGTCGAGGGCGCCTCTAAAGTTGCTTTAAACAATGTTCTAGTTGAAGGCAACAAAGAGAAGGTCACGATCAATGCGTCTGACGATTCGACTTTGACGATTAATAATGTCATTGCTAAGAAGGCTCAGGTTGATCTCAAAGGTAAGTTCGTTCAAGGTGCATTACTTGCCGACGAGGGCGGTGTGATTCATGTCGACGAATGGAACCTCAAGAACGGTAATCTTGAAACCATGGATTCTGGCTGGATCAATATTGGTCACCTTAAGACTCAGGGCTCTCAAGTTGCTTCTGCGAGCTTCACGATTAATAACCGCTTGGATATGACGGACTTGAATCCGTTTATTGCCGGTGCTGATGCGTCGGCATGGGTTGGTCTTGCGGGTAATCGAATTACGTTAAATAAGGATGCCAAGATTACTGCGTCTTTCTCGAACGACTTCTTGTCTATGGCTAACGTCGCTTTTGGTGAAAAATACACCTTAATCGACGCCAAAGAACTGAAGGACGATCGTGCCGATAAAGACATTACCTTTAATCTGAAGGGTGACGGTACGATCGTTCAAAGCAGCAAAGAGAACAACAAGATTGTCTTTGAATTCTCTGAAAAGGTTGAACAACCCGTTCCGCCGCCAGTTGAACCTGAACCTGACATTGAGTCCGAACCCCAGCCGCCGGTGACGTCACCTTTACCTCCAACAGTTCCGCCTGTGACGACACCTGGAGAGCCAAATCCGCCAGTTCCGCCGAAGCCTGAATTCCCTGCACCGCCAGTTAAGCCTGAAGCGCCGAAGCCCAATCCTCAACCTCGTCCTGAGGCTCACGAGATTGAAACTGCCTTCTATGCGACGGCAGCGAATCCGCGTAGTGCTGCGATCTATAACGCGATTCTTGAACACAACAAGAATGGCGGTTTGGCCTATCAGCAAGTGGCCATTAAGGACGCTTTGACGATGGATAATGTCACCGATGGAGCAAATGCCTTGGCAGCAATCGCCGCCCGAACCGACCGTATGCTTGGTGAGACTGCTCGCACGATTACGCAAACGCGCATGATTCAGCCTGTGCGAACGGCCATTGATTCGCGCTTGTCGTCGTTGCGTAGTCCGATGGTTCAGACGAACGCCTCGCAGTACCCGGTGGCGTCTGTCAGTGGTGACCTCTCTGCTATTGGTCGCGCTATGGATGCCGATGCTTTACATCAGAGCGTCTTCGTTGACGTGAGCGGTGGTTATCAGAAGGACAGCAGCCGCACCGATCGCATTGTCAGCACCAACTTTGGTT
>ERZ826016.1701-NODE-1701-length-19409-cov-5.154438_pt1 | contig 19409 bp, 22 predicted proteins | sample MGYA00519872_ERZ826016 | MGnify/ENA primary metagenome ERZ826016 (study PRJEB31778, sample SAMEA3449218) | human gut metagenome | biome: human gut; feature: human-associated habitat; material: faeces | place: United Kingdom | collected 2010/2012 ... | reverse complement strand
CCGGCCGCTTCTTCCTTTGGTTACTTTCCATTCTTCCCGGGGGAAGAAGGAAAGTAGCGACCATGGAGCCCGTGCTCCTAAAATGGAAACATTCGTAAATGACCGGACACGTACGGCCTCTCTATGCGGGCCCGCTCCTCCATGAGCCGATACCCCCTGCATCGAAAATGTATCCCGCTCCCTCATGAGCCATGACGAATCCCCGCCTGCGAAAAAAAGTTTAATATTTCAGTATTGCTTAGTACCTTGCAATGCAAAGTACCGTGTGATATAGTGTGGTTAAGAAGAGATCAGGAAGCGTTCCCGTATCTTTCAGGAACCGCGGGGCCCGCCCCGCATTGACAGAAAGGATCTCCCATGAATGTGCAGCTCAAGAAAGGAGTCATGGAAATCGTAGTCCTGTCCATGCTCCGCCGGAAGGAGTATTATGGATATGAGCTGGTGACGGACATTTCCAAATATATCGAGATGTCCGAGGGCACCATCTATCCGCTGCTCAACCGGTTCAAGAAGGACGGGCTCGTCGAGACGTACCTCGCCGAGTCTCACAACGGACCGCCGCGAAAATATTACCGCATCACCGAGACGGGCCGCGAAGAATACAAAGAATCCGTCCGGGAATGGATACAGTTCACGAAGGCAGTGCGGACGCTGCTGGAGGAAGGAGGCACCCCGAATGAACCGAACTGAATTTATGGATCTGCTCCGCTATTACTTCCGCAGGGTGAGCGACGCGGAGCTCCAGGAAATCCTCTCGGACTACGAGGCGCATTTCGAAGAGGGCAAAAAGGCCGGGCTCACGGAGGAGGAGATCTGCCGGGAGCTGGGCAGCCCGAAGGACGTATATGAGATGTACCTCCACGAGGGCATGATCCACGAGGAGGAGCCGGCCGCGCCGCAGCCGTCCCGCCGGGCGGAGAAGATCGCGGACACGGCTGATCGCCTTGCCGGCCATGCCGAGCGGCTCGCCGGGCAGGCGGAAAAGCTCGCCGGCGACGCCGGAAAGATCGCCGGCACGACGATCAGCCGGGCGCAGGATGCGTGGGACCGCTCCATCGCCCCGCAGCTCCCCGAAGCGGCGGAAACCGCCGGCGGGCTGGTGTGGAAGGTGCTCTTCTCCGCCTGCTACGCCGCGTCGTTCCTGGTCTTCCTCATCACGGCGCTCCTGGTCTACCTCCTGTCGGGGACGTTCCCCGCGTTCGGCGGCTTCTCGCCGCTGCCGGGCATCTCCGCAGCGACGCTCTTCTTCCTCGGAGGAACGGGCTTCTTCGCCGGGCTGGCGCTCTTCTTCGCCGGCTCGGAGATCCGCAGGATGCACCGCGCCCGCCATACCCCGCCTTCTTCCGGCGCTTCCACCGGAGCGCCCGTACCCCCGCCGTCCCCGGAGGACAGCCCGAAGCCGCAGGATACGATCCAGCCGGCGGTGCTGCTCCTTCCCGCCGCGGGGAGAAAGTGAGGCATCATGAAAAAGATCATCCTCTGCATGGCGCTGTCCGTGCTGTGTCTCTTCGGCGGCATCGCCTCGTTCCTCGCGAATGACGTCACCGCCTACGCCGGATGGGCCCGCCGGAATTATCCGTACATGGCCGACGAATTCGGCCGGCATATGGGCCGGTTCTTCCCGGGCTGCATGCCGCCGGAGCGCCGCTACGACGAAGGGCGGCATCACATGCGCCGTCCCGCTCCGCCGCCGGCCTATGACCGGCAGGACCCCCGCTCCGCTCCGGGCCGTGCGCCCGCTGCCGGCGATTCCCCGCAGTCTACGCCTTCCGCGCCTCCTGCGGTCAATCCATAAAGAAGATGTAGTATAGTTTCCGGATTTCCCGTCGTCGCCTGCGCAAGCAGGAAGAAAGTGAGGTTCTCATGAAAAAGATGATTCTCTGTGCAGCCCTGGCCGCGGCGTGCGCGGCGTTCGGCGCAGGCAGCGCATCCGCTGCCCCCGCGGTGCCGCCGGCTCCCCGGGCGCCGGCTGAAAAAGTCGTGACGCCCCCGTCCCGCACTTACATGGACAGCGTCATGCGCGCGGAATATGACGGCACGGCCGGCCGCCCGATGCGCGGCGTAGTCATGGCCTATGAAGAAATGCGCGGGCCCCGTGCGATGCGCCCCGGTCCTGTGATGAGAGGCCCCGGCCCCGCGCGGGCGGAAGGAGTCCGCCAGGCCGGATTCAATGACGACGGCGTGCGCCGTCCGGCCCGTCCGCCGAGAGGCGACGTCCGCCGGGGCGATGACCGTCAGGCTCCGCCGCAGGCGGCCCGGCGCGGCGAACGCCGGTATCACCGCTACGGCCCTGACGGACGCGTGCACTGCCCGTACGGCTATGACCACCGCCGCGGCGACTGCCCTTACTATGAAGAACGCCGCGCTTACTACTACGACGATGACCGGTATGACGACTGGGACGACGACGGCTGGTATGATGACGACGGCTATTATCATCACCGCGCCTACCGCCACCACAGAGGCTATCGGTACTGATTGAACGAAAGCGAGGTATTTCCATGAAACGCTGGATCCTTTCTGCCGCCCTCACCGCATCGCTCCTCGGTGCGGGCGCGCTCGCGGCGGACGCCCACTGCGGCTGGGGCCCCGGCTGCTACCGCGGCTACGACCGCGCAGCCTATGCGGACGAGACCTGCCCGTGCGGCTACGGCGATCCGCACACCCGCGGCGACTGCCCCTACTACGGCGGCCGGTATGCAGACCGAGGCGGCTGGTACGACGATGACGGCTGGTATCATCACGGCCCGCACCACTACGGCGGCCGGTACTGATCCCTGATGATTTCTCTTTCGGAAAGCGAGGTTCTCCATGAAGAAATGGCTCCTCTCGGCGGCTGTCGCCGCGGCGCTCCTCGGCGCGGGCGCGTTCTCTGCCGACGCCTACGGCCCGCATCACGGCCGGTATATGGACCGGTATGACGACGACCGCTACGAATACGAAGATGACGACTGGTACGACGATGACCGCTACGAGCGCGAAGACGATGACTGGTACGACGACGACCGCTACGAACGCGAGGACGACGACTGGTACGATGACGACCGCTATGAACACGAAGACGATGACTGGTATGATGACGACCGGTACGAGCACGAAGACGACGACTGGTACGACGATGACCGCTACGAACATCGCCGGCCCCGCCGCTGAGCGCTGACGGTCTGTCGGAAAGGAAGCGGAATCTCCCATGAAACGCACCCTGATCTGCGCGGCGATCGCGCTCCTTGCGGCTCTCCTCTCCGGAGGCGCGGCGTCCGCCGCATCGCCGGCGCTCCCCTCGGACGGCCAGCCCGGCTGGACGCAGGCCGCGCCGGCCCACCACTACGAAGGCGGCCATCACTATGACCGCGTCTGGCATCACGGCGGCTGGCACCATTGAGCCGCCCATTCCTCCTTTGAAAAATCCCTCTCTGCCGGGTTCTGTCCCCTCCGGCGGGAGGGATTTTTGATTGGTCCGCTCTTTGGCATGCCGACCCGGCTTTTCATTTCTTTTCCTTCTGTCCATATTCCTGTATACTGAAATTAATCAAACGATTAATGAATGTGAGGTGCCGTATGAAACAGGGAAAAAGAGAACAGATCCTCCGCGCTGCTGCCGCGCAGTTCGCGGAGAAGGGCTACGAGGGCGCGTCCATCCGGGCCATCGCGGAAGCGGCCGGCGTCAATATCGCCATGATCTCCTACTATTTCGGCGGGAAGCGGGGACTATATGAAGAAGCCTTCACCAGCCAGCTCAGCGCGCTCCAACCTTTTCTCACGCTCGACGCGGAAACGGAGCCTCCGCTCCGGATCTTCCAGTGCTACGCGGAGACGGCCGCGGCCGTTCACGAGGATAGTCCGTATCTCCTCCCCTATCTTTACCGGATCCTGCTGTCCCCGAGCACAGATGCCGGGCCGATCTTCGCCCGATACGTCTCTCAGATGTTCCATCAACTGTGCCGCGCCGCCGTCCGCGGACAGGAGGCAGGCCTGATCCGGACCGATCTCGACCCCAAATCGGCGGTGCTCTTATTTGCCGGGGGCATCAATTTCCATTTCCTAAGCCGCCGGATCCGGGCGCACATCGACCGGGACGGCACCCTTTTCCCGGAGGAAAAATCCTATATCCGGCAGGCGCTCTCCATTTTCTTTCAGGGCATCGAAAGGCGGGATCCTTCATGAGGAAAAAATGGCTCTTTTTCGCATTCGCGTTTCTCTTCGCCGCGCTGGCCGCGGGCGCTGTGCTGGAATACCGCCGCCAGCAGGCGGAAGCGCGCATTCTCACCGGCACGGTCGAAGTGACGACGGCCGACATCGTACCGAAGGCGAGCGGCTACCTGGCTTCGCTCTCCATCGACGAGGGGGACTCAGTGAAGAAAGGCATGGAGGCGGCCCGGCTGTCCCGGCCTGATCTGGAAGCGGCGCAGCTCCGGGACCGGGCTTCGTATGAAGCGGCGCTGGCCAGCCTCTGGAAGCTGGAAAACGGCAACCGCGCCGAAGAGATCCGGCAGGCGCAGAATGAGACTGCCGCTGCCCGTGCGGCAAGCCTCCAGGCGGATCGGGACCACGCCCGCATGGCCGCGCTCATCGCGGAAGACGCCGTCTCCCGGCAGGCGTATGACGCGGCTGTCGCCGCCCGGGACGCCGCGGCGGCCAATCTCCGGGCCGCCATGGCGCATCAGCAGCTCATGGAGCAGGGCGCCCGGGAAGAGGATCTGGCCATCGCGCGGCACACCCTCCGTCAGGCGGAAGCCACGCTGGCCATGTCTACAGACGCCGTGCGCGACCTCTCCGTGCCCGTCCCCCTCTCCGGCGTGATCCTCACGAAGCATTACGAGCCCGGCGAATACGTGGCGGCCGGGGCCTCCATCGCCACCGTGGCGGACCTGTCGGACTGCTGGGTAAAGGTGTACGTCTCGCCGGAAGAACTGGGACAGCTCCGCATCGGAGACCGGGCGGACGTCTCCATCGACGGCGCGCCGGGCCGCACATGGACGGGCCGCGTCTCGGAGATCCGGGACTCCGCGGAATTCACGCCGCGGCAGAGCATCACCCGGAACGAGCGGGCCAATCTGGTCTTCGCTGTGAAAGTGGCCATTCCCAATGAAGACGGGCTCATGAAGCCCGGCATGCCGGCGGATGTGATCTTCCATGGATAGGCGGCAGACTGTCATCGAGACGCGGGACCTGACGCGCCGCTTCGGCGATTTCACCGCGGTGGACCGCCTCTGTCTCTCCGTCCCGCGCGGCGCGATCTACGGCTTCATCGGCTCGAACGGGAGCGGCAAGTCCACGGCCATCCGCATGATCTGCGGGCTCCTCGCGCCCACCTCCGGGCAGGCGGTCGTCCTCGGCTGCGACACGGCGCGCGAGCCGGACCGGGTGAAGCAGCGAATCGGCTACATGTCCCAGAAATTCAGCCTCTACCTGGACCTCACGGCGGAGGAAAATCTCGATTTCTACGGCAGCCTCTACGGGCTTGCCTCCGCGGAACGCCGCGCCAGGCTGGAAGAGACGCTCGCTCTCATGCGCATCGAAGACAAGCGCCGCGTCCTCGCGGGCGGTCTGTCCGGCGGGCAGAAGCAGCGCCTCGCCCTGGGCTGCGCCATCCTCCACCGGCCGGAGCTCCTCATCCTGGACGAACCCACCTCCGCCGTAGACCCTGCGTCGCGCCGCCTGTTCTGGAATCTCCTCGCAGAGCTCGCCGCGGGCGGGCGCACCACCATCCTCGTGACCACCCATTTCATGGATGAAGCGGAACACTGCGACCTCATCGGCTTCCTGCAGGCGGGCCGCCTCCTCGCCGAGGGCTCGCCCGCCGCCCTCAAGGCCGGCCTCCCGGGACGCCTGTGGTCCCTGCGCCTCCCTTCCCCGGAAGAAGCGGCGGCCGCCGCGAAATCCTGCGGCCTCCCCATCCTCGAAGCGTACACGTTCGGCCGGCAGTACCGGGTTTTCCTCCCCGCTGATGCGGCGCCGCCGGAATCGCTCTGCCCCGTGCCGGAGGAGCTTTCCATGGAAGACGTATTCATTTATTACGACAGACACCCGGGAGGTGACCGGACATGACCCGATTCTTCGCCGTCCTGCGGAAAGAACTCCGCCAGATGCGCCGCGACACGGTGACGCTCGTCATCATGTTCCTTCTTCCGCTGTGCCAGCTCCTCCTCTTCGGCTTCGCCATCCACACCGATGTGAAGCACCAGGCCACCGCCGTTTTCGACCAGTCCCTCTCCGAGGAGAGCCGGGACCTCATCGCGGCGTTCGCCGCCAGCGAGTACTTCGACATCCGCTACACCGCGGGCAGCTACGAAGAGGTGGACCGTCTCATCAGCGAAGGGCGCGCCCGGGCGGGTCTCATCATCCCGCCGGATCTCGCGGAAGATCTCCGCCGCGGCCGTTCCGTCCCCATCCAGGTCCTCGTGGACGCCTCCGACTCCACCTCGTCCTCCTCGGCCATCGCCGCCGCGGAAGGCATCGGCCGGCAGAAATCGCAGGAACTCCTCCTCGCCCGCCATCCGCAGCTCCGCGCCGGCGGCCTGGCGCCCTACGACATACGCATCCGCGCATGGTACAACCGGGACGCCGTCACGGTCTACTACATGCTCCCCGCCATCACCGGCATGATCCTCACCATGACGATGGTGATGGTCACCTCCATGGCGATCGTCCGCGAACGGGAGCGGGGCACCATCGAGCAGCTCCTCGTGACGCCGCTCCGCCCGTGGGAGCTCCTGCTCGGCAAGATCGTCCCCTACATCTTCATCGGCTACATCCAGCTCACCGTGGCCATCCTCGTGGGCCTCGCCGTCTTCGGCGTGCCTCTGCGCGGGAGCCTCCTTCTCCTCTACGGTCTCTCTTCCCTCTTTCTCCTCGCCTCGCTCACGCTGGGTCTCCTCATCTCCACCGCCGCCCGGAGCCAGATGCAGGCCATGATGATGTCTTTCGCCTGTTTCCTGCCGAGCGTCCTCCTGTCGGGCTTTCTCTTCCCGCGGGACGCCATGCCCCTTTTCTTTCAGGCGGTAGCCGCGCTCTTTCCCATGACCTACTACGTGGATATCATCCGGGGAATCCTCCTCAAGGGATGCGGCCTCTCCGCCCTCCTGCCGCAGACGGCGGCCCTCCTCCTCTACGTCACCGCCGCCTTCGGTCTGGCGGTGAAGAAATTCTCCCGCACCGCCGGCTGATCTTCCCTCCCCTGCCGGATCCTGTCCCCTCCGGCGGGAGGGATTTTTTGTTGCGCGCATTCTTTAAGAAATCTTACGAATTCCTGCCGCTCCGTTTTCAATATTGTCCGCTACAGTAAAGACACCCGGCGGGGCGCGCTTACCATCGGCCGGAATTTACGTTATAATAAGAAAAATGTCTGCTTATAAGGAGTTTCCCATGATTTCGATCGTCACCCCGGTATACAATGAAGAAGATAACGTCGTCTATTTCCACGATGCAGTGACCCGCGTGATGAAGGAGCTCGGTATGGATTACGAGATCCTCTACATCAATGACGGATCCACGGACAGCACGGAGCAGAAGCTCCGCACGCTCGCCTCGGCGGATCCCCATGTGCGGGCCATTTCTTTTGCGCGGAATTTCGGCCACCAGATCGCCATCACCTGCGGCATGGATTTCGCCGACGGCGACGCGGTCATCACCATGGACGGGGATATGCAGCACCCGCCGGCGCTCATCCCGAAGCTCGTCGGGAAGTGGCAGGAAGGGTACGACATCGTGCAGGCCATCCGCACCGCCACGGAGGATGCAGGCTTCGTGAAGCGCGTCACTTCGTCCGGATACTACGCGGTCATCAACGCCATCTCGGACAGTCCTGTCCGCCCGGGCGGCTCGGACTTCCGCCTCATGGACCGGAAGGCCATCCTGACTTTCCGCCGCTTCCGGGAGCACAGCCGCTTCATCCGCGGCATCATCGGGAATATGGGATACAGGCAGGCCACCGTGGAATACGTCGCTCCGGCGCGCCATGCAGGCGTGTCGAAATTCTCCATGAAGAAGATGCTCCATCTCGCCATGGACGGCATCCTCACCAATTCCACCGTGCCCCTCCGCATGATCTTTTACGTGGGCGTCCTGTCCATGATCTTCGGCTTCCTCCTCATCCTCTACGTCTTCGGCTGCTGGGTGCTCGGCCACACCGTGCCGGGATGGGCCACCATGACCATCCTGCTCTCGTTCTTCGGCAGCTTCCAGCTCCTCGGTCTGGGCATCGTCGGCGAGTACATCAGCCGCATCTTCAAGGAAGCCCAGAACCGGCCGCTCTACTGGATCGGGGACGACACCGCCGACGACCCCGCGAGCCCCTACAGGCAGGCGCGGGCCGGCCGCTGACCGCGGCTATCGCCAGAGGAGACCCGCACCGGATCTCCGGAAAGGAACAACAAATGGCAAATAACGATTTCTTCGGAAGCGAGATTTTCAAAGAGCTGCTGGAAGGCATGCAGGAGGAAGAGCGCTTCACCGCCACCTACCGCATCGAGGCCTCCGATTTCCAGAGCGCCCGGGAAAAGGCCCTCGCCATCGCTTATGAGCAGACCGTGGAATGCCCCGCCGATCTCATCCGGGGCACGTGGATCGAGCAGCGCGTGGTGGGCCATGTGGAAGACCTCAAGAAAGCCCAGCCCGGCGCGTACTACGCGGTCATCTCCTACCTGCCGGAAGCCGTGGAAGGCGACTTCACGGAATTTCTCAACATGCTCTTCGGCAATGTGAGCCTCCTGCCGGGCATCCGCCTCCTGTCCGTCGAGCTGCCGGAAGCCATGGAGAGCACCTTCAAAGGGCCGAAGTTCGGCCAGAGCGGCCTGCGCGACCTCTGCGGCGTGCCCTCGGGCCCCATCCTCATGTCCGCGGTGAAGCCACTCGGCCGGAGCGCAAAGGAGCTGGCGGAGATGGCGGGCGCGCTCGCGCTGGGCGGCTGCCCCCTCATCAAGGACGACCACAGCCTCTTCGACCAGCGCTGGGCGCCTTTCGAAGAGCGCGTCTCCGCCATGGCGGACGCCGTGCACGAGGCGAACGCGAAGACCGGCGGGCATTCGCTCTACATCGCGAACTGCACCGCGGACAACCTGCGCTTCCTCGACCGGGCCTACAAGGCGGAAGAGCTCGGGGCGGACGGCATCATGGCCGCGCCGGGCCTCGTGGGATTCAGCATGGTGAAAGCCCTCGCCGACGCGCCGGACTTCCACCTGCCCATCTTCCTCCATCCGTGCTTCTCCGGCGGCTTCGTCCAGCACGAGGACACGGGCATCGCGCCGTACTGCTACTACGGCCAGCTCGGCCGCCTCGCCGGCGCGGACGCGGTGATCTTCACGAGCTTCGGCGGGCGCTTCGTCCACAGCGAAGAGGACTGCGCGCTCATCGCGTCGTCCCTGTCCGCGCCCATGCGCTATGTGAAGCCCGCCTTCCCCGTGCCGAGCGGCGGCATGAAGTGGCAGCTCTTCGGCCGCATGTGCCGCGTGTACGGCGGCAACGCGGTCTTCCTCGTGGGCGGCGCGCTCCAGACGGAAGGACCGGATCTCACGGCGAATACGAAATTCTTCCTGGAAAAGCTCCGCGAAGCGTACGGCCAGATGAAATGAAATACGGCAGCCCCCGGCGGGGCTGTTTTTTTTATGCAGATGATAAAGGAAATATTCATTTTTCATCCGCAGGCAGGTCCGTCCCGTCATAGCCGCTTCCCATGGACTGCATATAGAAAAGGAATGGCAGAGGGCATAATTCCGCGCCGATAAAATTTTATTTTTCCGGAGTTATAATACTATAATACATATTTTCTTCAAGCCCCTGTATCCGCTCTCCGTCAGGAGCCGGCCCGCCGTCCGACAGAGGATTTGACAATCTGCAAGAATATACCTATAATGAAAATCACAATTTCATTTTTCTGCAAAGGCGCTGCCTCCTTTCCGGGAGACGGCGCTTTTTTCTTTCCCCATGACAACTGCACAGCAAGCGATGACGCCCGCATTTCCCTGCGCGGCGTTTTTTCGTCCAAAGGCAACGGCGCCGGTATGACTCTCATACGCGGCGCTTTTTCATAGACAATTCACGACAAAGGAGGAATCCCAATGACACAGATCGATCTGAACAGCGATCTCGGAGAAAGCTACGGCGCCTACACCATCGGTAACGACAGCGAGGTGCTGCGCTACGTGAGCTCCGCCAATATCGCCTGCGGCATGCACGCGGGCGACCCCTTCGTGATGCACCGCACGGTGCGGCTCGCCCTCGAGCGGGGCGCGGCGCCGGGAGCGCATCCGGGGCTGATGGACCTTCCCGGCTTCGGCCGGCGGGCCATCCCCACGAAGCCGGAGGAGGCGTATGACCTCACCGTGTACCAGGTGGGCGCGCTCGCCGCGTTCGTCAGGGCGGAAGGGGGCCGGCTCCAGCATGTGAAGCCCCACGGCGCGCTGTACAACATGGCCGCGAAGGACATGGCGCTCGCGGAGGCCATCGCCGCAGCCGTGCGCGACGTGGACCCCGGTCTCGTGCTGTACGGCCTCGCCGGGAGCTGCCTCGTCCGGGCGGCGGAGGCGGCGGGCCTCGCGGCGGCGAGCGAAGTCTTCGCGGACCGCACGTACCAGGACGACGGCTCGCTCACGCCGCGCTCGCAGCCCGGCGCGGTCCTCACGGACGACGAGGCGGCCATCCGGCAGGTGCTCCGCATGGTGGAGCACGGCACGGTCGTCTCCGTCACGGGGAAAGAGATCCCCGTCCGGGCGGACACGGTATGCATCCACGGCGACAGCCCGAAAGCCCTCGAGTTCGCCCGGCGCATCCGGGAGCGGCTCCTCGCCGAGGGCGTCCGCATCGTTTCTTTTGCCGGCCGGTGACGGCCGTATTTCCTGAATCAGAGAGGGGGATCTTCCCATGAAAAAATTTGACTGGAGCGTCCTGCTGGGCGCGGCCTTCCTGATGGCGACCTCGTCCATCGGACCGGGTTTCCTCACGCAGACCACCGTATTCACCGAACAGCTCAAGGCGAGCTTCGGCTTCGTCATCCTCACCACCATCATCCTCGACATCGGCGCGCAGCTCAACGTGTGGCGCATCATCGGCGTCTCCGGCAAGCGCGGGCAGGATGTGGCGAACATGGTCCTGCCGGGCCTGGGCTACTTCGTGGCGGCGCTCATCGTACTGGGCGGCCTCGCCTTCAATATCGGCAACATCGCCGGCGCGGGCATGGGCTTCAACGTGCTCTTCGGCCTCGACACCGTGACCGGCGCGGTCATCAGCGCCGTGCTGGCCATCTCCATTTTCATCGTGAAGGAGGCGGGCCGCCTGATGGACCGCTTCACCCAGCTCGCGGGCCTCGTGATGATCGTGCTCACCCTGTACGTGGCCTTCTCCTCCGCGCCGCCCGTGGGCGAAGCCCTCGTGAAGACCGTCGCGCCGGACACCATCGATCCCATGACCATCGTCACCATCGTGGGCGGCACCGTCGGCGGCTACATCACCTTCTCCGGCGGGCACCGCCTCATCGACGCGGGCATCACCGGCAGGGAAGCGATCCCCCAGATCTCCCGCAGCGCCGTCACCGGCGTGTGCCTCACCGGCGTGATGCGCGTGCTCCTCTTCCTGGCGACGCTCGGCGTCATCAGCGCGGGCCTCACGCTGGACAGCGCGAATCCCCCGGCGTCCGTCTTCCACCTCGCCGCGGGCAACGTGGGCTACAAGGTCTTCGGCGTCGTCATGTGGGCGGCGGCCATCTCCTCCGTGGTCGGCGCAGCGTACACCTCCGTATCCTTCATCCGCACGTTCAACAAATGGATCGACGCGAACTACCGCTGGTTCGTCATCGCGTTCATCATCTTCTCCACCTTCGTCTTCGCCGTCGTCGGCCAGCCTGTGAAGACCCTCATCCTCGCGGGCGCGCTGAACGGCCTCATCCTCCCGATCACGCTCCTCGTCATGCTCGTGGCGGCGCACAAGAAATCCATCGTGGGCGACTACAAACATCCCCTGTGGATGACCGCCTTCGGCGCGGTGGTCGTCGCCATGACGGCGTACATGGGCGTCCTCACCATGATGAAACAGCTCCCGAAGCTCTTCATGTAAAGGGAGGAGGGGCCCTGTGGAACACGCATACACCATCCTTCCTCTCGGCGAGGCGGGCCTGCTCGTCCGCTTCGGCAGCGAGATCCGCCCGGACATCCACCGGTGCGTGAAGGCCCTCGCGGACGACCTCGCCGCGCACCCCTTTCCCGGCCTCGTGGAGACGGTCATCTCCTACACGGGCCTCGCCGTCTATTACGATCCCTTCCGCGTGCGCCGCACCGGCGCTCCCGGGCAGGACTCCGCCTTCCGCATCGTGTCGGACCTCCTCGCGCGGGAATGCATCCCCCGGGCGGACGACAGCGGCCGCGCCGCGCCGCGCGTGGTGGAGATCCCCGTGGTCTACGGCGGGGAGTACGGGCCGGACCTCGATTTCGTGGCGGAGCACAGCGGCCTCTCGCCGGAAGAGGTGGTCCGCATCCACACGGCGCCGGAGTACCTCGTGTACATGATCGGCTTCTGCCCCGGATTCCCCTACCTGGGCGGCATGGACAAGCGCATCGCCACCCCGCGCCGGGCCACTCCGCGCGTCGCCATCCCCGCGCGGAGCATCGGCATCGCCGGCGAGCAGACCGGCGGCTATCCCGTCTCCACCCCCGGCGGCTGGCAGATCATCGGCCGCACGCCGACGGACATGTTCCGCCCCGACCGGGCGGACGACCCGAGCCTCCTCCACGCGGGGGACCTCGTGAAATTCACCGCCATCTCCGAAGAAGAGTATCTCGCACGAAGGGAGGGACAGCCATGAGCCTGTCTATCATCCGCCCCGGCCTGATGACCACCGTCCAGGACGGCGGCCGCTGGGGCTGGCAGAAGATCGGCGTCATCCCGTCGGGCGCGATGGACGTCTACTCCCTGCGCACGGCGAATATCCTCGTGGGCAATAATGAATACGAAGCGGCCGTGGAGATCACCCTCACCGGCCCCACCATCGAATTCACCTCCGACACGCTCATCGCCATCACGGGCGGCGATTTCCGCCCCATCATCGACGGGCAGCCCGTGCCCATGTTCCGCCCCGTGGCCGTCCGGGCGGGGGCCATCCTGCGCTTCGGCGCGTGCCGCACCGGCTGCCGGGCCTACCTCGCCGCGGCCGGCGGCTACGACGTGCCCCTCGTCATGGGGAGCCGCAGCACCTGCCTCCGCGGCGGATTCGGCGGCTGGGAAGGGCGCGCCCTCCGCAGGGGGGACGTCCTCCCCACGAAGGAGCCCGGCGAATTCGGGCAGAAGATGATGTACAACATCTTCTCCCGCGGGGCCCACTCCTTCCAGAAGGCGGGCTGGCGCATCAGCCAGACCCACGTCACAGAGGAGCGCCTCCGGAAGCCCATCCGCGTCATGGCGGGCCTCCAGTACGACGCCTTCACCGACCAGGCGCGGTATGATTTCTTCAATACGAGCTTCCTCATCACCACCCAGTCCGACCGCATGGGCTACCGCCTCGAAGGGCCGGAGCTGCCTCTCCGGGCGCCCCTCGAGATGATCTCCGAAGCGTCGCCGCTCGGCACCGTGCAGGTCCCGCCGAGCGGCCGGCCCATCATCCTCATGGCGGACCACCAGACCACCGCGGGCTACCCCGTCATCGCGCAGGTCTCCCTCGTGGACGCGGCCCGCGTGGCCCAGCTCAAGCCGGGCGACCGCCTCGACTTCCGCCTCATCAGCCAGGAAGAAGGCGAGCGCCTCTACATCGAGATGGAGCAGTGCATGGAAAATATCAAGATCGCCGTGGCAGGCATGTTATAAAGGAGGGATCCCCTTGCTGTCCCTGAATGAAATCAAAGAATTGATGAAGCTCCTCGAAGCTTCCCCGCTCTCGAAAATCGAACTCACCTACGGCGACGGCAGCGTCCTGCTCGAAAAGAGCGCCGCCCCCGCCGCGCCGGTCCCCGCGCCCGCGGCCTCCGCCGCCCCTGCGTCCGCCCCGCAGCCCGCCGCGCCCGAGCCGGCCGGGCAGATCGTGGACATCACCGCCCCCATGGTGGGCACCTTCTACAGCGCGCCCGACCCGAAAGCGCCGCCTTTCGTGAAAGTGGGCGACTCCGTCACGCCGGGCACCGTGGTATGCGTCCTCGAAGCGATGAAGATCTTCTCCGAAGTGGACGCCGAAGTGGAAGGGGAAATCACGGAGATCCTCGTGAAGGACGGCGACTTCGTCGAATTCGGCCAGCCGCTCTTCCGGGTGCGGCAGTCCTCCGGCCGCGCGTGAGGTGCCGCCATGTTCCGCAAGATACTGATCGCGAACCGGGGGGAGATCGCCGCGCGCATCATCCGCGCCTGCCATGAGATGGGCATCAGCGCCGCCGCGGTGTACTCCGAGGCGGACCGGGACTCCCTGCCCGTGCGCCTCGCGGACGAAGCGTACTGCATCGGCCCCTCGCAGGCGAAGAAAAGCTACCTCGACATCGCCCGCCTCATCGAGACCGCCCGCGCCGCCGGGGCGGACGCCATCCACCCGGGCTACGGCTTCCTCTCGGAAAACGCGGATTTCGCCGACGTGTGCGCGAATTACCGCATCGCCTTCATCGGCGCGTCCGGCGAAGCCATCCGCCACATGGGCGACAAGGCCATGGCCCGCAGCACCATGATCCACGCGGGCGTGCCCGTCGTCCCCGGCACGGAAGGGCTCATCACCGACGAGGACGAAGCGCGGCGCATCGCGGCCTCCATCGGCTACCCCGTCCTCATCAAGGCGACCGCCGGCGGCGGCGGCAAAGGCATGCGCGTCGTGGAGGACGAAGAGGAGCTGGGCCGGGCGCTCCGGCAGGCCGCGCAGGAAGCGGAGCGCTCCTTCGGCAATGCGGGGGTCTACCTCGAGAAATACCTCCCCCGCTCCCGCCACGTGGAGATCCAGATCATGGCCGACAGCCAGGGCCATGTGGTCTACCTGGGCGAGCGCGACTGCTCCACCCAGCGCCGCCACCAGAAAGTCATCGAGGAATCCCCCTCCCCCATCATGACGCCGGACCTGCGCCGCCGCATGGGCGAAGCCGCCGTCCTCGCCGCGAAAGCCGTGAACTACTGCGGCGCGGGCACGGTGGAATTCATCGTCACCGACGACGGACAGTTCTATTTCATGGAGATGAATACGCGCATCCAGGTGGAGCACCCCGTCACCGAGATGGTCACCGGCACGGACCTCGTGAAGGCGCAGATCGCCGTCGCCGCCGGGGAGACACTCCCGTGGAGCCAGCAGGACATCCGCATGAACGGCTGGGCCATCGAATGCCGCATCAACGCGGAAGACCCGCGGCACAATTTCATGCCCTGCCCGGGCACCCTCACCCGGTACACGCCGCCCTTCGGCAAGGGCATCCGCGTGGACAGCGCCATGTACCGGGGCTGCGTCATCACCCCCTTCTACGACTCCATGATCGCCAAGCTCATCGTGTGGGCCCCCACCCGGGACGAAGCCATCGCGAAAATGGAAAAAGCCCTCTCCGATTTCAAGATCGAAGGGGTCATCACCAATATCCCGCTCCAGAAGAAGATCCTCCAGACCCCCGTCTTCCGCGAAGGCCGCATGCACACCAGCGACCTCGAAGACCATCTGGACGCCATTCTCAATTCCTGACAGGAGGTGTCCCATGGACCTTTCCAAAGCCTCTCCCGCCGACGTGCGCACCCGCATCCGCGCCGGCGAGATCACCGGCCAGACCAGCGGCCTATGCGGCGGCTACGCCCAGGCGAACCTCGCCATCCTTCCGAAGGACCTGGCCTTCGATTTCCTCCTCTTCACCCAGCGGAACCGGAAGCCCTGCCCCGTCCTCGACGTGACCGAGGCGGGCTCCCCCGTGCCGCGCCTCACCGCGCCCGGCGCGGACCTGCGCCACGACCTGCCCCGGTACCGCATCTACCGGAAGGGCGAGCTCACCGACGAAGTGACCGACATCGCCGATTTCTGGCGGGACGATCTCGTGGCCTTCCTCCTCGGGTGCAGCTTCTCCTTCGAAGCGCCCATGATCGAAGCGGGCCTCGAGATCCGCCACATCACGGACCATCACAACGTGCCCATGTACAAGACGAACATCGAGTGCGTCCCCGCGGGCGTCTTCCACGGCCCCATGGTGGTCTCCATGCGCCCCATGACCCCCGCCGACGCCATCCGTGCCGTGCAGATCACCACGCGTATGCCCTTCGTCCACGGCGCGCCCATCCACATCGGCGATCCGGAGGTCATCGGCATCCATGACATCGGCCATCCCGACTTCGGCGAACCCTCGGAAATCCGCCCGGGCGAAGTACCCGTATTCTGGGCGTGCGGCGTCACCCCGCAGGCCGTCGCCATGGCCGTCCGTCCGGTTTCGTGCAACACGTCCCGTCCGAACGCGAAGTAGGGCTTATCGTAGCCGAGCAGGCCGAGCAGCGTCGGCATCAGATCGATCTGCTGTACCACGCCCTCGTGACGGCCGCGCACCGATCCGTCGGGCGTGTAGATCAGGCAGACGATCTGGGTATTCCCCGTAGGGGTCAGCGTTTTCGGAGCGAACGTCTCGGACGAGACGTGATCGGCTACGAAGACGAAAATCGTGCGGCGGAACCAAGGCTCCTTCGACGACGTTTCCATAAATTTCTTCAGCGCCATGTCGGTATAGGCGACGCCCTGGTGCACTTTCGTTTTTCCTTTCGGCAGAGTGTCGGCGTAACGCTCGGGCACGACGAACGGGTGGTGCGAGGTGAGCGTGAAGGCCGAGGCGAAGAAAGGTTCGGGCGTTTCGGACAGCGTGCGGCTCATATATTGTAGAAACGGTTCGTCCCAGATGCCCCAGTATCCGTCGAAATCGCCCGTGCCGCAAACCTTTTCGTAGTCTTCCCTGCTGTAATAGCGCTGGACGCCCGCCAGCGTGGCATAGGCTCCGAATCCCATCGATCCCCGGCCCGATCCGTTGAAGAACGAGGTCGAGTATCCCTCGTCGGCGAGCAAGGCGGGCAGCGCTTTGGTCTCGGCCAGCGCCTGCGGCATCAGCACGAACGGCGTGCGGTAGGAAGGGATGGACGACAGAACCGAAGGCAGCGCCTCGATCGACTTGTGCCCGTTCGCGAAGGCGTTCGGAAAACAGTACCCTTCGCGCATCAGCGAGTCGAGGAAAGGCGTGAAGCCCCGTCCGTCGGGATAGAGATCCGGATTCAGCAGGGCCGAATGCTCGCTGCTGAAGCTCTCGAGCACGAAGATCACGATGTTGCGCGGCCCGAGCGCGGTCGTATCGGGCTTCGGATCGTGATAGGGAGAATAGAGCGAGTCGAGCGTTTCGGAATCGAAGAAACGGGTATAGCTCAGCGAGCGGTTTCCGAGCGTGCGCAGCAGGCAGAACGGGTTGCTCAGAATCAGGTTCGCCTTGCGGTCCGACGAGGTGTAGAGCGTCGCGTTGCTTAGCGTGATCGGGCGGGTCTGGCGGCTGAATCCGCCCCGGATGCCTCCGAGCGTCAGCGCGACTCCGGCGGCCAGTACGCCCAGATTGACCAGAAAATACCGCCTGCCTTCCCGTCGCGCCGGAGCGAAGCGAATCCGCCGGTAGCACCGGACCAGACCGAAGATCAGCGCGACGGCCAGCAGCACGACGTACCAGTTCTCGGCCATGGCTTTCAGCACGACCGTGCCCGTGTTGTCGTTGTTGCCCAGGTACGACAGCTCGTCGGCGGTGAAACGCTTTCGGGCATAGTGGAAATAGATGCCGTCCGAGAGGTTGATCGCAAGCGCGATACCGTTGACCGTCGAGTAGAGCCACAGCAGCATGCGCTGGTAGCCCTTCCGTTCGCGGAATCGGAACGGCAGCAGCGACAGCAGGATGAACGGCGCGTTGACGTACAGGATCGACGCGGTGTCGAACGCGAGGCTTCCCCGCAGCAGGTGCGGCAGCTCGTTCAGGCCGACCGGTCCGATTATGGAGGCGTTCATCAGGTAGAAAATCACGCGGCACACGGCCCATGCCGCATAGAGTAGCAGCATGCGCCGGACGAAAGCCCACAGCAGGCCGTATCGCGGGGCCGGGCGCGTTTCGCGAATTCGGTTCATGGGCGGGTCACTTTCCTTTGATGATGATTTCGGGCTTGTGGTAGACGGTCGAATGGGGCGGTACCGATTCGGTCAGCCAGACGTTTCCGCCGATCACCGTGTCGTGGCCGACGACCGTGTCTCCGCCGAGAATCGTGCTGCCGGCGTAAATGATGACGTTGTCCTCGATGGTCGGATGCCGCTTGACACCTGTGAGTTCCTTCTCGACGAACCGCGCGCCGAGCGTGACGCCCTGATAAAGCTTCACGTTCCGGCCGATGACGGTTGTCTCGCCGATGACGATGCCCGTTCCGTGGTCGATGTAGAATCGCGGACCGATCGTGGCGCCCGGGTGAATGTCGATGCCGGTTTGGCTGTGGGCATATTCCGATACGACGCGCGGCAGCACCGGAATGTCCAGCCGGTGCATCACATGCGAGAGCCGGTATACCATAACGGCGTAGAAGCCCGGATAGCACAGGATCACTTCCTCGGTACAATAGGCGGCCGGGTCGCAGCTCTTGTAAAGGTTCGCGTCTTTCATCAGCCCCGCGTAGATCAGCGGAATCTCGGCGAAGAACCGGGCCGTCAGCCGCTCGCAGCAGCAGTCCATGCCGGAGCAGAGCGGCGTGATGATATGCAGGAAATCCTGCTGCAGGTTCTCCCAGCGCAGGTCCATCTCCTTAAGCGACATGCCCCGCCGGTCGCGGACCGGGAAAAGCAGGTTCACGAGCGAGTCGACGAATCGGCGCGCGGCGACCTGCGAAGGCACTTCGCGGTAAAATACCTGCGTCATTCGGTGCAGGCGGTTCGGGAAATTCTTGATCGTGTCGGTCATGGCGTTTGCGTGTTTCGGGAAAAGTCGGGATATCGCCTGCGGCTTCCCTGCGTCAGCTTGCTGACGTACCGTTCGATATCCTGCCGGAGTTTCCGGTACAGGAAACAGTCCTTGTACTGTTCGTTGTCGAGCAGCACTTCGCGCACGTTGCGCAGCGAGTTGTTGTAGTTGCTCAGTTCGTTTTTCAGCGAGATGCCCTGTTTCGTTCCGGCTGCAATGCGGTCGATGTTCATGTCGCGGAGCTTGTCGCAGACGGTGTGCAGCAGGATCAGTACGACATTATCCATCAGCGTGTGCCCTTGCATGAACAGATGCACGTTGTTCGGCTCGACTCCCCGGTTGCGGATGTGCTGCCCGAACGTTTCCACCTCGGCGGCCCATTGCGGGTTGTGCGTCTCGAGCATCCGGACGCGCTTGGAGACCTGCCGCTCGAGCCATTCGAGAGTCTGCTGCCCGTCTTCGCGGATGTCGAGGTAGTTGAGCCGGACGCTGCTGCGGAAATCGACCAGCGTGAACGCTTTCTCGCTTTTGCGGCGGGGG
>ERZ826016.1699-NODE-1699-length-19433-cov-3.317473_pt1 | contig 19433 bp, 25 predicted proteins | sample MGYA00519872_ERZ826016 | MGnify/ENA primary metagenome ERZ826016 (study PRJEB31778, sample SAMEA3449218) | human gut metagenome | biome: human gut; feature: human-associated habitat; material: faeces | place: United Kingdom | collected 2010/2012 ... | reverse complement strand
CTGCCACGGTCTCCGGGGCCGTTCCGTGGCCCTGATCGAGAACGGCACCTGGGCCGCCCGCTCCGGGATGCTGATGACCAAGCTCCTGGAGGAGATGAAAGAGATGCGGGTGATGGAGGGGACCGTGACGCTGAAGTCCTCTGTCAAGGAGGCCCAGCGCCGGGGGCTGGAGTCCTTGGCGGACGCCATTGCCGACGAGCTGCTCCATTGAGAGGATGAGAAAATACCCCTGCCGGAGTTCCGGTGGGGGCATTTTCCGTTTCAAAGGCCCGAAAGGAGCGGAAAAAACCGCCCGCCGTGATCTGCGGCGGGCGGCTTTTCTGTATGGTAAATTTACTTTACAACAGTGTGATACCAGCATCTTCACATGTTTTCATGGTTTCTTTCCAGGTGTTCCATCCTGCTGACTTATAGTCCAGGTATTCAGGAATGATGAATGTGATTTCAGAACCAAAATCATCCTTTGAATAATTGCAATATCTTGTGGATTCCTGTGCAAAGGATGCAAGTCTGTGTCTGACCAGTTCATGACTGATTCCCCTGTCAACAACAAACTTCACTGTGACAGATGCATGTTCAAGCATTGCTTCATGTCCTGACTTGATAAGGGATGCAACCATTTTTGCAGCAGAACCTTCCTGAATTTTTCCTTCTGACTTGTAACAAGTTCTTGCAACCTGTTCAATCTTTTCTAACATTTTCTGTCCATCAAAATCATTGTAAATCTGTGTATATGCTTTAATCGCCTGCATTCTGTTCACCTATCCTTTCAAAAGTTCTTTCAATTTTCTGTTTCATAACCTGCTGAACCTGGTCTTCACATCCCATCAGGTGAATCACCTGGTCAAGAACCAGTTTCACATCTGCCAGTTCTTCAAAGATGTGTTCTTCCAGTGCTTTGACTGACCATTCAGATGCAACAGGTTGTCCAAGTCCACATTTCCTGTTCCACTTGGTCAATGCCTGGGTCAGTTCTGCCATTTCTTCAATCAACTGATTCTTCTGACCTTCCAGTCCAAAGTATTCAGCAATCTTGAATCTTGGGTCTTCTTCCTGATAATGCTGCAACATATTCTGATAGTTTGCAGCTTTGTCCAGGTCTTCCTGACCATTCTTCTGTTCATGTCTGTACTGGTATTTATAAGAATTCAGTTCACAAAAGGCTTCTGTTTTCTCATAACCAAATTTTTCAAGCATTTCTTCAATGCATTCTTTTCTTCCTGGAATGTTATAGTGTCCAGGATGAATAACATTTGACATCATCAATCACCTTCCCCTTCTTTATCATCAGACCAGTCAAATTCTTCACCACACTTTGAACACCGCTTTGGTCTATTGTCATAGATGTGTTGTGGATTCCTTATCAAAGGAAAATGAACTGGTTCTTTGCAGTTCGGACAACCAAGGTATGAATCACCGAAGTTGTCAACAATGTTTGTTGGTTTTACCAAGATACATCACCGCCCTTCTGTATATTTTCAAGATACATTTATGTTAAAAAATTTTGGAAGCATCACTTCAAACATTGCTTCAAAAATAGTCACTGGAATTGAATTCCCTGCTTGTTTATATAAAGCACCATTCAAACAGTTTGGTCTTCCTGGATGAACAGAAAGTGCTGCTTCAAAATCTTCATCAGAATAACCTTGCAACCGCCAACATTCCCTTTCTGTCAAATATCTGAAATCACCATCTTCCAATTCGACAACACCGCTGTTTGGGCATCTCATCTGTTTGCAGGTGATTGTCATTGCATAATCTTTGATGACTTCAACCCTTCCATTGAATACAGAATCACCTTCTGCAATTCTATTCAGCATGGATGGTTGTGTCACAACATAGTATTCAGGAACTTCATCTTCAAGATAGTTGTCAATGTCTTCCATAGGTTTTCTTTTCATAAGGTCAAAATCAAATGCTTCATCACCAAGGACTGAAACTGTAAAGACCCTTTGTCTTGCCTGTGGAAGTCCAAAATCCCTTGCATCAAGTATTTCATAGTTGTTTGTATATCCAAGCATCTTCATATATGACAGATACCTTTCAAAATTGTGCTTCATGTGCTTTGACAAAACATTCTTCACATTTTCCCAAATGACAACCTTTGGTTTCCATTCACCCATCTGTTCAATGATGTGAACTGTTTCCCACATAAGGGATGACCTGGTTTCTGAACCTTCATCTGCCCCTTTCTGATGTCCTGCAATGCTGAAATCCTGACAAGGACTTCCATGAATCAGGATGTCAGGTTTCAGATTCCATCCAACAACTGACTGTGTTTTATATGCCAATTCATCAGCAAACATTGCATTGTATGACCTTACCGCCTTTTCATCAATTTCCACATAGTCAATGGATTTCACTGGAACACCAAGGTTCTTCAATGCAACCCTGGGTGAACCAATTCCACCGAACAATTCAAGAATCTGCAATTTCTGTTCTTCCATGTATTAGTTCACCACCTTCTGAAATAATCTGTATTTTTTCTTGTTGATTGTTTTGTTCACAATCTTATAGTTGAATGTTTTCACCATCTGCCTGCTGAACTCAATCTTTGACAGTGCCTGCAAGGATTCTGACAAGCAGAATTCCTTGTATCTTTCATAAACCGCTGATGTTGGTTCATTTTCCAGTTCAAAGTCTTCATCTTCACAATCCTTGACGAACATCAGAAGTGGATTGTTTCTTTCTTCATATTCTTCAAGTTCCTGCTGCATTGCTGCTGATGTGGTGAAGTTCTTTGTTTCAAGAACCCTTTTCAATCCCTGGATTCCAAGCTGAATCAGGTATTCCATGGATTCCTGCCCTTTCAGTTCTTCTTCAATTCCTGGTTTGAAATTTGGGTCATCAGACTTGAATTTTGCATTGAATGGAACAATGACAAGTCTTCTCATGATTGCTTGTGAATCAGAACCTTTTCCCATTCTTGGAATGCTATTTGCTGAAAACAGCAGCTTGCAGAATGGTTTGAAGTCAAACTTTGGTTGTCCTTTCTGTTCTGCATCAATGGTTTCACCAGTGACAATTTTCTTGAAGACCGCCGTGTCTGTGACAAATTCATTTGAAATATCATCACCAATATTTGCCAATTTTCCAAACATCATGACTGTGCTGAATCGGTCACCCAACTTTTTCAAGTCCAGTGATGAAATATTCTTTTCAGACATAAGGTTTGAAAGGGTCTTCAAATATGTACTTTTTCCATTGCTACCTGTTCCAGTCAGGATGAATGCCTTTCCACCTGCAAGTGTGTTTGACCTATACATACAAGCACCAACAATTTCTTCAAGAAGTGACCTGATTTCTGCATCCTTGCAGGAAACATTGTCAAGCATATTGTCAATCACTTCACTGGATGCCTGCCTGTTAAAATCCCAAGGAATCTTGTTTGTGATAACCACATCAGGTGTGAAATCTGAAAAAGAATCTGTCACAACATTATAAAGACCATTTCTGAATGCAATCATGCAAGCAGGTGCAGCCTTTGTGTTATCCCTGATTAAAATGTTCAGGTATGCCATGACTTCCTGTCTTTTTGCCCTGTTCAACTGTGGAAGGTGCTGAATCATCACTGCTTCAATTTCTTCCTGCCCTGACACATAGATTCCATCTTTATACATGTGAAGCTGACCATTCAATCTGATGATGTGATGGTTGTTTTTCAAGAACACTGCAAACTTATCAAACAAGAATGTTGTTCCCTTGTAGAATATAGGCTTGCTGAATGCTTCATCACGCATGATGACTTCCAGTTCTTCATCAGATAAAGGTTCTTTCAGGACATATTTGTTGATTATCCGCAACACATCCCTTGCTTCTTCCTTTTCAAAATCCGCTGACTGCAAGGTCAGGATGTAATTGAACAATGCCTGGTTTCTTCCATCACCTGCATCCATGTCCAGGAATTCTGCCTTTCCTTTGACTGGAAGCATCCATTTTGGAATTTCCTGATAGACTTCACCATCTTCCTGATAGATGTCATAAATGACTTCCCTTTCCTTGCCATCATATTTCAATATTTCATAGGAATTTTTGACACCAACCTTGATGTCTGCTGTCAAACCAATTGCCAGTTTGCAATGTGTGAAGCATTTTTCCACACCTGCATTCTTGAACAAAAAGTGCTTTCCCCTGGTTGTTGCGTAAACCCTACAATTTAACTGCAAGTCTTCCACAATATTCATCAACACTTCTGACTGTTCAAAGTCATCAATGTCAACCAGGATTGTTTCTTCATCCAAAATTCCTGCAAATTCAGGAAGTGACTTGACTTGTTCATAAGTCTTGAAGTCTGTTCTGTTTTTGAATTTCTCTATGCACTTTTTGTCCTTGGTTTCAACATAACCTTTGAAAAACATCCTTCATCACTTCCTTTGCTCTAATATTTCCAAGTGCTTCAAGAACAAATCCTTCTGCCTGATGCTTCTGTTGAAATCAGACATGCATCCTGCATATACCGCTTTGAAGTGTTTGTTCTGTTCTTTTATGTCTGCCAGTTCATCCTTGGTCAATGGAACACCATTTGGATGCTTCCTGGATTCAATTATTGCAATTGTGTCTGCAACCTTCTGTTTATATTCAACAGCTTTCTTTCCTGAACTGATTCTTTTTTCTTCCAGTTCATTCACCTTGTCCTGAAAGAACTGCCGCATGGTCTGCATTATTTCTTCCCTGTGTTCAAAATCCAGGTCAACAACCTTCAACAGTTTCTTCAATCTTGCCTGGGATGTTGGAAAGAATGCATCCATCCGAATATTCATTTGTCCATTGTCATATTTGATTTGTATATCCATCACATCACCCCAAAATCTTCCAATCTTTTATTTGCCATGTCCACATACCATTGTTTGTCAAGGTATGAAGGACATCTGACATCAGCCATGTCTTCATTGAATATGAAACAGTGTTCAGGACTGGATGCAATCTTTTCAGGTTTCCCTGTTCGGATTGATACCTTCTTGACACCTGCATCTGTTTCCTTGGTTGAAGCAAACACCCTGATGCATTTTTCTTTTATCGGTTCATCACCATGCAGGATGGTGGAATATTTATTTGTTATCTTTGTTACCATCTGAAATTCTTTCAGGTCATCACATCTGTTGATGAAGTTTTCCACTGGAACACCCTTGGTCATATATTCAACCAGAGCATGATTCACAATAGGGAAATCCCCATAATCAAGATTTGACAGCTTCTTCACATAAGCACCTTTTGACTTTATATGTCCATCAGGTGCAACAATGATATAGTTGTTCACATCCTTCTGAAAAACTTTTCTGTATTCATCAAATTCCAGTGTCAGACCAGTTCTTTGTTCCCATTCATAAGCAATGTCATCAATCTTGTTGAACCATTCATCTTCATCTTGTCCATCAGGCATCTTTATCAAAATACCATCTGTGTTGGACTGAATCAGTTGTGCATAAGGTTCAATGTGTTCTATCAGGTCAAGAAGAAGAATCTGACCATAGACACAAACTTTGTTTGACATCAAAGGGTCATACAAATCATTGTTCTTGTCCTTCAATACACCATAAGTTGAATTCAACACGATTTTCAGAACCGCCTGCAATGGGTCTTTCTTCTTTTTCAGTTCCAGTCTTTCATGATAGATGTCCACAAACTTTTGTGGGTCAACAATGTTCCTGCTGTGCAGATTGTATCTAATCATCAATGATGGATAAAGTGAAGCAACATCCATCATCAGAAAATATCCTTCACCGCTGTATTTTTCCAAAGCACCATGAACACCGCCCCATGCAAAAGTGTGTGGACACCCTGCAACCATCACTGAATATTGATTCTTTTCAGGCTTCTTCTTTCCTGGAACATGTCTGAAATAACATCTGTTATCAGGATTTGAATACCAGTCAAGGACATCTTTGTATTTTTTCACCTGATGTGTGTCAGGGAAATCAATGTCAAATTCATCATTTCTGTCACCCTGTCTGTGTGCATCCAGGATGATTGCAGTCAACTGTGGTTTTGTTTTTGAAATCAAAGACAGGTCAAGTGGTCTTCCTTTGCAGGCAAGTTTCACAAGTTCCAACCTTCCATTGAATTCTTCCTTCCTTTGCAGGAACACTTCAACAGTCTGTTCCACATCATGAATACAATATTTCACTGTTTCATCAATTTCTTCCTGTGTCAGTTTCCTTTCAATGTCGAATGGAACACCTGATTCTTTGATGTTGTTCCCCATACTTCCTTCAAACCATTTCAACCCTTTGTCCAGGTTCAGCATCACATCATAATTGTTCAATGGTACATTGCGAAGCAGTGAAGAAAATTTCCATCCAGGTTGTCCTTTGATAATGATGAAATCATTGATTCTTTTTGGGTCAAATCCACAAAGGATTCCTTTCAAAATATACTGGTCATAATAATTTGAATTGAAACCAACCCAAATGTCATTCTTGTTTGCCTGATATAAGGATTCAAGTTCTTCCTTGTTGTTAATGATGACATGCTGCTTCTTTTCATTCATGTCCAGGACAACAACCAACCAGTCATATTTGAAGACTTCAAAGTCATAAAACAGCATTTTCTTCACCTTCCTTTCAATCAGGTATCTTCCCAAGATACATTGATTTCAAAAAAATTTGCATCCTGGGAAGACCCTTGTTTCAATTACTCAAGAACAAATACATCTGTGATTTCAAAGTCACTGAAATCCTTGTTCTTCTTGTTTGCAGTGTACTTCAAACCATATTCAAAGTTATCTGCAACCGCTTCAAAGATGTCCATAAGTAATTCAGAATACTGCTTGTATGTCTTGAATTCAATGACAGGGGCATCTGCACCCATTTCTTCAACCATCTTGCGAAGCATTTCATTATTGTTGTGAATCTGAAATCCCTGGGTGATAACCTGATTATAGAAAATCATGCTTCCCTTGTATTCACCATCAGAAACAATCTTGAACCAAATGCTGACCATAGGGTCACCCTTCTTGGATGCTTTCAGTTCCATCTGCTGAACTGCAACTTCATAATTGCCATGTGGAACTTCCTTATAATTTCCCTGACCGCCATTTGCAGCAGCTTCTTCAACATCCTTCTGCAATCCTTCTGTGTCAATTTCCTTATCCCATTTGCTGAACATATCCTGTGCCATAATTTTTCACCATTTTAACCTTTCTTTGTTTTTAATTTAATGTTGCAACTACCAGGGCAAGTGCTTCTGCACTGTTGAACCCTTCCTTGATGTGGGCATCATACAGAACCTTGTTTGCATGTGCCAGTTCCTGTGCATCCTTGATGATGCTGTCTTCCTTGTTGACAGTCTTCTTCACAACATGAACTTTTCCTTCTTTTTCTGCTGCTTCAAGCAACATCTTCAATAATTCTTCCATTAGTTTTCACCCCTTCTTTTTCTAACTCTTGTTTTTGGTGCAGGTGCTTCTTCCTGTGGTGCATCCTGCTGATTATCTGATTCAGCAGAAGGTTCTGCTGTTTCATTTGATTCCTGTGCAGGTTCAGAATCCTGCTGTGCTTTGTCAGAATCGTCTGTGTCAGGCTTTTCTGTGTCAGGTGTGGATTTGGTTGACCTTCTTCTTGAAGTTGTCTGTGTGGCTTCCTGTGTGCTTCCTGCTGCCTGATTTGCCTGGTCATATACATCCATCAAAGCATCCCATGAAAGGGGAATGGTTGTCTGACTGATTCCCTTCAATCTGCCACCGCCAAAGATGACTTCATTCTGCTTGAAGTTCAGTGTTCTGCTGTCATCATCTTCCACCACAACCCTTGCAACAATGTCAACCATTCCTGCGATTTTATTTGCAATAGCATCCTGGATGTTTGGTGCAATTCTTGTGATGTTCTGACCATTCTTCTTGGTGATGTCCTTGGAAATATCTTCATGTGATACAACCACAAGATTTTCATAGTCCAGGTTGAAAAATCTTCTCATTGTGGACAGATATTCTGTCTTGATAATATCCCAACCCTTTCCAAATCCTGAATCAGATTCATGCTGAATTCCAAGGGAATCATACATGAACACCCTGCACATTTCCCTGGTATCTTCCAACAGGTCAATGATGATGGTTTTGAAGTCATTCTGCTTCTTTTCCAGTTCTGCAATGGTGTCCTTGAAGACTTCCCATGCAAACTTCCTGTTGGTCATTCTGCCATTGACAGTGACTTCATCCTTGATGCTGACATAAGGCATTGTGACAAACTGGATGTTTCCATCTGTGTTCAGGTTCAGCGGATTTGGTGCATCATCAAGCATGGTTGTCTTTCCGCTGAATGCAGCACCATAAATCCAAATTTTTCTTTTCTTTGTTTCACTGATGTTTCTTCTTTCACTACTTGGTAAATTCATAAAATCAATCCCTTTCTGACAATAGTCTTTATATTCACAATAGTTGCATAACCAACTTGTGTTCTTTGGAAAATCCTTTGCTTCCAACATTCCTTTTGTTGAAAGAAGGAAGTTGATGACCTTTTCAGGGTCATATTCTATCTGAACCAGTTGTGGTTCTTTCTTGTCCAGTTCTTCCTGCAATCTTTGCCTGAACTGGAACAGGTCTTCTTTCTTTGATTGCTTGATATTCACCTTTGGCACAAACAGGAAGAACATGTTTCTGATGATTTTTCCTGGATTGTTCTTTTCAAAGAAATACTTGTATAAGTGAAGCTGTGGTGAATCCTTGTATTTGCTGACATTGTTTGAATATTTGAAATCATACAAGTCATAAACATTTGGAATGACCTGATGTTCACCGCAAAGTTTCTGTTCTGTTTTTGCAGGTGCAAGCAGGTCAATGAAACCAATGAAGTCATCATCTTCAATTTTCACTTCATGTTCCCCTGATGGAATCATTGCTGCTGCCTTTGGAATCATCACTTCAAGTTTCATTGCTTCATTGATGTGTGCATCACTTATGACTGGATATTCCATGAAATATTCATGAATTGCTGTCTGAACATCTTTTTCCAGTCCAGTGTGAAGTGCTGTTCCAAGAAACAATGCATTGTCTGCATTATCAGGTGGAATTATTCTGATTTCCTGGTTATATCTCAAATCATACCGACATGGACAGGATTCAAAGCATTCCACTTTGCTGTGTGACACAATCAAGTTGACCACCTTCCTTTCAATTTTTTATAATACTGACCACATGTGCATCCACTCTGAATCAGTTCAATCATGGTCTTGAAGGTTTCAAAATCATCAGGATAAAGAAGAATTGCAAAACCGCCTGCTTCATCAATCTTTTTCAGATTATAAAGCTGCAATTCACTTGGTTTTCCATTCTTTGCCTTGACTTCAATCCCAAGGAACTTTCCATTGCAACATGCCAGGATGTCAGGGATGCCTGACTTTGTATATGCTGCACCGCCCCAATATTTCAAGAACCAACATCCATGGTCTTTCAGGAATCCTTTGATTTTGTTTTCAAAGTTTTTTTCTGCTGCCAATGTTCCACCGCCTTTCTTCTGAAACTGATGCAAGGATATTCCCTGGAACTTTCAATGCACCATTTCCATTTTTCACAATCCTTGCAGGTCAGTTCATCAGTCTTTGACTGTGATTCTGACAGATGCTTTGACATCTGATGTCTTTGCATACTTTTCATAGACATCAGGATGGTCTTTCTTCAATGCTTTGGAATCAATGGTTGTCTTTTTTGTTGGTGCAACATAAGTGACTTTCAGGATGTCATTTTCAAATGACTTGATTCCAAACTGACCCATTGCAGCTTCCAATGCTGCCCTGACTTCCTTTTCCTTTTCTTCCAGTTCCTTCTTCTGCTTGCTGATTGCTGAAATCTGCTGCATGATTGCCATTGCATTTGAATCCTTGTTGAATTCCTTCAAAGCAGTTTCTTCATCAAACTGTTCTTCACAACCATTCTGTTCCAGGTCTTCCTTGTCATCATAGTTGCTGCAAGCATGTCCACATGTTTCAAAGTCTTCACAATAATAGCAGCAACAATCTTTGTCACATGTGTTGTCATTCATTGCCTGTTTACATTTTTTCATTACTGTTCACCATTCCTTTCTTCAAGTTGCTTTTCAAACTCTGCCTGATATGTAAGAATTTCATCAACATAAGGTGTTGAATAGATTCCTTTGTTCCAAAGTTTTTCAGCACCATTTGACCCCATGTTGTATGCCATCAATACCAGGTTTGGGTCTGTATATTCTTCAAACAACTTCCGAAGAACAAAAACACCTGCTCTGATGTTCTGTTCCTTATTCAAGAAATCAGTCACACCAATTGTTTCTTCCAACCATTCATGATTGCATTTGTTAATCTGCATCAGACCATAATCATCTGTTGAACTGATGATGTCAGACCTGAAAGAAGATTCCTTCTGCATCAATGCCATGACCAGTGTCCAGTCAATGTCATATCCCTTGCATAGATAGAAAGTGAATTCCTGTGTTGCTTCATCCAGGTTGCAGTCAAGTGGTGTGAAATCAAATTCATCACCTGACCAGTCCATTGAAATTTCACTGGTGAAGACCCTTCCATCATAAGCACCATAATGGTTGACATGCTGCATGATATATTCATTCTTTTCAGAAGTTGTTCCTGTTTCAATTTCCTTGGTGTCTTTGTGTGCAATTCCTGCAATCAATGCCCCAAGCAATGCACCAATCATAAGAACCACCGCTGTGAAAATCAAGAACCTGTTTTTCACAATCCGCTGTGATTGCTTTGACCTGATGACCTTTCTTCCATAAGTTTTGGTGTTATTATCCATTGTTTTCCATCCTTTCATATTCATTGAATAATTCATCTGTGAAGTCCTTCCGCATTTCCAAGGTTTGCAGGATGACTTCTTCAACACTTCCCTTGCACATCAAAATGTAATAAAAACAAGGTTGTTCCTGACCGATTCTGTGAATTCTTTTCTTTGACTGTTCAAACAGTTCTGACTTATCAGTCAGGGTGAAATATATAATTTTGTTTGCTTTTTGAAGATTCAATCCCATTGCACCTGCTTGATACTGGATGAATGTGATGGAATTATCTTCCTGTTCGTATGCTGTCAGGTCTTTTGTTTGACCATTGACTTCTGAAATAGGTCTGTCCAAAGATGCAGCAATTCTTTTCAGCAGTTCCAGTTCTGCATTAAAGTTGTAAAACACAATCAATCTGTCCTGGGTGCTTTGAACAAGTTCTTTGAATGCCTGCAATTTGAATTCACTATATTGTCCACACAACTGTCTTGCATAAAGTCTTTTTGTTAGTGTGGTATCACCAACCAGTTCAATCCTTGGTGTCACATCTGTTCCATAGAAATCTGAATCATCATGGAATTCTTTCAGATTCAATGTGTCAATGGTGATAATGCAGTCCTTCATGAATTTCCAGTATTCCTTGGATGTTGGAACTGTTTGCTTGATGAAGGTCTGTTCAGGAAGGTCAAAACATTCTTCTGTTTTCATAAAGACCGCCCCATGTTCACGCAACTTGGATTTTAACCTGTCAACATTCTTGTATGGATTTTCTTTGTCCACAATCTTGTGAATAAATCCACCCATATCAATCTTTGTCCAGTTCACATATTGTCTGTTATAAACATCTTCTGAAATATTCCATCCAAGCAGATGAATCTGTGACCAAAGATTTTCATATTTTCCTGCTGTCGGTGTTCCTGAAAGAAGAATCACATTGTCAGGATTCAATTGCAGGATGAATTTTGACTGCTTTGCACCCTGGTTCTGAATCAGGGATGATTCATCAAGCATCAATGTGAAGTCCTGCAATTGCAGCAACTGTTTTCTTCTCCATGCCAGTTCATAATTGATGACTGCAACACATTTATATTTTGGTGGACATAAAGTGCATCCATTAGTTGCTTTCACCATTCCAATGAATAATTCCATCATCTTCTTGTTTGTCAAATCAAGCACATCATCAATCCATAAATAATTGATTCTAAAATGGTCAATCCAATCTTGAACTTTTGATTTCTGACATACAACCAGGATAACAGGTTCATCAAAGGAAACTGATTTTTCAGCACCAACAAAGGTTTTTCCAAGACCCATGTCCAAATAATATGCAACCCTGTTCAGGTCTTTGGTCTGTTCAAGTGCTTCCTGCTGATGTTTGAAAAGTTCCATGTAACCACCTAACCTTCCACATCAATTCCAGTGATTTCTTTGAAGATGTCCTTGTCAAAGTTTGGAAGATTCATCACAATGGTCTTCTTTCTGTCTGAAAGACCATCCCACCACATCTGTCTTCCTGTTTCTTTTTCAATGTGCTTTAAGAATCCACCTGTCACTGAATATTCAGGATGCTGTTCTTTTTCTTCATCTGTCATGTCATCTTCCCATATCCAGGAAAGAACATTTGAAGGACAATCCATTAGAATATATCTTGCATCTGAATTCAACCAATCCTGATATGTCCAATCAGAAGGTTTGTTGAACAAGAAAATTTTTGGTGATTCAGTGTTGAAGCATCCATTTGAAAAACAAGTCTTGTTCCAATCACCGCTGTTGCAATCACCGCTGTTGCGATTACCGCTGTTGCAATCACCGCTGTTGCAATCACCGCTGTTGCAATCACCGCTGTTGCGATTACCGCTGTTGCAAAGTCCAGTGCAGGCTTTTCCCAAGTTCACAAGGTCAAGAACTTCCTGCCAGGTGATTTCCCTGATAATATGAATTTTGTTCGTGCAGCACTTGCTGTCATCATCTTGGGTGTCAATGTCACCAAGTGCTTCCACTTCTGCAACCTTATTGTCAGGGTCAAAACTGTAATATCTGAAACAGTCAGATGCTTTTGTGCAGAAATGAAATCCCCTGTCACAACATACTGGTGTGACATCTTCTTCAAATACTTTTCCTACTTCAAACTGAAATCCTCTGCAAGTCCAGTCTGAATTGAATACTTTGTAACCTTTCATGTGTTTTTGTCCATCCTTTCATATTTTGTCATCACACTTTTATTCCTGTGATTTCTTCAAACTTCTGCTTTGTTATCACATAAGTCCATTGACCTGACATCTTGACCGCCATTCCAAACTTCAATGTTCCCTGCTGCAATCCGATTCTGACAAACTGTTCAGAAGCACCAAGAAGATATGCAGCTTCTGCAACTGAAAGTCTGTTGTCAGGACTATTGTTCCAGTCAATCATCATTTCACCACCTTTCCTTGTATCTTATCAAGATACATCAATCGCAAAAAAATATTTCATCAATTTCCTGACAAGTCAAATTGTATCTGATTTTGATTGCCCTGATTTCAGACATTGTGAATTCAGCACCGCCAGTTGAATTGATTTTTGCATTCAACCGCTGAACAGAAATTCCAATTGCTTCTGCCAGGCTTTCCTGTGTGTCACCATGTAATTTCATCACACTAACAAATTTGTTCTTATTCATCAACTTCACTTCCTTTCTTAACATGAACCGCCATCTGAACCATGAAATGCACCAACTGGATATTTCCAGTCTTCAACAAATATATCATCAACAGTGAATTCACCAGTTTTTATTGAATGCACTGCCTGTTTATCATCCAGGCATAAACACGATTTTGCACCACAAATGAAATCATCAAGATTCTTTTTATTATCCAGTGTGAATCCAAGTCTTTCTTCATCTTCCCTTAATTCCTTGTATTCATCAGGATAGATTTCACTGAATCCTTTCATCAATGGTGGTGTTGAAAAGATACATGCTGCACAACTGCATCTGTTCCATCCTAATCTATAACAAGGATGTGGATTCACATGATGTCTTTTAAGAACTTCCCAAACATCTTTTTCAGTATAATCAATGCAGCACCGCCACTGATGAACAATTCTGTGATTTCTTTTTTCAGCATTTGTTCTGTGAATCTCAATTTCATTATATTTTGACCGCCCTGCTGATTCACCCCTTCTTTCACCTGAAACAATCAGGATTTTCTTGTCAGATTTTGTTTCTTCAAGGTTTGCAGTCACACTGTCCTGAACTGCTGCTTTCAGATTTCCACTGCACCATCTTCCCTGATGTGTTCCACCTTTTGCAGGAAACTTGTGTCTTTTACCACCAAGTTCTTCAAGCCTGTCCAAGTTTGAAACAACTGAATCTGCAACCATAACTTTAAGATATGCAGAACACCATCTTCTTGAAAGGTCAGGTGATTTTGCAGGAAACTTCATTCTGCATCCATATTCTTTCAATAGTTCTTCCATTTCTTCAAGGCACTGTTCTTTTATTTCCTGACATTTCAAATAATTTGATGACAGCTTGCACTGTTTTATTTCACCAGTGTCAGGGTCAACCCATTCAATAGGGTCTGATGCACCTATTCTGTATAATTCACCAAAGAATCCATTTACACGATATGAAACCCTTAATTTGACACCTTCTGCATCTGCAAGTGCTTTCATATAGTTCTGTGTGCATTTCCAGTCCATTCTTCTTGTAGGATGTCCACCATCTATGTCATGATGCCACAATTCAATTTTTTCCTTTGGAACACCAAGTTCAAGCAGTTTATAAAAACATGCAATTGAATCTTTACCACCTGAAATCAAAACAACAATCAAGTCATATTCTTCCAGGGGAAGAAGTTCAGGAAGATAAATGCTTTCAAAATGCTTTGAATCCTTTCTTCCATCAACCCTTGGTTTGATTGAAATACCTTTGCCATATATAGGTGAATCCTGAACACCAAGGACAACTGGTGTGTCCATGGTGCAGTCTTTATCTTTTATGAATTCCATTTATGCCACCTTTCTTTTCCCTGGTTATGCAACCAAGGAAGCAAGAAATTCTGAATCAGTTTTATATTTATAACCATCAAGCATTTCATCTGAAAAACCATTTATGAACTGCCAGTGAAGCATTGTCTTCAAAGTCTTGTCATCCTTTGCAATCATGTCATGCTTCTTCATAAGGTTATATGCTGCAAGCATCACATCAAGTGCAGAACCTTCAACAACAAGTTCTTCAACAATCTTCTTTGGTTTATTCCATTCTTCCTTCTTAAAGAACAAAGCACCAATGAAGGTTTTCTTTCCATTTACAACAACAAGTTCCTGCTTTGTTTCCTTTGTAATATCATCAAACACTTTCTGAATTCTAACTTTTACATTCATCATTTTTCATCCATCCTTTTCATTTATTTTGGTGTTTTCGGTTTGTATCTTGTGAAGATACATCAATATTAGCATGTATCTTGAAGGGTGTCAATAGGTTTTTTCAAATTTTTAAGATATTTTTTCAAGAAAAATTGAAAAAATAACGCATTTATGCTATTATCAAGATACAATCATAAATAAGAAAGGATGTGACCATCATGACAATGGGAACATATATCAAGCAATTAAGGGAAGAAATGGGAATATCCCAAGAAGAACTTGGAAGGTCACTGAATCCACCAGTGAACAGGGCAGCAGTAAACAAGTGGGAAACAGGTCAGGTTGAAAATATAAAAAGGACACACATTCAGCAGCTTGCAAAGAAGTTTGGTGTTTCCCCTTGTGAATTGATGTGTTTTGATGACCGCTTTGATTCTGCCAAGGCAGCAGAAGAAACAAAAGCAATTGAACTGGTTCAGAAGCATTTTGGAAAAGATGCAGTTCATGTGTTGCAGATGTTTATGGAATTGAATCAGACTGGACAGCAGAAAGTCCTGGAAGACCTATCAGACATGACAGAACTGTCCAAGTACACTGAAAAAAGGGAAACTGCATTGAAAAACGCATAGGGAACATCATTTTTGTCAACTTCAATTCAAGATAAATTCAAGATGAAAGTCAAGATGTAACCCTTGAAAACAAAGGAAAAGTCAAGATGTCAATGATTGTTTTGACTTATTTATAATCAAAGAATAGGAAATCATCAAAAATCAATGATTCTCTAAAAAATAATTATAATATATAGAATACATCACATCTTGACTTTTTGAACACCAAAAACCATTGAAAGTCCAGTAAAATCAAGGCTTTCAGCAAAGTCAACATGAAAGGAAGGGATTCAAGATGTTTGGAAAGAAAAAAGAATCAGGACTTGCAGTTCAACACTATGAAGGGATTGAACAGTTTGCAAAAGACTATCCATGCAGACTGGAACTGGATGAAGATATGCTGACAATCACCAGGATAAAACCTGAAACAACTGTCACACTTTCAAGGAACAGGATTCAGTCAATCAGTGCAATGGAAGAATCACAATTCATGCAGAAATATCATGGAAATGCTGCATCCACTGGAAAAGGAATCAAGAAATATTTCCTGATTATTCATTATGACAAAGGTATGCTTGCATTTTGGGGAACTGCAAAGGAATATGGTCAGTTTGTAAAAATGCAATTTGGTCAGACCGCTGCACCAAGTCACATTTCATTGTAAAATAAAAAATTCCCCTGACTGCTACCAACAGCCAGGGGAAAAGGATGGAAACCAAATCAAATGGATGAAATGGTCACCAAAAACACCAATATAATTATACCATTTCATCCTGAAAAAAGAAAGGATGATGGTCATGAAATTACCAAACAAATATGGTTCAGTTTACAAGCTGTCAGGGAAAAGAAGAAATCCATGGGCAGCCAGGAAGACTGTTGGATGGAAACAGATTCCTGAAAAGAAAAAATCCTATCCTGTTTATAAGTTTATAGGATATTATGCAACCAGGGCAGAAGCACTTCAAGCACTTGCATCTTATAATGAAGACCCTTATGACCTGCACCTGGACACAATCACATTTGAAGAAGTTTATGAAAAATGGTCTTCAATACATTATGAAACAATAAAAAATCCAAATGGTTACAAAGCAGCATTCAACACTTGTTCACCAATCAAGGACATGAAGTTTGTTGAAATAAAACTTGACCATCTGCAACAGGTTGTTGATGATTCAGGAAAGAACACACCAACATTGAAAACATTGAAGAACCTGTGGTCACTGATGTGGGATTATGCAGTGATTCATGAAATTGTTCCACCTGATAAAAGGGATATGGTCAGATATGTTGACATCAGCAAACCAGGAAATCCAAATTCCTATGATAGAAAACCATTCACCAAGAAGCACATCAAAACACTGTGGGATGCACAAGAATCCAATGAATACCTTTCTGTTGTGCTTATTCTCATATACACTGGTGTCAGAATCGGTGAATTGCTTGACCTGGAAAAGAAAGACATTCACTTGGATGAAAGATGGTTCTATGTGAAGGAATCAAAGACCAGTTCAGGAATCAGGGAAGTTCCAATTGCAGAAAAGATTGTTCCTTTCTTTGAACACTGGATGAAGAAGGATTGTGACCATCTTATTTGCACCCCTGATGAAAAACCTTTTCTGTATAGAAATTATTATGATGCATACTGGACACCGCTGATGAATCAGTTGAATATGTCCTACACACCGCACTGCACAAGACACACTTGTGTTTCTTTGCTGACAGAAGCAGGTGTTGATGAAAGAATCATTCAGAAAATAGTTGGTCACAAAGGACAGAATGTCACACAAATTGTCTATACTCATGTTGACCTTCCATTCAAACTGGAAGCAATCAACCTTATTTGAAAGAAGGTGACCTGAATGAATAGAACAGCATACAAGAACCAGTTCAATGCAGACCATTATGAAAGAATCAATTTTTCTGTTCCAAAAGGAATGAAGCAGGTCATCAAAGACCTTGCAGCAGACAAAGGAATGTCCATGAACAAATATTTTCTGTTCCTGGTGAATAAAGACCAGGAAGGTCTGTTTGATAATATGCAGCTTGCAGAAAAGTCCAGGGAAAAGATTCTGATCATCAAAGGGAACACACATGATGGATATGATGTTTTCTTCAAGGATGGAAGAATCATTCATTGCAGAACCAAACTGGACATCAGAAAATGTCTTGCACAAGACAACAAAAGTCTTGCACAAGACACCTGATTCAGTGTTACTATTTTGTTTCTAACTTGTTACTAACAGATAGAAATTCAGAAAAATGGACAAAAAGAAAAATCCCACAAATCCAAGGATTTCCTTGAATCTGTGGGATTGATTTTTGTTGTCGAACTATCGTTTGGAGAACTGTGGAGCTCTTCTTGCGCCTTTTAAGCCGTATTTCTTTCTTTCCTTCATACGTGGGTCTCTTGTTAAGAACCCTGCTCTTTTCAGCACTGGACGGTATTCTGCATCGGCTTTTAATAAAGCTCTTGCGATACCCAGACGAACAGCGCCAGCCTGACCTGTTGTTCCGCCGCCATGTGCGTTGACTAAAACATCAAATCTGCCTTCTGTTTCAGTTAAAACCAGTGGCTGTCTGATAATCATTTCCAGCGTTTTTTTGCAGAAATAATCTTTGGAATCTTTGCCGTTGACAATAATCTGACCATTACCTGGCACCAGTCTTACTCTGGCAACAGAGGATTTACGACGGCCTGTACCGTAGAACTGCACTTTTTCATTGTTTGCCATTGTTCATTTCCTCCTTAACCGATAATTTCCAGTACTTCTGGTTTCTGAGCCTGATGTTTGTGGTCAGCACCAGCATATACGAATAATTTTGTGAACATTTTTCTGCCCAGACGGTTGTGTGGCAGCATGCCTTTGATGGCAGTTTCCATAGCCAGAACCGGTCTCTGAGCCATTAAATCTTTATATTTGGTAGAACGCAGACCGCCAGGATAGCGGCTGTGACGACGGAATAATTTCTGATCCAGTTTTTTCCCTGTTAAAACAGCGTCTTTGGCGTTGATTACGATTACATAATCCCCACAATCAACATTTGGGGTAAATGTTGGTTTATTTTTTCCTCTTAAAACTGCAGCAACCTGAGAAGCTACACGACCCAGTGGTTTACCGGCTGCATCTACTACATACCATTTTCTATCAACCTCAGTAGGTTTTGCCATATAGGTGGTACGCATTGTATTCCCTCCTTAGAATATCGACAATACTAGATAATAAATGAGTTTATATAGTTAAGATCCGGGGCTCTGGATCATAGAACTAACAGCGCTCAAAAAAGTGTGCCCGAAAACACACTCATATATTTTAACCTATCCGGTAAAAGCTGTCAAGGGTAAAATACATTTTTTAAATATAATCCGCTGGCCGGCGCTGTGCGTCCGGCTAAGTGGCGATTTTGCGTAGCCAGCACTTCAGGAATAACATCCAACGATTTGCGGTGCAAGCCAATATCCAAAATCGTGCCTACCATAATCCGCACCATGTTATATAAAAAGCCGTTGCCATACACATCGAAGGTGAGCCAATCACTCTGCCGGTGCATGTTGACATAATAGACGGTACGCACAAAGTTTTTTACAGTACTTCCCGCCGCGCTGAAACCCTGAAAGTTATGGGTTCCCTCCAGTAATTTGCAGGCCTGCTGCATCAGCGCATCATCTAAAATGCCTGGATAATGATAAAAATACTGATTGCCAAACACTGTATGGTCGTCACTGTTCCACACCCGATATTGATAATGTTTTCCCAAGGCGCTTTTGCGGGAATGAAAC
>ERZ826016.1695-NODE-1695-length-19458-cov-26.007834_pt1 | contig 19458 bp, 15 predicted proteins | sample MGYA00519872_ERZ826016 | MGnify/ENA primary metagenome ERZ826016 (study PRJEB31778, sample SAMEA3449218) | human gut metagenome | biome: human gut; feature: human-associated habitat; material: faeces | place: United Kingdom | collected 2010/2012 ... | reverse complement strand
GGCAGGACCCCGGGAAGCTTCCCCAGATCCGCAAATTCATGAACTACTACCTGCCTACCACGCTGAAGCTCCTCAACGCTTATGACCGCATGAGCAGTCAGGGCGTGGAGGGCCAGAACATCAGCGGCACCATGGAGCGGGTGGAGAGCATGATGAGCAACATCGTCACCGCCTTTGAACGGCAGCTGGACAGCCTCTTCGGGGATCAGGCGCTGGATATCTCCACGGATATCACGGTGCTGGAGAACATGATGGCCCGTGAGGGACTCAGCGACGACCCCATCCACCAGACCCGGGAGGAGACTCCGGCGGCGGAGGAGAAGGAGAGCGGCGAGGACGGCGACGGCATTCGGCTGGAGCTGTAAAAAGACCCTGAGAGGAGGGCGGCCCATGGGGCGGCGCCCTCCGGGAAATGCGAATAAACGAACAATATGAGATAGAAAGGAACTATGACCATGACGGACAACATGATGCCTGAACTGACCCTGGAGCCTACGGCGGCGGCCGAGGCCGTTCCCCAGCTGACGCTGGAGCCTACGGCTCCCGAAGTGCCGGAGCCGGAGGAGAAGAAGATCGAGCCGGTGGAGATGGATGAAAAGCTCCTGACCGACGAGGAGAAGAAGGCGGTGGAGGAGTTTTCCCACAAGATCGACGTGCGGGATACCAACATGATCCTGCAGTACGGTGCCGCCGCACAGAAGAACGTGGCGGGCTTCTCCGAGAGCGCCCTGAATAACGTCCGCAGCAAGGATCTGGGCGAGATCGGGCAGGACCTGAGCCGTCTGGTGGTGGAACTGAAGGGCTTCGGCGACAGCGATGAGAAGAAGGGCCTCATGGGCCTGTTCAAGAAGGCCGGGAACCGGCTGGAGAGCATGAAGGCCCAGTACAGCAAGGTAGAGGCCAATGTGGAGAAGATCAGCCAGTCTCTTGAGCAGCACCAGATCACGCTGCTCAAGGACGTGGCCATGTTCGACCAGATGTATGAGCTGAACCTGAAGTACTACAAGGAACTGACCATGTATATTCTGGCCGGTAAAAAGCGGCTGGAGGAGGTACGCAGCGGTGAACTGGAGGAGCTTCGCAAGAAGGCGGAGCAGTCCGGCACGGCAGAGGATGCACAGGCCTATAACGATCTGGTGAACCTGTGCAACCGGTTTGAAAAGAAGATCCACGATCTGGAGCTGACCCGGATGGTGTCGGTGCAGATGGGCCCCCAGACCCGGCTGCTGCAGAACAACGACACGTTGATGATCGAGAAGATCCAGTCCTCGCTGGTGAACACCATTCCCCTGTGGAAGAGCCAGATGGTGCTGGCGCTGGGGCTGGAGCACAGCCGTCAGGCCACGGCGGCTCAGAGCGCCGTGACGGAGATGACCAACGAGCTACTGAAGAAGAACGCCGACACCCTGAAGATGGGGACCATCGCCACCGCCAAGGAGGCCGAGCGCTCCATCGTGGACATCGAGACGCTGCAGCACACCAACCAGCAGCTCATCGAGTCTCTGGACGAGGTGGCCCGCATCCAGCAGGAGGGCGCCGCCAAGCGCAGGGAGGCCGAGGCCCAGCTGGGCCGCATCGAGGGCGAACTGAAGCAGAAGCTGCTGGAGCTGCGTGGTTAAGCTGAGGGATACGACTTCTCCGTGAAAGGAGACTACCATGAAATTTTATCAAAAACGTGGCTTTGCGCTGGTGGTGCTGGTGCTGGCCATTCTGGGCTCCTGCGTCTACGGTATCAGCAAAAAGCCCGCCGACCTGCCCCAGGTATCCTACGGCAACTGGCTGCGGGACGACGCCGACCTGTTGACGGACGAGACGGAGGCCTCCCTGCGGCAGTATGACCAGAGCTGGGACAGCAACTATCGGGCCATTATCGCCGTGGCGACGCTGGACACGCTGAACGGCTGGACCTATGAGAAGGCGGCGGCGATCACCGCGCTGTGCTTCCGGCTTAGAAGCAAGGAAAACCATAGAAATGACGGGGCGGACAAGCCCGCCCGACACGAAAAGGAGGAGAAAAGCCAATGAAGAAACGAATACTCAGCATCCTGCTGCTGTGCAGCATGGTGCTGACCATGCTGCCGACAGCGGCGTTTGCAGCGGTGAGCGATTCGCTGGGCAACACACCCGAGGAAAATCAGGCGATTTTGGAGCAGCTCTCCGCCCTGACTGGCGGTAGCAGCGACCAGGTGCTTTCCATGCTGAACGCTTTGGGGCTGCTGGATGAAGACGGCAATTTCAAGGTGGATCAAACCATCACGCTGGACGGCCAGGTGTTGACACTGGCGGCTGTCATGGAGCTGCTGGAAAATCCCGCCACGGATCTCACCCGTATAGCCGACGTGGATGGGACTCCGGTGGCGCTGGGCGATTTGAAGACCATGATCCAAATCGAACAGGAGCTGCAGCGGATCAAGGACACCTATTTCTCCGGCAGGGAGTTTACCGGGGAAGCACTGGAGAATCTCAATAGCCTGATGGATCAGCTGGAGCTGCAGGGCATCAGTTTGCAGTATTCCGCCTCTGCCACAAAGCCTGAGGGCGTTGAGACGGTGGATATGAGCGGCATGATGAGCCAAACGCTGGAGAATCTCGCAAACAACACTTGGAGCTCCGGGACTTTTACTGTATACAGCGGAAAACCGGTCGGCTTTTCCTACCGCATTCAAAAAGGCCAGCTCAGCGAGTATATCACCGGTGTGGAGGTCTCGATAGGCGGGACGAGTGGGGTCGAGCAAAGCGACGGGTCCTACAAGCTGACCTATGCGTATGACGTCCCGAATCCCAGTTTAGGTGGTTGTAAAATCACTGTCAAGGTTACAACCAAAGGAGGGAACCCAGCCTGGCTCGAGAATTCTTATTCCTATGGCGACCTGCTGGGGATGATTGAATTTTACGATGCGGAAAATCTGGTGTTCTATGACGGTGCCGCTTATACCGACCACTGTCAGCTCAAGCTAAAAAAGACGGTTAATGCCCCCACAATAAAAACATCAATGAACGCGCCGAGCTATGATAAAGAACTCAAAAATACAACCGTATTATATGATGATTTGTTTATTCCTTTGCTGGCAGATGAATACCTTGCAGCCACTGGTGCCAACAATCCGGACTTCGTTGCGCTAAGCGATACCATTGGAATTTTGGAGGGTGCCCGCAACTCGGTGCTTCCCGTCGGCTCCGACCCATTTTATCAGCCATATCAAATCGACGCCAGCATCGAGTTTGACTGGAGTACCGACGCAGCTGCCTATACTGGCCCTGCGCCGTATGGCAATTATAATTCTATAACCCCACAACCCTATGCCCCGTTCTATCTGACGGAGTACAAGCTCGACGGAACAGCTCTGACGCTCAGCGGCGACAGAAAGAGAACGGAGGAATGTACGATTAACAAGGGCAGTACGGTCAGCATCTCCCTGCAGTCTACCACGCAAAACAGAGGGAATCAGCAGTACTATCTGCCCTTCGAACTGTATCTGAAGAATGTAAATAGAGATACCCAAAATTCCACCACCACCGCCAAGACCAGCGACGTCACCGCCGAGCTGGTGGACACGGACAATCCCATCATTCAAAGCGTCACGGCCCCGGAGGGAACCTATGCCAGCGGACAGCACGTGCCTATCACAGTTACCTTTAACGAGTTCGTGGATCTTAGAAAAGCCAGCGTGACCATCAATGGCAAAGTGTATAGCGCCGCTGAGCTTTCCATGAACGACTACGGCGTCACGGCAATGCTCTGGTATCCGGTGCAGGATGCGGATGACACCACGGTCACCGTCAATGGTATGACCGGTGTGGAAGATGTTTTCGGTCATACGCTGGATACCACATCCTATCAAAGCAACTCGATTGCCGGCGTTACGCTGAAGAGCGTCTTGATGCGCAACGCCCCCACCGCACTGACCGCCGACTACGCCAACGGCAAGGCATCGTTCACGATGCAGGCCAACATGGCGCAGGCCTACAAGACCGTATACAGCAATTATCACACCCCGGAAGGCACAGAGCCGAAGGAAGCCCCTTTCCGCCTCGAGCTGAGGTACGACTCCGCGGTTGAACCAATCCATCTGCAGGTTTATCTGGACACAGAGAAGGAAGCCTTCACCGTTAGCGACTACGCAATCGCACCCTCTGCTTTCGACCGCACCTACACGGTGACGCTGCAGGCCAACGAGGGCACGAAAGCCGATCCTGACTGGGTGAATGTTCTTCCCCTGACCCGGCAGTTTACGGTGGCAAAGAAAGTTTCCGCGCACACGGTGAAGGTCGTCCCGGAAGCGGATGACGCCGACTATACGATTTCCCTCGGCAAAACCACCCGCCCCACGCTTAAGGCAGAGGTTTTGGGGGCAGGCGGTGAGACGGCCAGCTACATCACCGGCAAATGGAGCAGCAGTGATACGCTCATTGCCACCATCAACGAGGATACCGGCGTTGTTGCCACCACAGGAACCAAGGTGGGAGCCGTCACCTTTACCTTTACGGCGGACAACGGGACTGAGGACGCTGCCGATGATGTGAAGGGCGAGTCAAAGCCCTATACCGTGACGGCAGGCGATTCCCTGGCACTGGTGATTTCCGGCGGCGCGTCCATCGTGACGCGGGTAAATCAGCCCGCCACCGTGCTGTGGAGCTCCAACGCCGCGCTGATGGCACCGGACAAAGAGTTCAATTACAGGATTGACCTGTATGAGGGCAACTACGCGAATGAGGCGGCGCTGAGCGGCCGCAAGCCCGTTGCGACTTATACCGCCGGCAAGGATAAAAACAGCGTGCGGATCGAGGAGAATGTGCTCTCCAAGCTCTCCAACGGCAATACCCCTGCCTACACGGTATTGGTCTCCATGCCGCACCCCAACGCCGGCGGTGAGGACGTCCGCCTGTCGGCACTTGCCTGGATCATCGTGCAGGCACCACCTGCCACAGCCAAGCTGACACCGCCCCAGAGCATTTACCTCAAGGATACCGATGGTGCTGTCAATATCGACTGGTCGGTGGAAAACACCACTGAGGGCGCCCCTTTGCAGCCCACGCTGACCATCACCCGGGTCACAGAGGACAACACCACCAAAGTGGTGGACAGTGAGCGCCTATCCGGCACCTCCGGGAGCGTCTCCCTGTCATTACAGAGTGTGAAAGCCGGCAATCTGAAGGACACCTATCAAGTGGTTTTGAGCGTGGAGAATCCTGGTGAGGAATCTCCCAGCACCGACTCCTTCCCCCTGTATGTCTACGATGCCGACGCACTGAAGGTGCAGGATGACAAAGGAGACACGATTTCTAAGCTGACCATGGACAATACCTCCAAGGTCAGCGGCAGCCTGCCCACCGATACAGCTGAAATTTTGCAGCTGCGCCAGGAGTTGGGGCTGATCGAGTACATAGGCATCAACTATGACGAGTACGGATGGAACTCCTTTAAAGACGGCATCCGGTGGCTCTCCAGCAACAACAATGCCATTTCCGTCAACTACAAGCAGGGCGGACTGTATGAGGACATCAGAAACTTCTCCTTTGATTCCTACCTTCCCGAAACCAAAATGGCGCTGTCCGGCTTGGCCAACGGCACCGCAACCGTCACGGCTACCCATGCCGCCACGGGCATGAATGCCGCCGTACAGGTGACAGCGAAAACGCTGCAAAATAAGTTCTATCTCTTCCAGCTGACGCCTGCAGCGGAAACTACGCTGCAATACACCGACGGCAAAGGTGTGCCCAAAACGGTCACGACCAACAGTGAAGGCGTGCTGGCGCTTTACGAACCCAACGGAATCGCCAGTGAGGTGTCTCTGCGGTCCGGCTCCGGCGCGGATATTTATCTGGGCACCATCTATAAAGAAAATCTGCGTTCCGGCGAGCGGGATGCCACAAAACTGCAGCTTTATCCCTTGAATACCTTCAGCCTTCGGCGAGTCGCCCGGGCATCTGTGACGCTCATCACGCCGGGCGGCGATCCGCTGGCGAACAAGACGGTGACCGTTCGTGGAGGCGTTTATAAAAACGGAGGCTACTGCGAGACAGCTCTGCTGGGCTCCAGGGCAGGAGCACTTGTCAGCGGCATCACCGGCGACACCTATACCACGGATGCGGCGGGAAATATAACCGTCTATCTGGATTCCACCCAGTTCTGGTCGGCCGAAAAGGGCGAGAGCAACACCACGGCGCTTTCCGCTCTGGATCAGCTGGAGTACATTCTGGAGATCAGCGCAATTGACGGCGACAAGTACTATCCGCTGCTGCTGACCGTCAACGGCAAGCTGGGCGTGGACGATGTAATGCGCACCGCAGAGGGCGTTGTCTCTCTGGAGCGCGTGCCGGCGGGGGAGGAAAACAAACCCTTCATTGTGGCGCAAAGCGTTGATTACGGTCTTGCCAACGGTCAGAAGGTGGATGTCCGCAGCTCGACTGGGAAGATTGGCCCTAACAGCAGCTTTAAAACAGCAAGCCTGCACACCACCATGTTCCTCTGGGGCGAGGATATTGCCAACGCGCGGAATTACAGTCTCAAGCTGGCGGACGAATACGGCGTTCTTCCTGCCGCCCAGAGCAGCAGTACCAAGCAGTATCCCTTCTCATCCATCCCCGTAGCGGAAAACGATCTGACCCTCACCGAGGCCACCATGACCACCTCTGGATGGATCGCCGACGGCAAGGATGTGGGTATGAAAACGCAGCTGAGCCTGAACGGCAGCCTACTGCAGGAGAAAATAATGCCCTTCCGGGTCGTTGATCTGACCCGAGTGCCCAAGGTGACAGAGGATGAGCGCGTCACCGGTATTCTGCTGACGATGAAGGACTCCAGTGGAGTGAATGACGTTGACTTTGGCGGAGTGGGCGATAGTAACATTCTCAAGGTGCTGACCGGACGGCTGGATGATCTGAGCGGTCCGGTGGACACATCCGTGTTCAAAATGATTATCACCCCTAGCGAAGATCCCTCCGTGTTCCGTGCCATGATTTGGGCCGGGTACAATACGCTGGAGATGGAGGACATGGACTATTCCGAGGACGGCGTGGCCTTGGGTGCGAATGTGCTGACGCAGAACCTGGAAGTGGGCGTGCCCGGGACCGGGGACCTGAGCCAGATGGCCCAGGGCACCTATGATCCCAAGGGGGACTACAAAACCAACTCCATAGCCGACAATGTCACCAGCACGGATCTCAACTTGCAGTTGGAGGGCTTTTACGAAGCGGAAATCCGCTATAACGCCGAAAAAAAGGAGTGGGAGGTTTTCACCGTAGGCGGCGGCTTTACCGCCGGCGTTGGCGTGGGCTTCTCCTTCAGCGTGAACGCCATGGCTGGCCCCGTGCCGTTGACAGCAACCTTTGAGCTGGGTGGTGCCATTCAGCTGGATTTCCGTACCGCAGTGCGCTACGGCCGGCAGGGCGAGGGTACAGAGCTTGCCTGGAGCGATCCCACGGCCACGGCAGTGAATGACTTTTTGACCACGCTGCGTATCAACGCCTATGTCCACGCGTTTGGCGGCATTGGCTTTGACTATTCGGTCGTGGCGCTGAAGATCGGCCTATTCGGCAATTTGGATGTGGACAGTCAGAATAAGTTCCTTTCCCGCACCTATCTTGCCGACGAGACAAAGCGCCAGATCAACGGTCAGGCCCTGGGGATCCAAAGCGAAGTGGGAATCAAATTTGTGGCAACCTTCCTGTTTATCTCCTACGAGGCGGTGATCGCCTCCGGAACCCTTGGAGCCACCAGGACTTTTAATGACTGGAAAACAATCGACGACTACTGGAATAGCGCCACCAGTGGGCTGAGCCTTGCCTCGCTGCGGATGGCGGCGGCCCAGAGCGGAATGCAGGTGGCTTCTGGCAGTGCAACGCTCCAAAGCCGGGACTATCTGGAGCAATATGCCCGTACTTGGGGCCAGCCCCAGCAGCGGATGATGCTGTTCTCTCTGAACTCCACCAGTGGGCTGGAAAACATCCAGACCAATGCCAACCCCACATCCTATCCACAGCTCAGCGATGACGGGAAGGTATTGGCCTACATCAACGACGGCAACAGCAGCAGTATTTACGACAGCCGGGCGCATTTCTCCACCCTCAATGGCGGCGTCTATACTCCCTCCATTGAAATTGACGCTCCCACAGGGTTCTCCGGCTACGGCGACACGAGCGTTTCTTTGTCCGGCACTGGCAGCTTTGCGGCGGCGGCTTGGGTTCGCATGGGCACCGACCTGCCGGGTAAAAATGCCGGTGATCCCGTGACATTGGAAGAGCAAAACCTGCTGATGAACAGCACGGAGATCGTAGTGTCCGTCTATAACGGCACAACCTGGACTTCCACCCGCCTAACCAACGACGGCACGCCGGATCTGGCCCCAGCCACGGCAGTGGGCGGCGACGGCAAAGCCATCGTGTTCTGGCGCAGCGTCTACACCCCCGATCCCGGTACGCAGGGCAGCAACAACCTGCTGAACTTCACGACCAGAGATTGTATCATGTACAGTTGCTATGACAGCAGTAACGGCGACTGGAGCGAGGCCAAAATGCTTTATAACGGTGCTACTGGCAGCGTGAAGGCGTTGCAGGCGGCCATGCTGCCCGACGGAACCGCTATGGCGGTTTACTCGCTGGACCGCAGCGGAACCGGAGATACCTCCGCCTACGAGATCGCCTATTGTACCGTGGCTGCTGACGGAACTCCCGGTACAGCCATGCTGGCGACCTGTGACAGCAATCTTGACGAAAACCCCCAGGTCGTTGCAGCCAACTTCGGCAGCGGGGATGACCGATTTGTCATCGGTTGGCACAGTGTCCGAGACGGCAGCAGCGATATTCAGCTGTTGGCTGTGGACGGCAGCGGCACCATGTCCAACAGTTTCCCCGGCTCTTTGTCTGCCCTGACCAGCAGCGGCAACGCCGTCGTGGGCGGAGACTTCCGCTTCGCTTCCCTCAGCGGGGATCATCGCAGCCTCAATGATCTTACCATCGTCTGGAATGAGACTGTCAATGACGCCAACGGCGCGGTAGATCACGGCATTTTGAAGGCGGCCAAGCTGCGCTATGCCACAAATACCTACACTCTGTCCGCACCATTGGAACTGGCAGAGCTGCCGGATCGCACGCTGGCTGACCACTTTGATGTCTATGTCAGCGGCACCAATCAGGTGCAGGCCGCCATTCAGACCACCCGGTATGACGATGAAAACCCGCAGGTAATCGGCGGCGTGACCGTTCCGGGTGAGGAAACGATCCTCTATACCGCTACTTCTGATTTTGTCACCGATGCGGTGGCAGTGGAACAGATCGGTGTGGATTATGCAACGCTGGCGTTGAACAGCCTGACACCCATTCGCTTTACCATCCGCAACACCGGGCTGAACGATGTGACAAACCTAACGGTCAGCCTTGGCAGCGGGGAAACCGCTACCCTTACGGAAAAACTGCTGCCCAATGAAAGCACCACCCTTACCGTCTGGCACCATGTGAAGGACCGCGTGACCGACCCGAGCTATACCATCACCGCCGCCGGCGGCATCAACGAAAACGGCACAGTGTATCTGGATTATCCCGACATTGGCATCTCGCAAATGGAAGTGATTGCGGAGAGCGCCGGCAAGCGCACGGTGCGCATGACCCTCTATAATTCCTCTGCCGCCACGCTGGCCGGCGGAAAGAGCCGCGAGGTGAAGCTTGCGTTCTATGCGGATGATCTGCATACCAAACATGCAGAGGTAGCCTGCGCCACAAACGGCGTATCGATCCGCGATAATGAAATCACCATTTCCGAAGACAGCGCCCTCGCCCGCATCGATCAGGGAACCTTTACACTGGACCTGACCTATGATCTGGGCAAGTATATGAACTCCATTGGCAAAACCGAGATCCCCGATGTGGGTACCTATCTGTACGCCGAGGCGTGGGCGGAAGGTCAGATCGGTGGAACGGGAAGCAATCAGCGCCTGCCGGAGTATGACGGCAGTGACAGCGAGGCCAGCGTCCATATGACCGGCGCACTGGCCCGCACCGGAGAGCAGCTGACGATGGATGTGACACAGGGGAACGACGGCAACGGTCACAGCACCGCCGCCATTACCCTGCGCAACAACTGCCTGCAGTCTCAGACTGGCGCAGAGCTGGTGGCCACGCTGCTGGATGCTGCCGGGACCGTTCTGGAAACGAAAAAGACCAGTATTGGCGGTGCCATCTCCGGGGAAACCTTCCAGACGGAAACCGTCACCTTCTCCCGGCTTGGCACCCGCGTAGTGGTGCGAGCCGCAGTGCCCGGTAATGACCTTCTGACCTTTGAAGGTCTGGCAGTGGGGCTCGGCGATTTTACCGCCAACGGAACGAACTATACCTATACGCTGCAAAATGATAGCGGAGCAACATCTACGCTAGTCACAGCGGTGTCTGGAAACGGCGAGCCCGTGAGCATCAACGGACAGGCTCTGTCCACCGGCGGCAGCGCAACCGTTGCCATCACCAACAGCGGCACAACCGACATTGTCGTGGTAATCGGTGCTAAAACCTATACGTTGACGATTCTGCGCAATAGCGGCACAGGCGGCAATGAATGCGGTGGCGGCAGCGAGTGGAAGTACGATGCCGAAAACCACTGGCATGAGTGCTCCTGCGGTGATAAGAAAGATGTTGCAGCACACACCGCAAGCGACTGGATTATTGATACTCCGGCAACGGCTACCGCCGACGGTACGAAGCATAAGGAATGCACCGTCTGCAGTTATACGATGGCAACCGAAACCATCCCGGCAACCATCCTGGCAACCGGCGGCGGTGAGCATACTCACAGCTACGGCAGCGAGTGGAAGTACAATGCCGACAACCACTGGCATGAATGCTCCTGCGGAGATAAGGCTGATAAGGCGGCGCACGACTTCAAGTGGATTGTTGACAAGGAAGCGACCGCAACGCAAAATGGCTCCAAGCATGAAGAATGCAAGGTTTGCGGCTACAAGAAGGCGGCAGTTGAGATTCCGGCTACCGGAACACCGACTGAGCCGGGCAAGCCGACTGATCCGGATTCTTCGCAGACCGGTGACAACAGCAATATGCTCCTCTGGATCGCACTGCTGTTTATCAGCGGCGGTGCTGTGATCGGCATCACCGTTTACAGCAAAAAGAAGAAAGAAAACGCTGAATAAATCAGCTGCGAACCTTTGAGCGAAGGGCGGTGACGGACATTGTCGTCATCGCCCTTTCGCTTGGACTGGAGAAGTACCACATGATGCGGTGATATGCATAAATATAATACGTTATACACGCTAAGTTTATAGAGTATGTTTTGCCCCTGACATCGTAATATTTTTTTGTAAACCATAGTAAATTTTTTTATTATGTGTTACAATCAATTATTGAATGTGAGTACATTATACTCATGATAAAACGGAGGACAGAATATGGAGCATGATGAAAAAGAATTTGAGGCGCGTGCCAATCGTATAGCAAGAGGAATGTGGCTTGCCATGCTGGTTGTATTTTCAGCTGCTTATGCGGTTGAAGTTGCGAAGGGGCGCAGGAGCACAGCTTACTATGCCATGCTGTTGGTTTGCGGCTGGGTGCCTTTTATAGCGGGCTGCATTTTGCTGAAGCTGCAGGGAGCGTCTACAAAACAATATAAGAATGTTCTTGCGTATGGCTTCGGTATAGTTTACCTGTATATCATGGCGACTACGAAGCAGGGCTTTGCATTTACATACATTTTTCCGCTTGCGAGCATGGTCATGATTTATAAGGATAAGTGGTACCTGCTGCGTTTCTCGACAATGAATCTTGTGATAGTGGGTATCAATATTGCAAGCTGTTATTTTGGCGGAATGAAAACTCCTGAGGATAAGCTGTATTATGAGCTGGAGTTTGGAATAACCATGCTTTGTTATTTTGGATATATCATGTCAACCAGCCACCTTATAAGGTCTGATGGTTCGCTTTTAGGTTCTGTGAAGGATAATCTTAATCGTGTGGTGATGACTGTACATCAGGTAAAGGGTGCGAGCAGCACAATAGTTGATGGTGTTACGGTAATACGTGAGTTGTCCGAGGAGAATAAGGAAGGTGCGGGTGCTGTAGTTTCAAGAATGGAGAATGTTGCACAGAATAACGCCGTGCTCAGTGAAAAGATTGATTCTACAATGAACATGACTAATGATATCAATGAACAGGTAGGGAATGTAGCTGGTCTTGTAGAGCATATTGTTGATATAAGTGAGAAGTCAGCACAGCATGCAGCTTCAAGCTCCGGACAGCTTGAGAGTGCTGTTGAAGCAACCAATTCCATGGCAGAGCTTTCGGCAGATGTCGAAAATATTTTAAGTGACTTCCACAGCCAGTTTGAGCGTGTGAAGGAGGAGACAAGTACTATTGAGGGAATCACCTCAAAGACTAACCTGCTTGCGCTTAATGCGTCAATCGAGGCTGCAAGAGCCGGGGATGCAGGCCGCGGCTTTGCGGTAGTTGCCGATGAGATAAGAGATCTCAGTACAGGCACACAGAAGTCCTCCGGCAGTATTATGGAGGCTCTCAGACTTCTTGAAAGCACATCGGACAAAATGACGGAATCAATAACAACAATACTCAAGCTTATATCAGAGACATTGAAGACTATTGAGCTTGTAAATAGCAGCGTTGGAACGATTGCAAGCGATTCCAAGCAGCTTGGAGACGAGATACAGGTTGTGGATTCGGCAATGAAGCATGTTGAGACTTCAAACCAGAGCATGGTTGACAATATGAAGCAGGTTCAGGACATTATGGTTACGATTGTAAAGGGTGTTAAGGAGTCGGAAGAGACTACCAGAACCATGATGAGCAAGTATGATGAGACTGCCAAGAGCGTTTCAGATATAGAGAACGTTGTAGGTAAGCTGGTATCTGAGCTTGGAGCAGGCGGGTTCATGAGCGTTGAGGATATTCAGGAGGGAATGAGTGTAACCTTGTTCGACCAGGAGAGTGGAAAAGAGTATCACACAACAGTTACGTTGGTAAAGCAGGGGAATGTGTATATTCCGGCAGCCGACAAGCTGGCTTCATTCTTAGGTGACTTTAAGAATAAAAAGTATAACATACATATTATAGTTAACAATGCACTGTATATATGGAAGGATTCGTGTGTTGCTGCAGACAGGAACACGTCCGGACATTACATGCTTGTTCTTTCCTCAAGACCTGAGGTCATGAACAGAAGAAAGTATCCGAGACTTGCGATGACCAATTCATGCGAGACTTTAATTAAGGGAACAGCACATACTGCAATAGGTAAGCTGGTGAACATAAGTGCAGGCGGATTCGCATTTGCAGTCAGAGATGAAGCATTTAAGACTGCAATAGGAAAAGAAGTCGAAATAAAAATCAATGCTTTTGAGCTGTTGAAGGGAGAGAAGCTCACAGGTGTTATTATCCGTTCAACGGATGATGATGGTACCTACATAGTCGGCTGCCGTATGCCTGAGGACAACGAGGACATTATGAACTATGTTAAGGATAGAATGAAGTAAATCCTTTTTTACCGCAAGGGTCATAGACCGGGTGTCAGAACATGCATAATTAATCTATGAGTGTATAACGTATTATATTTATGCATAGATATAATACGCTATGCACGGCCAGGGATATAGCATGTTCTGATACCCGGAAACTATAAGAAAAAAATATTGGTAAAGGAACTGCGGTTATATACAGTCTGCTGCGTTGGCGGATTGATATGACAGCAGTTTTTTTGGGTGGAATCAGATTCTGGTGCGAACGTAAAGAATACCCTTATCAGAGTTCTTAGGACATCTTGCTTTGTACAACGGAGCTGATATGCATAAACATAATACGATATACACTCAAATACTAACTGGCACGCGTTGCCCACGAATTGAATTTTTAAATAAAAGTAAAAAGGTTCTGTTTTAGTTGTGACATGGAGATAAATGTGCTACAATGTAGTTATAAATACTAGTTTATGGATAAAATAAAACCGGTGTTGGAAATGAGGATTTATTTTTTATGAATAGAAATGATGTCCACAAAGGATATATAAGTAAGATGAGCCTGCATGACAGGGAGCTGCTTGGTGCCATAGTCGGGCTTGCAAAGACCTGTGGAAACAATCCGTACACGGATGACACGATTAAGCTTATATGTGACGCTCTTTTAGCGTTCAATGAGGGCTGTGACAAGGCGCAGGCTGAGGAGTGGATTGAGAGGCTGCACAAGGAAAAGTACAACATTTCCCCGGGCTGTGCGGTGTGTCAGGCACGGTGCGGCAATACGGATGATTATGACATCAGCCTTATTCTTGGAGAAGAGCAGGATAAGCTTGATATAAAGCAGGAGCTTATAGTCCATTCAGTGTTGCTCGCGGACGCAGCTATGCGAAACAGAGGCTTGCATTCGGATGAAGCTTACAGGCTGGTATTGCTGGGGGTTCTTACAGTCCTTTCATACGGGATGTCATTGAAGGGTCTTGAGAATGCCGCAGAGCAGGCGGAAAGATGGGAGGTACAATAATGGCAGCTACTAATTGCGAGATGTGCAGTTATTATGTATATGATGAAGAGTCCGAGTGCTATGTATGCGATATGGACCTTGACGAGGATGACCTTGTGAAGTTCCTTCAGGGCACTAATGACAGGTGTGCGTATTTTTCCATGAACGATGAATATGCCGTTGTAAGAAAGCAGATGTGATATTTTGCTGAGCTGGTTATTGATTTTTTGAAATAAGACCAGGGCAGACCGGCTGGATTTAGAAGCGGGGGAAGCCTGTGCGGCAATATAAGCTTCGGCAATAAAAATTATTAATAGAAAAGATGAGGTAAATTATGTTTCGTATAATTTCAGATGGCTCCTGCGACCTTGGCACAGAGCGCGCAAAAAAGTATGATATAGATGTGGTTCCTTTCTATGTTTCCTTTGATGAGAAGCAGTATGACAGGGAGATAGCAGATATAGGAATCCGCGATTTTTATGAGAGAATGGTTAAGGACAAGGGTGTGTACCCTAAGTCATCAATGCCATCGGTTGATGACTATGTGAAGGCATTTATGCCGTATGTAAAAAACGGCGAGGAGATACTGTGCCTGTGCATAACAACCAAGTTCTCAGGCTCATATAACTCTGCGATGAATGCCAGGAACATGATACTTGAGGATTATCCGGATGCGGTCATTGAGGTTATGGATACGCAGGTTGACACAGTGCTTCAGGGAATATTCACACTTGAGGCGGCGAGAATGCGTGACGCAGGCTGGAGCCTTTCAGATACGGTTAAGAGGCTTAACGAGATGATACCTCACTCAAGAATATTATTCACAGTCGGCTCAATGGACTATCTTGTGCATGGCGGAAGAGCGGGAAAGACTGCCGGGATAATTGCCGGAACACTGGGGCTTAAGCCGATGATTATATTAAAGGACGGAGAAATCTACTCCGGCGGAATAGCACATGGAAGAAAGAAGTCCATGGTCAAGGTCATCGACCTTATGCATAAGTACTTTGCGGAGACAGGGGAGAACATAGATGACTATGTTATTGTCGTAGGCTTTGGGTATGATGAGAAGGAAGCGGTTCAGTTCAGGGATATGGTTCAGGCGGATACAGGAAGAAATGACATAGACATATTCCAGATTGGAGCGACAATAGCGGTGCATACGGGACCTTATCCGCTTGGAGTTGGGATACTCAGAAAGGCGTTCTGATAATTTCTTTGCGGCTTGGTCTGGGGTTATAAAATATATTGGAATTGGAGAATGTTTTGACTTCAATATCATTGGAGAAGACTATGTTTATAAAGGATGATAATACCTACAACGATATAAGGGAAAAATCGTTAAACCGGTGGCTTGACGAGATGGAAAAGCATGAGGATATCGCAGTGCGCGGAGGCGTGAAGCTGACCCGTGAGTATGTCCTGCACCTGAAGGCTGAGATAGAGAGACTTAAGGGTGAGAATGAGTTAAAGAACAGCTATCTTAAAAAGATGAGTAAGAGGGGCAAGTGATAGAGGGACTGTAGCCGTAAATTGCCGGTACAGCCATTTTTATACCGAAATATAAAGGAGAACACATGATGGAGCAGAAAAAATTAGTTGCATTGACTTTTGACGATGGACCGACGGCGGGCATTACCGACAAGGTGCTTGATGTGCTTAAGGAGAACGGCGTGGTGGCAAGCTTTTTCCTGATAGGAAACAATGTCACCGACAGTACGGCACCGCTTGTTAAGCGCGCACATGACATGGGCTGTTCAATCGAAAACCATTCACGCACACATAGCGCGATGACCACTTTATCGGAACAGGAAATCCTTGACGAGATAAGCTATACATCGGATGTTATCGAGAAGCTTACAGGCGACAAGCCGCAGTTTTTCAGACCGCCGTACATTGACCACGATAAAAAGATGTATGATCTAATCGACCTTACCTTTATCTGCGGCTACGGCTGTGAGGACTGGCTCCCTGAGGTGCCGGCAGTGGAGAGGATACAGAGAATCCTTGCGCAGGCTAAGCCGGGCTTCATTATTCTCCTGCACGATATGCAGGGGAATGTGCAGACGGTTGAGGCGATAAAGACGATTATTCCGGAGCTTAAGAAGCAGGGCTATGAGTTTGTCACAATACGCGATTTATTTAAGAAGAGCGGGGCTGCGCCGGAGAGAAATACCATATATATGGAAGTTAATTGACAGGAGAATACAGCATGGAAACAAGAGTTGAAGAGGCAGCGAAGAAAAAACAGTGCGGTTTTAACTGCGCACAGGCGGTGGCATGTACATACTGCGACCTTGCAGGCATTGATGAGGTGACTATGAAGAATCTGAATCAGGGCTTTGCGGTCGGAATAGGTGTCAGCATGGAGGCGACCTGCGGTGCGATTATCGGGGCAGTCAACGTGCTTGGTGCAATCAATAAGAACCCACAGAAAACGATGAAGAGTGCGAGAAACATAATCACCTCCTTCAAGGAGCAGAACGGCACCGTAATCTGCAAGGAGCTAAAGGGAATTGCGGATGGAGTCGTAAAGAGGGAGTGCATTGACTGCGTAAGGGATGCGGCAAGGCTTCTTGAAAATGAATTAGGTTAATGAGCCACAGGATATGGAAATGATATTCTGCACATTTTTTAACAAAATGATTGCGGATACAAAGAATATAGAGTATGGAATTTATTACAGGAGCGCTGAAAAATATGTCCGGTTTTTTATGGATGAATATAGGAGAGCCGTTGAGGCATTATAATGGCATATTGTGACGAGTATATGCCGTATGACAGGCTGGATAAAGACATTGTGGTGGTGAAATGGGAGTGAAATCTGAGCGCGCCGGTTGAAATACTGTATTGCTAAGGATGATACATTGTGCTAGCATGTGTGATAGAATTATAAACAGTATATAAATATTGCTTGGATGGGGCGAAAAATTATCGTTGAATAATGATTTCTACCCATCCTTACTGGTTTAAAAGGAGGACAATTTCATGGAGCTTATGGATTTAATAAGAACGAACAGAACCTACCGCCGTTTCAAGCAGACAGCAGTATCTGATGAGATAATCGCGGAGGTGTTGGAGGCAGCGCGCAACGCGGCGAGTGCGCTAACAGGCAGCCGCTCAGCTATGTTGTTGTGAAATCGCAGAAGAAGGTTGAAGAGGTCTTTGCGCTCACCAAGTGGGCGGGCTATCTTCCACCTGAGCAGGGACAGCCAAAAAAGGGTGAGGAGCCTGTACTGTTCATCGGAGTTGTGGAAAATACGGACATTAACAAGAATTGTGACACGGATGCAGGGCTTGCCATCGCGAACATGAGACTTGCGGCATGGGCGCATGGAGTTGGAAGCTGCATTATAGGCGCATGCAACAAGCCTGAGCTTTCACGGATGTTCGGGCTTACACAGAATCAGGTGCTTCACACGGTTATCGCATTCGGATATCCGTCGCATGCAAGCAGCATTGAGGACATGAAAAATGACGATGTGAAATATTACCTTGATGGGAACCGCAACTATGTTGTGCCTAAGCGCAGGATAGACGATGTGGTGACGGAAATTTAATTTATAAAATTTGCGAATTATCGTTTATATATGTGCAGGAAACGAAGTGGCTTGCGGATATTTTTGATTGCTGCAGAGCGTACGGAGGACATTGTCCGGACTACTGGATTTAGAGGAGGATGTACAATGAAATATAATCTTCCTGAAAGAGTTGAGCGGGAGATTGTTATGTTTGCCGGAAAACATTCGGTTACGAAGGTTGTGCTGTTTGGTTCGAGGGCAAGAGGGAGCAATACTGAGAGAAGCGATGTGGATATTGCCGTGTATGGTGGGGATTTTGATGAATTTTATTGGAACATCAAGGAAAATGTACATTCGCTATTGATGTTTGATGTGATTGATATGGATTCAGTGATATCGGAAGAATTGAAAAAAGAGATTGAGAGGGATGGTGTGGTCATATATGAAAAAGCTTGATAATTTTTCCAATTGCCTTGCTGTCTTGAGAAAAGCGGATTTTGAATTTGCAGATGAAAATGAAATATACAGGACAGGCATAATCGGACAGTTTAATTTGACATTCGAGCTTGCGTGGAAGGCGTTGCAGGAGATATTAAAGCTTCATGGAGCGGTGGAGGCAGAGACAGGTTCGCCCCGCGAGATACTGCAGCTCGGATATAAAATGGGCTTTCTGGATGATTCAGCCGTGTGGCTGTCAATGTTGAAAAAGCACAATACATCCGTTCATATATACAATGAAGATGAGGCAGATGAACTGCTTCTTCTTATAAGGGACAGCTTCATACCGGCTTTTTCCGTGCTTGAAAATACGCTGATGAATAAGGCAAATGAAGCGGGAGAAAACTGGTAAGTCCGGCTTACAGATGTTGAACCCAAGTACATTTTAAATAGTTAAAACAGGGAGAAATGTAAAAGATGAAATATATGACCTTCAATTCATCCTGCTCATTTGCCGGTATCGCCAATATGCTTGAGAGCAAGGGACTTGACTTTCAGGATTATGAGGTTGCATTAGGGATGGAGCTTCCGTATATAGTGGCGAAGCGTGGCGGCGGCTATATGGCAGGTTCAATGCTGCAGGAAAAGAAGTATTTTGATATTTTTCTTAAGAAAAATGGTTATGAGCTGGTTGAAAATTACGTTGACAGGCAGGATGTCACAGCTATCTTAAATGAGATGGACTGCGCAATGCTCGGTATAAGAATTGACGAAAGACACAAGCATGCAGTTGTGTATAAGGGTGTGAACACTGCCGGCAATACATTGGTGTTCATAAATAATAAGCATGAGAAATCGGATGAACCCGCCAGGCTGGAGCTTACCAAAGATGAATTGCTGCAGCGGCTTGACGATAAGGTAATGGTTGCTTCACTTAAGGAGTACAGCGGTAAGGCGGACAGTCCGGTTCCGTTTATGAAGGCTTCGATTTCATGTCTTGATGAGCTGCATAGCGATATTGTCCGGTTCTGCGCTGATT
>ERZ826016.1692-NODE-1692-length-19495-cov-3.245370_pt1 | contig 19495 bp, 11 predicted proteins | sample MGYA00519872_ERZ826016 | MGnify/ENA primary metagenome ERZ826016 (study PRJEB31778, sample SAMEA3449218) | human gut metagenome | biome: human gut; feature: human-associated habitat; material: faeces | place: United Kingdom | collected 2010/2012 ... | reverse complement strand
ACCATGTGCCGGACGGACAGATGGACTTATCCCAATTCAATGCCTCATGGCAAATCTTGATGACTCGGTCTTTCACGTTTGAGTTTTCTTGTACCGTGTATTTGCGGCGCAGTTCTTCTGTCTCCGATCCCTTTAATATGTCGGGGAACACCAAGCCATCACGAGTCGGAGGCGCAGCAATCTCATCCAAGATATATTGTAAGGGAGGGATAATAGGAACTATCACCTCGGAACCATCGGGGCATCTTCGGGAAGTCTTTTTGCGATTGAAGCGGAACGCCTTGCCTTCTGTCTGGTAATAATAACTGTTGTAAGTCAGACGTCCGGCATCAGCCATGTTGAAACCATTACACAGGTATTGCGCAAGGAACAGCCCTAATGAATAATGGGCATGTTTCATATAATCTTCCGTCCAATGTTCGGGGTATTGCTTTGAAACGAAAAGGTTATAAAGCTCTGTCATCTGGTTTACGTTCAGGAAACTCTGCTTGCGCTTTGCGCTCTTGGGAATGCTTACCAAGCCTTTCTCTTTCTTGTTAGAAAAGGGATAAGGAACATCTTTGAGGTAGCCCTCATGCACACACCTGTTCCATACGGCACGGCAACAACGCAAATAAATACCGGCCGTAGTGTCGCTGATTTTCCCGACAATCGCACCATTTTCATCTTTTACCCCATTGTGCATACCATCCTTCCACTTCTGAAGTTCTGCCGCACTGATACAAAAGCCTTTTATGGCATTCTCTCCAAGAATCTTTCTGAATGATTTGAGAGAACACTCGTAACTTTCGGCTGTGGTAAAGCGTACTCCGCCATCTTCTGTTCGGAGGTCATGGATGACTTGCTCCCAAATGCCAACAAAAGATTGAGAGACAGTAGCGTTGTCATCTATGGATGTTGCTTCTTCACCGTCTATTATACATCGACGTACCATTTCGTATGTGAGGATGCCTCCCTTGTTCAGATTCATCAAGATTTCCTTGTACTTGGGAATAAACGTGTCCTTCCATTCCTTTTGCAACTTGTAGTTCTCGCTCCTACATTTTACAGCACTACAAATGTCCGAAAACTCTTTTGCAGTATAAGACCCACCAACGGGATAATAAAAAGCTCTACGTTCTAATGTAAAACGCACAGATAAAGGGTACTCACTTGATTTCCTCCTGTTGGTTCGAATATCAAGGGCAAGTGAAACGGTACAACCACGCTCTTTGAAAAGAGATAAGGACTTAGTCAATTTTTCCATTGCATTCATTGTTTATGTTCAACATAACCTCTGAATACAGCCGCTTTGCGATGTGAGGCGTACATACACAAAACGCTGCATATAACCACAGAGTTCCTATCCTTAGAAGGATAAAAACATTGTCGTTATATGCAGCGGTGCAATCTCGTTGTCTCCTGTCGCTGACTGGTAACCGGGCTTCTGCTAATCGATCTCAACCCCTGAAGCAACTCTCGCGTTTCGTTTGTCATAGAGTGCCCTCCGACTAGCACTCCCTCTACGCTTCGATTCATCGGAATGGAATAACCTTCCCACGAAGGTTAGGCAAACTCACTTTTCCTTTCTAGGGAAAGAGCACATTTTGTGTCATGGCTCACCTTATATAATGATGCAAAGGTAATAAATTATTTTCACTATTGTACAATAAGAAGATTAAAAACTATAACTTATTACAATATCATGTACGTAAATTTTCAACCGATGTTCTAATTATAGAAGCAACCTCTGTCCACTCTGTTATCCAGATTAATCTTATACCTAGATGCGCAACCGAAGCTTCATACCATTTTTTCAATTGAGAAGATTCTGGAGATTTTTCAATCCAATAATGAGTGGTACTTTCATTTGCGCCGCCATATTTATTGATAGTATCAACTTTGGCCTTATGCAACCAGGAAAGCCACCTTCTGACATTTGCATCTCGAAATGACAAACCTATAAAAAAAACGGTATTAGTAGATAAGATATTATAAAAACTTATTGCCTGCCAGGAAAAAGCATTATTTGCAAGTTGTAAATACTCATTTTCTAGGAAAACCAGTTTATCAGAAGCATTCATCCATTTTTGCTTACTTCCTGGCAAAGGAACTAATCCATGACAAAAATAAAAAGGTATCCTACCGCGATAATGAGAAGTTGTAGGTTCTGTTATATAATCCAATATTTTGTCATTTTTCTTCAAGCTAATTTGGGCATAAGCATTTATAAGTGTAGGGAAAAGAGTTTCTGCATTAAAAGTAATTATACTATTTAAACCAGCATCTTTCTTATAGGCTTCTATAACTAATTGAGCTAAATCTATTGAGCTTACAGGTGATAGTTGTTTTATAAGTGTAAGAAATCTATTCCAATCCAAATTAGGGGAAGGTACTTGTGTTGATAAACATTTACACAACAAATCTCTATCTCTTTGGTTGACTGATTTTAATAAATCTTTATAAAGTAGTTCTGCTAGTATTTCAGGGAATTTTATATCTTTATTTTCCGATCTTAATTGTTCATAACAGGATTGTATTATGACTTCAGATGAAAAATAGCTATTTATCTCATTTATGATGTTAATAGAATTTGGAGAACTGTGTAAAATAATTCTTTCCGCTAAAGTATTCCATGATGGAAAAATCGGGAATGATATGCCAGCACCAACACATAATGCCCATGTTTTACCCGCAGGAACGAGCTGAGATATTGTTTTTTTATTTAATCCTTCTTTTGCCATATATTTTTGATATAGGTCGATATGTTGTCGCCTAATTATAATAGACAACTAATATAATTTACTTTTAAAATTCAAAGTTATAGATTTTTATTGTATAGTAGGATGTTTCTTGTGATTTTTTGTTACTAGAAAACAGCATTGTCTTGCCTATTTTATGTATTTCTCTACCATTTCTGCGAAAACAATGCGAAAACAAACGGTTCCAGTTAGGGGGATTTAGTGAGTTTTATAGGAAGTGGAGAAAATCGAACTAATTGATACACAATAGAATTTGATAAAATGGACTATCGCTGAATATCACTTTGCCGTTCTCATAATCTGGAGGTCCCTGGTTCAAGCCCAGGCTGGTCCACAAAGAAAGTCCTCATAGACAGCAGTTTATGAGGACTTTTCTTTTGGTATAGATTCTCTGATTATGGCACAAATTGCAGCAAAATCACCTCAAACTACCCCATTGTTGACCTCAAAAAACAAGTAGGTAAAATGAATTAAAGCAGAAGTCCAACGGGACAAACAAAGAAGTGATGGGACATACAACGTAAAAGTGCGATTTACGTTGAATAGAAATGTAAGAAGACTATCTACAAGCCTATTCGTAACATCCAAAGAGCTCACAAAATCCTTCAAATTCAGAGAGGAAGCTCCAATTAAAAAGGAAATTGATCACCTTGTACTTTACTACAGAGAGCAATGCACCAAACTCTAACTAGACCAAAACAATTACACATTTGAAGATGTCTTTACTTTCTTGAATGGAAAGGAGCACCCAATTACACTACTGCTATTAATGCTTTGGTTCGTTTCACAGATAAAAGAGCAACTGGATGTGAATTAATTACACTAGACTCACTAGAGCAATCCAAACCATTCATAAAGGAAGAACAAGAAGCACGTACACATAGACTAATGTAACAGGGTAAACTTGTCTCCTCCAATCGCTCACTTTCTCTATACTTAATGAGCATTAAGAGATTATTTAATGAAGCTAAGAAGAAATATAACAAGAAAGACAAGAACTTAATCCTCATATTCAATTCTCCTTTTGATGAGTCTGAGATACCAAAACAGGAAGCTACCCGTAAGAGAGCTATTCCAGCAAACATCATTAAGAAGGTATGGAAGTTACCTTATAAAGACATGAGGAAAGGATATAAGTCCACCTGTTATTATAATTTGTTAAGGATTTTTTCATTCTATTATTTTACCATATGAGAATCAGCCTTTACAATGCTACCACAATGAAAGGGAACACTATTATCTATAACAGAACCAAAACCAAGACTCGTAGATTGGATGGTGAAAAAATGATGGTAGATATTCCTAAGATAGTACAGCCTCTCATTGATAAGTACAAGGATAGCCACAAGCAAACATCTGTTTAACTTCTACCAATACTACGCAGATAAAAATAGAAGTAGCTGATTTCATCTGGCACTGTTTTCACATCAGTTCCTTTAATCATTATAATCATAGCAATGCACACTTTTTTCCCTGCCTTCTGCTTCCTTGTTGATAAAAATAGTGTATAGTTTACCATGTAAGAGGACCCCATCCCAACCATAATGTTCAGCAAGAACATTAATAAGTTCTTCAAAGTGAATTTCTTGTGGAAACAATCTCGCAAGTATTTGTGTTAAAACAAACTCAGACAGGCTGATTACATAATCTACCACAATATTCTAGTGCATAATCGTTGTCCTGCTCTTTTTGATATCAACAGCGGTTTGTATTTTATTGCCAACTAGCATTTCATACAAAACCCGATGCTTTGGAGAATATTGGGAATAGTATATTCTTAAACGTAGGTCTTGTATTAACAATTATGTATGTAGAAGATCAATGCGGTGAAGACAAATTATCCGCGACTTTTTTGAGTAATTACCAACATACCATAAATATACAAATAAGGAAAGAACTGATGATAAAATAATAGAGATGACATATCGGTAACGATAATCGGCACCATATCTGAAATGGAATTGAGGCTCTTGAGAAGAACAAAAATAACGAATTAATATCAATAATATATATGGCAACAGTAAAAGTAAAATTTCGTGCTTCTTCCGTCCCGACAAAGGAAGGCACATTATTCTACCAAGTAATTCATAAGCGTGTGGCACGGCAAATTAATACCAGCTACAAGTTATATCCGTATGAATGGAATACGCCCAATGCAGAAATAGTCTTTCTCCCCGATATTGGGAACAATCGCCGAAACTATCTGGCTTCATTGAAAGACACTCTGCATGAAAACACCAATCGACTCAAGGGCATTATTTTGTGTCTAGAACGTACTGGTGAAGACTATGCAACCGAGGACATAGTGAAACATTACTTAACATCTTCAAATATCGAAGGTTTCATATCCTTTACTCGTGGTGTTATCCAGCAACTGGAACAGATCGGAAAGCAACGTACTGCCGAGCGGTACACGACTGTCATAAACAGTTTCGGACGTTTTCTCGGGGAGAATGACGTGCTCTTAGATGAAGTCAATTCCAACCTGATAGTCAGATATGAGAACTTTCTGAAATCAAGTGGCGTGTGTCCCAATACGTCTTCCTTTTATATGCGAGGATTACGGGCGATCTATAACCGAGCTGTCGAAAAAGAAATGACTGTACAACGCTATCCGTTCAAGCATGTTTATACCGGTATCGACAGAACCACTAAACGAGCTGTTCCCCTGAAAATTATTCGCCAAATCCGAGAATTGGACTTGACGTTATACCCGATGTCGGATTTCGCCCGGGACATTTTCATGTTCTCGTTTTACACTCGGGGAATGTCATTCATCGACATGGCCTATCTGAAAAAAAAAGACCTACATAACAGTATTCTATCTTACCGCAGACAAAAGACTGGACAAAAATTATTTATAAAATGGGAGAAACCCATGCAAGAAATTATCGACAAGTACGATACCGGCAATACGCCTTATCTGCTACCGATTATCAAGGATATGAATTTGGACGAACGACGGCAGTACAAGAACGCAGCACACCTAGTCAATGATAAACTAAGAAAGCTGGGAGAGAAATTGGAACTTGCCATCCCACTGACAACCTACGTAGCCCGACACGGATGGGCGTCTATTGCCAAAAGCAAGAATATCCCACTCTCAATAATTAGTGAAGCAATGGGACACGACTCGGAGAAAACCACACGCATCTATCTCGCCTCATTAGACACGTCAGCCGTCGATAAAGCGAATAGTCAAATACTGAAAGCTTTGTAACTATTACAACATTCTTTGAAGCAATAGGTTAATCTATAACATCAAACACAATTTTCAATAAACAAAATAACGTGAGTACTTATTATTCAATTTGAAAAGTTCTCTTTTTAAGAGAAATAGCATACAATGCAAAATTAATGAAAATACAAAATATGGCAATGGAAAATCGAAAAAAAAATGATTAATAGGATAATTTTAACCATGAGTGTTGAGTAAATACGGTAGTTTATTGTGCAAATTTAGAATTTTCTAGATACAATGTATTGGTAATAAGGTATTATTATATACCGATATTTCTCTTAAAAAGAGGTGTATCAGTTGACAGACGTCATAATGGATATACGCATATTACTTCCATGAGTAAAAAAACACGGAGAAAAGTGGAATATTATAATAATTCCTATGAGTAATTCCAGTAAGACGAACGAAAAACTGTAGATTAGGATGCTTCTACAAGAAATGAAAATTGTTGAGCTATAACTTTATTCTCTCCATAAGAGAAATATTACAAGTGAAAATTTACGTAATTTATTGGAAATAACCACACAGAACTAGAACTTATTTTCGACGCCACAAGCTATTTAAAATACTTGTACTCAACAAATGTTGTGCAAATAAGTATTCATTAGGCGACAAATACCTACTAATTATCAGATAGTTATATCCAATATCACGTATTTCGATTTCTCTTATGGAGAGAATGATTTTGAATATTTAAATAAATAATAGGATAATGAAACGTGTAATCTTGTTGTTGGCAATTGCCTTGATAGGTGTTTCACAAGAACTCTGGGCACAAAAGGCAGCGATAAAGACCAATCTATTTTCTGATGTTTTTTTAAATGTCAATCTTGGGATGGAGGTAGGTCTCGCACCCAAATGGACGATTGATTTTACGGGAGAACTCAACGCTTGGACGCTATCGCACAATAGGCGATGGAAACACTGGGTTCTGCAACCCGAAGTTCGGTATTGGTTTTGCGATCGTTTCTCCGGACATTTCCTTGGTACACATATACATGGGGGGAAGTATAACATCGGAGGATTTAACGGACGTGCCCATTTCTTAGGTACCGATGCGCGGAAGTTGAAGGATGCCCGTTACCAAGGTTGGTTTATAGGTGCCGGTGTGGCATACGGTTACGCATGGATATTGAACCGCCATTGGAACTTGGAAGCAGAAATAGGGCTCGGCTATTCCTACACCCGCTACGATAAATACCCATGTGCGAAGTGTGGGACAAAACTTGAAACAAACAAGCCGCATCATTACGTAGGTCCCACCAAAGCGGCCATCAACTTAGTTTACCTGTTTTAAAGCACAATGAACATGAAAAGAACGATATTTATATTAGTAGCCCTGCTGGGATTGGGAAGCATGTCAGGAGTGGCAGCACAGAAAGTGAAAGACATCATCCCTGGCGTTTCCATCAATCACTTTAAGATGGAGCGTAATGGCAAATACCTTACCGTGGAAATGAGTGTGAACTTGACAGCGCTCAACGTGGAAGCTAATCGGGCCGTATTGCTCACACCTCGTTTAGTCAATGGAACAGATTCGCTCGATCTACCGTCTATTGGGATTTACGGGCGTAAACGATATTACTACTATGTACGAAACGGGATAGGTAGTATATCAGGGACGAACGAAGCAATTTGGCAAGCCTCAAAAATACCGAACAATATAGACTATCATAATTCCATTATTTACAAGGAATGGATGGACGGAGCTACACTTAAGTTTCATCGAAGCGACTGGGGATGTTGCCACGAAATACTGGCGGAATACGAAAACCTGCTGGGACAACACAACGAAACCTTCTTTCCTGAACTGGTATTCGTGCGTCCTGAAGCCGAACTGATGAAAAGCCGCTCGCTGTCTGGTTCGGCATTTATTGACTTCCCCGTGAATAAAACGGTAATTTATCCCGAGTACCGCCGTAACACGGTGGAACTCGGCAAAATAGAGGCCACTATTGATTCCGTACGTAATGACAAAGATGTGTCTATTATTTCCGTTTGGCTCAAGGGATATGCTTCGCCCGAAAGCCCCTATACACACAACCGCGATCTAGCGATAGGGCGTACTGAGTCGCTCAAGGAACATATACGGAGATTATACAATTTTGCCGATGACATTATTGTCACGGAACACGAACCGGAAGACTGGGAAGGGTTACGGCGTTATGTGGAAAGTTCCAATATCAATCATCGTGCAGAAATACTCGAGATGATCGACAGCGACCTTGAACCGGATGCGAAAGAGGCAAAAATCAAACGTACTTATCCGGAAGAATATCGTTTTCTGTTACAGCATTGCTACCCGGCGTTACGCCACACGGATTACCGCATCGATTATAACATACGCAGCTACAACGATGTGGAAGAGATTAAACGCGTCCTGAAGGAACGACCGCAGAATTTGAGCTTGAACGAATTCTATCTTGTCGCAAGCACACACGAACCAGGTACAACGGAATTTACCGACGTATTTGAAACAGCGGTTCGTATGTTCCCGAACGACAAGATTGCCAATCTGAATGCTGCCAATGCCGCCATACGACAGGACGATCACAAAGCCGCACACCGCTATCTTGACAAGGCGGGCGATTCGGCAGAAGCCGCCTACGCACGAGGTGCGCTTGCCATACGTGAAAAGGATTACAAGACAGCAGCGATGTATTTAGGAAAAGCCCGTAAAATGGGACTTGAAAAGGCAGTAACTACCTTGGCCGAATTGACGGAAAGAGGATATACGGAATAATCAAATAAAATCAATTTTAAATAGTTATAATTATGAAAAAGAGAAAATTGTACCAGTTTGTTGCAGCCGCTCTTACTTTAGCGTTTGTCGGGTGCAGTCATCAAGAACTGACAGATGGGAATCCAGGAACAGGAGGAAATAACTCAAAAGACGCCGTATACATGAATGTGACGGTACAACTCCCCGTACCAGGAATAGGAACCAGGAGTAAAACCAATTCTGATGATAAAGCTGATTATGGAACAAGTACAGACGGTACCGAAGTCGGTCAAGACCGCGAAAACAGAGTAAATTCTGTCCTTCTGGTGTTGGCAGATAAGGACAATAAGTTAATTGGTTGCGCAGAAAAATCCGAAAGCCTTGTAACAGAAAAAGACGGAAAAATAACTACCGTTCAGTCTATCTCGAAATCTGTCCTCTCGGAGTATTATGGAGATAATGGTATACTTGAAGAAAATAAACAAAATATAAATGTATTCGTATTCTGTAATCCGACCGCTGCTTTGAGAGAAATTTTCGAAGGATTGTCAATAGGAGACAATACTTGGTATAATCAAGTCTGCTCCATATCAGAGAATCCAAATGGGGCAAGCGACAACGCAGCCATCTGGGGCGGTCCTGACCATCAAGGCGGTTTCCTGATGTCTTCATCCAAAATTTCCACGAAGAAGTTTCCGGCAAAATTTTCTGACTGGGATGACTTTACCACGATGACTAACCCGTTTAAGCTTTCTGGGAATAATCCTACTATAGGCGGTAGTACAGATGCTGGAATAGATAATAGCGATGCCATTAAGGTGGAGCGTTCCGTTGCCCGTTTCGATTTCAAAGACGGTTCCGAACTTGGCCAGAACACATACAATGTCGTAAAAGATCCAAAGGACGATGAAGATAAAAAATACATCATGCAAATTCAGCTCCAGAAGATGGCACTTGTTAACATGAGCAAGAATTTCTATTACCTGCGCCGCGTATCAGATAACGGGTTGAGTAGTAATGCTACACTTTGTGGAACCGAAACTTCTACCAATTACGTAGTGGATACTGATGCTGCCGACAAGAACGACGGAAGCATCATAAAGGAGAAAAAATATGAAAACTATTTCAATTTCTGTCTTGGGAATTATTCTACTACCAACTGGACCATCGATGCCAAGGCCCGCGACCAATGGTTTACCTCCAAGATTTCAGATGTTCTTAACGGTGATCGTGATGATGATACTGGTTGGAATCCAAGTGGAAGCAAAGGCGATTATAAAATCTGGCGTTATGTCACTGAAAATACCATCCCCGGTGCAACTTCTAACCAACAGAACGGTATTTCCACCGGTATTGTGTTCAAGGGTAAAATGATTGCCCCCGAAGGTGCTACGGGTACATTGGCAGATGCTCTTAAAAACGCTAGCGGAGATGCAGCTGCAGATCCTATCCTTTATACTTACGGTAATAGCATCTATGTGACTTGGAAAGAAGTCCGTGCAATGGCTATAAGTCAAGGACCAGGCAGCCCGATGTACACAGCCGCTTTCGGAAATACAAAAACTGTTCCTGTAGCAGAAAAGGCTGAGGCTGAAGGTGTTGATGCAGTTACTGCCGTTTACAGTACCGATGAAAAAAGCGCGGACTACAAATGGAACATCTGGCACAATAATATTAATGGTGGTAAAACTGATGCAAACTTGACACTATTCAAAGCTGCCGCGACGGAAGTCGGGTTCACCCTCTACGAGTCGAGTACCGATGAAGGAGTTCACGGATATTACTGCTATTATTTCTACTGGAACCGTCACAACGACAATGGTAATAACGGTGTCATGGGTCCTATGGAGTTCGGTGTAGTACGCAACAACGTGTATAAATTGGCGGTAACCAGTATCCGCAAACTTGGTCACCCACGTATATCGGAGAACGATCCCGATCCTGTTGACCCGGATGATCCGGATGAAGAAGGAAACGTTTACCTGAGTGTGTCCGTCGAGGTATTACCTTGGGTGGTTCGCATAAATAATATCGACTTTTAAAAGGTAACAAATGCGAAGTAGCAAACGAAATATCATATCAAGACTCATGGGTGCGGCGTTATACGTCGCCTCCATAAGTTTTGCTTTCTCGTCCTGCGAACGCATATATGATGATCTGGCACCTTGTCCGTACGGAGTATCCCTGCGCTTTGTTTACGACTATAATATGTTGTATGCAAATGCTTTTCCGTCGAGTGTGGACTGTCTGACACTTTACATCTATGATGGCAATGGCAACTATGTGGATACCAAGATCGTGACAGGCACCGAATTGCAGGACGAAAACTATCGGATGACTTTGGACTTGGAAGAGGGGAGCTATCATTTTGTCGCCTATGGCGGGCTTGCTTGCGAGGAAAAGACCTTTTCAGTGCTCCAAGAGCCCTCTCTCGGAAATATGTATACAGACTTGTGTGTAGGGATGGACATCCACCGCATTTCTGCCCCTATTCCCGCTGAAAGACGTCTACACAATATGTTTTGGGGCGAGTTGACTCTGACGAGTACCGAATTCTACAACGAGGGTACCGTAAAGATGATGAAAAACACGAACAACATCCGCATCGTGCTTCAGCAACTTAACGGAAAGCCTGTACATGCCGAAGATTTCGAATTTGCCATAACGGACGACAACACGCTTTTTGGGTATGACAATGACCTGATCGCTAACGGAACGATAACCTATCTTCCCTGGGCGTCCGGTGAGGCGATAGCAGGGATTTCCGGCAATGGGGAGAATGAAGGCGAACCCGTGATAGTGGCCTATTCGGAATTTTCTACATCCCGTCTGATGACGAAGAATTCCCCTAAACTGGTCATCAAGCTGAAGGACGACGGAAAGGAAATCGTGAATATTCCTCTTAACGACTATCTTCTTCTGCTTAAAAGCGAATTATACGCTAAGATGAAACCGCAGGAGTTTCTCGACAGAGAAAGCGTCTGGTCTCTGGTGTTCTTCCTCGGAAGCGATATGAACTGGATAAGGACGCATATCAAAATTAATGATTGGATAGTGAGAATCAATAACGCTGAGATGTAACATGAAACGATTGGCTTCATCCATCATACTGTGTTCATTGCTGCTGTTTTGTGCGTGCGAATCCGCCATCGAAAATGGTGACGGAAGCAATGAAAAGATACTGCTTGTCAATTTGGACATTAGTGTCGCGCTGTCTGACGTTTCGGATGCACTAACTAGAACAGCAAAATATGCAGATGCGGCAAATGAAAATGAGAAGATGCACATGTTGCGTATTGTCATCGTGCGCCCTGACCAGACGGTGGAGGCAAACCGGTTGATAGACCTCAGGGCTGCCGTATCCTTAAAGCACGAAATGGAGCGATTCAAGGTTTTCGGTAACGAAAAGAAGTGTATATACCTGTTTGTCAATGAAAGTACTACAGTTACTGATAAGAATAACCTTCCACGTAAATTGGTTGGTTTTGACTTAGGTAAAATCGAGGTCGGAGGCTATTTCCCGAAAGATGACATAGAGGAATTGAAAATAAATTTGGAAGATGACATGGAACAGATTGAGGGACCTTTACCTATGAGCGAACGACACGAATATTTTGTCAATGAGGAGCCCGAGCAATCATGCAGCCTTTTCGTGACAAGGGCGGCAGTCAAGTTCACGTTTCACATCATCAACAATAGCAGCAAAAGTATAACTTTTGACGGGCTTACGATAGAGAAAATGGCCCACAAGGAGTGGTATATACCCCGGGCGATTTATGGTAAACGTGATGAGACCACTGGGCAACAGGAGATTACGGAATACGAAGTCCCGGCCGACGTCGGATATTATGTCTATAGCACGAATACGTCTGTTCCGAATGGCGTGACAGTGGATGCCAGCAAGGAGACGGTACTAACGCCAATTTATCTTCTGGAAGGCAAATATACCGATGATATGGATTCACGTAATTATTCCATGAATATAAGCTTGGACAATATTACGAGGAAGCACTACTTCCCGGAGTTACAGACACTGCCAAGGAACACACATGTGGTGGTGCATATCACCTACGACGAGGATGCGAAGGTCACATGCGAAGCGGATGTTATTCCATACAGTGAGGTAATCCTTGAACCGGAATTCGGTTTGTAAAACAATAAATAGAAGTATATGAAGCATTTTGTACGATATATCATTCTCTTACTATTGATTCTAACCGTTACAGGTTGCCATGACGAATTCATGAAAAAAGAGATCATAGGCGAAGGTAAGGCAAGGGTATCCGCCACGCTGGATTTCAAACCCATGTCCTCGGCGCTTACCCAGACACGGACTGCCGGGGATGCTTTAAAGGATATTAACAGTCTGCATGTATTGTTGTATGACGGGAATACAAAGGAGCTGAAAAGAAACTGGGAGATAGCCAAAGATAAATATACCGTATTCGATGAAAACCGTACAAACGCAGATGCGGAAAACGGGAATAGCGCGGAAACAACCACGAAACACGCTACCTTAGAATTGCCAGAAGAAATTGACTTCGGCCAGTATTATATGTATGCCGTGGCGAATATTCCTGACTTGCTTACAAACTCGAGTTATTCTGAAGCCATAAAAACGGTGGACGGGCTCAAGAGTATTCCTCTCACATGGGATTTCGAAGACATGACCGCCAATGGGCAGATGATAGGCTATTTCACGAAGACTTCCGCTATCCAGCCGGAGAATGAAGCTATAGTATTGAATAAAAATAGCATGAATCTCCATGCATGGCTACGTCGTGCAGCATCTAAAGTGACCGTGGCATTTGACGGTTCGAAGTTGAAAGAGGGTGTCTTCATCTATATTCAGTCGGTGCAGATTAAAGATATTCCTTCACAATGCTATTTGGGGAAAACCAATAACGTAGGCAAAGAAGGATACACCTTGAATACACCGAAGAGCGGGCCGGAAATGCCTGATGGGGAAATCATTATTTACCACGAAGGGCATGAGACGGATGATTTTGAGTACGGAGAGGACTGTGCAGACCATCGTGTCACGGTAGGCGCTCCCTATTTGGGATCTCACAAGGAAACGGATCCAGCGTTATATTTTTACGAAAATATGCAGGGAGCTGGGGCCAACATGCCCGACAAGCGACAGGACGCGAATGACGACGGTTCGCTTGACCACCCGGGCCTGCCTGGCGACGAGGGCTACCGTCTAAAAGATGACGTACCCTACGGTACGTATATAGAGGTGCAGGCGCACTACATATCCAATAATTCCGAGCGGCTCGGCAACGGGCACATAGTATATCGTTTCATGCTGGGGCAGGACGTGATAAAAGACTATGATGCTAAACGCAACTGCCACTACAAGCTGACGCTAAAATTCAACAAATTCGCCAACGAGGCAGATTGGCATATCGAGTATGAAGAACCAGAGCCAGGAGTGATGACTCCTGAACCTTATTATATTTCCTACCTGTACAACCACTCCATGATGTACCCTTTCAAGGTGAACACAGGAGGTAGGAAAATCGAGAAAATCACGGCTGAGATCATCGAGAACCCTTGGGCCCCCTACAATGCCGGTTCCGATGTTTATTACACGCCTGAGGATAAAGGAACCACGGAACTCTATAATGGATTTCTGTCATTACATAAAACGATTGAGACAGTTCTTCAGGTTCCTTCGGGATCCGTTCCCTTGCCTCAATACAACAAGCCTTACTACGAAAGCGCTCCAAAACGAGGCGTGCGAGAATATACGGACTTTACGGAAGGAGAGCATCTTACACCGAGCGTAGAAGGCCTAGACAAATATGAAGAAGACAAATATTGTGTGGAGAGACATAAGACGGAAGCGAACACGTACAACATATACATTCCCATGTACACCAGGGCCAAACAGATGATAATAACGACAGGATACACGGGGAACAATCCTTACGTGGCGTACCAGCGAAAAGCGAGGGTTAAGATCACAACCAAGTTGGAAGGACTGGATCCTTTTGTGAACATCGTACCGATATACCAGGTTCGTCGTGTCGTGAATCCAAAGGGGATTTACCGCTCCGCTGGAAATAACAAGTCCTTTCATGTGGTGCTGAAACGATTGCCGGGAGAGGATGAGACCAAGTTCACGACATTCCAGTCGGAAGGTCCTTGGAAAGCCTATGTCATTAAGAGAACGAACGGAGATGGTATCACACTTTCAGCGACACTGGGAAAATCAGAGTTAAAAAATGATCCAAAATACGGAAGCGCCATACATGGCAAGACCGGTAGTGTGATTGATTTCAACGTGGATTTCTCCGGAACTTCCTCTGCGGAGAACCGATACGCCATTATACGTGTGGAATATCACAATTATACCTGCCAACACTTGATTTTCGTAAGGCAGGGTGACACTCCTGACGATTTGGTTCCAGGTGGAACGAAATGGTATGCCAAGAACATGAGGACCAAGTCGTTGTTGGCTTCCAACCCTTTGGACGAGGGTTCGTTGTTCAAGTTCGGGAACTGGAATGATCCAATAGACGCACTAAGCAATAAAAATCCGAAAGAACAGTGGGTAAACGTTCAGGCAGAAGATTTTAAGGTATATCCCGAAGATGGTTTTATCATTGCGGGAACTACGACGACAAAGAAGTGGGAAGAAATTTCCTCCCTTGGGAGCAACCAAGCATTTGGCGATCCCGAGATAAATGATGCCAGGGTGGCCACGTATGAAGATTTCTGGGAATTGAGAAGTCATAGTAATATAGAGCAAGGATATGGTGTCCTGTACGGAGATGACGCCACGAAAACGGCCGATGATATCGAAGATGTTTACGGCTATGACTATAAGAATACGAAGGGGCGTGGGATGAGAGGCTGTTTCGTGTATAATAGCGATACGGGCAAGAACCTCTTCTTTCCTATTGGTGCTTCCGGTTACGGACACAGGAAACAAAGCTACACAGCCCAATGGGGTGATTCGGAAACACTCAACGGTGTGTTAAGATACGCCACGGGTCGAACTAAATTATATGCTGCCCCTATCGGTCGTCCATTGTTTTACGACCTGTACAAAAGGCCTGGTGCCATATATTGGTATAATAATCAAGTGCCAGGAGCAAATGTAGAAGGGACGGATGAAAACTGTTTGGGGTGGGATATCAACTATTTCACTTTCGATTTCAATTTTATTGGCACAGGAAATTTGATCAAGTCCGACGGTTCTGACGCCTGCTTCGTGCGTTGCGTGAAAAAATAATCATGAGAGGTGAACAGAAGTTCGCCTGTGAACGAAATAAGCAAATCTCACTATCGTCCGACATTGGAACTGTATTATTCTACCAATTTGACGATAAAAGGAACTTGCAAACAATAGCTTGCGGTGATAGCGTTCAGGTCATACCTCAGACGCTACCACCGCAAACTATTGTTTGTCAGATATGGTATTGAGATTTCTCCCGGGAAGGCAGCGTACACCAATACAAACTAATATTCTTATTGAACAAACATAAAGCTTTACATTATTTACAAGACATGTCTGTTCTACTTTCTTCATGAAATAAACACTGCTCCTTGTGCTATCACATCTGGAATTATTCACATTAAACTACAGCAGGTTCATAAATTGTCCATTATTAAGTTCAATTAAAAGAGAAACACATGAAACCAATAATATCAATTAGCTATTGCATGATACCCTTACAACTTGCTAAATATAAATCAAATAACTACCTTTGCAACCATAGAGTTTGATATTTCACCAGGACTTTATTAAAAGAGCATCAATTTATTGAAAATAAGTGGTCTAGATGGGAAAAACTTTAAGATTAATAAGATATAATACATCATTCCTATTCTGGTTAATGTTGCTTCTCTCTTGTTCCTGTACCCCGACAAAAGAAAAACAACAACAGAATGTTGCGTACATAGATTCAATAAGACCAACTACCTCTATTCCTCTAGAAAACACCTCAACTAAAAGTCAGACAGCAGTAACACTTGATTCTCTAGGATTTGTGAATATCTCCGAATTAGATCCAACCATTCACATCGAATTAATGTATACTCGCTCAGACAACTTCACAGGAGAAATACTCTACGATGACCTGAAAGAAGCTTATCTTCACCCGGATGCAGCACACGCTCTTATGCAGGCACAAAAAGAGCTCAAACAGTTATATCCATCATACAGCCTCATCATATACGATGCAGCACGCCCAATGTCTGTGCAAAAGAAAATGTGGAATGTAGTAAAAGGCACTTCTAAATTCAAATACGTATCCAACCCGAATCATGGAGGTGGACTACATAATTATGGACTTGCGGTAGACATCAGTATACTGGATTCTTTGGGGAATCCACTACCAATGGGAACCAAAGTAGATCATCTCGGCTTCGAAGCAAACATTACACAGGAAAATGAATTAGTACATACAGGAAAAATAAGTGAAAACGAACGGCAAAACCGGATATTATTAAGAACAGTTATGAAAAAAGCAGGATTCCGCCCACTACCAAGCGAATGGTGGCATTTCAATTTCTGCAGTAGGGACGAAGCCAAGCGGAAATACAAACTGATCCCATAATAAATCGCAAACCATTATTTAGCTCTGAATACTGATAGTTATGATACAGATTTCTCCAGCAACTCAAGTATTTATTCATGAACATCAAGCAGATGATGTACGAACGTTGGCTTTACAAGCTAAGAAATATCCGAATGTAGATATGCCAATAGCTATTACCCAGATAGCAGGAAGGCAAATTGCAACAGAAAAGATTCCATCGTGGAAAAAAATAGATGATATATGGTACCCAAAACATCTATCATTAGAACAATGTTCTTCAGAAATTACAGCTCGTTATAAAGCTAAACTAATACAAGGCCAATCTTTGACTGATCTTACCGGTGGATTCGGCATCGATTGTTCGTTCCTTGCTGCAGGATTCAAGTCTGTTGTGTATATAGAACGCCAAGAAGAGCTTTGTGAAATTGCGGCTCACAACTTCTCCATACTTGGTTTGAATCATATTAATATTAAAAATGAAGACGGAGTAGCCTATCTGAAAATGATGTCTCCAGTAGATTGTATTTTCCTTGATCCTGCCCGTCGCAACGAACATGGAGGAAAAACCGTAGCTATTTCCGATTGTGAACCCAATGTGTCCGAACTGGAACAACTTTTATTGGAGAAAGCGAACAAAGTTATGATTAAGCTCTCCCCTATGCTTGACCTATCCCTAGCATTGAAAGAACTACAACAGACCCAGGAAGTTCATATTATTTCCGTCAACAATGAATGTAAAGAACTCCTTCTAATTCTGGGACAAACACCAGCCAAAGAAGTTCCTATCCATTGTGTAAACTTCTCATCCAAAGGTGAACAAAAGTTCACCTTTACCCGCGAACAGGAACAACACAGCGAATGTACTTATACAGATATCCTTGCAGACTATCTCTATGAACCACATGCCTCACTACTGAAAGGAGGTGCTTATAAAAGTTTATCATCCGCCTATCATATCTCAAAACTTCATCCTAACAGTCATCTTTATACATCCGATATACTGATTGAAAACTTTCCCGGAAGAGTATTCCAAATTAAAGGATATTGCAGTTTTAATAAAAAAGAAATTAAAGCAACTTTAGGGCTTCTAGAGAAAGCCAATATCACGATTCGTAATTTTCCCGCTTCTGTTGCGGAACTCCGAAAACGGACCAAATTATCTGACGGAGGTTCCACTTACCTATTTGCAACCACTTCAAATAATGAAAAAAAACTTTTAATCCTGTGTGAGAAGGCCTTAATCAGCACAAACTTGAAAGGTATCAATTAGGGGAAGCATTAATTATTTATCTGTCTCTGTTTTTGTTTTCCCTCTTAAATCATCTTTAGGGATTGTCGTCTCATTACCATCACGTACAGCCATATAATGAGGTGACATAATCTCAACCCCTGCTTCATTAAACCGGTCTTGAATATTCTGATACAAATCCGAATAGATTTTTGTCATCTTATCCGCTTCTTTAATATAAGCATTTACCTGATAGACCGGATACCAGTCACTCAATGAAGTCTCCAATACAAACGGGCGAGGATCATCCAAAACTCCGGGAGTATTTAATGCTGCATCTATCAGTAATTGATTAACCTTCCGCCAAGGGACATCATAACCAATCGAAACTTCCGAATGAATAATCAGACCATATTCACGTGCAGATGCGCTGTAATTTACCGTATGTGAAGACATTACAAACGAATTAGGAACAGTAACTATTTCATTCTTCGGTGTACGAATACGGGTGACCAGTGGCGTTTTCTCTATAATATCTCCGGTCGTATCATTCAGCTTAATGCGGTCACCCAACTTAAATGGACGCATATAAGTGATTACTAGTCCGGCAATAATATTCCCAATCACAGTAGTTGAGCCAAGTGAAACTATCAATCCGACAAATACGGATATTCCTTGAAAAACTCCAGTCTCGGATCCCGGTAAATATTTATATATCATGGCGATCATAAATGCATAAAGCAGGAAACGGACAATATGGAAAGTCGGCATTGCCCAGTCAGGATAGAAACCATTCAGTTTAAGATGTCCGGCTTCGACTTCATGTGCCAGATAACGGACAAAGCGAATTAAATATTTTATTGCATACCATATAACAATAATGGTAAAAAAGTCGGGAATATAGTCTACGATTCCTATCAATATTTTGCGGATGGGAGTCCAAATATAACCCAACAAACGATACGCCAGCCCTTCTGTTTGGGGAAAAATAATAAAAACCAGAGGAAC
>ERZ826016.1684-NODE-1684-length-19615-cov-5.474949_pt1 | contig 19615 bp, 18 predicted proteins | sample MGYA00519872_ERZ826016 | MGnify/ENA primary metagenome ERZ826016 (study PRJEB31778, sample SAMEA3449218) | human gut metagenome | biome: human gut; feature: human-associated habitat; material: faeces | place: United Kingdom | collected 2010/2012 ... | reverse complement strand
AACCCGCGACCCCCACCTTGGCAAGGTGGTGCTCTACCACTGAGCTACTTCCGCAAGCAGCAACGATATTATTATATCATTGTGTCTGGATTTGTCAAGCAGATTTTTGAATTTCTTCTCGTCTGCCCGGCCGGTCCAGCGGCCACGTTGGATAGTTTACCACACGGCATCCGCTCTGTCAAGAACTCATTTTGTTTCCCTCAGGGTTCTGTAAACAGGCGTCCGCCCGGTCCACGCTCATCCCGAAAGAGATGACGTGAATTCATTATACCGGATATCCCTTTTTTATGCAAGCGCGAAAAAAGACAGGCCGGAGCCTGCCCTTTCCGTCTCAGAATACTTCGTCTTCCGTGCCGAAGACTTTCATCTGCCGGTTGAAGATGGACGCGCGCCGCGGAGTGAAGTACCCCAGGTAGAGCGCGGCCGTATTGTCCCCGTCGGGGGATTCGCTGCTGGCGCTGCCGTAGGCGGTGCTGTCCAGGAGGAAGCGCCCGTCCATGGGCGTGAAATCTTCGGAGAGCCCTTCCAGCATGGCCGCCGCGAAGGGCGTGATGCCGTCCGCGGAAATCGGGAGCCCCGCCGTGGAGCCCGCCCGCACGAGGATCTTCTCCGTGAGGGCCGCGCCCTCGTCCGTCCCCTTCCCCAGCTCGAAGGGGCAGGTGAAGAACGCTTCCGCCTCGAGGTACTCCGCTCCGGCAAGGAAGCAGAAGAGGGACCGGGCGTCTGCAGCGCGCACGCGGAGCGGCGCCAGGTCCTGCCCGCCGGCCCCGAGGAGGGCGATCACCCGCCGCCCCCGGTCCGCAAAGGACGCGCCGGATGCGCGGCAGAGCGCCTCCCAGTCCGCGGCGAGGCCGTCCGCCGTGACGGGACCGCCGCCGGGGATATGGAAATAATGCGCGCCGAACTGCGCTTTCGCGTTCGCCTTCTCGATGAAGACGTCGGGCGCGCCCGCGCCTTTCAGACGGGCGCGGAGGTACGCCGGCGGCACCCCCATGTCGATGAGCCCGCCGGTGAGCATATCCGGCGTGAGCACGCCGTAGCAGCGGATAAAGAGCGCTTTCATCTTATTTCACATCCTCTCTCTGGCGGCCTTTGCCCGGCCCGTCTTCGGCCACGTCCACGCCGCCCGAGCCGAAGGTGGCCATGAGGTTCAGCATGCACAGGGACGCGTCGAGGAGCGACAGGCCCAGCGCCGAGCCGAATCCTTCGTTTTCCGTGAAATGGTAGTGGAGGTAGCCCTCCATGCCGAGCTTCTCGAGCTGCATCTGGTGGACCGGCTCGTCGTACACGGCGGACGGGAAAAGGTAGTCCCGGATCTCCGGATAGACCGTGACCGCGCCGAGGGCCGCCGCCCCGGTGACCGCGTTGTCGAAGACCACCGCCATGCCTTCCCGCGCGGCCTGCACGATGAAGCCGAAAAGCGCCGCGATCTCCGCGGAGCCCACCCGGGCGAGCACGCCGCACGGGTCTTCCGCGAAATCGCCGAGGGACGCCAGATGGAGCCGCAGCCCCTGCCGCCCGGACGCCGCGGTGAGGTCGTCTTTCAGGATGGCCGCCGTCACGGCGAGCGCGGAGAGCATGGACCGCTCCCCGATGTTCCCGAGGCCGGCGGCGCGCACGCCTTCCCCGGCGAGGGTCTTCGCCACGGACATGCCCACCTGGATGGCCTTCGCCGCCGCGTCTTCCGTCATGGCCGGGCTGCCCCGGTGGGTGCCGCGCACCGCTTTCTGCACGAGCACGCCCGGGATGGCCGCCGATTCCTTCTCGAGGCCCACGTCGATGACGTACACCGCCGCGCCGATCTGGCGGGCCGCGGCGTTCACCGGGCCGTAGCCCTGCGCGACGAGCGCCGCTTCATTGTAGCTCTTGAAGCCCTTCGTCTCGTTCTTCTCTCCGTCCACGGCGGAATCCCCGCAGAAGATGACCACCGCTTTCGGCAGGGTCTGCGGCTTCACTTCGCCGAAGATGCCCGCCAGCCGCACCGCCATGTCTTCCAGGCGGCCCAGCGAGCCGAGGGGCTTCGTGAGATTGTCCACGTAGAGGCGGCACGCCTCCATGATATCCTGATGGAGCGCTTCGATCGGTTTCATGCCTTCACCCCCTCGATCTCTTCTTCCGTGGCGCAGTCCATGTACACGAGAAGCGCCGTGTCGAGCATCTTCATCTGGATCGCCGCGCCGGACGCCTCGCCCAGGCGGAATCCCAGATCCACATATTCCGGCAGGCCCAGCGCCGCGAGCGCTTTCTTGTGGGCCTGCTCCCGCGAGCGGTGCGACGCCATGAGGTAGTGCACCGACTCCGGCGCAAGGGCCCGCGCGACGAAGGCGCACGCCGTCGTATTGAAGCCGTCGATCACCGTGAGGGCATGGCCCGCTGCCGCGCCGAGCATGACGCCCACGAGGCAGCCGAACTCGAAGCCCCCCACCTTCGCCAGCACGTCGAGCCCGTCGGCGGAATTCGGCTGGTTCACGTCCAGCGCCTGCTGCACCAGCTCGATCTTGCGGCGGAGGCGCTCGTCGGAGATGTTCGTCCCCCGGCCTGTCACCTCCACGGCGTTCCATCCGTTGAACGCGCCGATGATGCACGCCGCGGACGCCGTATTGGAGATGCCCATCTCGCCCACGAGGAACGCCCGGTACCCGGCGCGCACCTTCTCGTCGGCGATCTCGATGCCCGTCTCGATGGCGCGGACCGCGTCCTCCCGGCTCATGGCCGGCCCTTCGCTGAAATCGTCGGTCCCCCAGGCGATCTTCCGGTTGAGCAGGCCCGGCACATCGCTCATATCGTGGGCGATGCCCATGTCCACCACCACCATGTCCGCATTGCAGTACGCCGCCATGGCGTTCGCCCCGGCCCCTTTCGACACGAGGTAGTTCCGCGTCATGCCCACCGTGGTGGACACGGGATAGGCGGAAATATTGTGCCGCGCCACGCCGTGGTCCGCGCTGGCGATGACCATGCACCGCTTCGGCAGCTCCACTTCTTCGCTGCCCGTGACGCCGGCGTACTGGACGACCATGTCCTCCATGCTGCCCAGCCGGCCCATGCCGAGATACAGCTGCTGCCACCGCGCCCGCGCCCGGTCCATCGCGCCCGCATCGAGCGGGCCGATCGCGGCGATCGTTTCATCCAGAAGTCCCATATATCCTCTCTTCCTGCCCTGCACTGCGAGGGCGTTCTTTTCTGTTTCCTGAGCGGTCAGCTCTTTTTTATTATAGCAGAAGGGAAAAATCCTCCCGCTGCCCGGCGGAAAATTTTCCGCCCCGCGCCTTGTCCGGCCGGGAAAAAGCTCCTACAATAGGGGCAGCATCCATGCAAAGGAGGTAAGACTATGGACTTTGAAAAACTGTATATCGGCGGCGAATGGGTCCCCGGCTCGACCGGCGAATGGATCGAAGTGGAAGACCCCGCCGCGATGGAAGTCTTCGCCCGCGTGCCCCGCGGCGGCCCGGCCGACGTGGACCAGGCGGCCCGCGCGGCGCATGAGGCCTTCCCCGCCTGGGCGGCCCGGCCCCTCGCGGACCGTATCGCGCTCATGGAGCAGTTCCTCGATATCTTCCGCTCGCAGGAAGAAGACATCATCGAGCTGGAGATGCGCGAGCTCGGCGCGCCCTGGTCTTTCGCGAAATCGTCCCACTGCGAGTACCAGTACACGCGGGTGCGCTCCTACATCGACCTCGCTCCTCAGGTTCCCATGGTGGAGAAGATGCCCCTCTCCACGGTGTATCGCGAGCCGGTGGGCGTGGTGGGATGCATCACCCCGTGGAACTACCCGCTGGGCCAGGTGGTGCAGAAAGTCGTCCCCGCGCTCCTCATGGGCAATACGGTGGTGCTGAAGCCTTCGCAGCACACGCCCCTCTCGTGCTACCTCATGGCGGACGCCTTCGCCCGGGCGGGCTTCCCGAAAGGCGTCTTCAATATGGTCACCGGCCGGGGCGGCGAAGTGGGCGACGCCATGGCCTCCCATCCGCTGATCGACATGATCTCCTTCACCGGCTCCACGAAAGGCGGCATCCAGGTGGCGCAGCGGGCGCTCGCCTCCGTGAAGCGCATCTCCCTCGAGCTGGGCGGCAAGTCGCCGGACATCTTCCTCCCCATGGAGAATTACGACGACGCCGTGCGGAGCTGCTTCAATTCCATCTTCCTCAATTCCGGCCAGACCTGCACCGCCCTCTCCCGTCTCATCATCCCCGCCTCCGACCGGGCGAAGATCGAAGAGACGCTGGTGCGCATCGCCGCGGAGTACCCCATGGGCGACCCCCGCGACCACTCCGTGAAAGTCGGCCCCGTGGCGTCCATGGCGCAGTACCGGAAGATCCGCGGCTACATCGAGCAGGGCATCGCGGACGGCGCCCATGTTCTCCTGGGCGGCGTGCCGGACGAGCCGACGCACGGCTACTACGTGGCGCCCACCATCTTCACGGACGTCACCCCGGACATGACCATCGCGAAAGACGAGATCTTCGGCCCCGTGCTTTGCGTCTTCACCTATGATACGATAGAAGAAGCGATCCGCCTCGCGAACGACACCGCCTACGGCCTGAACGCCGCCGTGTACGGCCCGAAAGACGAGGCCGTCGCCGCCGCGAAGCAGATCCAGGCGGGCAACGTCTACATCAACGACAGCCCCCGCGACACCGCGGCTCCCTTCGGCGGCTACAAGCAGTCCGGTCTCGGCCGGGAAGGCGGCGTCTACGGCATGATGGAATTCACCCAGCAGAAAGCCCTCTTCGACACCTGCAAAGAATAAGGAACGGCGCGCTGTACCGCGCCCGGAAAGGAATACGGCATGGCACGCAGCTCATTCTGGAAAAAATGCATCCCCGTCCTGCTCCTCGTCCTCGCGGCGGCAGGCGGATTCTACTGGTTCTACTGGATGCGCACCCCGCAGTACGCGGCGGGCGAGATCTACCAGGCGGTCACCCGGAAAGACTACCAGCTCTTCCGTGAGCGGGTCGATCTGGACCGGGTGTACGGCGCGGCCATCGACGATCTCACCGACGACGCGCTCCGCTCCGACACGGACGACCACCGCCTCGCCGCCGGCCTCATGCGCGCGCTGAAGAAGCCCCTCGTGGACGCGATGATCCGCGCCACCGAGCGGGAATTCCGCCCGGACGCGCCGGCCGATCCGTCCCTCCTCACGCCCCTCGTGGACACGGCGAAGACCTACGTGGGCTCCGCGGCGCTCTCCCTCACGGACATCTTCGACGTGCAGGAGAAAGACGGCAAAGCCACGGCGAGCGTCAAGCTCCACGACGGAGAGCTCGACCGGGATTTCACCTGGAAAGTCCTCCTCGAGAAAGACGTGAACGGGAACTGGACCGCCGTGCGCGTGCTCAATCTCAGAGAATACCTCGACCAGCGCAAAGCGGCCATCCTCGACCAGAAACAATAACCCCAGACAGACGAAAAGGCCCGGCCTCTCACGAGACCGGGCCTTTTGATTGCCTCACACCACCTGGAACAGGAAGAATTTCAGATACTGCGTCTCCGGCACCGTCAGCACGATGGGATGATCCGGCGCCTGCTGGCGGCACTCGATCTGCCGGAGCGTCACCCCTGCGTCGCGGGCCGCTTCCTTCAGCATCTTCACGAAAAGCTCCTCACTCATGAAATGGGAGCACGAGCACGTGGCCAGATACCCGCCCCGGGGCAGGATCTTCATGGCGCGGTAATTGATCTCCTTGTACCCACGGAAAGCCGCGCGCCGCGTCTCGCTCGACTTCGTGAAGGCCGGCGGGTCGAGGATGATGTAGTCGTACCGGCGGTCCTTCGTGCGGTCCAGCTCCGTCAGGTAGTCGAATACGTCCGCCTGCACCGCCTCCACTGCGAGGCTGTTCCGCGCCGCATTGCGCGCCGCCATGGCCACCGCCTCCGCGGAGATATCGAGCGCCGTCACCGACGCCGCGCCGCCCTTCGCCGCGTTCAGCGCGAACGCCCCCGTGTGGGTGAAGCAGTCCAGCACATGCCGTCCGCGGGCGATGCCCGCCGCGGCGAGACGGTTGAATTTCTGGTCGAGAAAAAAGCCCGTCTTCTGGCCGTGCTCCACGTCCACATCGTAGCGGATACCGTTCTCCACGATTTCCACGAGCGTCTTCTCCGCCGCCGGGTCGAGGAGGGCCGACCGGTAGAAGCCTTTTCCCTCCTCCATGCCTTCCAGCTCCCGAATCTTCACGTCGTTCCGCTCGTATACGCACGCCACGGGCAGGTCCCGCTCGCGGAGCACTTCGATGAGGCTGTCCAGAACGTCCGCCTTCCGCCGCTCCATGCCGAGCGACAGGATCTGCACGGACAGCACGTCCCCGAAGCGGTCCACGGTGAGTCCCGGCATCTGGTCCGCCTCGCCGAAGACGAGCCGGCAGCAGTCCCGGTCCTCCGGGCGCATCACCTGCAGGCGGTAGTCCACCGCGTACGCCGCGCGGCGCTTCCAGAACGCCCGGTCGAACGCGCGGTCGTTCGCATTCTCCGACAGGAGCCGCACGGTGATCTTCGAGTGCGGATTATAAAAGCCGCTGCCCACGAATTTCCCCTTCTTCGACAGCACGCGCACGATGTCCCCCGGCTCGATGCCCGGCTCCGCCTCCTCAATCTCCGACCCGTAGATCCACGGATGCCCGCCCCGCGCGGCGAGCTCCGCCCGCTTGCTGATGATGACCTGTTTCCGCTCCTCCATATGCCCTCCTGTACAATGCCAAGTTTTCCTATGATTGTAGCACAGCCGCCCCAAAAGAAAAAATCCCCCGCAGAGGAGGGATTCGAAAATCACCGTCCGCCGGTCACAGCCGGTACATTTCCGGCCGGCGGTCGCGGAAGACATTGATGCCTGTGCGGATGCCGGTGATGACGTCCGTGTCGATCGTGCCGGCGGCGATCTCTTCATCTTCGCCCAGATGGCAGAGCTCTTCGCCCCACGGAGAGAGGAGCAGGGAATGGCCCGCGTACTTCGCTTCGCCGGCCCATCCGCATTCATTGACGGCGCAGACATACATCTGGTTCTCGATGGCCCGCGCCTTCGCGAGCGTCACCCAGTGGTCCTTCCGCACGAGCGGCCATGCAGCTGGCAGGAAGAAGAGATCCGCGCCCTCGAGGGCCTCCGTGCGGATGAGCTCGGGGAAGCGCACGTCGTAGCACACCGCCATGGAGCAGGGGATGCCGTCCAGCGCAAAATGCACGGTGTGGTCCCCGCCCGCGAAATAGTCCGGCTCGCCGGACGGGCTGAAGCCGTGGATCTTGTCGTAGCTGGCGATGACCGCGCCGGTCCGGTCGAAGACGTACGCCCGGTTGTAGATCTTCCCGCTTTCCTTCACGGCGGACGACCCCGCCACGAGGTTCACCCCGTGCGCCTTGGCGAATCTGCCGAAGAGCTCCCGCGTGCGTGCGCCGCTGTCGTCGGCGAGGGCCGCGAGCCGCTCCGCCGGCGTGGGGAAAAAGCCCGTATTCACCGTCTCCGGCAGGACGAGGATATCCGGCCCGCTTTTCACGGCGTCTTCCAGGAGCGCCAGCGCATGCGTGAAATTCTCCTCCGGCGCGCCGAGTTTCACATCCATCTGGATGAGGCTGATGGTCTTCTTCATCGATGGTCCCTCCGCAAATCAAAGAGGAGGCGCGCTTTCCGTCCGCTCCTCCTTCTCCTTCCGTATTTGTCTGATTATAGCACGAAACCGGCCGCGCGGAAAAAAGCAAAACAAAAAGCCCGCCGCATTCGACGGGCTCATCAATTCTGGCGGAGAGAGGGGGATTCGAACCCCCGTGACGGTATTCGCCGTCAACATGATTTCCAATCATGCACCTTCAACCACTCGGACACCTCTCCAGATGGATGATTCTGTCGGCTTTCGCCGCGCTGTATTCAGTTCGTATGAATGATACTTTAACAGTATACGGGCTATCTCCGATTCTGTCAAGTCATTTCCGAAAATTTTTCCGTTCAGTCCCGGAAGAGCGCCCGCATTTCCTCCCGGGAGCAGCCTGCGCCCAGCGCGGCCATGAGGAGGAGGCGCGCCTTCTGGCCGGAGAGGCTCCCTCCGAGGACGGCCCCCGCGTCTTCGAGAGAGCCCGCGCCGCCGTCGTAGGCGTATTCCCGGGCGACGCTCCCTGCGGCGGTGCGGGAGACGAGCACGACGGCGAGACCCGCGGCGATGGCGTCCCGGATGCCCGCGTCCGCGCCGCGGGGCACGTTCCCGCAGCCGAAGCCCTCCACGACGAGGCCGTCCGCACCGGCGGCAATGGCCGCATGAAAGATGTCCGCCTCCGTACCGGCGGCGCATTTCACGAGCCACACATGAGGCGCGAGACGCGCCGGATGGAGCCGCGCTTTCCTCTCGGGCGCACCCGCCCAGACGACGCGGTCCGCGTAGACGGTGCCCGCGGGGCCCCACTGGGGCGACCGGAACGCCTCGGGGAGCGTGGCGTGCATTTTCTCCACGTACCGCGCGGCGTGCACGCGTCCGCCCATGACAACGAGCACGCCCTTCCCCGCCGCGCCGGGCGAGACGGCAGTCTTCACCGCGTCCAGGAGGTTCGCCGGGCCGTCGGCGGAGAGGTCGGACGCGCCGCGCATGGCCCCCGTGAGCACCACGGGCTTCTCCGTATGGAGCACGGTCTCCAGCAGGAAGGCGGTCTCTTCCATGGTGTCCGTGCCGTGGGTGACGACAAAGCCGTCCGCCTCCTTCGCCATGCCGTCGATGGCGCGGGCCAGGTCCATCATGCGCTCCGGCGTCATGAATTCGCTGGGGATATTGGAAAATTCCTTCACGGCGATGTCCGCCCAGTCCGTGATACCCCGGGCGGAGGCGGCCAGATCGGCCCCGGAGACGGCGGGCACGAGGCCGCCCGCTGCCCGGTCTTCTTTCATGGCGATGGTGCCGCCGGTGGTGATGATGCAGATCTTTTTCATGGCATGCTCCTCAGAGGATGGTCTTCACGCCCGCCGCGGGGACCTTCTCCCCGATGAGGCGGCGGTACATGCGGAGGAAATCGTCTTTGTACATGCTTCCCGATTTCCACAGGAAGGTGAAGCGGTACTGGGGCTCGAAGTCGCGCACGCGCACCTGCCGGAGCCGGCCGGCGGCGAGCTCTTCCGCGACGGAGCTCTCGTAGAGGAAGGCGAGGCCGCAGTTCCGCCGGGCCAGCGCCTTCATGGCGTAGGGCGAGCCCACGATGACATGGCTCTCGAAGGAGTCCACGGAGCTGTTGATGGTGGCGAGCGCCCGGTCGAGCAGCTCCCGCGCCCCCGCGCCCGGCTCGCGGGTGATGATGCGGTGATGGAAGAGCTCCTCTGTGGCGATCTCCCCGGGGATGTCGTAGTCCGCACCGCACACGCAGAGGAGATTCTCCGTGGAGAAGGGCAGCGTTTCATAGCGGGAGTGGTCGAAGAAGCCCTCCACGATGGCGAAGTCGATGTGTCCTTCGTCGATGTCCTTCAGGAGCTTCTCCGTGTCCGCGATATAGATGTCCACATTGCTGTCCGGATTGTCCCGGAGAAATTCCGCGAGCTTGTCCGTGATGAGGTAGTCCCCGATGGTGTGGGTCGCACCGAAGCAGTACATCTTCCGCCCCTGCTGCATGGCTTCGATGCGCTGGCGCAGGATGTGCTCGTCGTTGTTCATGGTCTGCACCGCGGCGAGCATGAGCTCTCCCTCGGCGGTGAGGCGGAGCTTCTTCCCTTCGAAGCGGAAGAGCTTCACCCCGTAGTCCTCCTCGAGGCGGCGGATATGCTGGGACACCGCCGGCTGGGAGATCCCCAGCTCCGACGCGGCGTTGGTGAAATTCATGTGCTTGCACGCACAGAGAAACGTTTTGGCCCGGAAATTGAGCATGACGCGCCTCCTTCCCTTTTTATTCTATATTCTAATGGTCCCGCGGCATTTTATCAATTTTCCTTATGACCGAGCTATGGCACAGAAAAACAGCCCCGCAGGAAAGCGGAGCTGTTTCGGAGGAATGAAATGACGGGACCCGTCAGGCGTTCGCCGCGTTTTTCTTCCTGCGGGCATACTGGAAGACGCCCACAAGGATGAGGAGGCCCGTGCCGATCACGTCGGTCATCATGCCCGGGTCGATGAGCATCAGGCCGCCCGCGAGGAGCGCGAGGCGCTCGATCCACCAGGCCTTCGTCACGAAGAAGCCGATCATGGCGGCGCTCACGCCCACCATGCCGACGACGGCCGTGAGAGTCGTCGCCACGACGCTGCCCAAGGTCGCATCGATGCCGAGCATGGCCGGCGACAGGACGAACATGTACGGAATGATGAAGGCCGCAATGCCCAGCTTGGACGCATTGATGCCGGTCTTGATGGGATTGCCGCCGGAGATGGCCGCCCCTGCGAAAGCCGCGAGGGCTACCGGCGGGGTGATGTCGGCGATGATGCCGAAGTAGAAAACGAACATGTGCGCCGCGAGGATCGGCACGCCGAGAGAGATCAGCGCCGGCGCGGCGATGGTGGAGGTGATGACGTAGTTTGCCGTAGTGGGCACGCCCATGCCGAGGATGAGCGAGGTGATCATGGTGCAGAAGAGCAGCAGCAGGAAGGAGCCGTTCGACAGGTCCACCAGCGCGGACGCGAGCTTCAGGCCGATGCCGGTCTTCGTGACGATGCCGATGATGATGCCCGCCGCGGCGCAGGCGATGAGGACACCCAGCGCGCCCCGCGCGCCCTTGATGAGGCCGTCCACGATGTCCATGAAGGACATGCGCGTGTTCGCCCGGAGCATGGCCGCCGCGATGGAGATGACGATGCCTGCGAGCGCCGCGCGCATCGGGGTGTAGCCGGAGGAGAGCAGGCCGATGATGGCGATCAGCGGGATCACCAGGTGGCCTTCTTCCTTCAGGATCGCGCCGAAGGGCGGCAGGAGGCTCCGCGGGGTGCCTTTCAGGTTTTCCCGCTTCGCTTCGAAGTGGACGCCCAGGAAAACGCCGAAGAAGTACAGGATGGCCGGGATGACCGCCGCCTTCACGACTTCCATGTAGGGGATGCCCACGAATTCCGCCATGAGGAAGGCCGCCGCGCCCATGATCGGCGGCATGATCTGGCCGCCCGTAGAGGCCGCCGCTTCGACGGCGCCGGCGAAGTCCTTGCTGTAGCCGAGCTTCTTCATCATCGGGATGGTGAAGGAGCCGGACCCCACGACGTTCGCCACCGAGCTGCCGGAGATGGTGCCTTCGAGGGCGCTGGAGATGACGGCCACCTTGGCCGGGCCGCCGGACGCCCAGCCGGCGATGGCGTTCGAGATGTCAATGAAGAATTTCCCCAGCCCCGTCTTCTCGAGGTACGCCCCGAAGAGGATGAAGAGGAAAATGAAGGTGGAGGACACGCCCATGGGGATGCCGAAGACGCCTTCGGTGGTGAAGAAGAGGTGCCCCACCATCTGGTCGAGATTGAGGCCGCGGTGCGCGATGGCCCCCGGCATGTACGGCCCGAGGAAGCCGTAGGCGATGAAGCAGAGCACCACCACGACGATGGGGAGCCCTACGATGCGGCGGGCCGCCTCGATGACCATGACGATGCCCAGCGTGCCGATGGCCACGTCAGCAGGCGTCACGGTGCCCGCGCGCAGGATGAGGTCCTGATAATTGAGCAGGATGTATACCGGCGGGATGATGGCCAGCACCGCCAGGAAGAGGTCCAGCGGATGGACACTGCCCCCCTTCACCCAGGACCGCTTCGTCGGGCAGAGGAGGTAGACCAGCGAGATGCCGAAGGACAGGTGCACGGCGCGCTGGAGCATCGCGTCCATGACGCCGAAGAAACCGGTGTAGATCTGGAACAGGGAGAAGCAGATGCAGATCGCCGCGATGATCTTGCCCCACAGGCCGGTGTACTCCATGGTGTTCGATTCTTTATCGAGCTCCTTGAGCTTCTGCTTCAGTTCCTCGCTGAGCTCTTCTTCCGGCGCGTCCGGCCCCGGAGAAGCTCCGTTCTTTTTGAGTTCGTCCAAAGTATTCAACTCCTAACGCATTTCTTTCTTCATCCAGTACCCTTTGTACAGCGGCGCCACGTAGAGATGGAGCTCGCTGCCGAGGGGCATCAGATCGGGGAGATGGTAGACCGTCTTCCCCACCGTGAGAGACCCGTTATTGATGACGCCGTTCCGGATGGAAATGTCCGGGAAGCGCCGGTCCATATCGTCCAGGATGAACCACCCGTCTTCCTCGCGGTAGCGGCCTTCGCTGGCGAGGTACGGCAGGCCCGCCCCGTAGGTGCGGTACCGGAGCCGCTTCAGGATGAATCCGTCCGCCTCCTCGTCCACGAGGAGCGTCTCCTCGATGGGCGTGCGCATGGCCGAGTGCATGTACGACATGACCACGGGCGTGCCCGGGTCCGCGCGGTCGATGAAGAGGAAGCCCTCTTTCGTCTGCCCGAAGAGGAAGGGTCTCGTGAGGAACCATGCCGCAGCCGCCAGGAGAAGCGCCGCCGCGGCGGTGAACAGTCTGTGTGTTTTCAGGAATTCCATGGATGCAGGAACGGACTCCGCCGGTTATTCGCCGCAAACGGAGTCCGCTCACTCTCCTTTCCGCCATTGGAAATGTTTACGTTCTGTCTGTGCAGTTGTGCGATCAGGATTTCAGGAATTTTTCCGCGCCGGCATTCATCTTGATGGACATGCCTTCGAGAGCGGTGTCTTTCGTGATGAGCTTGCCTACGGAGTGCGCCGCGGTCATGCGGTCGAGGTTCGTGTAGAGGATCTTTGCGATCTGGCCGCCCATGTCGTCATTGATCTTGTCCGTACCGATGAGGAGGCACTTCACGCAGACCGTGTTCACGTCCTTTTCCTGTCCCGGATAGGTGCCCGCCGGGATGGTGATGGCGTTGTAGTACGGATACTGTTCTTTCAGCTTGTCTGCGGTCGCTTTGTCGATGTCGAGGACCACGGCGGATTTGCTTGCGCCCAGATCCTGGATGGCCGCCGTCGGGAAGCCCGCTACGACCACGCCCGCATCGACGTTGCCGTCCTTCAGGGCGTCTACCGCTTCGCCGAAGGAGAGGTACTGCGGTTCGATGTCTTCATAGGTGATGCCGTACGCCGCGAGGATCTGGCGGGCGTTCGCTTCGGAGCCGGAGCCGGAAGCGCCCACCGCTACGCGCTTGCCTTTCAGCTGGGAGACGGAGGTGATGCCCGTGTCCGCCGTGGTGACGAACTGGATGGTCTCCGGATAGAGCGCCGCGATGCCGCGGAGGGTGTCGATCTTATTGTCCTTGAACATCTCGGTGCCGTTCTCCGCATAGTAGGCGATATCGTTCTGGACGAAAGCCAGGTCTACGGAGCCGTCTTTCAGCATGTTGATATTCGCTACGGCCGCGCCGGTCGCCTGCGCGCTGGCGTTCATGCCCTGGATATTCTTGTTCAGCAGTTCGGCCAGAGCGCCGCCCAGCGGATAGTACGTGCCGGACGTGCCGCCGGTGGCGATATTGAGGAACTGTTTGCCGCCGGACGCGCCGCCGGAAGAAGAGCCGCCGCAGCCCGTCAGGATCGCTGCGCCCGCCACGCAGGCGAGGCCTGCCAGCATGACCCGTTTCATCATCTTGTTCATAGAAAATACCCCCTTCTGTTCTTTTCAGGATGTGTGCCCTCCCGCCGGCGGCGCCGTTTCCGGAAATAAAAAAAGCAACAGGGGCATACCCGCGGGTCATGCTCGTCTGCTGCACTTCTTTGCGCTCGGCCGGTTTATGAAGTTGTTTTTATCATACTATTTTTCGAAATCTTTGTAAAGCAGGCTCGGCTGGATTCCTTCGTTGTTCTGATACTTTCCGTGCGTATATTTGTCCGCCTCGCCGAGCACCGTATGGAAGTAGATCTGGCAGATTTCCACTCCCGCGTAGATGCGGATCGGCTGCACGCAGAACATCTCCAGCGTCCAGTATCCGGCGAAGCCCACGTCGCCGAAACCTGCGGTAACATGGATGAAAAGCCCCAGCCGACCGATGGACGAGCGCCCCTCCAGCATGGGCACGAAACAGTCCGTCTTCGTGTACTCGCGGGTGCGTCCGAGGTAGAGCGTATTCGGCTGGAGGAGGTACCCCTCCGCCGGTATCTTCAGGATATGGCCGGTATTCCTTTTTTTCATGTCCAGCACCGGGTCGTCGTACACCATCAGCTCGTCGGCGAGCGTCAGGTTGTAGCTGTTCGGATTCACCTGCTTCGGATTGAACGGTTCGATGATGATTTCATGGCCCATGTGTCGGGCGATTTCTCTGCCGGACAAAATCATTTCTCTTTCCTCCTCGATGCGTTAAAAATGCGGCGGTGGACCGCCATGCGCCGGCCGCTGAACGGATTCTTCGCGGTCATGCCCTCCCGGAGCCCCATCGCCTCCCGGTCCGCCGGAGAGAGCGAGTCGGAGATGAGGAGCGCCCCCTTCGGGCTGAACGAGATGAGGTGCGCCGCGAAGAGCGCGCCGTGGGTGGGGCAGAAGAGGAGCCCCCGGTGCTTCCGGCCGCCTTCGCCGTAGGGCACCGCCCGGAGGAGCGGCATGCGCCCCATGCCGCACACGGTGCACCGCGCCCCGCCGGCCAGCGCCCGCCGGCGGAAGAGCCGCTCCTCCTCGAGGAGCCCGCGGATGCGCCGCACCGTCTCGTGGGGCGCTTCGGCGAAGAGGCTCCCCTCGCGGCCGAAGGACGACGCGTCCTCCGAGAGGATCTCCCGGAGCTCGCCCTTCTCCGGCCAGTCCGCCGCCTCCAGCTCGCGCCAGGCCTCCGCCGCGGCGGGCTTCAGGATCCAGAGGTATGTGCCGTCTTCCTCCTCCGCGCCGTCGAAGACGTATTCCCACGGTGCGCGCGCCGGTCCCGCCGGCTCCGTTTCCGCTCCGTCCTCCGCGGCCGGCGCGGGGTGCGCCGCGTCCCACCGGGCGCGGATCTTCGTCCCCGCCCAGCCCACGGCCGCGTTGAGCGCCCGGTACTCGATCTCCATGGCGGCGGCGATGTGCTTCGCGCTGTCCTCATGGCGCGGGGCGTGGTAGAGCGCGCGAAAGATGCGCATCACCAGGTCCGTCATGACCTCCGGGTCCGCGAAGAGCGCGAGCCACTCCTCCCGGCTGATCCCGTCCCATACCTTTCTGCCCTTCCGTCTGGCCATGCCGCACTGCGCTCCCCTCTGAAAAAAGATTCTATTAATAGATTATAGCATAAAAGCGCATCGGCCGGCCCTCCCGCGCGGAAATTTCCCGGCCGCCGCCTCCCTCCCGCAGGGCGGCACGCGCCCGCTGCCCCCGCCCTGCCCGCCGCCGTGGTATTTCCTCCCCTTTTTCGGTATAATAAGAGGGTATGTTCTGACGTAAATCTTTGAGGTGAATCATGACAGATCTGGAAGAAATCAAACGGCGCCGCACCTTTGCCATCATCTCCCATCCGGACGCGGGCAAGACGACGCTCACGGAAAAACTGCTCCTCTACGGCGGAGCCATCCATCTCGCCGGCTCGGTCAAGGCGCGCAAGACCGCCCGCTACGCCGTGTCCGACTGGATGGAAATCGAAAAGCAGCGCGGCATCTCCGTGACGAGCTCCGTGCTCGCCTTCGACTACGGGGGCTGCCGCGTGAACATCCTCGACACCCCGGGGCACGCGGACTTCTCCGAAGACACGTACCGCACCCTCATGGCCGTGGACAGCGCGGTCATGGTCATCGACGTGGCGAAAGGCGTGGAAGCGCAGACGAAGAAGCTCTTCAAGGTCTGCTCCGACCGGGGCATCCCGATCTTCACCTTCGTGAACAAGATCGACCACTTCGGCAAGAACCCCTTCGACCTCATGGCGGACATCGAGGACGTGCTGGGCATCCGCTCCTGCCCCATGAACTGGCCCATCGGCGTGAACGGCAGCTACACCGGCATCTACGACCGCACCACAGAGACGGCGCACGTCTTCATCCGCGACAGCGCCCACGGCACGAAGAAGCTGGAAGTCGTCTCCGGCCGGCTCGACGACGAAGCGATTACCGCCCTCCTCACCGACGAAGAGATCCAGTCCCTCCTGGACGACCTGGACCTCCTGAACGAAGCGGGCGATCCCTTCGACGCGGACAAAGTTGCCCGGGGCGAGCTCACGCCCATGTTCTTCGGCAGCGCCATGACGAACTTCGGCGTGCAGACCTTCCTGGAGAAATTCCTCGAGCTCGCGCCGCCGCCGCAGACGCGGAAGACCCTCGAAGGCTCCATCGCGCCGGAAGACCCGGCCTTCTCCGCCTTCGTCTTCAAGATCCAGGCGAACATGGACCCGAAACACCACGACCGCGTGGCCTTCCTGCGCATCTGCTCCGGCGTCTTCGAGAAAGGCCTCTCCGTGCTCCACCGCCAGAGCGGCGCCACCATCCGCCTCTCCCAGCCGCAGCAGTTCCTCGCCACGGAGCGCACCATCGTGGAGAAAGCCTATCCCGGCGACATCATCGGCGTCTTCGACACGGGCGAGCTCGGCGTGGGCGACACCGTGTGCGAGAAAAAGCACCCCGTCACCTACAGCGACTTCCCGGTCTTCCCGCCGGAACTCTTCGCCCGCCTCTCGCCGAAATCCTCCATGAAGCGCAAGCAGTTCCTCCGCGGCGTGGGCCAGCTCGCGCAGGAAGGGGCCATCCAGGTCTACACCCAGCCCTACGTGATGGAGTCCTTCATCATCGGCGCGGTGGGCCAGCTCCAGTTCGAAGTCATGAAGTACCGGCTGGAAAACGAATACAATGTGGAAGTCCGGCTGGAACCGCTCTCCTTCACCGCCGCCCGGTGGACGAAAGGGAACGTGGAGCCCGACGCTCTCACCGGCCTCGACAGCGCCCTCACCGTGCGCGACCGGAAAGACCGCCCGGTGTACCTCCTGCCGAACGAATGGCAGGCCGGCTGGCTCGCTCAGCGCAATCCGGACGTGACCTTCCTCGAATCGCCGCCCATCATCGAAGAGAGCGCCGCCGAATGACGCCGCTCCATCCGCTCTCCCTCCCCATGGCGGGCGTGCTCGCCGCGGTGGGCGTCATCCTCACCTACGCGGAGATTCCCGTGCCCTTCGTGCCGCCCTTCATGAAGATCGACATGAGCGACGTGCCCGCCGTGATTGGCCTCTTCTCCATGGGGCTGCCCGCGGCGGTCTTCATCACCGCCGTGAAGGACATCATCCACCTCTTCGTCTCCGAGAGCCTCGGCATCGGCGAGATCTGCAACTTCCTCGTCTCCCTCGTGTACCTCGCCGCCTTCCGATGCGCCGCGCCGTGGGGCCGCGCCTTCGGCTTCACCGCCGCGGTCCTCTCCATGACGGCGGCCGCCGCTTTCCTCAATGCGGCCGTGCTGCTCCCGCTCTACTTCGCCGCCTTTCACATCGACGAAGCGCAGCTCCTCGCCATGGCCCGCGCCGCCGGCTCTCCCGCCGCCTCCCTCTCCGACTACATCCTCCTGGCCGTCGTCCCCTTCAACCTCGTGAAGGGCGCGGCCGTGGCGGCCCTCGCCTCCCTCCTATGGAAGAAACTGGCCGCGTATTTCCAGTGACAGCCTCTCCGGAGGCTTTTTTTCATGCCTCGCGGCTGTAAAATTTCCGAAAAGTCCGCCTTTCCCATAGCCAGACCCCAAAAGCGGGCGTATAATGAAAAGAAATCATCCCATAAGGGGAAGAAAAGGAGCATAGCAGTATGGCAATCAAAACAAGAAAAATCGGCATCATCGGAGCAGGGAACGTCGGACCTCACGTCGCGCTCAGCCTCGCCACGCAGGGCCTGGCCGACGAATTCGTCTTCTACGATATCAAGGAGAAAAAAGCGGCCGGCGAAGCCATGGACATCATGGACGCCGTCTCCTACATGCCTCACCATGTCGTCGCCTACAGCGGCACTGTGGCGGATATGAAAGACGCGGATATCCTCATCAACGCGAGCGGCAAGACCCGCCAGCCCGGGCAGACCCGCCTCGATATGATGGACGACGCCATCGCCACCACGAAGGACATCGTCCCGCTCATCGCGGCCTCCGGCTTCGACGGCATCATCATTTCCATTTCCAATCCGTGTGACATCATTGCCGAATACCTCCAGTACAAACTCGACTGGCCGAAAGACCGCATCATCGGCTCCGGCACCGCCCTCGACTCGGCGCGCCTCCAGATGCAGCTCGCCAGCCAGCTCAATGTGAACCGCCGCTCCGTCACGGCCTACCTCCTCGGCGAGCACGGCGACAGCAGCATGATCCCCTGGAGCCATGTGTACATTGCGGGCAAGCCCCTGGACGAACTCCTCGCGGAAGAGCCGGAGAAATACCACATGGACAGCAAGGCCGACGTGCTCGAAAAAGTCCACCGCGGCGGCTACTTTGAAAACGACGGCAAAGGCTGCACCGAATTCGGCGTCTCCTCCGCCACGGCAGAACTCGTGCGCGCCATCCTCCACGACGAGCACAAGATCCTCCCGTGCTCCGTCTACCTGGACGACCTGTACGGCGTGAAGGACACCTTCGCCTCCGTCCCCGTCAAAGTCGGCGCGAAAGGCGTGGAAGACATCATCCGCATCCACCTCACCGACGAAGAACAGGCGGAATTCGAAGCGTCCATCAAAGTGCTGAAAGAACATTTCGCCCGCGCCCTCACCCTGTGAGACCGTACGGCCCCTGTCACCGCTCTTCTCCGGAAGGGCGGTTTTCTTTTGCGGATTTCTTCGCCGCGCCGAAAAATCATTGTTTCCGCCCGTCGGAAAATGATATAATAGAAAAAATCAGAACGTGAGCAAAAGGAGGGTGCATCCCCATGAAAAAACTGATTCTCCTCGCCGCAGCCGCGGCCCTTGCCGGCGGCGCGTACACCGCGCAGGCGGCACCCGTCACCTACGTCCCCGCCCTCGGCGGCAACATCGGCTACTCCTACAACAGCGCAGCCGACGGCATCCACAACATGTATCTGGAATTCTCCCCGCTGAACCGCCTCGTCGTCGGCGCGGAATACCGCGACTGGATCAACCGAGACAACGAGACCGACGTCTACGCAAAATACCGCCTCGGCCACATGTACCTCGGCCTCGGCAACCGCGACTACAACGACCACGGCTCGAAGACCTTCGGCCTCGTGGAAGGCATGACCAATCTGGCAGACCGCCTCGACGCCTATGCGGGCCTCAAAGTCTCCAGCGTGGAATACGAAGCGAAAGTGGGCGTCCTCTACGACCTCGCCCCATCCTTCGATCTGGACATCAACTACACCTACTATGACCGCGACGACGTGAGCAATGAAGACGGCGTGGGCATCGGCGTGAACTACCGCTTCTAAGACACACGAAAACAGGCTTCCCGATCTGGGGAGCCTGTTTTTTTGCGTCTTTACAAGAAATATGGACGAGCGGAGGTCGTTTCCGAAGCTGTCGGAGCAGGGCTCATTTTCAAGGACAAGGACTGTCAGGCAAAAGCAGGCCCCTTATGCGTCGGCCAGCTTTGCTGCGCAGGCGGGGCAGAAGCAGACGGGGCCGTCTGCCCCTATCGAAGCTGTCGAAGCAGATCTACATCTGCGATGCCTTACGTGTCCGGCTACACTGGTGCGGACCCACATAGAGAGACCGTATGTGCCTCTCATTTACGAATGAATCCATTTGGGGAATAAGATTCCATGGTCTCTTACTTTCCCCCTTGTCCCGACAAGGCGGAAAGTAAGCAAAGGGCCAAACGGCC
>ERZ826016.1683-NODE-1683-length-19615-cov-16.031135_pt1 | contig 19615 bp, 16 predicted proteins | sample MGYA00519872_ERZ826016 | MGnify/ENA primary metagenome ERZ826016 (study PRJEB31778, sample SAMEA3449218) | human gut metagenome | biome: human gut; feature: human-associated habitat; material: faeces | place: United Kingdom | collected 2010/2012 ... | reverse complement strand
TCACAAGCGTAAAAAAAGACTAAGAAAGAACAGACATAAAAGCAAAAAATAATTTTTAGTCTGAATGACAGAAATAAAGAACAAACTTGTAAAGCTATTGTCTTTCGGGTTTGTTCTTTGTTTAAGTACGAAAGATGAACAATATGTTAATTCGGATGTTCATCTAAACAAATAAAAAAGGAAATATACCGTGACAAGCGAACTCGTAGTTGATGTACAGCCCAAAGAAATTTCCATCGCGCTCCTTGAGGACAAGAACCTGGTGGAACTTCAAAGCGAAGGACGAAATGCTTCCTTCTCGGTGGGCAATATGTATTTAGGCCGCGTTAAGAAGTTAATGCCCGGCTTGAATGCCTGCTTCGTGGATGTTGGGTATGAAAAAGATGCTTTCCTTCATTATTTGGATTTAGGTCCTCAATTCAATTCTCTACAAAAGTATGTAAAGCAGACCTTAAGCGACAGGAAAAAACTCAATCCCATTTCAAAAGCAACTATTCTTCCCGATATTGAAAAAGACGGAACAGTATCCGACACATTGAAAGTCGGTCAGGAAGTAGTTGTACAGATCGTTAAGGAACCCATCTCAACCAAAGGTCCCAGACTGACATCGGAAATATCTTTCGCAGGAAGATATCTGGTGCTGATCCCTTTTAATGATAAGGTTTCCGTTTCTCAAAAAATTAAATCGAGCGAAGAGCGTGCCCGGTTAAAACAATTGCTTCAAAGTATCAAACCGAAGAACTTCGGGGTAATTGTGCGCACCGTTGCCGAAGGCAAACGCGTAGCCGAACTCGATGCAGAACTTAAAGTCCTGCTTAAACATTGGGATGAGACAATAACAAAGGTGCAAAAAACCACCAAGTTCCCAACGATGGTTTATGAAGAAACCAGCCGTACTGTTGCTTTACTGCGTGACCTTTTCAACCCTTCATTCGAAAACATCTTCATCAATAATGAAACCGTATTCGAGGAAGTAAAAGACTACGTAACTCTCATTGCCCCTGAACGGGCAGGAATCGTAAAGTTGTATAAAGGTCAACTTCCTATTTTTGATAACTTTGGCATCACCAAACAAGTCAAATCTTCGTTTGGTAAAACCGTATCTTACAAAAGTGGCGCTTATCTGATTATTGAACATACCGAAGCACTCCACGTAGTAGACGTGAACAGCGGTAACCGTTCGAAAGCAGCCAACGGACAAGAGGCAAACGCACTTGATGTGAACCTCGGAGCAGCCGATGAACTGGCACGCCAACTGCGATTAAGGGATATGGGAGGTATCATCGTTGTCGATTTTATTGATATGAATGAAGCTGAGAACAGACAAAAGCTCTACGAACGTATGTGTGCCAATATGCAGCTGGACAGAGCAAAGCACAACATTCTTCCTCTCAGCAAATTCGGATTGATGCAGATAACCCGCCAGCGAGTACGTCCGGCAATGGATGTAAACACCAGTGAAACCTGCCCTACTTGTTTCGGCAAAGGGACTATCCGCCCATCTATCCTGTTTACAGATACTTTAGAGAATAAGATTGATTACTTAGTAAACAAACTGAAGGTAAAGAAATTTACTCTACACATCCACCCATACGTAGCTGCATACGTAAACCAGGGACTTGTTTCCCTCAAACGTAAATGGCAGATGAAATATGGATTTGGAATCAAGATTATCCCAAACCAGAAGTTAGCCTTTCTGGAATATATATTCTATGACTCGCAAGGCGAGGAAATAGATATGAAAGAGGAAATCGAAATCAAATAAAAGTAAAAGGCTGTTTTTCAATTAAGGATGAACAGCCTTTTCTTTCATTACATAAAACCTAAACAAATCTTACACAAAAACTATATGGATACGACTAAATACTCATACAAACAAATCTGGATCATCACTTATCCTATCCTTGTCAGCCTCATCATGGAACAGTTGATCGGGATGACAGATACCGCCTTCCTCGGACGTGTGGGCGAAGTGGAACTCGGTGCATCTGCCATTGCAGGTGTATTCTATCTTGTTATCTTTATGATAGCTTTCGGTTTCAGTATCGGAGCACAAATACTTATTGCCCGGCGCAACGGGGAGCAGAACTACCAAACCATCGGAAGCACCTTTTATCAGGGAGTTTACTTCCTTTTGGCTATGGCAGCGGTAATGTTCACCCTGTCACAAATCTATTCTCCACATATTCTGAGCAGCATAATCAGTTCTCCCCATATCTATGATGCCTCTATCAGTTACATCAACTGGAGAGTATACGGGTTCTTCTTCTCTTTCGTAGGAGTAATGTTCCGGGCATTCTTTGTGGGAACGACACAGACCAAGACACTGACTCTGAACTCCGTAGTAATGGTATTGTCGAACGTAGTGTTCAACTATATCCTGATATTCGGAAAGTTCGGATTTCCGGCACTCGGAATTGCAGGCGCGGCTATCGGTTCGTCGCTTGCCGAGTTGGTTTCGGTCATCTTCTTCATCATTTATACATGGAAACGGATCGACTGCAAAAAGTATGGCTTGAATGTACTGCCCAAATTCCGTTGGGACACTCTTAAACGAATACTGAACGTTTCTTTCTGGACTATGATACAAAACTTCTTCTCCCTATCCACTTGGTTCACATTCTTCCTGTTTGTGGAGCATCTGGGAGAACGGGCACTTGCCATTACCAACATTATCCGCAATGTTTCGGGTATTCCTTTCATGGTATCCATGGCCTTTGCCGCCACCTGCGGTTCGTTGGTCAGTAACCTGATCGGTGCGGGAGAAACCAAATATGTAAGGGCTACCATTCGGCAGCATATCCGCATAGGCTATGCTTTCGTTATCCCTATATTGATAATATTCTGCTTATTCCCGAACGTCATACTGAGTATTTATACTGATATTCCGGAACTGCGGGAAGCCTCCATACCTTCCTTATGGGTATTATGCTCGGCTTACCTGATATTGGTTCCCGCCAATGTTTATTTCCAATCGGTATCGGGAACAGGAAATACACGCACTGCATTGGCAATGGAATTGTGTGTGCTGACTATCTATGTAGCCTACATCAGTTACATTATCCTTTATCTGAAAGCAAACGTGGCTTTGTGCTGGACTTCCGAGTCTGTTTATGGTACCTTCATCCTGTTGTTCTGTTACCTCTACATCAAGAAAGGAAACTGGCAAAGCAAACGAATATAAATTTAATCCATTGCCCAATGATTTTTATTCATTGGGCAATAAAAATAATTCATTGCCCGATGGATTATTGTTTAAATACAATTCTAAATCTTGTCAGCCCATCACTATATGTTCTCAACGAGAATGTACAGCCATGCTTGACAAGCACTTCACGGATAAATATCAAACCAATGCCCTGACCATTGGGCTTTGTGGAGAAGAACGGGCTGAACAGTTTCGTTTCCACCTCCTTACTGATGCCTTTTCCCGTATCTGCTATTTCAATGCAAACAGGATGCTGTGTGGTGGCAATGTAGATGTCACCGTCCTGTTCTATACTTTCGGCAGCATTCTTTATGATGTTTACCAAAACCTGTTCGAAAAGAGCCGGATCTATTCTCATCTCTGCCGTGTTGTCACATAAATCGAGATGAATAGTCACATTCCTGTCTCTGCAAGGGGTTTCCATGAAACGTTTGCAGGAAAATATCATTTCATTCAGATTAACAGGACTGAGTTGGGGTTCGGGTATCTTCACCACATTGGCAAAGTTGGTAATGAAGCGGCTCATGCTGAAACAACGGTCTATACACACACGCATCACTTCACGGATGTCTTCCGTTTGCTCCACATCGGTCAACGCCTGCTCTGCCGTGTCGAGAGTGGAAGTAATACCCGCCGTTGTGTTGTTTACCTCATGGGCAATCATGCGGATTACTTTCTCATAAGCCTTTTTCTCCGCTTTCATCACTTCATCCGTCAGACTTTCTATCAGGAAGAAAGGATGCGGGAAACCTTTATCCACGAAAGAAAGATGAGAGCAACGATAGATATTCGAGTCATTCAACCGCACAGTTTGCACTTCATTCAAAGGAATGGCAATAAGCTCGCGGGCAAGCAAAGAATCCAACTCAGCCAAGCTTTTCCCAACCACCGAACCTACAACATCCGTTTCCAATATCTTAACCGCAGCCGGATTAAGCGAAGCAATCTTTTCATCGTGTGCCAAGATAATTACCCCCATAGGAGTGGCATTAATCAAAAGGTCGAGCAACTGGTTTTGTTCCCTTAACAGCAAACGCTCATTTTTGAGTTGTTCCATCATGCGATTGAAAACTTCCACCACACGATCTGCCTCAAACTCACCGACAGGACTCAGGCGGGAACTGAAATCCTGCTCTTGCAACAAGTTCATACCATTGCCGATGGTGCGGAGCGGTTTCACTACTTTGCGATAAAAAAACAGCAAAAGGATAAACGAAAAGAATATAAGCCCTTCCACTATATAGAACAGTTGCGGACTGCTTTGAATGGACACGTATGCCAGAATGGACAATACAGCCAGCAGCAAGATACATAATATCCAGTATATTCCTTTCAGTCGCATCAAACGGTTATGTTATATTTCTCCAATCTCCTGTAAAGTGCCGCACGGCTGATTCCCAATGCCATTGCCACCTGAGACAGATTATTGTTATATCTTTCCAAAGTATGCAGAATGGTTTGTTTCTCTATTTCCTCCAGTGTCATTCCGGGACGAATGGCAGCATCGCGCACATCCTCACGGGCCTGATACTGATTCTCGAAATCCCGTGCCTCGAGAGTCTCTTTTCCACTGACAAGCATCGTGCGCTCCACCAAGTTTTTCAACTCACGGATATTGCCGGGATAAGGCAGACGTTGCAGAAACTCGACCGCATCCGAAGAAAACTGCACATGCGGCAATCCGTTTGTACGTGTCTGTATGTCGGCAAAGTGACGGGCAAGCAAAGGAATATCCTCTTTACGTTCGCGCAACGACGGCAGATGAACGGTTATCAGGTTGATGCGATAAAACAAATCTTCACGGAACGTGTGCTCCCGCACCATGCCGGGCAAATCACAATTCGTAGCACTTACCACGCGCACATCCACCTTCCGCGGACGGCTGTCGCCAAGCACTTCGAACGTTTGGTCTTGCAACACCCGCAATAACTTCACTTGGCAACTTAAATCGAGATCGCCTATTTCATCAAGAAAGATAGTTCCTTTGTGGGCAAGTTCGAAACGTCCCGTCCTGTCGGTCGAGGCATCTGTAAATGCTCCTTTCTTGTGACCGAACATTTCACTCTCGAAAAGGCTTTGCGATATGCCGCCAAGATTCACTTTCACAAAAGCTTCTTTTGCACGGGTACTATTCATGTGCACGGCTTCGGCTATCAGTTCCTTACCCGTTCCGCTCTCTCCCGTGATGAGTACCGAAGCGTTAGTCCGGGCAATACGCGCCACGGTGTTCAATACTTCCATCAATGCAGGGGATTTCCCTATTATCTTATCGAAACGGAACTTACCGTCTATCTCCGTGCGGTCTTTTGCGGGGGAGGTTTCTTCTTTCCTGTTCAGTTCCAAAGCCGTATTGATGGAGTTCAGCAATGCGGCATTGTTCCACGGCTTGGTTACAAAATCGAACGCCCCCGTCTGCATACCTTGAACGGCAAGCGAGATACTTCCCCATGCGGTCATTAATATGACAGGAACTTCGGGACGGAATATCTTTACTTGTTTCAGCAGCACCAATCCTTCTTCTCCCGATGTACTCAATGAAAAATTCATATCCATCAAGATAAGCTCGGGAGCCACAGATCGCACCATTTCAATAGCTTCTTTGGGGGATGCAACCACTTCCACCTCGTGCCCTACTCGTTTCAGCAGGAAAGAAAGGGAGGAACGTATTGCACTATCATCGTCTATTACTAATATCATCTTTATTGTATTTGATTACAAATATAGTGGTTTTAATTAAAATCACTTCCTGATTATCTGTTCAAATTCTGCGTCGAGTGTTGTGCCGGTATTGAAATCATAGAGTGTCAGGCTGCGAACCTGATAATAATAATACCAATATAAATAAAGTTCAGTTATGTGTTTCTGGCGGGCTTCGTCTTTGCTTGTCTGTGCATCGTTCAAGTCCAACGTGTTAATCTTGCCGATAAGGAAAGTCTCGATACTGGTTTTGTAGCGCTGTTGGGCTATAATATCCGCTTCATCGGCAATGGTAAGCTGTGCCGCCTGATTGTTGAACTGCTCCACCAACAAGAAAATATTCTGGTTAAAGTTCATCTGTTCCTGCCGGATACGGGAAGCAATCACCTCACGGTTGCTCTGTGCCACTTTCACCTTTCCGCGTCTCTTTCCCCAATCGAGAATAGGAATGCTAAAGCCAACTTCCACAATCTGGTTAGTCTTTAACCGATGAGCATCATAGGTTGCCGAAAAGTCTTTGTCCTTTCCCGTAAGACCAACGGAAGCAAACAGGTTGATGTTCCGCAAGTTTCCTTTGGCAGTTGCCACCTCATAGTCGGCTTCCAGTTGGCGACGGCGTATATTCGATGCAAAGGAGTTGTTTTCCAATGCTTTGTTGAGCACAATATGATAATCCAACTTCGTTTCGGGAGCAGATTCGGGAATAACGGGTTCTATCATTTCGTTTTCATCCAATCCAAGGAAAGCGCGCAACTGAAACATTTTGGCATTCAAATCACTCTCACTTTCCGTAACCGATGCCTTTGCCTGAAGCGCTTTGAGTTTCAGTTGAAGCAATTCATTCTCCGAGATTTGCCCCATTTTCCTTTTAGCCTTCGCCACTTCATAGAGTCGCTCGGCATTCTCTTGATTCTGATGAGAGATAGCCACATTTGCCTTCGCTTGAATAAGGTTGAAGAAGTAGGTAATGGTAGTCATCGTCACCTCTTCCGTTGCAGATATGAAAGCTGCTTTTGCTTCTTTGTAACGCACCGGTTCGATGCGGCGTTTCCACTTAATATCGTTTACCCCGAAGATAGGTTGAGTCAAAGTGAGAGCCACAGGGACACTCATGTAACTATGCTCTTTTTCGCCATCCAACTGCTTGATGAAATCCAAAGATGAATTGAGTGACAACTTACCTCCCGTCAACCAAATGTTCTGGTCAATGGAAAGTTGTCCGTTCATATCCAGACTGTTGTTACGGACAAAAGAATAAGAACCGTCATCCTGCTGGTAGGCATTATACTTTTTATTGTAACTGGGTATCGTACCCGTAAAATTCACTTCGGGCAAAAGGTCGGCTTTGTAAGTGCGGTATTCCCAATAAGCCGTTTTCAACTCATTGAGCGCCACGGCGGCATCCACGCTCTGCACACGTGCAATATTAATAGCCTCTGCCAGCGTTAATTGTCTTTGTGCCGATACAGGTGCAAAAACCATCACGGTCAAAACAAGCGAAAGGAAAATAGATCTCATCATATCACAATTATTTTCCTTACCTAGTTCAAGTGTTGTGCCAAAAGCTTATTTTGCTGATTACGTGATAAATACAAAAACAGCAGGTGTCCGAAATCGGACACTTTATGTTCGGCTACGGACGATTATACAGTAAGTTTAGGCAAAACGTGCCGTATGTTAAGGTGAAACGACCGCACATCTTCATAAAAACACCTACACCTATATAAAACAAAGTCTACACTATTTTCATATATAGTGTAGACCTTATCATGCTTAAGTGTACTGCTTATTATCAGAATGTCAGGTCGTTTCAGCTTAACCTTATGGATAAATGGAACTAAGTTTCCATATGGATAAACTTAATCCCCGACAGTTATCTTAATGTTTCAACCATTCGGCAGGCCATTGCACCTTTTCGCCTTTCTCATTCAAGGTAGACAAGTCGAGCATTCCACCGTTTGAATCGAAGTATTTTATTTCCACCGGGTGCAGACCTTTACGCAAGGCGAGCTGCATACTCTTTTCCTGTGATGAGTGAGGTCCGTCATTATCAATTGCCAACTGCCCGTCTATTGTGAGCACACTGCCGTCGTCCGATGTGAGGAGGAAAGTATAAATTCCATCTTCCGGTACGTCCAGATAACCATTCATTACCAAACCAATGTTGCCTTTTGCTTCTTCGGGAATAGAAACAGTCTTTACTGTGTATTCGCCATTGAGCGGAGCTTTTGTTATATCGGCACACTGCATCACACGGGCATCATACCATTTCGCTTTCAAGCCCTCACCTTTCACTTTGGCTGTCTTGTCTGCTTCCATGTAATCCGTTTTCACAAAGCAGGCCTTGCTTATATCCCCTGCCGTGCCGTTAGGTCGGAATGTGCGGAAAGTCAGTTCGCTTGTTTCGGTTATCTTCAGAGGAACAGGGACTTTCGGGGATTTCTTGGTAGGAACAGTGCCGTCTGTGGTGTAACGAATATCCACATCCGGGAGCATACAAGTAATGTTATAAGTCCCTTCACCGATAAATGCATTCGTATCGAGCACGCCCTGCAAATCGGGAATGCGGTAATTGATGTTCATCTTATCCATGCGTTTGAACTGGGGAACGATGCGTTTCATAAAATCATCCGCATCTTTCTTTGCCGGCTGTACCCAAGCCATTTCGCTCAACGCAAGGAAACGCGGCATCATCATATACTCAACACGCTGCACGCTCGGAATGGTCTCCGCCCAAATGTTACCTTGCACGCCTATAATCAACTCTTGCTGTGCAGAAGTGAGCGACGGATTTACAGGTTCATAATTATAGGTTTTGAGCAAGCTGTTTTTGTTTTGTTCCACACTCAGATACAGGTATTCGTTAGGGCATACAATTACCTGATTGCCATGTTCGGTTGCTTTTGCAGGAGCATCGGGAACCCAGTTGCGCCAGAAAGCAACGGTTGCCGTAGGTGAAAGTCCGCCTTCAATAATTTCATCCCAGCCGATAAGACGTTTGCCGTGGTCGTTGAAGAAATGTTCCATGTCGTGAACAAACCATGATTGGAGCTCTTCATACGTTTTCAGGTTTAATTGCTTCATCCGGCGGTTGCAATCGGGACATTTTTTCCAGTTTATCTTTTCCACTTCATCAGCTCCCAGATTCACATATTCATAGGGAAAGAGTTGGAACACTTCGGTATAAACGTCCTTACAAAACTCCAATGTAGAGTCTTTTCCGGGACAAAGCGGTGAAGAAAAGACTTCTCCCCAACCAATCTTTTCATTACATGCAAGATAAGGATAATTGCCGATAGCAGCCAGCATATGTCCGGGCATGTCAATTTCGGGGATCACATCTATCCCGCGCTGTGCGGCATAGGCTACCACTTCCTTAATATCTTCCTGAGTATAATACCCTCCGTAGAGTGTATCGCCTTCAACGACTTTTATTTTGTTTTCGGGTATCAGGTAATCCGTATTGTCTTCTTCGGCAGCAAGACGCATGCACTCGCGGTCATTCTTGTCGAACTTGCGCCAAGCCCCCTTTTCCGTGAGCAAAGGATATTTCTTTATTTCGATGCGCCAACCTTGGTCATCGGTCAAGTGCCAATGGAATTTGTTCAGTTTATAGAGTGCCATTATATCGAGGAAGTGCTTCACTTCTTCCTTGTTCCAGAAATGACGGGAGGCATCGAGCATGAAACCACGCCATTCAAAACGGGGGGCATCTTTAATATTCACGGCAGGGATTACCCAGCTTACGGGTTCATTTAACTTATCGGATGTTTCCACTTCCACCGGCAACAGTTGGCGAATGGTTGAAATGGCGGCAATCACACCGGGATATGAATTTGCCTTTACCATCACATGACGATTGTCTATATTCAGTTCATAAGCACTCTTGCTGCCTGTTACCTGCCCCAGTTCAAGGATAATGTCTCCTTTTCCTTCAACAACATTTACTTTGGAAGGCGTGCCGTATTCCAATATCGATTTAAGATAATTGCCTGCCGGAAGCAAACTGCTATCGGAAACTCCGATAGAGAGTTCGTGCATCAGTTGAAAATCTCCGCATTGTTTGGTTATTTCCACAGGACGCGGAACAATGGATATTTCACCGGAACTTCCGGAACCCGAACAAGAAGCAAGCATCATGACCGATGCCGCAAGAGTAAAGAAACTAAATTTTCTAATCATCGCATTTATAAGGTTTAAATTAGTATTAAGCTCTATTTTTTGCTTTGTGTTGAGTGCATAATTACTAAATATAGAGAATATATCCAAATTCTGAATAAAATAAAATGAAAAAGAAATGCCGTGCAGGGTAACGAAATCCCACACGGCATGCATATGTTTAAGTCTTTTTTTTACTCCTCACGCAGAGCTTCGGCAGGATGTACCTTCATTGCCTGACGAGCCGGATACCAGATTCCCGCAACAATCATCAAAGCCATCAATCCCCATGTGATAAGCATACCTGCAAGGAAACGGCCAATAGTGACATCGGGATATAACAGATCAAAATAAGCAATATTTACCAATGCAATAATTACTACCGGCATAATTACGGAAAGTAATACCACTCCCTCCACAATCAACTGCGTAAAGACCGAACGGCGGGAAGCCCCGACAGCCAACCGCAAAGCAATTTCGGAACGGCGGTGCTGAGTGCGGAACCAGAAAGTGCCTATCACACCGAGGAATATATTTGCCAACAGGAAGAATGCATACCAACACTCTGTCTTAATCTGGTCGGTCATGGATGAAAGATAATCTTTGCGTATGTCTTTGAACGATTTATAATAGAAGAAAGAATAATTGTTCAGCAAAGAAGCACTCTTAATCTGATCCCAAACGGCAGTACGCTGTTCGTCAGTCATTCCGGAACGGAAGCGGATGCATAGTTCATCGGGCCAGCGTTCGGTAATTAAATCATTTTCCGGGACAACCGTGTATGCGTTTTTCACATCCTCCCATGCTTCGGCATAACGCACCTCCGTACAAAGTTCTATTACAAATGCCCTATGTTCATCCCTACCGAGAGAAACGATTGAATCACCCCTGTTCACTTTCAAAGAATCTGCCAAGTCCTTGGAAACAACCAATTCATACCTGTTTGCCTCTCCGGTAAACTTTCCCTCGGGAGTGAGGATGCGGAACACTTTAAAGTATTCGGGAGTTACAAAGCGAGTCATTCCGCTTTTCACAATCGAGTCGTTGCCATGAACAGCCAAGAACATGTGACTGCTATTGCACGGGCTGTAAGGCATCGCACATGATGAAGCTGATAGTGCTTCCACTCCGTCTATCTGCCTGATGCGCGACAGGATTGTTTGTAAATCCTCTTTATTCTTTTCATCTGTCTGCTCCACAAATCCCGGTGCAGTAGATGACAATTCATCCAGATACATCCGGTAAGTATCTTCTATTTCAAAACCCATAGGGCGGGTAAAGCTATCATACGTAAAAACCATCCTGTCCGTTATAACCCATAAGAAGATGGATACAAGCAATAACTCCGTGGCAATCCAGCCGTTTACTTTCCGTTGGTTCCACAATTGTTTAAGTATATTTTTCATCATATCATTATCGAGTTTTAGAGTTATTTAATTGCATCCGTTATATTCTTGCTTGCCACCCTCCAAGCAGGGATTCCGGCTGAAAGAAGGTTCAACGCCAGACAGAACAGGAATGCCAGAACAAAAACAATCGGCGAAGCAACCATTTGCAAGGATATGGATTTATCTCCATTGAGCAACCAGTCTCCCATTACGAAAATAGCAATATAAGAGAAAACCATACCTAAGATACCTCCCAATAAGGTCATTACAAGGTTTTCGTTCAATATCTGCCCCACTATCTGCCAACGGGTTGCACCAAATGCCCGGCGAACACCTATTTCTTCCATTCTCTTTTGCATTCTTGAAAGCATAATCCCACTCAGATTGATTGCAGGAACAAGCAGCAGCAAAAGTAAGATTACAGTGTAACGCAACACATTCTCGGCAACGTGAGGTTTCTCTAAATCCCAAGTAAAGAACAGTTGTTGGAAATGAGTATAAGGTTGCTCCCTTATACCAACTACATATTCACTTTGATTCTGATTGAAGCGTTCGGTGTTTACATTGATTTGTCTGCTGACTTCATCGAATGAATCCGCACCCTTTGTCAATATCAAAGCTGAGAAAGGTCCCGAGGTCTGTCCATTGCCTGCCCACCATTCTCCTGCTTTGGAAGTATAAGGAACATATGCATCGGCATAAGCTTTGTTTGCCCATTTGGAAAAGTCGCGAATAACTCCGCAAACAGTGTAAGTCACTCCCCTTATCTGAAATTCTTTCCCAACAACATCTGTTGTATGGAACAACTTACGTGCTGCCTCTTCACGCAAAACAGCTTGTTTCATTCCCGACTGAAAATCCGATTCGGTAAAAGGATGTCCCGACAGGAAATCGAAATCGAAAATCTTCCAAAAACCCATGTCAACATGTTTAATGCTTCCTGCCACCCTGTCCGCACTGCCAATGATAGACAAAGGATTATAGGAGGTTGTCATGGCTGTTACCGCTTCCACTCCGGTCAACGTAGCAATTGCATCTTTATAATAAGGCAAAGACAACATGTTATTCATACTGACATTTTCATGTTTATCTTTCGTGTAACTTTCGCCAAACTGCACATAAAGTGTCCGGCTCCGGTTTACTTCCGGTTTGTAATCTGCATTCTTTATCTGGAAGATAATGGTTATTACCATAATCATGCAAATAGCCAACGCAGTACCAACAATGGAAATGCCACTGATCAGTTTGTTCTCCTTCAGTTGGTAGAAGGCTTGTTGTAAATATTGTTTTATCATAATTCAGTTAGTTGTTATTTATTCTTCATGCAGTGCTTCGGCAGGTTGCACTTTCATTGCCTGACGTGCGGGATACCAAATGCCTAACATGATCATTATTACCATTAATATAAATGTGATTGCTGTTGTCACGGTAAATCTCACGAATCCGAAAGGCATGCGTGCCACTTCCACTATTTCATAGATTCCCAAATTGAAAGTAATGACCATAGAGGGAATTGCAGCGAGTGACAAAAGCAATATTCCTTCCGAAATCAACCTTCCGCGGATAGCAGATTTTGAAGAACCCAATGCCATACGCAATGCTATTTCGGGACGACGGTGCAAGGTACGGAACCAGAATGTTCCGATAATACCCAAAAAGATATTTATCAGCAAGAAGAACAATACGCAAAACAGACTACGAATTTCATTCACATCATCCATAAGATGTGCTTTGCGAATGCCGCTAAACGGTTGTAAAGACACCACATACATATTTCCTACCTGATAAAGATGATCGGCATCAGCCATAAAGCGGTCTATGAAACCATCATCCTGCCCTTCTTTTACGCGGATGGAAATCTCAAGATAAGCGACAGAACCCATTCTCTTTAACGCTTCATCTTTCAAATAATATCCTACATAAGTTCCTTTCCATGTTCCCGCCGGTGAAAAGTCATTATATCTCACAGGTTCGGAAAGAGCCGCTATACGCATCTGCGTGTCACTTTCATCGCCTGTATATACTTTCACTGTTTGCCCGCGCAAAGCCTCTCTGCGTATAGGTGCAGTCTCATAAGAATCGGCAACATCTACCGACATGACAAGTGTTTGCGGCGTGAGTGCTTCTGCCAGACTTTCACTTCCCGAGCCATCAATGTTCCGATATTGGAAAACTTTAAAGTAATCGGGAGTAATCCAACGCCTCAGACAATTGATATTCACGGAATCCGACCAAAATGCAAAGCCGTTATTACCCATATTATAAGGCATACTGTTACTTGATAACGCTACCGATTCCACATCGGGGCGGTGTTTGATACGGTCAATCAACTCATGCAGTGAAGCAATGTCATCGTCTATTGTCTGCCCCTGTTTGTAGATTGCGCTTTTTTCCGTCAGGAGATTGGTTTGCAAAAGGTAAGTGTTTTCTATGTTGAAGCCCAACGGTGAAAAGTAGGTCACGGAAGTAACATAAATAATATCCACGATAAACCACAACACCACAAATACCAATAGTAACTCGCACCACAAGAATACATTACTTTTACGTTCGTTCCATATCTGTTTCAGCAGTATTTTATCCATAGTTTATTTTTGATTTAATGCGTCAGTAATGTTCATCCTCGATGCTCTCCATGCCGGAATACCTGCCGAAAGTACATTCAACACAAGGCAAAAAGCAAAGGCGGCAATAAATATAGAAGGGTTCAGCAACATGTCTGCCGATAAAGCAGTTTGCCCATAACTCTTTAATATCATGTTCTCTGTGTTGGAGAATAAGAAATCGTCCAACAAAAAAGTACAAGCATAACTGAGAACCAAGCCAAGCACACCTGCCATAAGCGTAAGTATCAGATTCTCCATGAAAACCTGATGCAACAATTCATTGGAAGTTGCGCCGAAAGCTTTCCGCACTCCTATTTCCGACATACGTTTACGCATTCTCGAAAGAGTCATCGAACTAAGATTAATGGCAGGAACCAACAACAAGATAATAATAATCGAAACATATCTCATAATGACATTTTTCATATCCGGTTCCTCGTTAGCCACTTTATGGTTGATGAAAGTAAAATGCTCATCGGGTTGTCCGCGATAAAACACTTCCAAGTTCTGCTGAGCATCATTATACTGTAAACGCAACTTTTCGGCTTCTGCACGGATAGCAGGGAAATCATCTTTCGATTTAGCAAGAATAATAACACGAAGAGCTCCTCCCAAACCATCTCCCCACGCCATTTCGGCAAAATTAGTCGAAGTAAAAGGAATCCAAATCTGCGCATAAGACGAAACGGCCAATTTAGAAATATTCTTTACTACTCCCGTAACTGTATATTCCACGAAATTCAACATAACAGTCTTTCCCACCACGTCTGTTGTGCCATACAACTTACGCGCCACGCTTTCCGTAATCACCGTCTTTGGCAATCCCGCCTCGAAATCGGCTCGTGTATAAGGCTTTCCATGTATAAATTCAAAAGAAAATACTTTCCAGAAAGTATCATCTGTTTCGAGCATATCGGCACTTATCTTTTCGCCTGCCGGAACAGAGGCACGCACCACTTCATTCATGGCAGTTATGCCGACAGCTTCAGCCGTGGTCAATTTCTTGAAACACTCTTTGGCAGTGCGGTATGACATGGAACCATTACTCGAATCATCGCTATTGCCACCTTTTTGCCGCATGGACATCCACTTCACATAAAGCGAACGGGAACGGTTGACCTCGGGCACACAATCCGCAGTCCGAACTTCGAATACCAACACAATCACCATTATCATGCAGATGGCAAGTGCCGTACCTACAATTGAGATTCCACTTATAAGTTTGTTCTCCTTTAGTTGGTAAATGGCTTGTTTAAAGTATTGTTTAATCATGCTTTATTCATAATTTATAAATTATAAAGTAAGGGTACTTTGCATTCAAAGCTGCTGTACTTTGATGTTAAAGCTGCCGTGCTTCGAATACAAAGTTAACCTACTTGTCTTCCGTCAAAGAAGCGAACCGTTCTCGATGTTTGTTTGGCTTGTTCTTCATTGTGGGTAACCATAATGATAGTACGTCCGTCTTCCTTATTTAAACGATGGAGTATTTCCATGACTTCGGCACCCATCTTTGAATCCAAATTACCGGTAGGTTCATCGGCAAGGATTATCTGAGGATTGCCGATAATGGCACGAGCAATGGCAACACGTTGACATTGACCTCCCGACAACTGAGTAGGGAAATGCTTCATACGGTGTGTCAAGCCTACTTTTTGAAGCACTTCCTCTGCCATTTTTTTACGTTCGGAAGCTGATACTTTGCGATAAAGCAACGGTAACTCCACATTATCCATTACATTCAAAGAGTTAATCAAATGAAAACTCTGGAACACAAAGCCTAACTGCCGGTTACGAAATGCGGCCAATTCTTTATCTTTCATGTTGGCAGTCTGTACTCCGTTTATTTCTATTGTTCCCGATGTAGGAGAATCAAGCAAACCCATAATGTTCAACAACGTAGATTTGCCACAACCGGAAGGTCCCATAATACTCAGGAATTCACCTTTATCCACTTCCAGATTCACGTTTTCCAATGCCAATGTCTCAATCTCGTTTGTACGATAGATTTTGTTGAGAGAAGTCAGTTTAATCATAATAATAAGTTTTATTTTTAGAAGAAAAACTACTAATTTATCTTTAATTTATTCTTGTTTTTATAAGCCGTCATGTCACTAACTACCACCTGATCGCCCGGTTCGAGTCCTGAAAGCACTTCCACAAATTCAAAATTGCTATCACCCAATTGTACCTTGCGTTTTACTATTTCCCCTCCATGCAATACGAACAGCTGATATTCCCCTTTACCTACATAGTAAGAAGCATTGGCTATCCTCATTACATCTTCTTTCACTGCATTCATTACATATACATCGGTTTTCAATCCCGAACGTAAACGTTTGTTATTGTCCTCATTTAACTGTACGGTGAACGAAATCACACCATTCTTTGACAGGGGAGTTACACTGCTGACCACTCCTTCCAGTTTTTCACTTCCCACTTTCACAATAGACCTGCCTCCGGCTGCTACTCTGTCACCATAAGTATCGGCAATCTCACCTTCTACTTTGAAATGAGATAAATCAGAAATTATAGCAACCTGACTGCCCTTTGAAATCTGCGCCCCCATCTGATTGTTTACATAAGTAAGAATGGCTTTACGCGGAGAACGAATTTGTGCGTCATCAAGTGTGCGTTTCATTTCTGCCAAAGACTTGCGGAAGATATTAAACTCAAGTTCTTTCACTTTCAAATCGGCAGCCAACACCTGACATTCATTTTGGTATTTTTGCTTCAATTGTTCCAATTCCAACTGAGATACATTATAATTTAATTCTACCTCGCGCACTTTATCTGTAGTTCCTGCTCCGAGACTGTCCAGATAATGTTCATTACGGAGTTCCACAGCCATGCGATTCAGTTTCATGGCAGAAACCTTTATTTGCATGGCAAGATCATTCAGCTTGGTTTTGTTATTTACTCTAAGCTGCTCCAACTGATAACTTTTCATTTGTTCTTCGTCGAGTAATTTCTTGTAATCCGTTTCAGTACTCTGTAAATCCAGTTTAAGGATAGGAGTTCCCACATTCACCGAGTCCCCTCCTTTTTTATAGACTTCAATGATACGGGAATCAATCGGAGAATTGATTATCTCTTCAAATGCCGGAACAACTTTGCCCGATGCACTGACCGAAACTTCAATTATACCTTTATCTACTGTGGAGAAAGTCAGATCCTTCTTGCTGACACTGCTTCTCATAAATGAAATAAGTACGGCGATAGCAACAATAGTTACCACCCCGACAATAGAAAACTTAATGATTTTCTTTCTGCGTGCTTTTAGTAATTCTTCTTTTGGAATAGCTCTATCCATATCTTTAATTTATTATATTTTTCAATTATGCTTCATTGCGAACATATAAAGTCAAAGTCCATGCCAAAATCATAAAATACTGAAATACAGCATGCATAAACAAAACAAGGTGTCCGTTTCCGAACACCTTGTACGTTTTTAAATAATATCTCTCCTATCTTAATCTCAATCTGTCACCCACTTCCGGGATATATTCATCCGGATCTTTTTTATTCATCTTATACAGATTCTTCAAACGAATGCCATACTTTTGTGAAATGCCATGCATCGAATCTCCATCGCCTACGATGTGGACAGTATATTTCTTATCCGCTTTTTTCTTCTTCTGTTTCAGGTAAATAATATCTCCCGGCATCAAAGTATAATCCTTATGTAAATCATTGTATTTGATAAGTTTGCGGTAACTCGTATCAAATTCTTTGGCTATGCCTTTAAACGTATCTCCCCGCCGTGCAACCACATAAAGCAAGTCATTAGCCAAATAAACCTGATGAGATAAAGGCGAAGCAGCCCTCTTTTCTTCGCGCTTCTCATATTTCAAATCTTTCTTGCTGAACTTGTCATATTTATAAAGTTCGTAATCTTCAATAATCTGTATCAAGCGGTTGGCATACGAACGGTCTGTTGCATATCCAGCTTGTTTCAATCCTCTCGCCCATCCTCTGTAATCGGTAATGTCGAGTTTGAATAAAGAAGCATACCTTGCCCTTCCCGACAGAAATTTGGAGTGATCCTCATAAGAATCCTTAGGATTCTTATATGCCCGGAAACATTCATTCGGAGCATCATCCGTATGGCGCACAGTACGTCCTCTCCAATCCCCTCCGCACTTTATCCCGAAATGGTTATTTGAGCGTTTTGCAAGCTGGCTCTGCCCGGCTCCCGATTCCAATAGCCCTTGTGCCAACGTGATACTGGCAGGGATTTTATACCTCAGCATCTGGTCTACTGCCATTGCATTATACTGTCTGATATATTCCATATAAAGCCTGTTCCTCTGAGCATTCGTCATGGCAAACGCCAATAACGTACTACCCATGAGAAGAAACAAGACAAATGATAGACGAAAAATCTTCATGGTTTGTTTTTTAAGTAATTCAGCCCACAAAAATCATAAAAATAATCGAAATTACCAATCTCTTTATTATATTTGTCTACTCAACCCATAAACAAAATTATGTATGAAAGACCTGACCATTCAAGCTGTAATCAAAGTATATCAATATAACGAACTCAGCGAAGAAGACCGTAAACTTATAGACATGGCTAAAGAGGCAACCAAGCGAAGCTATGCTCCTTACTCCAAGTTCTCGGTAGGTGCAGCCGCTCTGCTTGCCAACGGAGAAATAGTTACAGGCACGAATCAGGAAAATGCCGCCTATCCTTCGGGACTGTGCGCCGAGCGTACCACACTGTTTTATGCCAATTCACAATATCCCGACCAAGCCGTGAAAACACTTGCCATAGCAGCACGTACGGAAAATGACTTTCTGGACTCTCCCATTCCTCCCTGTGGAGCTTGCCGTCAAGTTATACTCGAAACAGAAAAGCGTTATAACCAACCGATACGCATTCTGCTTTATGGAAAGGAGAATATCTATCTCATTGAAGGAATAGAAGATTTGTTACCGCTTTCATTCAGTAAAAAAGACATGGGATAGCGGAAACCGTGAACAGAATCAGGCGGTAAACGTTCTATATCCAAAAAGAAGATATGAAACAGAACAATACCGCCGTCATAGATTTCCTTCTGCAACAAGGAAAGAAAGCTAAATCCAAAGAGTTAAGTACACCAATGGAGAAAGCGGAAGAATATAGAAACGCAATAGGTCAATGCAGAAGAATACTTGCAGAAGCAGATTCAAGCCGGGTGAATCCTTCCATTGATATTCGCGGACTTAAAGACAGTCAAAATATTTATTATCCCGATACATTTGTTGCCATCAAGGAACTTCCCAAGAAACTTATCGTTATTGGCAACGGAGAAGAAGCCGGGAAGTTTGCCGATGCATACCGGGATTTCGGTACGACAGTTACTCTGCTAAACCATCAAAGTGGGATCAGCCATGCTTCCGTTTATGATACTACCGCCGGAGTAACCTTAACCTATACCGATAATAAAGACGGATTACCCTATTTCATGGAAGCAGATGCTATCATTGTTGCCGCCATATCAACTCATCCGCTTCAATAAAAAAAACGTCCCTACGTTTCACTTGGAACGTAAAGACGTTTTCATCAAAACGTA
>ERZ826016.1682-NODE-1682-length-19630-cov-3.038723_pt1 | contig 19630 bp, 15 predicted proteins | sample MGYA00519872_ERZ826016 | MGnify/ENA primary metagenome ERZ826016 (study PRJEB31778, sample SAMEA3449218) | human gut metagenome | biome: human gut; feature: human-associated habitat; material: faeces | place: United Kingdom | collected 2010/2012 ... | reverse complement strand
ACATCTTCTGCGGAAACCGCTTTCCCCTTTGCCGGTTCAGCTTGGATTCCTGTCACTTCGCAGGAAACTGCACCACAGGAAAGCTGAAGACGCATTTCTTTTCCAATTTCTGCCTGAAATGTTCCCTGGACCGGCAATTTGTCTTCCTTCTTTTCTTGTTCCACAGCTGCATCAATTTCTTGTAAAAGGGCTGCATTTTTTGTACGAAACACTTTCTGCCCCGGTTTTATCACACAGCCTTTTTGATATCTCGCCGTCACTTCAGCCGGTGGAACACAGCCGTTTTTGACCGTATACTCGTACAGTTTTTCGCCCTTTGCATCGCGGAATTCAAGGACATCCTGATAAGAGATCTCCTCTGTCAGCCGGTACACCACTTCTCCTTTTTTCACGCGGAGAACCGTTCCCACTTCGACACCATAATGCCCATTTTTGTCTTTATAAATAATCTCTTTTTTGTCTTTTTCAAACAAATAGCCTTTGCAGAATCCGCCACGATTATACAGATCCATCAGCTTTTTTACATCTTTTTCCAATTCTTTATCGTTTGGGCGGATTCCCGCCTCATGCGCATCCGCATACATACGGTATAATCTTGCTGTCATGGCGGCATATTCCAGTTTTTTCATGCGGCCTTCGATCTTAAACGAGTCCACGCCGGCATCCATCAATTCTCCCACCTGTCCGAGCGTACACATGTCCTTCGGGCTCAGATAGTATCCGGTTTTTCCGGATGACAACCGATAAGGAAGGCGGCAAGGCTGAGCACACATGCCACGGTTTCCGCTTCTTCCACCGATTGACTGGCTCATCATACACTGCCCGGAATAGCAGTAACACAAGGCCCCATGAACAAACACTTCCATCTCAAGATCGGTATGTTTACGCATCTGTGCAATCTCGCCGATGCTAAGTTCTCTGGCCGGCACGACACGGGTCACTCCATACGGTTTCCACTGGTTCGCCCCGTCTGCCGTAACAATCGTCATCTGGGTACTCGCATGGATATCCAGAGCCGGAAATGCCTCATGAATAAACTGCATCACCCCAATATCCTGAACAATTACCGCATCCAATCCATTGTCATAAAGCGGCAAAAGAAGATCATACAGATGGGCTTCCAATTCTTCATCTGTCAAAAGCGTATTGACAGTAAGGTATATTTTCTTGTCCCGGACATGGGCAAAATCAAGGATATCACACAATTGCTCCACCGACGGATTATCTGCAAATGCTCGCGCAGAAAACCTCTGTGTCCCTGTATAAATTGCATCTGCCCCATGCAGCATGGCAGCATAAATTCCATCTACCGAGCCGCCCGGTGCCAATATTTCTACACTCATCGTTCTCTCCATTCTGAAACATCCATAGAAAGACAGACGAGAAACAAGTGTCTCCGCTGTTTCCCGTCCATTTCTCTGTTCTTATCTTTTTCCTTTGCGGTTTCTCGATTCCAAATCCGTAATACGGCGTTCTGCCGCTTCCAATTTGGCTTTCAATTCTCCGCGTTCACTCTCGCCCTGCTCATATTTTTCTTTCCATTCTGCCGTTCCGTCTTCCACCTTTTTATTAATATCAGCTTTGGCTGCTTCATATTTTTTCACAAGATCGGCTTTTGCTGTCTCAAATTTTTCTTTCAATTTCTTGCCATCCTGCGTATATTTTGCTTTTGCATCTGCCAGATCTTTTTTGCTCTTTTCACGGAGATCCGCAAGTTTTTCTTCCTGCTTGTCATATTTTTCCTGCAGCGATGTTTCTCTCTTCGCAGCTTCTTCCAAATCTTTTTTCAGCTGCTCGATTTCTTCGTTCGCCGCCTCTAGCTTCGTCTTCGTTGAAGTTTTTTCTGCTTCGCTTTCGGATACCTTTTTTTCTGCCTCGTTTGCTTTGGAAACGTTTTCCTGATTGATGACATTGAGTTCCACCACTTTTTTCTCGGACGTCTCCAATGTCTTACGAAGTTCTTCCATCTGCTCTTTCAGTTCCGCTTCTGCCGTCTCCTGCTCCAAAATCTTATGTTTCATCTCAAGAACCATCTTGTCCTTGCGCTCATTATCTTTCATCACAGACTTGACATCGCGGTCCACCTTAAAATAATCATCTGCAATATTAATCGCCAATAAAATATTTTTCAGTTCAATATCCATATTGGCATAATATTCTTTTTTCTGAAATTCCGAAAGTTTGCTGTTAATATACGTAGCCACTTTCTGGATATAATCTGCGCTTTCAAATCCACAGAGTGTATATTTACGACCATTGATCAATACATCTACATCATTTTTACTTTTCATGCCAGTCCCCGTTCCTTTATCTTTACCAATAAATGGCAGTTTTTAAAAATATCTCTATTTAATTTTACACGAAATTCTGCATTCCGTCAAGATTGAACTACAGCCGGTTGAGAAAACTTGACGGCTCCAGCAGTTCTTTAAATTTCACGATATGATAGTCAGCTTTTTTTGTATTCTCTTCCCACTCTGCCTGTGCTGCCGGATCGTATACCGCAACCGTCCGGAATCCCCCAGTTCGTGCAGCTTCGATTCCTTTTGTAATATCTTCAAACACAAGGCACTCTTCCGGCAGACAGTTCATTTTTTCTGCGGCTTTTATGTAAATGTCCGGAAATCCCTTGCCCCGCTCCACTTCAGAAGTTTCCGTAACCGCTTCAAAATATTCAAACACTCCGTTTCGGCGGAGGCACGGCTCAAATAGGGTGCGATACGAAGCGGTCGCCACGCCCAGATGAATGCCCTGCTGTTTCATCCATTCCAGCACTTCCCGCACATAGGGTTTGATCTGAACCCTCTCGTGGTACATCTGTGCTGCCATGCGGTCCCATTCCGCGATCACATCCTTCACCTTTTCCTTTAAGTCAAACCGCTTTATCGTGTATTCTGCCGTCTCATGGAAACCCATCGCGGCAATGGCCTTCGGATAATCCGGTGGAACATCAAATCCACGTTTTCCCAGAAAATCGATATCCACCTGATTCCAGACCCACATGGAATCCAGCAGCGTTCCATCCAGATCAAATATTGCACCTTTTATCTCCATGTTTCATTGTATCCTTTCAAAAAATCCGTCTTTCTCAAGATCCCCGATCACTTCCTCGGCAATCCGCGCATGTCCGGTCTTATTCGGATGCGGATCAATGCCACGCAGCGAGATCATGCGGTTGACACACACTTCCCGGCTTTCTGCAAAAACCGAACTCACATCTGCGATCTGAACTCTTGGCGTTCCTTTTATAGTTCCCGAATTTGCAAAAACTTGCAAGGTCTCAATCTCTTCATAACTGTTGTTTAATCTTCCAATGTACCGGCTCGCTATACTCCTGATATTGATCCCAAAGACCTCATCCATCGTAAATGACACGTCATCGCAGGGATTGTAAATATTATTCATAATAATTTCCGCCTTCGGTGCCCTTTTTTCAATTTCTTCTACCAGATGAGGCAATGTCACTTGAAACTCCGTACAGGCTTTGGAAAACAACATATCACCCTCTTTTTTTAGTTTTTCCACATCCGGGCTTTGGGATAAATACTGCATCAGGTCATTGGAGCCGATCGACACCGTAACCAGATCCGCCTCTTTCAGTGCTTCATTGTATTCTTCATAATGTGAATTAGAAGAATCTGTAAGACGTTCTAACAATTCTTTGCTCTTTAATCCATTTTCCCCGAAATTCCACGCATACACTCCTTCGCAGACCGATTCCAGTTTTTTCTGTACCAGAGCGACATAACTGTCATTTTGCACATCTTTCAGACCATATCCCCCCGCAATACTGTCTCCCAGCGCTACATACCGTACAATTTTTTCCTCACAGTCACCGGTAGAAAGTTCTTTTCCGGACAAAAGAAAAAGCAGGCAAATACCAGCTGCAATGATCAGACGAATCCATTTCACGAACCTTCCCCCTTTCCTGTAAGTAGTTTAACAGGGGTTAGTATCTCCGCTTACGGATTCTTTTATTCAACATTACTGCTTGCATTTCCTGCTTTTTTTCTGCCAGTTACGGCAGCATATATTTTTGTTTATACACCTCATATCTTGCATTAAACCAGGAATCTTTTCCCTTGTCTAACGTATCCAGATATTCATGGGTGTCAAAGGCTTCTTCTTCGCTTTGGATCACGCACACGCCGATGTTTGAGCAATGATCTGCCACACGCTCAAAATTGGTTGCCAGATCATTTAACACAAGTCCGGCATCCATCGTACATTTTCCTTTTTCCAGACGTTTGATATGACGTTTTTTTACTTTTTTTGTCAATCGATCCACAACTTCTTCCATCGGTTCGATTTCTCGTGCCTGCTCAGAATCCTCTTCCAGGAACACCGTTACTGACAAATTTAATATATCCTGAATGATCTTTTCAAATACCTTCAATTCTTCTTTTGCTTTATCCGAGAAAACAATTTCTTTTTCTTTTATCTTTCTCGCAGACTCTTCGATGTTCATCGCATGATCGGAAATTCTTTCAAAATCACTGATGGAGTGCAGGATCATGGATAACGTTTCTGCATCCTGCTGCGATAAATTTTTCGAGCTTAATTTCACGAGATAACTTCCCAGTTCATCTTCATAATGATCGACTTCCTCTTCCTTCTGATACACTTTTCTAGCAGTCTTTTCATCGTATTCATCCAGAAGGCTCATCGCATCAAGGAAACCCTGTTTGGCAGTTTCTGCCATTGTCATTGCTACTTTTTTACAACGTTCCATGGCAAATGCCGGCTGTTCCAAAAAACGTTCATCAAGAAGTGTTCCCATTTCTTTCTGCTGTTTTTCTTCTTCCGTCTCCGGGATACTGAGATAGGCCAGTTTTTCAAGACCTCGTGAAAATGGAAGCAGTAACAGCGTTGCTACCACGTTAAACACACTGTGGATGACGGCAATTCCCATCGGACCAGCCGTATCTTCTACAAATCCAAACGGCACAATGGCATGAATACTGTAAAAACCTACCATAAACACTACGGTTCCGATCACATTAAAATACAAATGCACCAGTGCCGCACGCCGCGCACTCCGGTTTGCTCCTACACTTGACAAAAGGGCTGTCACACAGGTTCCGATGTTCTGTCCCATAATGATCGGGAAAGCAGTTCCATAGGTGATCGCACCGGTTGCACATAGTGCCTGCAGAATACCGACAGACGCCGAAGAACTCTGGATCACGGCAGTCAGCACAAGTCCCGCAAGCATTCCCAGGATCGGGTTGCTGAACATGGTAAGAATGCCTGTAAATTCCGGCACATCCGCAAGAGGTGCCACGGCACCGCTCATCGTTTCCATACCAAACATCAAAATGGCGAACCCCACTAAGATCATACCGATGTCTTTCTTTTTCTGGTTATTGATAAACATGATAAAAATGATACCTATAACTGCAAGAACCGGCGAAAAATTCGATGGTTTCAAAAACTGCATCCAGAAATTGTCACTCTCAATCCCGGACAAACTTAAGATCCACGATGTGATCGTCGTACCGATATTGGCACCCATGATAATTCCGATCGCCTGCGACAGCTTCATAATACCGGAATTCACAAAGCCAACGACCATAACCGTCGTTGCCGATGACGATTGAATTACTGCTGTCACAAGTGCACCAAGGCACACGGCACGGATCGGACTGGATGTCAGTTTTTCCAAAATCCTCTCTAATTTTCCTCCTGAAACTTTTGTCAGTCCCTCGCCCATTGTATTCATTCCATACAAAAACAAGGCAAGGCCGCCAAGCATGGATAATACTCCAAAAATGTCCATGGGGTTCTCCTTTCAAATCACGTATTTTACATATTTTTCACACTTCTTCATGATAGTATACCATTGTAAAATGCAAATATACCTTATGTAAAATCTATGTAAAATCTCATTCTCCCATGATTTGATAAAGTTCCTTCATGAAAGAAAGGGAACCAAAACAGACAACGACTGTGTCCTTTTCTTCCATTTTTTGTAATTTTTTCACTTCTTCCACTGCTTCTGCAAGGGAAGTGCAGGACTGGCTCTGCATACCAAAAGTGGCAAGTTCTTCTGCCAGACTTTCCGCGGAAAGTCCCCTCGGTCCGGGTGCCTGAATGGTAAATATCTTCTGAAACCAGCTGTCTTCCGCTAATTTCCGGCACATCTTCCGGTGATCCTTATCCGCAAATACCCCCATGATCCCAATCCGTTTTTTGTCCGGATACATCTGTCGGAGCGATGCCAGCAGACTTTCCATCCCCTGCGGATTGTGTGCCCCGTCTGCGATCCATACCGGGCTTTTTTTCACGTAATCAAACCGTCCAAGCCACCTTGCTTCTGCCATTCCTTTCTGAATGATTTCCGGTGGCAGTGGTCCCAACACCTGCAAGGCAAGAAGTGCAAGGCACGCATTTTCGACCTGATACTGCCCGCACATCCGAATGGTATACGTCTCTCCCCGGTAACAGAACTTCGTTTCTCCCGCCTCACAGGAAAGACCGCTGATCTCTTTTCGATTCAGAACATAAAGAGGGGCTTTTTTCTCCTCACAGCGGTTTTGAATGACCTGCAATGCTTCCGACGATTCCTGTACGGTCACAACCGGCGCTGCATTCGTAATAATTCCGGCTTTCTGCACCGCGATCTCTTCGATCGTATCTCCCAGAAATTTTTGATGATCCATCGCAATGGTCGTAACGACATTCATTTTTACATTTTTTACCACATTGGTAGCATCCAGTGCCCCTCCCATACCGGTTTCCAGTACAACAAGGTCGCATTTCCACTCCGAAAAGGCCAAAAAAGCAAGCGCCGTTTCAATCTCAAAATCGGTTGGAACCGGCTGTCCTTTCTCTTTCATCTCACGAATGGCTTCTCCAATCCGCACATACCCGGCTTCGTATTCCTTTTCCGTAATATAGTGAGTTTTCTCACCCTGATTCCATTGTATTGTTTCGTTTTTCGAAAAAAGAGCGGGTGAAAAATATCGTCCTATTTTTCGTCCGCTCTGTGCCAATACATTTGTTATAAATGTTCCCGTGGAGCCCTTTCCGTTCGTCCCTGCCAGATGGATAAAAGAACACGCATCTTGAGGATTCCCTATCTTAGAAAGCAGGAGGGAAATGGTCTCCAAGCCGGGTTGTATGGCGGCACCGGTCTGTACCGCCTGAATATATTGTCTCGTTTCCTTATAATTCATAACAACCTCGATCAGAAAAGGAATTAAGAAAGCAAGGTACGATCGTTTGCAAAATCTTCTCCGCTCGCCTGTGCAAATTGATGAAGAAGATCATCGACGGTCAGCTTTTTCTTTTCTTCCCCTTCGATATCTAAAATAACTTTTCCATTATTTAACATGATCAAACGATTTCCGTTTGCAATCGCATCACGCATATTATGTGTAATCATCAATGTCGTCAAATGGTCTTTGTTTACGATGTTATTTGTAGCCTGCAGCACTTTGGCTGCCGTCTTAGGGTCCAATGCTGCGGTATGCTCATCCAACAGCAAAAGACGTGGCTTTTTCAATGCGGCCATCAATAGGGTAACTGCCTGTCTCTGTCCTCCGGAAAGCAGTCCGACTTTCGATGTCAGACGATCCTCCAAGCCAAGATCCAGAACCTTTAACATTTCACGGAACTGATTCCGCTCCTTCTGGGTAATTCCGATACGCAGTCCTCTGCTTTTTCCACGGCGCATGGCAAGTGCCATATTTTCGTCAATTCCCATCGTCGCAGCAGTTCCCATCATCGGATCCTGGAAAACACGGCCAAGATAAGCAGCACGCTTATGTTCCGGCACTTTCGTAACGTCTTTACCATCGATGATGATCTGTCCTTCATCGACAAACCATACTCCGGCAAGCGCATTTAAAAGTGTCGATTTCCCGGCACCGTTTCCACCGATCACAGTGACAAAATCGCCTTCTTTGAGTTTTAAATAGAGTCCGTCAAGTGCAAGCTTTTCATTGACGGTTCCCGGATTAAATGTCTTGTAAATATTATTTACTTCCAACATTTTGAACCCCTCCTCTCTTTACCGGTTTTACAATATACTTCTTTTTCCAGTATGGCAGTGCAAGGAACAATGCCACAACAAGAGCAGAAAGAAGTTTGAGAAGGTCGGTATCCAGACCAAACCAGATAACTACCTGCAATACCGCATAGTAGATCACGGCACCCAGTACGACACTGAGCAGTTTCAATGCAAAATTGTGGAACACTTTCTCAAATACCACTTTACCGATGATAACAGCGGCAAGACCGATTACGATCGCACCACGTCCCATATTGATGTCCGCAAATCCCTGATACTGGGAACAAAGCGCACTTGCAAGTGCTACCAGTCCATTGGAGATCATCAAACCAAGTACGATGTTAAAATTCGTATTGATTCCCTGTGCACGGCTCATGTTCGGATTGCATCCTGTCGCACGAAGAGAACATCCAAGTTCTGTTCCAAAGAACCAATACAGAACCCCGATGATCACGATACAGAAGATCGCTACCACAAAAATTGAATTCTGGTAAAATGGTACATTTTTTACATTTCGAAGTGACACAAGCAGATCATAATTCATTACACTGATCGCCTGATTGGCACGTCCCATGATCTTTAAGTTGATCGAGTACAGTGCCAGCTGTGTCAAAATACCGGCGAGGATGGCCGGAATTCCCATAAACGTATGAAAAATTCCGGTTACCAGACCTGCTAACATACCGGCAATAAATGCTGCCAGTAAACTTACCCACACATTATATCCGTTCAGCATCATCATGATACTGACTGCTCCGCCGGTACACATGGAACCGTCTACCGTCAGATCCGCTACATCCAGGATTTTGTATGTAATATAAACTCCGATTGCCATAATTCCCCAGATCAGTCCCTGAGCGACTGCTCCGGGCATGGCACTAAATAACACTGAAATATCCAAAAAACCTTACCTCCATATTCGTCAGCTTATTTGGAAGCTTCGATTTTTTCGTATCCTTCCGGAATGTTAATTCCCAATTCCTTACAAATACTTTCGTTGTACTGTTTTGTTACTTTTGGTGCAAACTTTACTTCCATTGTAGAAACATCTTTTCCATTTACCAAAACATCGTAAGCCATCTCACCGGTTGTATAACCAAGGTCATAATAACTGATGGAAAGAGTTGCCACACCACATCCGTTACAGATTCCCTGCTCTCCGGCAACAACCGGAACTTTGGCAGGAACACATGTATTGCGGATCACTTCGGTATTGGAAGCCGCGGTATTATCGGTAGGTACATAGATCACGTCACTGTTTTTCGCTGCATTGCTTACTACGGATGCAATATCATTGGAATCTACAAAAGAATAGTTGGTACAAGTATATCCATCTTTTTCCAGATATCCTTTGATCGTCTCTACCTGATACAGAGAGTTCGCTTCTGCGGAACAGTAAAGAAGTCCTACTTTTTTCTTATCCGGGAACAATTCTTTGATCATCGCTGCCTGCTGATCGAGTGGGGCAAGATCCGAAGTACCGGATACATTAACACCTGTCGTCCCTTTCCAGTCTTTGATATTCAAAGCCGTACCATAATCGGTTACGGAAGTTCCGAGGATCGGAATATCTGTTGTGCCTGTCGCTGCCGCCTGAAGAGGCGCTGTTGCATTGGCAAGAATCAAATCTACGTTTTCTGAAACAAAGGAGTTTACGATGGTTGCACATGTTGGAGAATCTCCCTGTGCATTCTGCTCATCGAATTTCACTTTGTCACCCAATTTTTTGGTCAACGCATCTTTAAATCCTTTGGTTGCTGCATCCAATGCCTCATGCTGTACCAGCTGGCAGATACCGATGTTATACGTTTTTCCATCGTCCACTGCACCACCGGAAGTTGTTCCTGTCGTGTTGCCACCGCCACAAGCAGTCAAAGACATCGTCATCACTGCAGTAAGTGCTACTGCGATCAATTTTTTCAATTTCATAAGGAGTACCTTCCTTTCTCTTTCTCCGGCACGTCTGTTTATTTTACAATACGTACCTTGATTACACCATCAATTGCCTGCAATTCATTTACCAATTTCTCTGTCGATGGGTTGCAGATATCGAAAATTGTATACGCATAATCGCCGCGGCTCTTATTTACCATGTTTTCGATGTTAATGCCATCGTTTGCAAATAACGTAGTAAACTGTGACAACATGGAATGTACGTTTTTATGTGCTACCGCAATACGGCCTTCTGTCGCACATACTCCGGCATCACATGCAGGATAGTTTACAGAATTCTTAATATTACCGTTTTCAATAAAGTCACGGATTTCTTTTACTGCCATCTTCGCACAGTTATCTTCAGACTCCTGCGTAGAAGCTCCCAAATGAGGAGTTACGATGGTATTTGGAAGATTTACTGTTGTAGGATTTGGGAAATCCACTACGTATTTCTTCACTTTTCCGCTTTCAAGTGCTGCTTTCATATCCGGCTCATTTACCAGAGTATCACGGGAGAAGTTCAAGAATACAACGCCATCTTTCATTTTATCAAAAGCAGCTTTGTCAAACATTCCCTTCGTAGAATCCAAAAGAGGTACATGTACTGTGATAAAATCGCAGACATCATAAATCTCTTCGTATGTCTTTACGATCGTGATATCGCGGGACATATTCAATGCATTGTCTACAGAAAGATATGGATCACATCCATATACTTCCATGCCAAGACGGTTTGCTGCATTGGCAACCAGTACACCGATGGCTCCCAAACCGATGATTCCAAGTTTTTTACCGGCAATCTCGGTTCCTGCAAATGCTTTTTTTGCTTTTTCTGCTGCTTTGGCAATCCCCTCGTCGTCTTTGTTTTCCTTAGTCCACTCAATACCGCCTACGATATCACGGGAAGCAAGAAGCATTGCTGCGACCACAAGTTCTTTTACACCATTTGCATTGGCTCCCGGTGTATTAAATACAACGATTCCTTTTTCTGCACATTTGTCCAAAGGAATGTTATTTACACCGGCTCCGGCTCTCGCTACCGCCACCAGATCATCGGACAATTCCATCTCATGCATGGAAGCACTTCGAACCAAAATCGCCTCTGCCTGTGCGGCATCATCTACCATCTCATAATTGTCATCCAATAAATCCAGACCGCATTTTGCAATCGGATTTAAGCAATTTACTTTTACACTCATTACAGATTCTCCTCTTCAAATTTCTTCATGAATTCAACCAATTTTTCTACACCGGCCTTTGGCATAGCGTTGTAGATACTTGCACGCATTCCGCCGACAGTACGATGTCCCTTCAGGTTTTCAAGTCCTGCCTCTTTTGCCTCTTTGACAAATTTAGCATCCAACTCATCACTTCCTGTGACAAACGGTACATTCATCAAAGAACGATCTTCTTTGCGAACGGTTCCTTTGAACAATTTACTGGAATCCAGGAAATCATAAAGGATCTTTGCCTTTTCTTCATTGCGTTCCTTCATGACAGAAAGACCGCCCATCTTCTTTAACCACTTGAATACCTTGCCACAGATGTAAATACCGTAGCATGGCGGTGTGTTGTATAAAGAATCTGCATCTGCCTGTGTCTTGTACTTGAGCATGGTAGGTGTTCCCGGAAGCACATCATCGCGGATCAGGTCTTCACGGATGATCACAATGACCACGCCTGCCGGTCCGATGTTCTTTTGCACGCCACCATAGATCACGCCATACTTGCTCACGTCTACCGGCTCTGATAAGAAGCAGGAAGAAACATCAGCCACCAGGGTATGTCCCTTGGTATTTGGCAAAGTCTTATACTTTGTTCCGTAAATGGTGTTATTCTCACAGATGTACACATAATCCAGATCTTCAGGAATATCCAGATCCGAGCAATCCGGGATATAGGAGAATGTCTTGTCTGCCGATGATGCCAACTCCACTGCCTCGCCGTAGATCTTTGCTTCTGCAAAAGCCTTCTTTGCCCACTGTCCTGTCACAATGTAGCCTGCTTTGCGGTTTTTCATCAAATTCATCGGGATGGCTGCAAACTGCTGAGAAGCACCGCCCTGCAAGAACAGTACCTTATAATTGTCAGGAATCTGCATCAGATCACGCAGATCTGCCTCTGCCTCTTTGATGATATCGTCAAAGACCTTCGAGCGGTGCGACATTTCCATCACGGACATTCCACATCCTCTGTAATCCATCATCTCGTCTGCTGCTTCTTTCAGTACTTCTTCCGGAAGTACCGCAGGTCCTGCTGAAAAATTGTACACTCTGCTCATTTTTACATTCCTTTCTTTTCTATATCTTTGTCATCAAAACAATCACTGATCGGTGCACCCGGTGCGACCATTGGCCATACCTTGTCATCGCAGTTGATCACACAATCGATCACTACCGGTGTCTTCATATCCAGTGCTTTTGCAAAGACCTCTGTAAATCCCTCCTTGCTGGTCGCACGGAAACCGGTAGCCCCCATAGCTTCCGCCATTTTCACATAATCCACACCATCATTTAAGACGGTGGACGAATATCTCTTGTCGTAGAATAAAGTCTGCCACTGGCGTACCATACCAAGTACATGGTTGTTGATGATGACCTCGATCAGCGGTAAGTTCTCACGCACCGCAGTCGCGACTTCATTCATATTCATACGGAAGCATCCGTCGCCTGCTACGTTGACGACTTGTTTATCCGGGTTTCCTATCTGTGCGCCGATGGCTGCACCAAGACCATAGCCCATGGTTCCCAGTCCGCCCGAAGTCAAAAGTCTGTGCGGCTTTGCATATTTATAATACTGTGCTGTCCACATCTGATGCTGTCCTACCTCGGTCACCATGATGGCATCGCCCTTTGTCTGACGATAGATCTCCTCGACCACAAATGGACCGGACAGTCCATCCGTGCAATAACTTGCCGGATACTTTTCTTTCAGATCCATCACATGCGCCATCCAGCCGCTGTGATCCTGCTTCTTTAACATTGGATTGATCCGTTTTAAGATCTCCTTGATATCCCCGATCACCTCTGCGGTCGCGATGACATTTTTGTTGATCTCTGCCGGATCTACATCAAACTGTAATAACTTGGCATTGCTTGCAAAAGTCTTTGGATTGCCAAGGACGCGGTCACTAAAACGCGATCCGACAGCGATCAAAAGATCACATTCGCTGACGCCCAGATTGGATGCCTTGGTACCATGCATGCCAAGCATACCGGTATAGGCAGGCTTGGTTCCGTCAAAAGCACCCTTACCCATCAGGGTATCACAGACCGGCGCATCTACAAGCGATACAAAGTCTGCTAATTCTTCTGCGGCATCGCTGATCACGGCTCCACCACCGACAAATATGTATGGTTTTTTTGCTGCCTCGATCAGGGCTACTGCTCTTTCTAAGGCTTCCTCTGTCAGATCCTTTGTCACACGCCCGACCGATTCTGCCTCTTTAAAAGTATATTCACACTTGGCACCGGTCACATCCTTTGGAATATCCACAAGGACCGGTCCCGGTCTGCCTGTCTTTGCGATCATAAAAGCGCGCCGCATGGTGTCGGCAAGTTTTGTCACATCTTTTACGATAAAGTTATGCTTTGTGATCGGCATGGTAATACCGGCAATATCCACTTCCTGAAAACTATCCTTTCCCAGAAGCGGTACGGTAACATTACAGGTAATGGCAACCATAGGCACTGAATCCATCTGTGCCGTTGCAATACCGGTGACAAGGTTCGTTGCCCCCGGTCCGCTCGTTGCCAGACAGACTCCCACCTTACCTGTACTTCTTGCGTAGCCATCCGCTGCATGACTCGCTCCCTGCTCATGGGATGTCAGCACATGATGGATCTCATCACTGTGCTTATATAATTCATCATAAACATTTAAGATCGCACCGCCCGGATACCCGAAAACGGTGTCTACCTTTTGCTCCTTCAAGCACTCAATAACGATCTGTGCTCCTGTCAGTTCCATGATTCTTCCCCTTTTCTTTCGACTTATTCCGGCTGTTTTAAGATAGCGCCCATGTTACCTGAGGTAACCTGTGCTGCATAACGTCTCAGATAGCCCTCTTTGATCTTTGGCTCTCTTGGCTGCCAAGCCGCTTTTCTCTTGGCAAGTTCTTCGTCAGAGACTTCCATATGGATCGTCATGTTTGGAATATCAATGGAAATAATATCGCCTTCTTCCACCAATGCGATCGGTCCGCCTACGGCTGCTTCCGGTGAAATATGTCCGATGGATGCACCTCTGGATGCACCGGAGAAACGTCCGTCTGTGATCAGGGCAACGGTAGAACCAAGTCCCATACCGGCGATCGCAGATGTCGGATTTAACATCTCACGCATACCAGGCCCCCCCTTTGGTCCTTCGTAACGGATGACTACCACATCGCCGTCAACGATCTTGCCGCCCTTGATGGCTGCAATAGCATCTTCTTCGCAGTCGAAGACTCTTGCCGGGCCGGAATGTACCAGCATTTCATCCACAACGGCAGAACGCTTTACAACACCGCCATCCGGTGCGATATTTCCCTTTAATACAGCAAGTCCGCCGGTCTTGGAATATGGATTGTCAACCGGACGGATGACTTCTGGATTTTTATTTACAGCATCTTTGATATTTTCTCCCACCGTCTTACCAGTCACGGTCATGCAGTCTGTGTTGAGAAGTCCGATATCTGCCAGTTCTTTCATAACAGCATAGACACCGCCCGCCTCGTTGAGATCTTCCATATAGGTAGGACCTGCCGGTGCCAGATGACAGAGGTTCGGGGTCTTTTCGCTGATCGGATTTGCATAGGAAATATCAAAGTCAAATCCAACTTCGTGTGCGATTGCCGGCAAATGCAGCATAGAGTTGGTAGAACAGCCAAGTGCCATATCCACCGTCAATGCGTTGATGATGGCTTCCTTTGTCATGATGTCTCTCGGACGGATGTCCTTGCGGTACATATCCATGACAGCCATACCTGCATGCTTGGCAAGTTTGATTCTCTCAGAATAAACAGCAGGGATCGTACCATTGCCACCAAGTCCCATACCAAGAGCCTCAGTCAGACAGTTCATAGAGTTAGCGGTATACATACCGGAGCAGGAACCGCAGGTCGGGCAGACCTTTTCTTCATATTCTTTGACATCATCCTCTGTCATAGTGCCTGCTTCATAAGCACCGACAGCTTCAAACATGGATGACAAAGAACGCTTCTGTCCCTTGACATGTCCTGCTAACATCGGACCACCGGAAACAAATACGGTCGGTACATTGACACGGGCTGCTGCCATCAAAAGTCCCGGTACGTTTTTATCACAGTTTGGCACCATAACCAGGGCATCAAACTGATGGGCTAAAGCCATACACTCGGTAGAGTCGGCGATCAGATCTCTGGTCACCAGAGAATACTTCATGCCGGAATGCCCCATGGCAATACCATCACAGACTGCAATGGCTGGGAATACCACCGGCACACCGCCTGCTTCTGCTACGCCAAGTTTTACGGCGTTGACGATCTTATCCAGATTCATATGTCCCGGTACGATCTCGTTGTAGGAACTAACGATACCTACCATAGGTTTTTTCATTTCTTCTTCGGTGAAGCCTAAGGCATTGAATAGGCTTCGATGCGGTGCCTGTTGCATGCCGCTCTTTACATTGTCGCTTCTCATCTTTCCTTTTCTCCTTTACCTAATGCTTATTTCATCTGACGTTTCCTAGATGGGTAGTTATCCATCATCAGAAACTGGTTAAATTCTCTAAAAAATCTTCAAATCTACTCCACGATGTAGCGGCAGATCAGATCACCCATCTCGGCGGTTCCGACCTGTGTGATGCCTTCCATGGATTCGCCTTCGCGCGGCATGATGTCGATCGTGCGATAGCCATCATGAAGGGCAGCTTTGACTGCCTGTTCAATGGCATCTGCCTCGGTATCAAGATCAAAACTGTATCGGAGCATCATGGCTGCACTCAGTATGGTTGCGATCGGATTGGCAATACCCTTTCCTGCAATATCCGGTGCAGATCCGCCGGACGGTTCGTAAAGACCGAACTTGGTCTCATTTAAACTTGCGGATGAAAGCATACCGATGGATCCTGTCACCATGCTGGCTTCATCGGATAAAATATCGCCAAACATGTTTTCCGTTAAGATCACATCAAACTGCTTTGGATCTTTGACTAACTGCATTGCGCAGTTATCAACCAGCATATGCTCATAAGTGACTTCCGGGTAATCCTTTGCCACTTCCTCTACGACCTTGCGCCACAAACGGGAAGAATCCAAAACATTTGCCTTGTCAACACTGGTTACCTTCTTACGACGCTTCATTGCAATATCAAAGCCACGCTTTGCGATACGTCTGATCTCGTTTTCGTTATATGTAAGCGAATCATGTGCTGTTAAGACACCGTCTACTTCCTCTGTGCTTCTCTGACCGAAATAAAGTCCTCCGGTCAGTTCACGCATGATCATCATGTCAAAACCATCCCCGATAATATCATCGCGGAGCGGACATGCTGCCTTTAACTCCTCATACAGATATGCCGGTCTTAAATTTGCAAATAAATTCAGGGATTTGCGCAATTTCAAAAGTCCGGCTTCCGGTCTGAGTTCCGGTGCCAGTTTATACCATGGAGAAGTCGCGGTATTGCCACCGATCGAGCCCATCAATACGGCATCCGATGCCTTTGCCGCTGCGATCGCTTCATCGGTCAACGGTACGCCGGTTGCGTCAATCGAGCAGCCTCCCATCAAAATATCTTCATAATGAAACGTATGTCCGTAAACCTGACTGATACGATCCAAGACTTTCTTTGCTTCCGAAACAATTTCCGGTCCGATTCCGTCACCACTGATGACGCCTACTTTGTATTCCATATTATTTTATGTCCTCCTTATCCCGAGCACACCTCCTATATTGTGTGGCAAAAACAACACATTTCATAGAAGATTCTATACTTTACTATAATAAAGTATTTACATATGCATTTCAATAAGAAGATTGCATAAAAAATGGATTTTTATGCACAAAAAAACAGATACGAGAGTTACATTTTCTGTAACTTTCGTATCCGTCCTATTTCAAAAAACTGCTATTCCTGCGCTGCTTCCCGCATCGCCTGTGAGATCTGGTCTATCTTTTCCAGATTGCGGTTCATATCCTGTAAAGTCGCCATGCTGTGATCACTGAGTGATAAAGCATTGTCCGAAGATGCCGCTACTTCCTGTGATGTGGCAGATAAATTAGCAATGCTGTCCGCGATCTTTGTATTTGCTGTCAGTACCTGCTCCACGGAAGTCGTTACATGACTGACACTCTCATTGAGTTCCTGGGTATTGGTCTGGATGCTGTTTAACTTATCTCCTGTAGATAAGATCTTTTCATTCTGGCGTTCTGCATAATCCGTCGATTTTGTCATGCTCTGCGTTGCCGCGCCGACTTCTGTCGTCAGTTTGCTGATGATGGCACCAATCTGCTCCGTTGCTTCTTTGGTCTCCTCGGAAAGTTTGCGGATCTCATCTGCCACAACGGCAAATCCCTTGCCTGCTTCTCCTGCTCTTGCCGCCTCGATCGACGCATTGAGTGCCAGAAGATTGGTCTGGGAAGAAATACCAAGAATGGTCTCTGTGATGGCATCCACTTCCTTGATGCGGTCGTTCAGATTGTTGGTAGAAACACTTGCTTCACGATTGACGGAAGCGATCACCTTTGCCTGTTCTTCCAATGCATTGACCAGATCAACGCCCTCTTCTACCGCCTGTGCTGTCGTCTGCGACAGGTCATTCATCCGGTGTGCCTGTTCTTCTACCTTTTCCAAAATATTCTGGATATCCATGGTCTGGGCTGTCTGCGACTCAATGGCTTCTGCTGTAAGTCTTGTACTGTCTGCGATCTCATTGACCGAAGTATGACTGCTATCCATACTCTCATTTAACATCCGGGAGACATCCATTGCCTGATCAAACTGCTCTGTCAGTTCCTCGGAATGTTCCATGATCTCTTTTGCAATATTTGCCTGTCTTGCCGTGCGCTCCTGGATTTCCTCATAGGTCTCCGTCTGATGTCTTTCCCATTGCGCGCAGACTAAGAGTTCTGATGCTGCGGCAACAACGATCGCTGCCAACTGATAGCCCACATCTTCCTGCATCCCACTCAAGCCGTAATGCATGGCATAAAAAATATCAAATGCGATATTGCTGGCAATGGCAAAGAAGGATCCTACCTTGACCAGTTTGACCTTGCGATACATGAGGACCAAGACCGCGATCGGAAATATAACTACATAGCGCATAAAAATACCGCCTGTAAACAATTCGATCACGTAATAAAGGAAAACAGAATAACAACTGAAATGATAGAAAATATCCTGATACTTAAACTTTCGATAAGCAATCACCTGTACCACCATGGCTGCCACCCCTGCCAAAAGTGCGGCGATACCCTTGGCATCAAAGCCTACATCTATCATGCCCGTAAAGGACGATATCAGGAGTGCTCCTGTGATGATCATTCCGACAATAAATCCCGTACGGTTCTTTTCTCCTAACTGCTTTTCCTGTAATGTCATGCTAACCCCTCTTTTTGACTCGTTTTATCCAAAAGTTTCATGCACATATCATACGATATTACCTGCATTTTCGCAATATTTCGTAGGAAATTTATACGTGTATTTCCTCGTCACCACAACAAAAATGGGCAGTATCCGAAGATACCGCCCTATATAAGGAAAGGATTTAATGAAAAAACTTAGTTATTCTTGGCTTCTCCCTCCGGGAAGATGATCTTATTTACGAAGAAGAATACCACCATGGAAACGCCACCGTTTAAGACAGTCGTTCCGATATTGTAAAGCCAATCCGGTACAAAGAGTGCTGCCACAGCAACCCAGATACAGTTGATGGAATTGACGATACAGGTAACGATACAAAATGCGATCAGATACCACAAGCCCTGATACCAGATATTTCCCTTACTGCGGAATACAAAACTTCTCTGGATCGGGAAGTTGATACATTCGCCGAGCACCATGGCTACCATATAAGCGCAGAAATATGGCAGTCCTCCGTGCTGAGCATCATATCCGATAATATTCCACTTGAATGTCTCTCCAAACAGGGTAATATCAATCCCCGGAAATCCAAAATCAATATTTGGCAGTCCGGCAAATGCCAATGGCAAAAACAATAACATCAAATACTTTAATACTGTGATCAGATTGCTGACGATCACAAACAAACCACCCTCGCGGATCCATTTGGACGCTCCGGGATGTTTTTCGGCAAATCCTGCCCATGCGTTTTTTACTGCGTTCATACTCTACTCCTTTATCCCTTAAAAATTGCTGCCAGGAAATGCCCCAGACCGATCATACCTCTGCCGTTGACCATTTCCACCAGTCCATCGATCATGTCCTCATTCATGGCTCCGCCCGTCATCTTGGAAAGCCCACGGAAGGGCATATTGTAAATAAATAAAATGTTTAGGTTTGGTTTTCCTTTTTTCTCACTTGCCTTCTTGATGCTGCGTAAGATAAAGCAGATAAATCTGGCAAGATAAGACTTGGCATAATACATCTGGCAAATGGCATCATTTTTATCCAATTTACCGGAAGTATCCCACTTTGCCGGCGGCAGATCGCGTCCATACAGATAAGCATATTCCTGATCGGATACCGCCTTGACCTGAC
>ERZ826016.1675-NODE-1675-length-19719-cov-3.212164_pt1 | contig 19719 bp, 8 predicted proteins | sample MGYA00519872_ERZ826016 | MGnify/ENA primary metagenome ERZ826016 (study PRJEB31778, sample SAMEA3449218) | human gut metagenome | biome: human gut; feature: human-associated habitat; material: faeces | place: United Kingdom | collected 2010/2012 ... | reverse complement strand
AATCTGAAGCAGATTGCAGATAAGGAATATATGTCCAACAGTGCAATAACTTCCTTATGTCAGGATGAACGCGGACTAATGTGGATCGGTACTTGTGACGGTTTGAATATATATGATGGACAAGAAATTGAAGAATTTAAGCCCCATGACAACAGTGAGTATATATCCGGTAATCTGATTGACAAAATCGTTTGTACTGGCGAGGATATTTATTGGATCCAGACTTATTATGGACTGAATCGGCTGGATCACAAGACAAATACAATTACTCGCTATAATGAATTTCGAAAACTGTTTTTTATGAATAAGGATAATAATGGTACCTTATTTATTATTCAGGATAGCAACAGTATTTACTATTACCATAAAAAGGAGGGGGGCTTTAAGAAAATCAATATTGCGGGAATTCCTGTTTCAGACATTATCACTTTCTTTTTTGATATAAACAATCGTATGTGGGTCGTAATGAAAGGGTATACCCGTTGTTACGATGTACAACTAGAGAATTCAACAGGCGATATAACCTTAATTCCCCAGAAAAGTGGTTTAGATTATCAAACCTCATTACTTTATTGTTTCAACGATGAACAGTCTCTTTTCTATGTTGATAAAGAGTACAACTTCTATGTTTATCATATTCCGGCTAAAAAGAATGAATGGATTACAAATTTAGGCAAGGAAATACAGTCACGTGGCAAAATCTCCTCCATTATTAAGTATCATAATAACTATTTTGTCGGTTTTATAATGGATGGTATTCTGATGTTGGAGAAGCAGAAGGATGGTAATGAATATCAGATCCAACAATTGCCTATTAATAGTGGAGTCTTCTGTTTGGCAAAAGACCGTTTTCAAGATGTTGTATGGATTGGTACAGACGGTCAGGGAGTCTACCTTTATTCCAATCCTTTTTATTCTATTAAGTCAATTGTCTTAAATAATTATACGGCAAAGATTGGACGTCCGGTGCGTGCATTGTATTTGGATACGGAGAAAACTTTCTGGGTGGGTACTAAAGGAAATGGTATTCTTAAGATTTATGACTACGAAGTGAATAAGAATATTTCCGATTGCTGGACGGAGACGGTAACTACTGCGAATAGTGCATTAGGTAGTAATGCTGTCTACTGTTTTGCGAAAAGCCATCGGAACGTGTTGTGGATCGGTGATGAGGAAGGGTTGAACTATTACTCTTATCGAGAAAAACGTATGAAGAAAGTACCAATTTTAATTGGTAATGAGAATATTAAGTATATACATGATATTTATGAAACTACAGAATCGGAACTTTGGATGGCAAGTGTCGGAATGGGAGTAATCAGAGCACGTGTTGCCGGGACACCGGATAATCCGGTTCTTGAAGATGTACAGCGTTATGTGATCAATGAAGGAGAATTTAGTTCCAACCATTTCTTCACTATTTATTCGGAGAGTGATCGCAATTTATTGTTTGGTAATAAAGGATATGGAGTGTTTAGTTTCAATGAAATAACCAATGGCTTGGAACCAATTCCAACTCATAAATATGAAAATATGACATTAAATAATATTCTTGCTATCAGTAAAGACAGTAGTAATAATTATTTGTTTGGTACAAGTTCTGGGTTAATAAAATATACTTCAGAAACTTCATACCAGCTTTTTAATGTCAAAAGTGGCTTCTTGAATAATACCATTCATACTATACTGAAAAATGCACCTGATGATTTCTGGATGGGTACCAATCTGGGATTGATTAATTTTGATTCAAAACGAAATGTGTTCCGTTCATATGGTTTCGGAGACGGACTAAAGGTGGTTGAATTCAGCGATGGAGCTGCTTTTAGGGATCCGGAAACAGGAACTCTGTTTTTTGGTGGGATCAACGGTTTTGTGACGATTCAGGCGGATGGACTCCCAGAACAACTTTATATGCCTCCAATCTATTTTGATAAACTTTCTATTTTTGGAGAGCAATATAACTTAGGTGAGTTTATCACTAAGAAGAAAGAAAACGAAGTCTTGAATTTGAAATACGATCAGAATTTCTTTGCCGTATCTTTTACTTCCGTCGATTATTTGAATGGAAATAATTGTGTTTATTTCTATAAATTGAAAGGACTAAGTGATCAATGGATTAATAATGGTAAAGAAAGTGCCGTATCTTTTACGAACATGGCTCCTGGTGAATATACATTATTAGTAAAATACTATAATAGTGTATTCGACAAGGAAAGTAAAGTCTACTCTTTAGTGATTCGCATCGCTGATCCTTGGTATGCCTCCTGGTGGGCCTATCTAATTTATGCGATATGTCTGTTTTCTATTACTGCATTATTGATACACTCTATCATCGTTCGTTCTCAACGGAGGAAGCGGGAACTACTGAATGAAATTGAAAAGCGTCATCAGAAAAATGTTTTTGAATCAAAACTACGTTTCTTTACGAATATAGCTCATGAATTTTGTACTCCCCTAACATTAATTTATGGTCCCTGCGGACGGATTCTTTCTTCTAAAGGACTTAGTAAGTTTGTAGTAGATTATGTGACAATGATTCAGACAAATGCTGAACGACTGAATAACCTTATACATGAACTTATCGAATTCCGCCGTATTGAAACAGGTAACAGGGAAGTACGCATTGAATCATTGGATGTTTCTTCTATTATGAAAGGTATAGCTAAGACTTTCGTTGAAATGGCTAAATCAAGAAATCTCTCTTTTTTAAGTAAGATCCCGGAGCAAGTAATCTGGAATTCCGATAAAGGTTTTCTGAATACTATAATTATTAACCTGATTTCCAATGCTTTTAAATATACTCCGGATGGAAAAGGAATCAAATTAGAGTTGGATGTAACAGAAAATAATCATTTAATTTTTCGAGTTGCTAATGAAGGGAGTTATATTAAAGAGGAAGATTATCAATATATCTTTAACCGTTACGCTATATTGGATAGTTTTGAGAATCAAGATGATAAGAACTTCTCCAGGAATGGACTCGGTCTTGCTATTTCTTATAATATGGCTAAACTCTTGGATGGTACTTTGAAAGTTGAGAATATTCCTGATGGATGGATCTTGTTTACTTTAACTTTACCGCAATTGGATTTGACAACAGAAGCGAATACTTCCAAGCGGATAGCTTCTGAATATATTCCAAAAATAGATACACAGCCAAGGATAAAGTTACCTGTTTATGAGTTTGATAAGATGCGTCCTACCTTATTGGTAATTGACGATGAACTGGAAATGCTATGGTTTATTGGTGAAATCTTTTCTAGTGATTTTAATGTATTGACTCTGCAAGATGCTTCACGCTTAGAGCAAGTGATGAATGAGGTGTATCCGAATGTGATAATTTGTGATATTATGATGCAGGAAGTCAGTGGTGTTGAGCTTATTAGAAAAATAAAATCAACGAAAGAAACATCGCATATACCTATTATTATAGTCTCTGGACGGCATGAAATGGAACAACAGATGGAAGCTCTTTCTGCCGGAGCAGAAATGTATATCACGAAACCTTTTAATGCAGAATATTTACGTATTTCTGTAGGGCAAGTGATGGAACGTAAAGAGGTATTAAAGAATTATTTTAGTTCTCCAATCAGTTCCTTTGAGAAGTCTGATGGAAAATTAACTCATAAGGATTCAAAGAAATTCCTTCAATCTGTGCTAAAGATTATAAATGATAATATTACGAACAAAGAACTTACGTCGCGTTTTATCGCAGATAAGTTAGCTATTAGCTCTCGTAGCCTATATCGTAAAATGGAAGAAATGGGTGAAGATAGTCCGACGAGCCTAATCAGAGAATGTCGTTTACATATAGCGAAAGACTTATTATTGACGACTAAAAAGACAATTGATGAAGTTGTATTTGAATCAGGTTTCTCGAACAAGGTAACCTTCTTTAAATTATTTCGTGATAAGTATGAATGTACTCCAAGAGAATTCCGGGAAAAACATTTGGGAGAAGTAGAACGATAATTGATGTTTTTTGAATGATTATATTATCTGTAAATAGTAGGCCTCCTTGTTTAATTTTTTATTATTTTGCATTTCGTAATCGTAAAAATAGAATGTAATTGTGCCAAAATAGTAAATATATGTGCCTATTGTTTTAAAATATGTACTCTTTGTACTGAAAGGTAGACTAATATCTTAATTTTATCGATAAATTAATTGAGTGAAAAACATATTTAATTTTTATCTTAAAACTATGAATCAATATTATGATCCTTTGTCTGCATTGCTTTAATTAATAGAGCTTTTATCTTTTTATTTTGTTTGAATTAAATTTAATGTATTATGAAATTTACAAAGTACTTTATGATCGTCCCACTGCTTTGTTTTTGTGCATGTAGCGATGATAATGATGACCAAAACAATGGAATACCTGCTGATATGGTTGAGCTGAAAGTCGATGCCAATGAAATGAATATTGTGCAGGGTGAAACCCGAGTAGTTAATATTGTATCCGGTAATGGAGAATATATAGTGACTTCTGCGAATGAAGAAGTTGTTACCGCTGAAATTGATGGTAACAAGATAAAACTGACAGCTGTACCTGGAGAAAATAATGCTCAGGGAGTCGTATATCTTAAAGATAAGTATTATCAGCGTGTTAAGATTCAGGTAAATACAGCTGCAGAGTTTGACTTAAAACTGAAAGAGACTTCGTATACACTCTATTCAAATGTAGAAGGTGAGGATGAAGCTATGGTCGAAATATGTACAGGAAACGGAGGATATTCATTAGAAATAGAGGATGAGAATCAATGCGTTGAAATTTTGGGTAAAGATCAACTGGAAGATACTGAAAAGTTTATTGTAAAGGGTATAGGACAAGGTAATGCGGAGATTAAGGTTCTTGATAGAAAAGGCAAAGAGGCTTTTGTTACTTTAGAGGTAATTGCCCCGAAACCGATTCTAACAGACGCTGATGAAGATGTTATACTAATGAAGACGAATCAAGGAAAGAAACAGGTGGAAATTACAAGTGGTAATGGGGAATATAAGGTTTTGGACGCAGGGGATACAAAAATTATCCGTTTGGAGATTTATGGTAATAAGGTTACAGTATACGGGAAAAAGGCTGGAGAAACTTCATTTACTTTGACTGATGCTAAAAAACAGGTATCACAATCTATTCGTGTAAAGATAGCACCGGATAAACGTTATGCCATGAACTTAGGTAGAGATTATGCCGTTTGGACTCACTTTGCTGAAATGTCTGGCACTGGAGCTGATGCATTGAAAGCAAAAAACAATAACTTCAAATTAAAAAAGATGACTTGGGAATTAACCTGCCGCATTGATAATACTTATTGGCTACAGACTTTCATGGGGAAGGAAGGGTATTTTATTCTTCGTGGTGGCGATGATGGTGATCAAGGAGTACAAGGGGGGAATCAATGGGGAGTGATTGATTTGGTTGGAACGGGAGACAAGTTGAAGTTGAGGACCAGACATGATGTAATTAAACTTGGAGAATGGATGCACCTCGCATTAGTCGTTGATTGTGATGTGGAACAGAATGATCCACAAAACAAGTACAAACTTTATATTAATGGCAGCAAGGTGGATTGGGGTGAAATAAAAGAGAATAGTCTGAATTTCTCTGAAATAGACCTTTGTGCAGGTGGTGATGGTGGTAAAATCTCCATAGGAAAGGCTTTTGATAATGTACGGTTCTTTGGTGGTGCTATACTTGAAGCACGAATCTGGTCAGTTTGTCGTACGGAAGACCAACTTAAAACGAATGCATGGAATTTTGTGGAAGAAAATACAGAGGGATTATTGGGACGTTGGGATTTCTCAGCTGGTGCTCCCGTTGCATATATTGAAGATGGAACTAACTCAGATCATGAGTTATTGATGCATGTATGTAAATATGATAGCTTTAATAATATAGAATTCCCCATGGATAAGTTTGAAGAAGTTCCTGTTGTAGTGCCTTTTAAGTAAACTTTAAATTAAAGAAGTATGAAAACAATATATAAACTATTTATTTTAAGCCTTTTCATTTTATTAGTTTTCCCGTCTTGTAGTGATGATAACAAGGAAGATGTTGAGATAAGTGATCCGGTGAATGGTAGTATATCTCCAGTGGGTTCGTTTACTGTAGAACCTACCAGTAATGAGAATGAACTTCTTGTGAAATGGGTGAATCCTACTAATCGTGATCTGGATTTGGTAGAGATCTCTTATAAAGAAATAACGATGGATGTTTCGACCCATGCTTTTACTCCGGGACATGTTTTATTGCCGGCACAAAGTGAGAAAAAGAATGAGTACTTATTGAAAGTGCCTTATTGGGCTACTTATGAAGTTGCTGTAGTAGCTATTAATAAAGCGGGTAAACGTTCTGTAGCTAAAAGTCGTACAGTAGCTCCTTACCATGAAAAGGAGGAGGAGCCGGGGATAAAGTTACCCGCTATGTTAGAACGTGCACATTCTTATATGACTTCCGTCATTGCATTATATTTTGGTAAAAGTTCAAGAAGTTGCTGGAGAAGTAATTACCCTTACAATGGTGGTGCTTATTGGGATGGTGATGCTTTGGTATGGGGACAAGGGGCAGGCCTTTCTGCATTCGTTGCCATGCGTGAAGCTGCTAAGGGAAGTGAGATTGAGAATGAATATAAGTCAATGGATGAAAAGATGTTTACGGGGATACAATATTTCTGTCAGATGGATCGTAATATTCTAGCTTATTCTGTTTATCCGGCTGCAGGAAATGATCGTTTCTTTGACGATAATGTTTGGATTGGTCTCGATATGATTGATTGGTACACAGAAACCAATGAAATGCGATACTTAACTCAGGCTAAAGTGGTTTGGAACTACCTGAAAGATCATGGTTGGGACGAGACTTGCGGGGGAGGTATTCATTGGAAAGAATTAAACGAACCTAGCACAAGTAAGCATTCCTGTTCCACTGGACCGGCAGCGGTATTAGGTTGCAAGATGTATCTAGCAACTCATGATCAGGAGTATTTAGATTGGGCTATCAAATATTATGATTATATGATTAATGTCTTACAGGATAAGTCTGATCATCTCTTCTTCGATAATGTACGTCCGAATACTGAAAATCCAAATTTACCCGGTGATATTGAGAAGAATAAATATTCCTATAATTCAGGACAACCTTTGCAGGCAGCTTGTCTGTTGTATAAGATTACCGGTGAGCAGAAATATCTGGATGAAGCTTACGCCATAGCTAAAAGTTGCCACAAAAAGTGGTTTATGCCTTATCGTTCGAAAGAGTTAAATCTTAGTTTTAATATTCTTTCTCCTGGGCATGCTTGGTTTAATACAATTATGTGTCGTGGATTCTTCGAACTCTATTCTATTGATAATGATCGTAAGTATATTGATGATATAGAAAAATCATTGCTTCATGCTTGGAGTAGTAGTTGTCATCAGAGTAATAATCTTTTAAATGATGACGATTTGCGAGGAGGGACTTCAAAGAATAGCTGGGAAATATTGATGCAAGGAGCATTGGTAGAATTGTATGCTCGGTTGGCTGTATTGGAAAGAGAGAATCGATAATTTTTGAATAAAAAAAGCCATCCCCGGAATAGACTGAAGTAGGGATGGCTTTTTTGTAGTGTGCTTACTATTCTTCGGCAAACTTTGTTCCTGCGAGTTTTGGGTGAGGTTATTCCTTGACAGGCTCAGCTGTTGTGCTGTCTTTGGCAACGGTGTCTGTGACTACTGTGTCATTAACAACAACAATTGCTTTCACTTCTGTAGGGGCTGTCACAGCTTTCTCAGAGTTACTTTGGGCCTTTACAAGGAATGAACCACCACAAACAAACATAAACATTGCTACTACTAAAACTAATTTCTTCATAATCGTTTGCTTTAAAGATTATTAGACATATGTTTTCAATTCTCTTCTATAAGTGTTAAGGAATCGGTTGTTTCGTTTTACGCTTACGTTCAAATATGTTTCAAAGCACGTGCCAAAAAGAGAGAGGAAGGGTAATAAGTTGATATATAGTGATATGAATAAAATGAAGAAGTGACTAGCCGTGAAAAATTCTGAGGAATGTGGGGAAAATGTAGACAGGGAGTGTGGAATAATTCCACACTCCCTGTTTGTTTATATGTATTTTGATAAAGCTAATTTATTTCATCCGGCCAAGGGTAAGGTTTATTAGTAGCTTTGAAGCTAGAGCGTTGTCCACTCACTTTTCTCAGATAACTCCCTAATTCTTTGGAACCCCGTTTTACAATATCCGGATGCAGAGAACTGAGATCATTATTCTCAATTATGTCATTGGAAATATTGAATAGTTTCTTTTTCCCAGTTATTAGGCATATTCCAGAAAAGGCTGCATCCTTTAGAAGGAGTACCAGTGTGTTTTTAAAGGGATGAAGCTGATTCCGTCTATAGGTTGTATAGCTTTAATTTATTATACAATGTTTTTCGATCTATGTTTAGTAATTGGGCAGCCTTACTTTTGTTGTTTCCAGTTTGTCGTAATGCTTCCAATATATGTTCTTTTTCAGATTCTTCATTTCTTAAAGCCATACTTGTAATATTAGTCACAGTAGTCTCTAATAGTTCCGTTCCCAGTTCGGTAGGGGTGATGAAACTGCCCTGAGCTAATAAAGTAGCACGTTTTACAATATTCTTCATTTGGCGCAGGTTACCAGGCCAATGGTAATCCATTAGCAATCTGGATGCTTTGGAATCAAAACCGATTAAATGCTTATCCAATTCTTTATTAGCTTGATCGAGGAAGAAGTTGGCAAACAGTAAGATATCTTCGTTACGATCTTTCAGATCCGGCATTCGTAAAGTAAACTCATTGATTCGATGATAAAGGTCTTCTCTAAAGGTACCTTTCTCGATAGCTTGTTCCAGATTCTCGTTGGTTGCAGATATAAGGCGGATATCTACCGTTATTTCCTGAGTTGAGCCGACAGGACGTATTTTTCGCTCCTGTAAAGCCCGGAGCAGTTGTATTTGTACCTCATAACTGAGATTTCCTATTTCATCCAAAAAGATCGTACCCCCATTTGCAGCGACGAAAGCACCGACTTTATCATTCAAAGCTCCAGTGAAAGAACCTTTCACATGACCAAAGAATTCGGAAGCTGCCAATTCTTTAGGAATAGAGCCACAATCTACTGCGATAAATGGTTTATCATTCCGTTTGCTAAGCTGGTGAATGCGGTGAGCTACATATTCTTTTCCGGTTCCACTCGAACCGTTGATAAGTACAGACATATTAGTGGGAGCTACTAAACCAACATAATTATATAACTGTTTGGCAGCTTCACTTTCTCCTTCCAAGTATGTCCGGTGAGATTCTGTAACTTCTTTAGCAACAACTTTTTTAGGCGAAGATTTACTAGCAGTGGGAGTGGCAGGAGTTTGCTCTTCTAGCAATGCTTCCGATATTTTCTTCAGTAGCTCTTCTGGGTTCACTGGTTTTGCGACATAATCTCGTGCACCCAATTTCATCGCTTGTACAGCAGATTGGATGTCTGCATAGCCAGTCATAATGATGAGAGGAATCTTTTTATCCTGCCCGTTCATCCATTTCAAGAGATCGATACCATCTTGGTCAGGTAGACGTAAATCTGATAAAATCAGGTCTGTTTCTTGGTTTTCGATATACTTGCGTGCACGGGCAATATTACTTACCGAAGATACTTCAAATCCTTTTTTACCTAACCAGGTTTTCAGCATCATCCCAAAAGTGATATCATCTTCGACGATTAATATAGATTTCATCATATCAGGTTTTTCCTCTTTTATTAAGGTACAAAGGTAAGAGGATTTCAGTGAAAGTAGTATATTTGCAAACTTAAATTAAATAAAAGTGTTATGAAAAAGATTGTATTAATACTATTAACCATATCGTTTTTCGGGCTCATGGCTTGTAAAACAGGTAACAAAAAAGGAGATAATATGGATAAGGAAACATTGGTAAAGATTGAAACAACTTTGGGTGACATCAAAGTTAAGTTGTATAATGAGACACCGAAACATCGGGATAACTTTATCAAATTAGCTAAAGAAGGAGTGTATGACGGAACATTGTTTCATCGTGTGATTAAAGAGTTTATGATACAGGCCGGTGATCCGGAATCAAAGAATGCTCCGAAAGGAAAAATGTTGGGTTCGGGTGATGTAGGTTATACTATTCCGGCAGAATTTGTATATCCGAAATATTTCCATAAGAGAGGTGCTTTATCTGCTGCCCGTCAAGGAGATAATGTGAATCCGAAGAAAGAGTCATCCGGTTGTCAGTTTTATATAGTAACGGGTAAAGTTTACAACGACACTACCCTGATAAATATGGAAAGAGGGATGAATGAAAATAAGGTCACTCTTATTTTTAATACCTTAGCTCAAAAACACATGAAAGATATCTATAAAATGCGGAAAAACAATGATGAAAAAGGTCTTCTTGAGTTACAGGATAAATTGATTGCCCAGGCAGAGGAGGAGGCAGCCAAACAACCTGAATTCCGTTTTACTCCCGAACAGGTAGAAGCTTATACTACAATAGGAGGAACTCCGCACTTGGATGGTGAATATACTGTGTTCGGTGAAGTGGTAGAAGGAATGGATATCGTAGACAAGATTCAGCAGGTGAAAACGGATCGTAGTGACCGTCCTGAAGAAGATGTGAAAATTGTAAAAGTAGAAGTAGAATAAATGAAAATAAACAGGCATATTCTTGACAATGGGTTACGTCTGGTACATTCGCAGGACGAAAGTACGCAGATGGTAGCCCTTAATATATTATATAATGTGGGAGCTCGTGATGAACATCCCGAACATACCGGTTTTGCCCATCTGTTTGAACACCTGATGTTTGGCGGCTCGGTAAATATCCCCGATTATGATATGCCGCTTCAATTGGCGGGTGGTGAGAATAATGCCTGGACAAACAATGACATTACCAATTACTACCTCACTGTACCTCGGCAAAATGTGGAAACCGGTTTTTGGCTGGAATCCGATCGTATGCTGAGCCTTGATTTCAGTGAACGGAGTCTGGAAGTACAGCGGGGCGTGGTAATGGAAGAGTTCAAGCAGCGCTGTTTGAATCAACCTTATGGAGATGTGGGACATCTTTTGCGTCCTTTGGCTTATCGGACACATCCCTATCAATGGCCGACCATTGGAAAAGATTTATCACATATTGCTAATGCGACTTTGGAAGAAGTGAAAGATTTCTTCTTCCGCTTCTATGCTCCGAATAATGCAATACTGGCTGTTACAGGAAATATTTCTTTTGAAGAGGCGGTGGCATTCACGGAAAAGTGGTTTGGATCTATTCCTCGTAGGGAAGTACCAGTAAGAAATCTGCCACAGGAATCGGTACAAACAGAAGAACGCCGATTGACGGTGGAACGCAATGTGCCGCTTGATTCTTTATTTATGGCATATCACATGTGCGATCATCATTCTTCAGATTATTACGCATTCGATATTTTATCAGATATATTAAGTAACGGACGTTCCAGCCGATTCAATCAGCGTCTTGTACAAGAGAAACAACTATTCTCTAGTATTGATGCATATATTGCCGGTAGTGTAGATGCAGGTTTATTCCATATTTGTGGGAAACCATCAGCCGGTGTATCTTTGGAACAAGCTGAAGCTGCTGTACGGGAAGAATTAGAATTTTTACAGCAGGAAACAGTGGATGCAAAGGAATTGGAAAAAGTAAAAAATAAGTTTGAATCGACTCAGATATTCGGAAATATCAATTATTTGAATGTAGCGACTAATTTAGCCTGGTTCGAACTACTTGGACAGGCGGAAGATTTGGAATCTGAGGTGGATTGTTATCGTAGAGTAACTGCAAAGCAGTTGCAAGATGTAGCCCAGACAGCTTTTCGAAAAGAGAATGGGGTTATATTGTATTATAAAAAACAAGGTGTTTGAAAGCAATGTTCTATAAGATATACAAAGAACACTATAAAGCATTAATTTATCTGGGTTTGCCGATTGTGATCGGGCAAATTGGGGTTATAGTACTAGGTTTTGCCGATACTTTAATGATCGGACATCATAGCACAATAGAACTGGGAGCAGCTTCTTTTGTTAATAATGTGTTCAATCTGGTTATTATTTTTAGCACAGGATTTTCGTACGGATTAACACCTATTGTAGGAGGGTTGTATGGTACCCATCAGTTTGCTCCTGCCGGTCAAGCACTACGTTGTAGTTTATTGGCGAATTTATTGATAGCTGTTTTGCTTACAATATGTATGTGTGTCCTTTATTTCAATCTGGAGAATCTTGGACAGCCGGAAGAACTGATCCCCTTAATAAGACCTTATTATCTTGTTTTGCTTGCTTCATTGATTTTCGTTATGCTTTTCAATGGATTCAAGCAATTTACCGATGGTATAACTGATACACAAACGGCCATGTGGATATTGTTGGGTGGAAATGTATTGAATATCATCGGGAATTATATTCTGATTTATGGCAAACTTGGTTTCCCTGAGTTGGGATTATTGGGGGCAGGTATTAGTACTTTGTTTTCCCGTATTATGATGGTCGTTATTTTTGTTTTAGTCTTTTTACGCAGTCGCCGTTTTCTTCGTTATAAAATAGGTTTTTACCGTTTGGGATGGTCGCGTACGATATTTGGCCGTCTGAATGGTTTGGGTTGGCCCATTGCCTTGCAAATGGGAATGGAGACAGCCTCTTTCAGTTTGAGTGCGATAATGATTGGATGGTTGGGCACTATAGCTTTAGCCTCTCATCAGGTTATGTTAGCAATTTCTCAGTTTACTTTCATGATGTACTATGGAATGGGAGCTGCTGTTGCTGTTCGTGTTAGTAACTTTAAAGGTCAAAATGATATGCTTAATGTACGTCGTTCAGCTTATGCCGGTTTTCATGTGATGATGGTTTTAGGTTTTGTACTTTCGTTGATAGTCTTTCTATGTCGTAATCATTTGGGTAATTGGTTTACAGATAGTCCGGAAGTTGCAGCTATGGTGACATCTCTTATTTTCCCATTTCTGGTATACCAGTTTGGTGACGGTTTGCAAATAACATTTGCCAATGCTTTGCGGGGAATTTCTGATGTGAAACCGATGATGTTCATCGCTTTTGTCGCTTACTTTCTGATTTCCCTTCCTGTTGGCTATTTCTGTGGCTTTATGATGAATTGGGGAATTGTAGGTGTCTGGATGGCGTTTCCTTTTGGACTGACTAGTGCAGGGTTTATGTTATGGTTACGTTTTCGTCAGAAGACGAGAACTTTGGCAGCAAATTCATCATATTTATAATCTATGTCTTCTTTTCGTTTTACTAAACTGAAAATCACCATTGGATATACTCTATTGTTGGCGATTCTTCTTTTCTCATTGATATTTGTGCATCATGAGATGGAAAAGTTGTCGGCTGCCGATAACCAGCAAAATCTACGGACAGATAGTTTGATGTTACTTCTTCATGAGAAGGACCAGAATACGCTTCAAATGTTACGGGTATTGAGTGAGGCAAATGACAATTTGCTTTCTACTTCAGAAATTGAAGAAATTATTTCGGAACAGCAGGATTCAGTGATAACCGTACAGCGTGTGCAACATCGGGTGATTACAAAACGTGATTCTTTATTGACCACTCCGAAGAAGAAAAGTTTTTTTAAACGTTTAGCAGAAGCATTTGTACCTTCAAAACAGGATAGTGCCGTATTAGTGAATACTTCTTTGGAAGTTGCGACAGATACAATTTTGGAACCTGCTACTTCAACAACCGATTCTCTTCAACAGAAAATACGTATGGCGAATGAAGAGAAACGTTTGCAACAGAAAAAGAGTATTCGGCGTACCAGTACGAAATATCAACGGATGAATAATCAACTGACGGCAAGAATGGATAGCCTCATCAAAGGTTATGAGGAGGAAATGTCTATTCGCGCCCAACAGGATGCAGAATTACAGCAGGCTGTGAGAATGCGTTCAGCACGTATTATTGCGGGAATTGCCATTGGTGCAGTGTTGCTGTCCGGCTTTTTTCTGGTGCTGATCGGTCGGGATATCACTCGCAGTAATCGTTATCGACAACAACTGGAGGAAGCTAATAAACGAGCGGAAGACCTACTTGTTGCGCGTGAGAAACTAATGCTTGCCATAACTCATGACTTCAAAGCGCCATTAGGTTCCATTATGGGCTATACAGAATTACTTTCCCATTTAACGGAAGATGAGAGACAACGTTTCTATTTGGAAAACATGAAAAGCTCATCAGAACATTTGTTGAAGCTGGTTAGCGATCTGCTGGACTTTCATCGACTTGATCTGAACAAAGCGGAAGTCAATCGTATTGTTTTCAATCCGGCCCAAATGTTTGAAGAAATACGTGTTAGCTTTGAACCGCTAACCGCTGCAAAGGGATTGGCTTTGAAATGTAATATAGCTCCTGAATTATCGGATAAATATATCAGTGATCCTTTACGGATGCGTCAGATCGTGAATAATCTTTTGTCGAATGCAGTGAAATTTTCTCAAAAAGGAGGAATCACATTAGATGTTTCCTATCGTTCATCCAGATTGACAATTACTATTACAGATACAGGAAAAGGAATGGCTCCAGGGGATCGTGAACGAATATTTCAGGAGTTCACACGACTTCCTGGTGCACAGGGAGAGGAAGGTTTTGGACTTGGTCTGTCTATCGTGAAAAAACTGGTCACTCTTCTTGAAGGTGAGATTGATGTAAAGAGTACGTTGGGAGAAGGAAGCTGTTTCACTGTAATCTTGCCCCTCTATCCTGTGGGCAGATCAGTGAAGGAAAATAAATATTCGGAGGCATTGGAAGAGAAATCTGCAAATCTTGAGACTGTTAATCCTCAAAAGACTTTGCGGATTCTTCTTATCGATGATGATAAAATTCAATTAAGTCTGACTGCTGCTATGTTGGCACAATCGCAGATTGTAACAGTTTGTTGTGAACAATTGGAAGAACTGATAGAACAGCTTCGCTCTTCTGAATTTGACGTATTATTAACCGATATACAAATGCCTGCTATTAATGGATTTGACTTGGTGAAACTATTGCGTGCATCCAATATTTCCCAAGCACGGACTATTCCGATTATAGCTGTTACTGCACGAAGCGAAATGGATGAAGAGGCTTTGCATGAACATGGATTTGCCGGTTGTTTACATAAACCTTTTACTATCAAAGAATTGCTTTCTGTAGTATATGGTGGACAGGTAGTACTGGATAAAGAGAAACTTCTAACTGATGAAGTAAAAACTCAGTCCCCCCCAACGCCCTCTTGTAATTCGTCTGAAACATCTTCGTTGAATTTTTCATCCTTAACTGCCTTTTCCGAAGATGATCCGGAAGCAGCCCAAAATATTATAAAGAGTTTCATTGAAGAAACTATAAAGAATGCAGCCCAAATGCAATGCTCTTTGGATAACAAACAAGTAGATGGAATAGCAGCTATGGCTCATAAACTCCTTCCTCTTTTTACTTTAATTGGTGCGGTTGAAATAGTTCCAAAGTTGAGCTGGTTAGAAGGGCGTCGTAGTGAGGAGTTTACTCAAGAAATACATATAACGACAAAAGAAGTGTTGAACTTAATTCAGAAAGTAATCCATTTGGCACAAAATTATGGAAAACGTGATTCCTGTTGATAAACAAGTTTTGCCTTGTAGCCAAACCTTTTTTCAGATTTAATTGTTTACTTTGTATCATCTTTATACACTGACACATCCTGCATGAAACGAAAATGGATAAGATGGGTGAGCTGGATACTGCTTACCCCGGTATTACTCTTTGCGATACTGATGGTATTGCTCTATATTCCTCCCGTACAGAATCTTTTACGTCGGGAAGTTACATCATATGCTTCAAAAGCAACTGGAATGGATATTCAAATTCAGCGGATTGATTTACGTTTTCCACTTAATTTATTAGTGCGCGGGGTAGAAGTTATTCAGCAACCGGATACTTTATTGTCATTGGAAAGCCTGAATGTACATGTACAGGCAATGCCTCTTTTTAAAGGAAAAGTAGAAGTGGACGATATAACCTTGAAGAATGTAGTCGTTAATTCTGCTAATTTAATAGAAGGTATGAAAGTTCAAGGCGTTCTAGGACAATTTCTATTGGAAAGTCATGGGGTTGATCTGCCTAATCAAGTCGCTGTTGTCAATCGGGCAGAACTTTCTGATACCCATGTACAATTGTTAATGAATGATACTACAACGACGCCTAAAGATACTACTGCCACATCACCGATAAACTGGAAAATAGACCTTCATCAACTGAAATTAAATAATATATCGTTCAGTATGGAACTTCCTACTGACTCGATGAAGATAGCTGCTCATATTGGAGAAGCTACGATCAATGAAGGCCATGCAGACCTGAAGAATCAGTCTTATGGTTTGAAACAATTTCTCCTATCGGGTGCTTCTGCCAGTTATGATACAGGAAATGCTGAGCCTGCGAAAGGTTTCGATGCTTCTCATATTGCGGTCCGTGATATTCAGATTGGATTGGATTCTTTACTTTATCAGGGGCGAGATATGAATGCGATCATTCGTGAAGCTACGATGAATGAACGTTCGGGTTTAAGTATTACTTCACTAACCGGGCATTTATTTTCTAATGATTCTATTATTCGTGTTCCCAATCTGATTTTAAAGACACCTCATTCTGAAATGAATTTGACGGCACAAACTTATTGGGAACTAATTAATATTCCGACTGCCGGACGATTAACTGCCCGTTTCAATGCTTTTATCGGTAAAGAAGATGTGTTGTTGTTTGCGGGAGGATTGCCGGATAGCTTTAAAAAAGCTTATCCTTTCCGTCCACTCGTCATTCGTGCAGGGACGGAAGGGAATTTGAAGCAAATGCAAATTTCCGGTTTTACGGTTGATTTACCGGGAGCTTTTTCTGCTAAAGGTGGAGGATTGATGGAAAATTTGGCGGATAGTCTGACTCGTTCAGGAACAATCGGTTTGGAAATGAAGACAGGTAATCTGAACTTTCTGACCGCATTGATGGGTACTGCTCCCAACGGTACGTTAGTGATTCCCGATAGTATGAATTTATCGACTAAAGTAGATATAAAAGGACCACAATACAAGGTCAAATTGAAGTTGAAGAATAAAGGAGGTACGATCGATGCGAATGCGGCTTTGAATACATCAAGCGAAGTATATACAGCAGATCTGAAAGTAACTGATTTGCAATTGCATCATTTTTTGCCAAAAGATTCTTTGTATGAACTTTCACTTTCTGCAAAAGCAAGTGGACGCGGATTGGATGTCATGTCTTATCGTTCTCGAGCAAATTTAGACCTCACTGTTGATCATTTTCAATATGCTCAATATCATATTTCCGACATTCATTTGACAGGAGACCTTAAAAGAGCTTTAGCTACTGCCCATCTGATAAGTGACAATGCTTTGTTGAAGATGACGGCTGATGCTGAATATCATTTGGCGCATAAATATCCTGATGGAAAAGTAACAATGGACGTTACTCAATTAGATTTACATGAGTTAGGAATTGCTCCGAAACCGCTGAAACGTCCGCTCGCATTTAACTTTACTGCGGAAGCCCGTAAAGATCGGGTGTACACTCATCTGATAGCAGGTGATATGAAACTTAACTTAAGTGCACGCGCCGGAGTTTATCCTCTGATTCGTCAATCTACCCATTTTGTCGATATACTAATGAAACAGATTGATGAGAAGTCGTTGAATCATGCAGAGTTGCGCAAAGCTTTGCCATCAGCTATATTTTCTTTTTCTGCCGGCCAGGAGAATCCGTTGGCATATTTCTTGGCAACACGAAATATTTCATATCATGATGCTTCTTTGAAATTTGGTTCGGCACCTGATTGGGGAATTAACGGTAAGGCTGCTGTTCATGCTCTGAAAGTGGATACTTTGCAATTGGATACTATCTTTTTTACCGTAAAGCAAGACACTACCATGATGAAGTTTCATGGAGGCGTTATTAACGGGCCAAGAAATCCGCAATTCTCATTTTCTTCTTCATTGATTGGAGAGATACATGATAAGGATGCTGAATTAATGGTTGAGTATAAAAATGTGCGAGGAAAAACTGGTGTTTTATTAGGAGTTAATGCCCGTCCTTTAGTCGGTGGAAATGGTAAAGGAGATGGTATTGCCTTTACATTAATTCCCAAAGAACCCATTATAGCATTCCGTAAGTTCCATTTTAATGAAAACCATAACTGGATTTATTTACATAAAAACATGCGTGTGTACGCTAATGTAGATATGCTGGATAATGAAGGAATGGGGGTTCGAGTTCATTCTGTACAGGGAGATACCGTATCTTTACAGAATCTCGATATCGAGGCTCGAAAGATACGTTTGAAAGAGATTAGTAGTGTATTACCATATTTCCCGGAAATCACCGGACTGTTCACTGCCGAAGCTCATTATATACAAACGGAGAAGGATCTACAGCTATCTGCCGAGGTTGCTATTGATGAACTTACTTATGAGCGGCAACGGATCGGTGATATAACCTTGGGTGCGACTTGGTTACCGGGCGAAAAGGGTAAACAGTACATAAATGCTTATTTGAATCATGAGCAAGTAGAAATAATGGTGGCAGATGGGAAATTAATACCTACTCACACCGGTAAAGACAGTCTTGAGATAAATACTACATTAGAGCATTTCCCGTTACGTGTTGCAAACGTCTTTATCCCGAATCAAATAGTAACACTGGCAGGAGATATGGATGGGGACATACATATAACGGGAAGTACACAACAGCCTTTGATAAATGGAGAGCTGATATTGGACAGTGTGAATGTTCTTTCTCGCCAATATGGGGCTAATTTCTTGCTTGATAATCGTCCTATAGGGTTGAAGAATAATCGTTTGGTATTTGATAAGTTTGCCATTTATACTACCGGAAAGAATCCGTTTACCATTAATGGTTATGTGGATTTTCGTGATATGAGTCGTCCGATGGCAAATTTAGATATGCAGGCACAGAATTATACACTATTGAATGCAAAACGTACTCGCGAAAGTCTGGTTTATGGAAAGGTGTTAGCAGATATCAAAGCAACAGTGAAAGGTCCGTTGGATGGTTTGAATATGCGCGGAAATATAGATTTATTGGGTAGTACTGATGTATCTTATGTGCTGACAGATTCTCCATTGACAGTACAGGACCGCTTGGGAAGTTTGGTGACCTTTACTTCATTTAGTGATACTACTACAGTAGTTCAACAGGAGGTGCCAACCGTATCTTTAGGAGGTTTGGATATGATCATGATGGTACACATCGATCCATCTGTCCGTCTGAAAGTCGATCTGGATGCAAGCAGTGATGATCGTGTCGAACTTGAAGGTGGAGGTGATCTTTCTTTGAAATATACGCCACAAGGTGATATGACGTTGACCGGACGATACACACTGACTGGTGGTTTGATGAAGTATGCTTTACCTGTTATTGCAGCTAAAGAATTTGCGATAGAAAATGGCAGTTATGTTGAATGGACTGGAAATCTCATGGATCCATTATTGAATTTTAAAGCAACTGATCGTATTCGGGCTTCTGTATCCGAGGGCGAAAATGGTGGAACGCGAATGGTAAATTTCGACGTATCTATTATTGTAAAGAATCGGTTGGATAATCTTTCCTTTGCATTTGATGTATCTGCTCCCGAAGATGCAACGATACAAAATGAACTGACTGCCATGGGAGCAGAA
>ERZ826016.1667-NODE-1667-length-19791-cov-7.987282_pt1 | contig 19791 bp, 22 predicted proteins | sample MGYA00519872_ERZ826016 | MGnify/ENA primary metagenome ERZ826016 (study PRJEB31778, sample SAMEA3449218) | human gut metagenome | biome: human gut; feature: human-associated habitat; material: faeces | place: United Kingdom | collected 2010/2012 ... | reverse complement strand
TGGCGACCGTGAAGATCCTGTTTATGCCTGAAAGCACCGAGGGAGTTTCCGAGGGTCAAACCACCGCAATGAGCGGAGAAAACCACTAAATATCGACGTTTTCGTACATTTCCGTCTGCTAAAAATTGGAAGAAATTCAAGAGTGGAATCGGGTATAAATGCAGTTCTTACAGTAGCGTCAAGTTGGAAAGCGGGCGAATTGCCCTGCATAGGGGGGCGATATAGCACTCGTGATAGTGCAAAATGCCGAGAGCATGGGCGCGAGCGAGGGCAAAACGAGTGTGAATTGAGACGTTTATGCCCCGAAAAAGCACTTTTATGGATGCGACTGTAGATCGGGGGGGGGTATGCCAGATGGCACCGTGAGGGTATTAACGACACTGTGGCGATTATCACATAACGGTTTTGGGGCTGAGCAATGATAACCTCATCTGCGATTTCATCCCGGTCTTGGAGATAACAAGTCGGATGTGAAAGTGATGGTGATAACCACATGGTCGCAGAGATACTCATTCGTGTGGGGTAATCCGGCATAAGCAAGGGAGCTACCGTAGCGTGGATGAGTGGAATCTGGAATGAGCACATGACTTACTGTAGCGAGTGATAGTGTCCATCAGGACTAAAGACATCAGCTACCGTAGCGTCAAAAATGGTGCAATTTAGAGCGTAGTAGAGACCCAATGCGGCGGCACAAGACATAGCGGTAGTGTGACTCACACTGCCGAGGACGATTAGTAGAGCTTTATAAGGAATAAACGGCTCAGACTCTTGGAGAATGAGTCTGGGCTGTAATCTTTGATATGCGGAGAGGAACGATTGAATGCTAGTTAGTGTGATTATGCCGACTTACAACTGCGGCAAGTTTATTTTGCAATCGCTTGATTCTGTGATTGCCCAGACGGTCGCCGAAAATGGCGATGAAAAGACCTCCGCGCCGATGAGATTCTCACACGAGCGAGGGTGAGTGAGTGTGGGAAACGATGGTTGTTACAGTAAGAACGAGTTTATGCCGGATTGCACTGATGGCTGGCGCAGAACAGAAAATGTCCTATGCGCATAGCAGCTGTGTAGTACACACCGCAGTCTACATAACATGCGCGTGAAGCGCACAATAGTATAAGAGCTTTAGATAAAAGGAACGGCTCAGATTCCTTGAGATTGAGTCTGGGCTGTTTTTTGGGGGAGAGAGGAGCAATTACGATGCACGAGAAGTTAGCTTACGCAATTAAACACTATCCTTGGGTTCAACGCTTATACAGAGCAGTCATGAGCTTTCTTTTTAAACTGTGGGGGCTTTTTACTGGCTTTGATGATCACCTGGTGCTTTTTTCTGCGATGAGTGGTGATCAGTATGCAGGCAGCCCACGGGTTCTTTTCGAGGCGATGAAAAATGATCCTCGTTTTTCGAATTATCATTATGTATGGGCTTTTACACATCCAGAAAAGCAGGTTGTCGAAGGCGCTGCAGTAGTAAAAATGGATTCGCCGCAGTATTTTAAAACGGCACTTAGATCAAAAGTTTGGATTACGGATGTCAATATTGAACGTGGATTGAATTTTAAGAAAAAAGATACTATTTACTTGAATACCTGGCATGGAACTGGACCCAAAAAGGGAGGAAATGCTGTTGCTGGGAGAAAAGACTATGACTTTTCCCGAGTAGATATCTTTTGCTGTGATGGCCAGTATACGCATGATATTTTTATTAAGTGGTTTAATGCTACCGATAAGTCTATGCTGTGGTGCGGAAGACCCCGTGAAGACGAGCTTATGGCATTCACAGACAACGATAGAAAGAGAGTTCGTGGTTTATTAGGACTCTCTGAGAATATGAAGGCTATTTTGTACATGCCCACATGGCGTGAAAATCAACTTCAAAATCTGAATTATGACATGTGGGAAAGTATGCTTGAGAAAAACTATTGTCTTCTTGTAAGAGCTCATCATTTCACAAAAGAAGGATTGCTTAATAAGAATGAATCGAAGTTTGTGAAGGATGTTTCTGATTATCCAAATGTTAATGAATTGTATTTGGCGGCAGACTACTTGATTTCGGATTATTCAAGTGCTTTCTTTGATTATGGATTACTGGCAAAACCGATGATCTGTTTTGCACCGGATTATGATGAATATAAGCAGAACTATGGCCTTTTTATGGACTTAGAAAGCGAATTTCCAAACGGTGTTATCAGAAATGAAAAGGATGTATTGAATTTTATCAAAGGTATGGACTATAAGAAAGAAAGCGCAAAATGTGGCGCATATTGTGATAGATATGTTGCACATAAGGAAAATGCGACTCAAAAGTGCCTAAACCGTATTCTTGAACTGATAAAGAAGTAATGAATATGAGGTGTGAGTGATGAATATTGCTGTAATTTTTGCTGGTGGCGTAGGAAAGAGAATGAATTCGAAGGATCGGCCAAAGCAATTTTTACTGGTGCACGGCAAGCCTATTATTGTGCATACAATCGAATTATTTGAATATCACGAGCAAATAGATGGAATTATTGTTGTTTGCGTTAAAGAGTGGATTCCATATATGGAAGAAATGAAATATCGGTATCGCCTTGATAAAATAGGAAAGATTGTACCCGGAGGAGAGACCGGACAGCTTTCGATTTACAACGGTTTGTGCGCTGCGGAAGAATTGTATGGTGATGATGGAAATATTGTTTTGATCCATGACGGTGTTCGTCCGCTCATCAATGCAAAGACAATTACGGATAATATTGAATCTGTAAAAGAAAACGGATCAGCGATTACATGTAAGATTGCTACCGAGACGGTAATACTGGTTGACAAGGACTCGAAAGTATGCGATGTGCCAAGCAGAGAGGCCTCCCGAATGGCACAAGCACCGCAAAGTTTTATGCTTAAAGACATTCTTGAAGTACATAGAAGAGCTCTTGCCGATGGACAAAAGAATATGATAGATTCCTGCACCATGATGCGCGCGTATGGTAAAGAGCTTTCCGTTGTGGTTGGCCCCACAGAGAATATTAAAATCACAACGCCGGATGATTTCTATACATTCCGTGCATTATACGATGCAAGGGAAAATGAACAGTTGAATTTTTAAAGGATGCATTATAATGAGAGTGTTTGAAGAAGACCTGGACAGAATTGCACAGGAATTAAAAAAACTTGGGTTAAGGAATAAATCTTTTTTTATAACGGGTGCAACAGGACTTGTAGGTTCAGTGCTTATTAAGTCGCTTGTTTTTGCAAACGAGCATTACGACTTAAAAAATGAAGTTATAGCAGAAGTTCGTAATTTGGAAAAGGCCAAAAAGGTATTTAATGGTTACAAAGACATTGTTTTCAGCGTAGGCGATGTTAGAGAGGCCATTTCATATACAGGTGATGTCGATTATATCGTTCACGCTGCAAGTGAGACTAAATCGAAAAATATGATTGACTTTCCGGTGGAAACCCTTTGGATTGCACTAAGTGGCGCAAAAAATTTGCTGGATTTTGCCTATAAGAAAAAAATAAAGAAGATGGTATTTCTTTCCTCGATGGAGGCATTTGGAACGGTTGATACTGAAGAAAAAGTACCGGAAGAAAAGCTGGGATACATTGACCTGAGAAAAGTGAGAAGCTGCTATCCGGAAAGTAAACGGATGGTTGAAAATATGTGTGTATGCTACTCATCAGAGTATGGGGTTCCTGTTACCATCGCGCGCCTTGCGCAAACCTTTGGCGCGGGTGTTCCATCTGAAGATACTCGGGTATTTGCACAGTTTGCTCGTAGTGCAATGTCTGGTGATGATATTGTGCTTCATACAACAGGCGAATCATATGGAAACTATATATATACAGCAGATGCAGCAATCGCAATTTTCACATTAATTAAGAGAGGCATCAGTGGTGAATGCTATACCGTTGCAAATGAGGGCAGCAGTATGCAAATTAAAAATATGGCAGAGTTGGTTGCCAGCTGTGTGGCCGATGGAAAAATTGGAGTTACTGTTGATATTCCAGAGGGCAATCAATTTGGTTATGCACCGGATGTAAAACTTAAACTTGATGCCTCGAAGCTGCAGGCACTTGGCTGGAAGCCGCAGATTGACTTGAAAGAGTCGTATGAACGCATGATTAAAAGTTGGAATGATTCATCAGATTTATCGTAACCAGAGTTTTCTTGTACCCAAATTCCCGCATAAAGGATGTAAGAATGGCATATGTGTAAGGGTTTACAAGATGATAACAAAATGGTTTTGAAAAAACAACTGCGGATAATTAGAAAAAAAGGGATTGAATATGAAGGATGCAATAATAAGCGTTGTGATACCGGTATATAATGTTCAGCAATATTTAAAAAAATGTGTCGATAGCATACTTGAGCAGACAATTCAAAACTATGAAATTATTTTAGTCGATGATGGGTCGAGCGATGAGTGCCCGAGAATCTGTGATGAGTATGCCGAGGCTAACGATAATGTGATGTCGTTACATAAAAAAAACGGAGGTTTATCGGATGCCAGAAATTTTGGCGTACAACATGCCACGGCAGACTATATAGTCTTTATTGATTCAGATGACTATGTTGATTCGGAATATTTAGAAAGTCTTTGGAATCTTCATCTCAAGTATGGTGCAGATATTGTTGTGCAGGGTGTAAAAAGGGAACAGGAAAACGGTGACATATTAAATGATATAAGGAATTCTTCCGAATGCCTTGTAAATTCGCAGAAGGCAATTGAACTTATGTGCTATGGAAGAAATGTTGCCGTGTTTGCGTATGCAAAACTATATTTGAAAGAGTATCTATTGAAAACACCCTATCCAGTTGGAAAATTGCATGAAGATGTGTTTACAACCTACAAATTGCTTGATCAATGCAAGAAAATAGCGATAGGTACAGAAAGTCATTATCATTATCTTGTGAGAAAAGGCAGTATTCTCAATTCGAAATTCAGTTTGAGGCATATGGACTCTTTAGATGGCGCAAACGAGATAATTGATTTTGTGAAAAAACAATATCCGGAAATTGAAAATGCAGCATATATCCGTCTTGCAATTGAATCAAACGCACTTTTACATAGAGCGATACAAAGTGAACAGTACCCTATAGTGAGAAATAAAGTGTTTTGTAGTTTCAACGGCAAGCTGTTTCAAGTGATGAAGTCAAGAGAACTTCCAGCGGGTATAAAATTACAGCTGATAGTCTGTAAATTTTCTGCTGGTGCATATAAAAAAATTTACATGAGTCTAAAAAGAGTGCGAGGATGACTATTAATCTAAAATAGTTTTAATTTTGATTGAATAGAGAACGCTGCCATTAAAATGCGAAACTTAGACTAATATACAAAGAAATGAGAGAATGCAGATGATCATATATATACTGGGAACAGCAGTAAGTGTTTTATTTGCCAAGATAGCATCTGCGAAGGAGATAAATGGAAAAAAACTTAGTAAGGGCCTTTTGAGAACATTTGAACTACTTGCAATGATTCCGTTTATTTTAATTGCAGGAACTCGAATTGATGTTGGAACGGATTACGCCGCATATGAGCAACTCTACTTACACCCGGAATGGTTCACACATTTTTCTGAGGGGTTTATGTTATTTGTGCGGATTTTAAGAAGCGTTTCGTTGAATCCGAGGCTCTTTTTTGCGATAACATCCGTTATTATCTATGCGACTTTTGTTCATACGGCAGTAGAAGAATCCGAGTGCGCAGCTTTCTCAGTGCTCTTTTTTGTGATATCCGAAGACTTTTTCGTGAGTATGAATATTGTAAGTCAATTTTTGGCGATGGTCTTCATTTGGAGAGCAACGTCTGAATTGATAAAGGGAAGAGTGATGATTTCGGTTGCCCTATGCTTGATGGCAGCTGCAATCCATCCGACAGCGCTATGTTTTATTGTGTTGATTCTATTATTCAAAATCGAATACTCTATCAAAAGATTAGCTGCAATTGTTGCAGTTATATGTGCTGCTGGAATTGTAGGAACTAAATATTTGATTCCATTTATAGTTAGATACTCAAGATACGGAAGATATTTTTCTACGCACTATGCGGTAAATAAGTTCTCTGTCGCTGTGCCGCTCTTATTGATTTATGTTGTGATTTTCATTACGATTGTATTCTTGGTGGATTTGAAATTTCTTGAAAAAGACTCAAAATGTAGAGCCTTTACTATTTCTGTTTTACTAAATATAGCAATTATGGTTTTGTCGTTTGGACTCACATCAAATGCGTATAGATTTACATACTATTTTGGTGGGAGCATAGCGTTCTATTTTCCAAGTGTATTAAATAAAATGCAAAACAAAAAGAATAGATATATTGTAGAAGCGGCAGTGCTAGTACTATTTACGGTATGGACAACAATGCTGATAATGCACCATAATCAGAATGCTCTTCCATATAGATCTTTTTTGTGATTCTCATTAGGATTGGTGTAATAAGATTTAGAGATAGGTGTCAAAATATGAATATCGGAATAACAACATTTCATAGGGCAGAAAACTATGGATCAGTACTGCAGGCATATGCGTTAACTACATTTTTGCAAAATAATGGATTTAAGGCGGAAATTTTAGATTACTATTTTGAGGAGGATTACGCAAAGTATGATCTTTTTCGCTGGAGGCAATATTTAAAAAGGCCACAGACATTTTTGATCGATATTAGTTCATATAGTATTCATAAAAAGAGAAAGAGTAATTTTGAGCGATTTAGAAATCGATATTTAGCAATCTCAAATAGACGAGCGGTAACAAACAGCGAGTTGAAGCTGTACAATGAGGATTATGACACGTTTATTTGCGGAAGCGATCAAATTTGGAACTTAGAGTGCACACATGGTATAAATGATGCATATTTTTTGCAGTTTGCTCAAGAAGACAAGATTAAAATTGCGTATGCTCCGAGTGCGGGCTCTTATAACATAGACGACACTATGGCGGAAAAACTCAAACACATTTTAATGTCTTTTACAAGAGTATCTGTCAGAGAAGAAAGTTTAAAAGAGAAATTAGAAAAGATTTGCTCTCGTGAAATTGAGGTGGTTCTAGATCCAACATTACTTTTATCAGCAGATGACTACCATGCGATAGAGGAAAAAGAGGGAATACCCCAAGATAAATACATATTTATCTATATACTTAGTGGCGTTAGGTATAATCAAACATTAATAAAGCGTGCGAAACAACTGGCCAAAGATACTGGTCTTCAAATTAAGTATGTTGTGGACAATAACAATGGCCATATTAAAGGCGCAGAGAACTGTAGTGGTTGCGGACCAGAGGACTTCTTAAAGTATATTGATCATGCTACGTATGTAATTACGAATTCTTTTCATGCAACGGTATTTTCGATTCTATTTCACAAGGAATTTTTTAGTTTTCCACGGAATGGATCTAATTCTAGAATTTTTGATTTATTGAAAACCCTTCGACTTGAAAAAAGGTATGTCGAAGAAGGAAATCTAAACTGCGAAAGAGTAGATTTTGAGCAAGCGGATGAAATTCTAAAGAAAGAAAAACAGAAATCCACAAAGTTTCTGCTGGATGCTTTATCAAATGAATAAGAATAAATACTTATTGAAAAATTCGGCGATATTTGCAATTGGAAATATTGGAACGAAGTTGATTAACTTCTTTCTGGTGCCGTATTACACATATGTGCTTTCGAGCGAACAGTATGGAACTGTTGACCTTTTATTCACTGTTTGCTCTTTGATCATTCCAGTTGTTATGTGCAATATTAATGAGGCTGTTATGCGATTCCTCATGGATAAAAATGGCTGTGACGACGAAATTGGATCGGTTGCAGTGTGTTTTATGATGTTTGGCATGATCGGCGGATTGATTTTAATTCCAGTCTTTTCCTCTATTGCAATTACGAGACCCTATGTGCTCGAAATGTATCTTTATATTATATTAAATGCGGCGCATAGTGTTGTGTTTTACTATTTGAGGGGAAAAGAGGAGCTGATGAAGTATGCGATTTGCAGCATTCTAACGACTGTATTCATTGGCTTATTTAATATATTGCTTCTTACAGTTTTAAATGCAGGAATCAGGGGATATTTTTGGGCATATGACATTTCCTATTTAATCACGATTGTGATTGCCATTATTTGGGGAAGAGAATATCAGGTTGTTGAGAAATTTAAAATCGAAAAGAAAATGATAAATAGTATGTTTCGATTTTCAATTGCATTGGTACCAAATGCTCTGCTATGGTGGATGATTAATTCCTCGGATCGAATTATGGTATCAGCGATGGTTGGTTTATCGGCAAATGGATTATATGGGGTCTCCTATAAAATTCCCTCATTATTGACAACGTTAAGCAATATATTTATGCAGGCGTGGACTTATTCTGCAATTAGCGAAAAAAATGAAAACGCCGGAGATACTTATACTAACTATGTATTTGATAAATTATTTGGATTGATGGCTCTTGTGTCAGGTGCGCTCCTTTTGTTCAATAAGATTTTGTTTCGAATACTATTTTCTATCTCCTATTTTGAAGCGTGGAAATATTCACCAGCGTTGATTTTTGGATTTTTCTTTTTGACGATGGCCACATTTATTGGAACTTCCTACTATGTTGAAAAGAACACAGTTGGAACGATGCTTTCTGCATTGGCAGGCGCAGTTATAAACATTATACTTAATTTTTTACTTATTCCGCTAGTTGGAACTAACGGTGCTGCAATAGCGACAGCATTGAGTTATTTGGCAATTTTTATCTACAGATATTATGACACGAAAAGATATATCAAAATCCAGATAGTTAAGAAAAAATACCTTTTTACAGTGTTGTTTCTATTCTTGCTTCTGATATCAGGATACATGAGCGATAAGTTGATTTCGATTACTTGTTTAGTAGAGTTTGGAATTCTTTGTGTTATTCAAAAGGATTTAATAGTACAGACTTTAGAAACTATACGTCAAGTGATTCATAATAAAAGATGATGGGGATTGAATAAATGAATGTACCACTTATTAAAAGAATTAGAATAGCACTCATTGGCAGCGCGCTTAAAAGAACCCAGTATATTGTCCGACATAATATATTTGCGGAGGTTGGAAACAACTTTTTCTTTCAGCCATGGATCATCCCAATTAATGCAAAGCATATAAGATTTCACAACAATGTTGCAGTCGCATCAAATGTTACTTTTTGCAATCATGATGTTATTCAAAAAGTCTTTAATAACATTGATGAATCAAGGCAGTGCAATAAAAAGTATGGATGTATCGAAGTGATGGACAACGTATTTATTGGAGCCAACTCTACAATTATGTATAATGTCAGAATTGGGCCAAATTCAATCGTTGCAGCTGGAAGCGTAGTGACGAAGGATGTCCCAGCCGGTTCAATAGTGGGGGGTGCCAGCACGAGTAATTGGGTCTTTTTACGAGCTGTATGATAAGCGAATGCGTGAATCAAAAATGGACGGTGACTTATTTGATGCGGCCGAGTGTTGGAGGCAATTTTACAAAGAGCATGAATCCCGGTAAAGTTATGATGTTTTTGGAAATGACATGAATAATGATATTGGATGAGATTAAAACAATATGAATACAGTATGCAAGATGAATGGGTGTTCGGGTTGCATGGCATGTGTTGATGTTTGTTCACAAAAGGCAATAGCTGTGGTGGATAACATTGAATACATGAATGCAGTCATTGATGAAGAACGATGCATTAAATGCGGTGCATGCAGCAGGGTCTGCCAGCAAAATAATCCTGCCGAATTGAGAAAACCTTTAAGCTGGCTTCAGGGATGGGGAGCTGAAAATATAAGAGCAACCAGCTCATCCGGCGGTTTTGGGCAGGAAATTATGCGCACTATGATTCGCAGCGGCGGTGCAGTAGCAGCGTGCAAGCTGCAAGAGGGAAAATTCAGATTCGAATTGTTTGAGGATGAATCGCGAATTCCGGAGTTTATTGGATCAAAGTATGTCAAAAGCAATCCAGTGGGCATCTATCAGACAGTCAGGAATAGGCTGAAAACCGGAAAAAAGGTTTTGTTTATTGGATTGCCTTGTCAAGTGTCTGCTATGCGAAATTATGTGAAAAACGATAAGAACCTGTATACAGTGGATCTTATCTGCCATGGCTCGCCGTCAGCAAAACTTTTGCACAAAGCGATTTCTGAATATGGCTACGATTTGACAGAAGTAAATGCAATTTACTTTCGCGCCGCAAATAAATTTGCGATAGAAACACAGCCCACCCCCATTGTTCCCAAAGGCGTTCAGGATCGGTATACAATGGCTTTTCTGAAAGGACTCTGTTATACAGAAAACTGCTACTCATGCCATTATGCTCAGACTGAACGCGTCGGCGATCTTACAATAGGCGATTCATGGGGAACAGAGCTGAGCAGTGAGTTATCTAAGGGTGTGTCTCTTGCACTGTGTCAAACAGAAAAAGGCAAAGAAATGCTTGATATGATGAATTTCACCTTTTATGATGTTGACCTTGAAAATGCGGTTCAAAGGAATCATCAATTAAGGCATCCTTCGGAATTGCCGCAAGAACGAAAAAAATTCTTTGAGGATTTACGAAAAGGAAAAAGCTTTAAGCAGGCGGTATTCAGTGCATACCCGAAAACCTGTATCAGGCAGAACATAAAAGAACTTCTGATTAAGACGAAATTGTATTCGGGGGGGGGCAATGAGTAGCCCTGTATATACAATTAGCATTATACCGTATAGCAACAACATAAGCAAAAACAATTGACGGAAAACTTAATAATGGGAAAGTATTTTGGGACTGATGGCTTCCGTGGCGAAGCCGGAATCACGCTGACCGCTGACCATGCCTATAAGGTTGGTCGTTTTCTGGGCTGGTATTATAACGTCCTGCGTGAGCGCAACGGCAACAACGAGCCTGCCCGTGTCGTCATCGGTAAGGACACCCGCCGCAGCTCTTATATGTTCGAGTATAGTCTGGTGGCTGGTCTGACCGCTTCCGGCGCAGATGCCTACCTGCTGCACGTCACCACTACGCCTTCTGTAGCCTACATCGCCCGCGTGGATGACTTTGACTGCGGCATTATGATCTCTGCCAGCCATAATCCCTACTACGATAACGGCATCAAGCTGATCGACTGTTATGGTGAGAAGATGCCGGAGGAAATCTTGCTGTTAGTCGAGGATTACATCGACGGCAAACTCCATATTTTCGATAAGGAGTGGCCGGAGCTTCCTTTCGCTCACCGGGAGCATATCGGGTGCACTGTGGACTATGTGTCCGGTCGCAACCACTACATGGGCTATCTGATTAGCCTCGGAATCTACTCTTTCAAGGGCGTCAAGGTTGGTCTGGACTGCGCCAACGGCAGTTCCTGGAACATCGCTAAATCTGTGTTCGATGCTCTGGGAGCTGATACCTATGTCATCAATGCACAGCCCAACGGTCTGAACATCAACAACAATGCTGGTTCTACCCACATTGAGGGTCTTCAGAAGTTCGTGGTTGAAAAGGGCCTGGACATCGGTTTTGCCTATGACGGCGATGCTGACCGTTGCCTGTGTGTGGATGAGAAGGGTAATGTCATCACTGGCGACCACATCCTGTACATCTACGGCTGCTACATGAAGGAGCGTGGCAAGCTGCTGACCAATACCGTCGTTACCACGGTCATGTCCAACTTTGGTCTGTACAAGGCTTTTGATGAGAAGGGCATCGGCTACGCCAAGACTGCAGTGGGTGACAAGTACGTCTATGAGTACATGGCTAAGAACGGCTGCCGTATCGGCGGTGAGCAGAGTGGTCATATTATCTTCAGCAAGTATGCCAGCACTGGTGATGGTATCCTGACCAGTCTGAAGATGATGGAAGTAATGCTGGCGAAGAAAATGCCCATGAGCAAGCTGGCTGAGCCTCTGAAGATCTATCCGCAGGTGCTGGAGAACGTCCGTGTGACCGACAAGAAGGCTGCACAGAACGACCCGGCAGTGCAGGAGGCAGTCAAGGCAGTTGCAGAAGCGCTGGGCGATACCGGCCGCATTCTGGTGCGTGAGTCTGGAACTGAACCTCTGGTGCGCGTGATGGTGGAAGCCCCTGACCACGACATCTGCCAGAAGTATGTGACGCAGGTCGTGGATATTATTAAAAATGAGGGCAACAGAGTTTGAGAAAAGTGTTGCGCTAGATTCGTTATAGTATCAGTGTAAATTAGACAGTGGATAATGACATATTTCATCGATAGATATATTGTTCTATCTATATGGTGGAGAATGTAAATGTAGTATCTATAGTTGCAGGAGGTCATAGATGTATGATAACGACTTGGAAAAACGAAAAAGATTAAAAAGAATCTGTGACGAAAATGGTGAATTGACAAACTATTATAATGAATTGGCTGATATAAACAAGAAAATAGAGGAAAAAGAACGAAAAATTCGACGCCTCGCAAAAGCTTTTTTTAACGAAGATAACCTAGAAGATATATTTAATGAGTATGAGAAAATTTACAAACAAGAGTGCCCATACAAGGAGGACATAGCGAAAAAATTTGGAACTGCGGATGAAGTTACTATAGAAGATGTTAATAGTGTCATTCATTTGATAAATGAAATCGAAGAAGAAAAAAGTGCGCTGAACAAAATTGATGAAGATTTTTGCATATCAAATTGGAAAAAAATTCTACAAATGTGTTATGACTGTATTTACAACAATGAAAGACTGGATAACAAATGATTCGCATTATATTCTATAATCCAAAGGCTGTTCAAAGAGTGTGGAGCAGATTGCTTGTAGGGCATTCAAGTGAAACTACAAAAAAGCGTACGATAGAAATTGATGATGTTTATTATGAAGCTGATTTGAGATCTATAAAAATAGGACGGATGGACACGAAAGGACTGAATAAAAATGAAATTTGGAACAATCTAAAAAAATTTCTGGTAGATGAAGAAGTGTTTATATCTGATTGTGAGAATTATACTCAATATATAAAAAAGGTTGAATTGAATACTTTACTGAAGAATTAGATATGCGAGATTTTTTATGTTTGGTTGCAATGGTGACCCTTATTGTGGCGCGAGCTCTATTTAAAGAAAATGGCTGGGTAGCATCAATCGCAGTGTTTGGCTTACTTGTCGCATGGTTAGACATTCTGGGAGGAGTTTACAATGACAATGGACACTTGAAAAAGTCGAAGCAGTCACGTTGTATTATAATTATGGGAATAATGGCAATAGTTGCGGCTATTATGGTTGTTTTCTGCATGGTAAATATTGTGCAAAAAAACGAATTCTTAAACAGTACTATTGTAATGGATGAAATTACATTGCTATCGCTACTGATCAGTTTACTTCGTAATAGAATCGTGAGTATTATAGATGATCTCATTAATATTGAAACAGTCAAAACAAGGAGATAATATTATGAATAAAGTTGAACGGATACTTCATGATTTTTCTGGAGAAATCTACAATCTGTGCTATGAGCTTCTCGACATGACAGACACTCCAGCAGACGTTTTTGAATATACTTGTAAAAATTTCAAGGAAAAGCCAAAGAACGGTACCATTCAAATTGCTGATTATTTCTCTAAAGAAGAAATTGAAGAATATGAATCTTTGTTTGGAGAAACTGTTGATGGCTTGCTCGATTCAACAATTAAAAAATGCAATTTTGGAATAATGAAGCCTGAAATGTTTTATAAAAACTTGTGGGAAAGTTATCAAAAGAATTTTGAAACAAAAAAAGAGAGAGCATTTGCATTTTATTATACGGTTGCAGATGCGGCCATCCCATATTGCTATCTAGGGAAGCCACTTTCCATGAGCAACGAGAAATTCAAAAGTCTAGTACAAAAGAACAAAGATAGCATTGACAAAATAGAGTATATCAATAAAACAACATATGGACAACGGACGGAGCGTGCATCTTTAGCGTTGAATATAATTAGTGAAATTCCAGATTATGAGGATAAAGTGGTTGTGCTTGCGCAAGCGATAACTATTCTTGGAACAGGTAAGAAGGAGAAGATTATACCGCCTGATATGGTGGATGATTTGATAAAATCAATCACAATGCCGGAAGAAGATTAAATGATTTATATAGTTAAAAACTTTAATGCAGTTGGTCTAGACAAAAAGAATAAACGATCAATCGGTTTGACTCGTTTCAATTATATTGGCTAATGCATGTGAAAGTATTATACAAATTAAGATATATTTTCATTCTACAAACTGTACCTCTTGCGAACATAAAAAACGAGTGTTATACTGAAGCCATCAAAAAATATTGGAGGTGTCCCTTATGCCCCGTCCCAAAGGAAGCAAGAACAAGCCCAAGACCGTAAAAGCAACCGTTGACTTTGCTGCACAGATTGCCGAAAAGCAGTCCGCAAAGGAAGCCGCTGCCGCCGAAATTGCATCCATCACTGCGAATATCGATGCACTGAAAGCCGATCTGAAAACCAAGAAGGCAGAGCTGAAATCCATCGACAAGGAAATCGCCAGAATCGAAGCCAAAAAGATCAAAGCTGAAACCAAAGCAGCAGAATCCGCAAAGAAAGCCGAGGCAGAGGACGTTCTGAAAAAGCTGTTGGCCAGCGGTGTGAGCGCAGACGAGATACTCGAAAAACTAAAATAATTTTTTTAAACCTCAGACCGTGTGGGTGTGGCTACAAAATCTCATCCATACGGTTTTATAATAGAACAGTTGTTTTATATCGAACAATAATATGCCTGTTTTTTATTCCATAGTCCAAAATTACTTCCGGTGAAATTTCAGTAGATGAACAGCAGGGGAGGGCAGAGGCAAAGCAAAGGAACATCACAGATAAGAAGTAATCGAATCCGTCAGCACATTAAAACACCTTCAATCACTTCAAAAGTAACCTTCAAAAATCAACAATAACCCATCACTCAATTCCGCCCATCAACACACCCATCAACCCATCATCCACCCCCTTATCACACCCACCCTGAGGAGCGCATCTGGGCAGAGCAAACGCCCCCGGCGGTGCTCCGGACCCCGGACGCTCCGAAGATCAAGCACGACAAGATGAAACAATTTTACATGATTGACATGAAGCGAAAAAGGTGGTAATATTATCTCGTCAAAAAATGAGAATCCCTCTCGCTCGCAAATGAAAAATCTCTCTCGCAATGAGAAATCAAACGATACAACGAACAAAAAACGACTTTGCCGAAGGCAGGCAGACACGAGGGACTTAAAATCCCTTTCTGGCGACAGAGTGCGGGTTCAAGCCCCGCCGGTGGCATGAGAAAGCCCAGAATTATTCGTTGATTCGAATGATTCTGGGCTCTTTCGGTTTCTTGTCAAATGTTTGGCTGAAGTAGGTAAAAACGGCAAACAGGAACTAGTGGTATGACATTCAAGAGACGATACGCCTTTTTCATTAGGGTGTATCTGAAAACACCCAATGACATACACAAAACAGACCCTCCAGCAGGATCTTGCTGCCATGGGGCTGACCGGCACCGAGACGATTCTCATCCACTCCTCCATGAAAGCCATCGGTGTTGTCGAAGGCGGCGCGGACACGGTTCTGGATGTTTGCATTGCTGGCGCTGAATTTTGCAAACCGATAAGAATGCAACGATACCTCTGCGGTTCTGGATGCACCGCAGGGGTCTTTTTTGTGCAGGTCCTTTCCGAAAAGGGAAAATCATGGTATACTGTGTTGAAGAAAATTTGAATCTGGAGGAGAAAAGATGAATGATATGAAGGTAAAGACAGGTGCACTGCTGAAAGAGATGGCCGTCCTGACCGGGGCGGTCGCGATCATTGCGGCGGGCGTCTACTTTTTTCTGGTGCCGAGCCATACATCCGTCAGCAGCATTTCCGGCCTTGGCATCGTGCTGTCCAATTTTGTGCCACTACCCTTGTCGGTCATTACGATGACCCTGAACGTTGTGCTTCTCATCATCGGGTTCTTTACCTGCGGCAGAGAGTTTGGCGCAAAGACCGTTTACACCAGCGTACTGCTGCCGGTGTTTCTGGGGCTGTTTGAAAAGCTGTTCCCGGAGTCTGGCTCGATGACCGGCAGTCAGGAGCTGGACGTGGTGTGCTATATTCTGGTAGTCAGCATCGGGCTGAGCATTTTGTTCAACCGCAACGCATCCTCCGGCGGGCTGGATATCGTGGCGAAAATCATGAACAAGTACCTGCACATGGAATTGGGAAAAGCCATGTCTCTGTCGGGGATGTGCATAGCGCTTTCCGCAGCGCTGGTCTATGATAAGAAAACGGTGGTCCTGAGCATTCTGGGCACTTATTTCAACGGCATTGTGCTGGATCATTTCATCTTCGACAACAGCATCAAGCGCCGCGTCTGCATCATCACCGAAAAAGAGGAGGCGCTACGGCAGTTTATCATCAACGATCTGCACAGTGGTGCGACTATGTACGAGGCCATCGGCGCATACAATCTGGAAAAACACAACGAGATCATTACCATCGTGGACAAGAGCGAGTATCAGAAGCTGATGAACTTTATCAACCGGGAGGACCCCAAGGCATTTGTCACCATTTACAATGTGTCCAGTGTGCAGTATCAGCCCAAGACCTGAGCACCGGATGTGAAAGGAGAACCTATGAACATTACAGTTTATCTTGGAGCAAATGAAGGAAACACCCCGACATTGAAAGCGGCGGTGCAGGAGCTTGGCCGCTGGATTGGGGAGAGCGGGAATGCGCTGATCTATGGCGGCTCCCGAAGCGGCCTGATGGGTGCACTGGCGGACAGTGTGCTGGCTGCGGGCGGCGATGTGACCGGTGTAGAGCCGGAGTTCTTTGTCAAAGGGGAACTTCAACACGATGGCCTCACGGAGCTGATCGTCACAAAGGATATGACCGAACGGAAGACGAAGATGATCGAGCTGGGCGATGCGTTCATTGCGTTTCCCGGCGGGACAGGTACGCTGGAAGAGATCGCAGAGGTGATGTCCAAAGTCTCGCTGAAGCATCTGGATGCGCCCTGCATTCTGTACGACCTGGATGGCTATTATACAGGCCTTCGGATGCTGCTGAGCCACATGATCGAAACAGGCCTGTCGTCTGAAGAGCGGCAGAAAGGAATCTATTTTGCAAAGGATCTCGCGGAGATCAAGACGATTTTAAACCGTTGATTTCACAAAACGAACCGGATTGAAACAACGCAGATGCGATTGAAACTAATGAAATAAAACAAAGAGTAAATCACGAGAAAGTCGTCTGCAACAAAATTTCATTTGCATCAAAAACGCATACAACAAAAAGAATACAAATTGTATAGCCCGTTTGAGCGGCACATTTCTACAGCGAAAAATTGACTCGAATGCCGCGCCGTTTTATGCTATAATAGTCCATAGAAAAGGAGCGTGGAGTATTTGGAACTGGAGCAAGCGCAGAAGCGCGTGGAAGAACTGCGTGCGGTGATTGAAAAGAACAACCGCCTTTATTATGATCAGGATGCCCCTGAACTGGAGGATTTTGAATATGATACCCTGACACGGGAGCTGAAAGAATTGGAAGCACAGTTCCCGCAGCTGGTCACACCCAACTCACCGACGCAGCATGTCGGCGGGACCCCCAGCGGACGGTTTGCCAAGGTCACACACGCGGTCAAAATGGAAAGTCTGTTGGATGCGTTTTCGTTTGACGAACTGCGCGACTTTGACCGCCGGGTGTGTGAAGCAGGCGTCGAACCGGAATACGTGGTGGAGATCAAGATCGATGGCCTTTCGTGCAGCCTGGAATACGAAAACGGTACGCTGGTGCGGGCTTCCACCCGCGGCGACGGTGTGGTCGGCGAAGACGTGACGGCCAATGTCAAAGCCATCCGGAAGATCCCCAAACAGCTGAAGGATGCACCGGAGTTTCTGGAAGTGCGCGGTGAGGTGTATATGCCGCATGAAGCGTTCCAGCACCTTTGCGCCGAGCAGGAATTGCAGGGAGCGGCCCCCTTTAAGAATCCGCGCAACGCAGCCGCCGGTTCGCTGCGCCAGAAGGATTCGAAAATCACCGGGAGCCGTGGGCTGTCAATCTTTATCTTCAATGTGCAGCAGATCCGCGGCAAGGAACTGACTACCCATGCAGAGAGTCTGGACTACCTCAAGAGCCTGGGCCTGCCGGTCTCGCCGCGCTATCACGTGGTGCACGACATCGAAGATGCCATTGCTGAGATCGAGCAGATCGGCCAGAACCGTTCGAAGCTCGATTTTGATATGGACGGTGCCGTCATCAAAGTAAATGCTTTTGCACAGCGCGATTTGATGGGTTCGACCAACAAATTCCCGCGCTGGGCCATTGCATTCAAGTACCCGCCGGAGGTCAAGGAGACGACGCTGCGCAGCATCGAAGTAGCCGTTGGCCGCACAGGCGTTCTGACCCCGACGGCCTGCTTTGACCCGGTCTTTCTGGCGGGGACTACCGTAGCACGTGCGACGCTCCACAACGAGGACTTCATCCATCAGTTCGGCCTCTGCATCGGGGATACCATTCAGGTGCGCAAGGCGGGTGATATCATTCCGGAGGTCATCGGTGTGACCCGCCATGAGGAAGGCGCACAGCCCTATGAGATGCCCACAGTCTGCCCGTCCTGCGGCGCACCGGTGGTGCATCTGGAAGATGAGGCGGCACTGCGCTGTGTCAACCCGGAGTGCCCGGCACAGGCACTCCGCAACATCATCCACTTTGCTTCCCGCGATGCCATGGACATCGACGGCCTCGGTACGGCGGTTGCAACGCAGCTGGTGGATAAGGGGCTGGTGACCAAGCAGCTAACATTGACCGTGGGATATGACCGGGAAAATCTGCAGGACCCAGAACGTCGGAGGCGGTATCATGGGGCTGTCACCAGAGATCCTTATGGCCGGGAGATCCCCAAGCATGCCCACGGAACCGCCGATCTGGAAATTGAGACCTCCTCTGCTAAAGCTCTCATCCGCGCGGCTTCCGGCCTTTTTGATCGGGTCGTGGACCAGGGTTTGCTGATCAGGCGTCTCAACCTCACCGCAGTCCGGGTTCGGTCCGCTGGCAGCGTGGAGGATGACTGCAGCTGTGAGCAGCTGGATTTGTTTTCGAACTTCGGACCTTCGGCAGAGACACACATGCACCGGGAAGCCGCTCTAACTCGTGAGAAAAAGATTCAAGTTGCTATGCTAGACATCAAGAAAAAGTACGGAAAGAACGCGATCCTCAAAGGAATGAACCTGGAGGATGGCGCCACCGCCATAGAACGGAACCGCCAGGTGGGAGGGCACCATGAGTAGCGAATACGATGACCTTTTGAACTTGCCACACCATACTTCCACTGTTCAGCCGGCAATGCCCATACAAAACCGGGCAGCGCAATTCGCTCCCTTTGCAGCCCTGGTTGGCTACGATGCCCTCATTCAGGAGACAACTCGTCTGACTGACCAGAAGGCCGAATTAGACGAATCCGTCATAGCGGAGCTCAATGAAAAACTCCGGCTGCTTCTAGAGCTCCTGCCCCAGCAACCGGAGGTGACGGTCACATATTTTCTTCCGGATAGCCGAAAGGCTGGTGGCACATACAGAACCACAAGCGGTATTGTTCGAAAGTTTCTCCTCAGTGAAAACTTTCTGGTCATGATGGATGGATCGCAAATTCCCATTGGCGATATCGTGGGTATTGAAAGTCGTAGCCTCATTGACACAGAGGTCTTATAGTGTTCCTACAGATCCTCCGATGGATCACGCTTCTGTGAATTGATGTTTCGGACGATGGTCCTCAGGCACCGGCTGTCTTTTCCCCAGCACAAAAAACCGTGGTTTGGGTACGGACAACCATCGCAGCGTTTGAATTGTCGATTCACTGGCTTCA